>Ga0184637_10002800_pt1 | contig 11103 bp, 12 predicted proteins | sample PLM3_127_b2_FD_133143 | JGI IMG/M metagenome (GOLD analysis project Ga0184637, IMG submission 133143) | Groundwater sediment microbial communities from an aquifer in East River, Colorado, USA - PLM3_127_b2 | ecosystem: Environmental > Terrestrial > Soil > Riparian zone | place: USA: East River... | reverse complement strand
TGGAAACGCCGGCGGCTTGGCGATCGATCCATATGGTCCAGACTTGGGGAACGGTCATGACCAAGGTAAAGATCGACATGCCTCCCAGGAAACGACGCAATACCGTTTCCGATTGGGAACCCGTGTCGGGTGAAACGGCGGAATCGGTTGCCATGGGTGTCTCCATCAACGAGCGTACGCCGCAGCGATCGGGGTCCCGCCTCGCGGCATGGCTGTCAGGTTAATAATTGCCGTCGAACGGCCCGCCACGCTCAGCCCATCCAGCAGCTGCAGCCGAATGCGCTCCAGAACTCGCCCTGGTCCGCAACCGGTATGTCGGCAAACCAGGCGAGCTGTTGCTGCTGGCCGTGCACAGCGCACGCCAGTCCCGCGGCAGCAGCGGCAACTTTCTTCGAGGCATCGGGTTTCTGCCCGCGCTTGTAGTAACCGCCGAACTTCCTGACCGGCGACCAGTCGGGGCTCGCGGGCGGCAACGGCGGCGCCAGCTTGCTGAATGGGCCGTCGCCATAAACGACTTTCCCGCCCACGACGGTAAGCACCGACACAAGGTCCTTGATCTGGTCTTCAGGAACGGCCAGGAAGTCCGCAGACAACACTGCAACATCGGCAAGCTGGCCGACCTTGATCGCGCCTTTCTTGCCTTCTTCGTTGGAGAACCAGGTGTTGGCTTCGGTCCAGAGCCGTAGCGCGGCGGTACGGTCGAGCCGGTTTTCCTTGGGATACATCGCCATCCCGCCGATCGTCTTGCCCGTCACCAGCCAGTAGAGCGACACCCAGGGGTTATAGCTCGCCACGCGCGTCGCGTCGGTGCCCGCACCCAGCGGCACGCCCGCCGCGAGGATGCGCTTGATCGGCGGCGCTTCCGCGGTCATTTCCTTGCCGTAGCGCTTTGCGAAATCCTCGCCTTGATAGGCCATCCGGTGTTGCACGGCGATTCCGCCCCCCAGTGCCTTCACACGGTCGATGTTCTTTGGGCTAATGGTCTCCGCGTGGTCGATGAACCAGTGGATCCCGGTTAGGGGAACCTCCTTGTTCACCTTCTCGTACACGTCGAGCGCCCGGGTAATGGTCTGGTCGTAGGTCGCATGCAGCCGGAACGGCCACTTCACCTGCGCGAGATGACGCACCACGCGCTCGAGATCGGCTTCCATGTTGGGTGGCATGTCGGGCCGCGGCTCGCGGAAATCCTCGAAGTCGGCGGCTGAGTAAACCAGCATCTCGCCCGCGCCGTTGTGGCGGTACATGTCGTTGCCCTGCCCCGGCTTGACGATCTTCGCCCAGCCCTGAAAATCGGACAGCTCTTCCTTGGGTTTCTGGGTGAAGAGGTTGTAGGCAATGCGTATGGTCAGCTGGTCGGCGCGCGCGAGCCGCTCGACCACCTCGTAATCCTGCGGGTAATTCTGGAAACCGCCGCCAGCATCGATAACCGCGGTCACGCCCAGGCGGTTCAGCTCGCGCATGAAATGACGCGTCGAGTTGATCTGATCGTCGAGCGACAGCTTGGGCCCCTTGGCCAGCGTCGAATACAGGATCAGTGCGTTGGGCTTGGCGATGAGCATGCCCGTCGGCTCGCCGTCCTTGTCGCGCTCGATGTAGCTGCCCGGCAGCTCCTTGGTGTCCTTGTTAAAGCCGACGGCGCGCAGGGCCGCGCGATTCAGCAGCGCGCGGTCATACAGGCGCAGGATGAACACCGGCGTGTCGGGCGCGGCTTCATTCAGTTCTTTCAACGTCGGCATGCGTTTTTCCGCGAACTGATATTCAGTGAAACCGCCGACGACGCGCACCCATTGCGGCGACGGCGTGCGCTTCGCCTGCTCCCTGAGCATCTTCATTGCGTCCGCAAGCGAGGGTACTCCGTCCCAGCGCAATTCCATGTTGTAATTGAGCCCGCCGCGGATCGGATGGGTGTGGCTGTCGAACAGCCCGGGAATGACGCGCCGCCCGCCCAGATCGATCACCTGCGTCTTCGGCCCGGCGAGCTTCATGATCTCTTTTTCGTCGCCGACCGCCGCCAAGCGGCCGTTGGCAATGGCAACCGCATTGGCGTTGGGCTTTGCCTTGTCGAGCGTCGTGAACTTCCCGTTCTTGAGTATCAGCATCGGTGCCTCCGTTCCTTGTGCGCGCGCAGCAAGGCTATTGCCGAGCAACGAGTAAGCTGCGCCCATCGCCCCCGCTTTCAACATGTCCCTGCGTTTCCATTTTGTTTCCATGGTAAACCCTTCCAGTAAATCAACAGATCATGTGCGCAACGCCGCTTCGACTCCATGAACGAGAAAACCCAGCCCGAACGAAACATCCTGAATTTTTCCGTTGATGTAGAAAGTAGGCGTGGCACGGACGCCGCTCCGATTGCCGCCCTCTGCATGCTCTCTAACTCGCTGTAGATAGATTTCCTCGTCCATTTCGCTATTGAAGCGCGCCATGTCAAGCTCCAGCTGCTCCGCGTAGCCGCGAAGCTGGCGTAGTTTCAGGTGATGCTGGTTGTCGAACAACAGGTCATGCATCGGCCAGAACTTGCCTTGCCCGCCCGCGGCTTCCGCCGCCTGCGCAGCGAGCAGCGCATGGGGGTGAACCTCCTCCAGTGGGAAATGGCGAAAAACCAGGCAGACCCGGTCGGCAAATCGCCCGAGCAGCAGCTTGACGGTCGGCGCCGCCTGCTTGCAGTTGGGACATTCGAAATCGCCGTACTCGACGACCGTGACCGGGGCATGCGCCACGCCCAGCATGTGATCGACGGCGCTCACCGGCACTGCCAGTTCGAATTCCTGACGTGAGTTCATGCGTTTCTCTCCAATCCAGTACGGGGCTAGTCCTTCGCCTGGCCGTGGGCCTCGACCTTCCACAAGAGCTTATCCACGCCGCGCGACACTTCCGTGAACAGGTCGGCGGTGTCGGCGTCGCCGAGCGCAGCCGCCGCGTCGATCGCGGCGCGCGACGTTTTCCCGAATTTCGCGAGCGCCCCGGACAGTGCCTTCACGTGCGCGCGCCCCGAGCTGATGTCGAGCGGGTATTCGGATAACCTCGAGCTGCCGGCGGAAACCCGCACGGTTCCCAGCGCCGTTCCGCCAAGCTCCACTGCGCGCTCAGCGATCTCGTCGACGTATTCCTCGATCTCCTCTACGACTTTGTCGAACAGTTCGTGCAGCGCGATGAAACTCGGGCCCTTGACATTCCAATGGGCCTGCTTCGCCTGATAAGCGAGATCGATGGCGTCGGCGAGATGCCGATTCAGGAGATCCACCGCCTCAATGCGCGCTTTACTGGGAAGATCACTCTGCGTATTCCAGAGTTTGGAACTCATAAAGCTTTCCTCAAGGTTGTCATTCACGTCGTATCGTTCTGCCGCCTTTTCGGGAAACCAGTTGAACATGGAGTCACCTCGCCGCGGTGCATGAGTCAGGTCAGGTCACCGGTTGCCGAGGTCTGGCGTATAACCGCCGCACCTGCAGCGTGGCGCCGATCAGGAACACCACGAACAACGCGCCAGTCACTGCCTGCAGTTCAGGCGCCTCCGCATTGGCCACCAGCGGCGCCCCCAGCGGCAGCCGGGTCGATGTCTCCGTGATGGCCGGAATCCAGTGAAAGAAGAAAGTCGCCGAGTAGCTGACGGTCTCCACGTACGGCGATGCCCGGCCGTAGAGCCTGGTGTACCCCGCTACAGCGGCGACCACCAGCACGACCAGGGTGACGATGCCCAGCACGTGGGGATTGCCGAAGCCGCCATGCTGAAAGATGCCGAAGCCGGTCAAGCAGGTGAGAACCGTCATGATGACGTAGACCTGCCCGACCCGGTTCCTCGGAGAGATCTCCTTGTCTCGGACCAGGGCAATGAGTCCTGCGGCCACGGCGATCAGGCTGATCGCTGTATGTATCGTGCCGAGTGGCGTCAAACCGAGCATATCGATCTCCTCTGTATGAATTGCAACTCCGTCACCGGCGCTCATTCTTTGCCGGTCCTGATCTCAGATCGGCCAGGATAGCCGCGAGAATCAGCCCGCCAACGATTGATATGTGCTCCTGAGCCCAGAGCTTTTCCAGAAATGCAGCCTGGCCCTGCATGTTCCAGAAATCATGGGAGATCGGGATGGTGGCAAGCGTGAAGAGCGCAAGCGGAGCCGCGCCCAGCCATGCGAAGCGGCCGCCGAAAATCACCAGCGCCGAGCCGGCAAGCTGGACGGCAATGGTGGCGAGGGCGAAGAACCACGGCGGATTGAGGCCGAAGTGCGCCATCTCCGCCTGGGTCCCCGGAAGGTCCCACAGCTTCGTGAGGCCACTCCACCAGAACATGTAGGTCACCACCACCGCGCCCAGATAGAAGGAAAACGGGTGGCCCAATACGGCTCGCCCGCCACTCGCGAGGGACAGGAGGAGAACGCCAGCGGAATCCTTGATGCTCATGATGTTTACTCCTAGTGTGAAGATCTGCCGGCGCTGAACAGCCAGCCTGCGAAAATACGCGTCAGGAAGGGCATCACCAGCCAGGTCAGGCAGGCCACGATCAACGCGGTGACGATCACGTTGGCCAGAAGCGGATGCCAGCCCGGAAGCAGCCATTCGAACAGCGGCGGCAATGCCGATGTCAGCGGGTAGACGCCCAGGAACGTAACCGCCGCCATCTTGGCGCGGGTGGGCGGCGTGGCGCGCGGCGCGCTCGGCAGCGTGAACCAGCCGGCGAGCCCGCCGACTTCTTCGATGTAAGGCTCATTCTCGGTCAGCTCGCGCAGCCGGCGCATCCACTCGCGGTAGTCCGGGGAGCCCTTGAAGGCCTCGCGCGCCGGGAGATCGACGAAGCGATCCACGACCGTGTACTCGCGCGAGCCGCCGGGATCGGGTCGAAGCACGTGGATGCCGCGATTGCCGGGAAACGACAGCGCGAAGCGGATGAACTCCTGCATCGCGGCCTCGAACGCGGCTTCCCTGCCGGGCCTGACGCGACGGCGCACGACCACCGTCAGCGGTTCGTGGCTGGCGCTCGCGTCCATGAGACTTTCGACTCCGGCTTGCACGTCAGGCTGCTCTTCCGGGCCCACTACGCATGCGCAGCAGCGGCAGGAACGGCGTACTCGGGAAACTTGGTGCCCGGCGCGCCGTGCACCATCGTGTAGGCGTACTCCACGCCCACGCCGTAGGCGCCGCAATGACTTTTCACGATGTCCATCACCGCGTCGTAGGTGCCTTTGTGCGCCCAGTCGCGCTGCCACTCGAGCATCACCGACAGCGCGGTGACGGGCTTGGCACCGGCCTGGACCACGCGCTGCATCGCGTTCTCGTGCGAGAGCTGGCTCACGTCGCCGCAGCAGTCCTCGACCACGTAGATCTCGTAGCCGTCGTGGATCGCCTGCACGGTCGGTAACGCGACACAGGTTTCTGTCCACAGGCCCGCCAGAACGATCTTCTTGCGTCCGGTCTTCTCGATCGCCGCCACGAAGTTGCGGTCATCCCAGGAGTTCATGGTCGAGCGCTCGATCGGCGAGCGGCCCGGGAACACAGCCTGGATCTGCGGCCACATCTGGCCGCTGAAGGCCTTGGATTCGACCGTCGAGAGCACGACGGGAACGTCGAACACCCGGGCAGCCTTGGTCAGGACGAGGTTGTTGTTGATGACCGTCTGGCGGTCGAAGTTGGCGACGCCGAACAACATCTGGGGCTGAAGGTCGATGATCGCGACCACGCAATTGTCGGGAGTCAGCAGCCCCTTCTCGCTCAGTTTTGGCCGGGTGACACGTTGCAACATGGGAGTCTCCTAGAATGATGAATGCAGCGTGCTCCCGCGCCGTCTCCCGTTCGTGTCGCCGGCCAGCGGCTATATGTCAACCGACACCGAATATTTGAAACTTAGTCGATCGGCCAGGGCATGGCGTTCGGCAACGTGGTCGCCACAGGCGTGGGCTCTGGTTCCCGCGCCGCAGTGTCCACCACGGTGTCGACGACACGCCACCACGGCACGACGCCTTCGGCGTGCGCCGGCTCGACCGGCTCGCCGAGGCGAGGCATCACGAGTTGCGCACCCGCCTTCGGGCCCAACGCCAGCAAGGTCTCCGCAGGCTGGTCCCAGGCATGCATCGCAAGGCTGAACGTGCCCCAGTGTACGGGCAGGAAGGGGCCGCCACTGAGCAGCGCCAGCGCCTTGAGCGCGTTTTCCGGTCCGAGGTGTATGTCGCCCCAGGCGGGATGGAACGCGCCCACCTCCAGCATCACGAGGTCGAACGGCCCGAGCCGTTCGCGGATCGCCTGGTATTGCGTCGTGAGGCCGGTATCGCCGCTGAAGAACACGGCATGCCGTTGCGAACGGATGACGAGCGAGGACCACAAGGTTGCGTTGCGGTCATGCAGGCCACGTCCGGAAAAGTGCTGCGAGGGTGCGGCGGTCACCGTGAGCCCGGTGTTCGGCAACTTGTGCGATTCCCACCAGTCGAGCTCGACGATGCGCTCGGGCCGCACGCCCCAGGCTTCGAGGTGTGCGCCGACCCCGAGCGACGTCACGAACGGCACGTTGCGCTTGGCGAGTTCACGGATGGTCGGGTAGTCGAGGTGGTCGTAGTGGTCGTGCGACACGATCACGAGGTCTACCGGCGGCATCGCGCGAAGGGGAACGGGCACGGGCTGGAAGCGCTTGGGGCCGGCGAGCCGCGACGGCGACGCGCGCGCTCCCCAGACCGGATCGGTGAGCACGCGAACGCCGTCGATCTCGATCAGCACCGTGGAATGGCCGAGCCAGGTAGCGCGTAGCCCGCTGGCGGGCGGCTTGGCCCAGGCTTCGAGCGGGTTTATCGATGGCAGAGGCCCCCGCGGCACGCGCCGCTCACCGCCGCAGAGAAATTCGCTGAGGGTCGGCATAGCCGCGTTCGGGTCGCGCAGGCCCGCCATGACCGGATGCGCGTTGCGGAAGCGCTCGCCCGCCCAGAGCGGCGACGCCCTGATGCGCTCCAGCCGCGCGCCTTCGGGTTTCCTTCCCAGTGTTTTCATGCCGGATTATGTGCGCATCGCGGCTGAAAGAAAAAGGCTGGTGTTCAATTTTCTGACGTGTTGTTGTTCTCCGGTGAAACGGGACTCACTCGCCGCCACAATTCGTCGAACGCGATGCTGTCGAAAAACGCGGTCGCCCTGACGATCCTGCCGTCGCGCATGTCGAGAAACCACGCATAGGTGTTGACGTAGGGCTTTCCGTCGCGCGCCGTGCCCTGCGCATCAAAATGAACGATGACCGTGTCGCCGTCGGCGTAAAAATTGCGAATTTCCGGTTTCAGGCTAATGTGCATACGGGCATTGAACGGCCGTATGACCCCGCTCAGGAACGACTCTCGGCCGGAATATGTCCGCGCGGCGAGCGAGCGTCCGATGATCGTCCACGCCACGTCGTCTGCCAGCAGGTCGAACGGGCTGCCGGTACCCGCCCGCCAGGCGTCGAAGGCCGCCGACACCATCGCCTTGTTGCTCTGGCTCAGGTGCGGACCCGCAGCAGTTCGGCGCGCACGGGATATTCACGCAGACGCCTACCTGTTGCGGCGTGAATCGCATTCATCAAGGACGGGACCGCGAGCGACGTGCCCAGCTCGCCGACGCCGCCGGGCTTCTCGGCGCTCTTCACCAGGTGCAACTCGATCGGCGGCATTTCGTGCATCCGCAGCGGCTGGTAGTCATGGTAATTGCTCTGCACCACCCGGCCTCGCTCCCACGTGATGTTGCCGTACAGCGCTGCGGTCAGGCCATAGACGATGGCGCCCTGAATCTGCGCATCGACACCGTCCGGGTTCACGGCGATGCCGCAATCCACGGCGCAGACCATGCGATCCATCTTGACTTCGCCGTCCTCATTCACCGTCACCTCGGTCACGAGAGCCGCAAAGCAGCTCCAGGAATCCATCACGGAGATGCCCCGGCCGCGTCGCGCCGGCAGCGGTGTGCCCCAGCCCGCTTTCGTCGCGGCAAGCTTCATCATCGCGAGCAGGCGCGGATTCTTGCCAAGCATGCGCTCGCGGTACACGACAGGATCCGTCTTCGCGAGGAACGCGAGCTCATCGATGAAGCACTCCGTCGGGAAGGAGTGGTGTGTCGGCCCGACGCCGCGCCAGTTTCCGGTGAGCAGGCCCTGCGGCGGTTCGTGCCGTATGAATTCGACATACTTGTTCGCCACGTGATACGGCGTCTCCGCGGTGTGTGCGACGTCAGGATCCCGGCCTTTCGTCGTCCACGCCGGCGCATACCTTGCGATGACCGAGGAGCCGGCAAAGCGGTGGCTCAGGCCAATCAAGCCTCCACGCTTGTCGAGGGCAGCGGACATTTCGTCCAGGAAGTACGGACGGTAGGCGTCGTGCTGGATGTCCTCTTCCCTGCTGAACACCACCTTCAGCGGATAGTCGACCTGCTTCGCAAGCTGCGCCACCGGGATCACGTATTCGGCGTCGAGACGGCGCCCGAAGCCGCCGCCGAGAAGGAAGTTGTGCACGGCAACCTTTTCCTGCGCCATGCCAAGCACCTCCGCGACGAATCCCTGGGCGCGCGCCGGTGCTTGAGTGCCTAGCCAGACGTCGCACCCGTCCTTGCGGACGTGCATTGTGCAATGAAGCGGTTCCAGCGCGGAATGTGCCAGCGGCGGCGAGACGTACAGGGCGCGATGCGTTCTGGCAGCCGCTGCGCGCGCCTTCCGAAAATCGCCTTCGTTGTGGTCGACGAAGCCCTTCTGCTTCAGGGCCGCTTCCAGCTGGCCGCGCCAGACCTTGCTCGAGAACTTCGCCGATGGCCCGTCGTTCCACTTCACCGTCAGCGCCTTCAGACCTTTCCTGGCGGCGCCATAGTGATCGGCCACCACGGCAACGCAGGCCTCCCCAGTCACAACGCGGTGGACGCCGGAGATCGAGAGCGCCCGGGACGGGTCGACCGAGCCGAACTTGCCCCCAATCACCGGACATAGGGAGATTGCCGCCACCTTCATGCCGGGTACCTTGGCGTCTATGCCGAAGATCGCCGAGCCGTCTACTTTCGAAGGCGTATCGAGCCTCGGTGCCGACGTCCCGACAAGTTTGAAGTCCGCCGGATTCTTCAGGGGCGCCTCCGCCGGTACCGGAAGCTTCGCCGCACGATCGACAAGCTGGCCATAGCGCAGGCTGCGGCCCGAGGGAAGATGCTTTACGACTCCGTTCTCGGCGCGGCAATCTGCCGCCGGGACATTCCACTCCTGGGCGGCCGCGGTAATCAACACGAGCTTTGCGGTTGCTCCCACCTGCCGCAGCTTCGCCCACGCGGCCGGAATGGATGCCGACCCTCCGGTCGTCTGCAAGACGTACCACGGGTGGCCATAGATCTTCTCGTTCGCCGGCGCCTGCTCGACCTTGACCTTCGACAGCTCGACCTCCAGCTCTTCGGCAATCAGCATCGGGATCGAGGTGAATGTGCCTTGGCCCATCTCGACCAGAGCGACCACGATGGTTACCGAGTCATCGGCACCGATACGCAGGTACGCGTTCGGCGAAAACGCACCACCTGGCGAGGTCTGGGCAGTCGCCCTGCGGGCGGGAAGGTGAAACGCGACGACGAGAGCGCCGGCCAGCGCCGCGGACCGCTCGAGGAAACTGCGGCGTTCAGGTGAAAAATCCGCAGCGCGCGCGGCAACAGGATCGGTCATGTCAGCCCCCTTTCGTCGTCGTATCGCGCGCAGCGACCTTGATCGCCTCACGGATGCGGCCATAGGTGCCGCAACGGCACACGTTGCCGGACATGGCCTGGTCGATGTCGGTGTCGCTCGGACTCGACGTCGCACTGAGCAGAGCGGCGGCGGCCATGATCTGCCCCGATTGGCAGTAGCCGCACTGCGGGACCTGCTTCGCGACCCACGCGCGCTGTACTCGCTGCCCGACTTCCGTGCGGCCGATCGCCTCGATCGTGGTGATGGCTTTCTCTCCCACCGCTGCCACCGCCGTTGAGCACGAGCGGACCGGCTGCCCGTCGAGGTGAACCGTGCAGGCGCCGCACAGCGCCATGCCGCAGCCGAATTTCGTGCCGGTCATGCCGAGCACGTCGCGCAGTATCCACAGGAGCGGGATGTCTGCGTCCACGTCCACGGTCCGCGCCTGCCCGTTCACATTCAGTTCGTACTTCATGGCTCGTCTCCCTTTCCGGCTTCCAGGCCGATCAGTTGGTCGGACACGCGCCGCCGGTCTTCTCCCAGCGTTTCAGCAGCGCCTGAAATTCCTCCTTGCTGATATGCGGAGGCTTGCGCGTGCCCGGCTCCCAGGCCCAAAGCACCAGTGGATCGGTATGCATGTGGTGGACGAGGGCGGCGACGTTTTTGTCGCCATTCAGGCTGCGATCCTTCAGTGACTCGCACAGAGCCTTGTCGGTCTTGTGCTGCTCCCAGGCCATGCTGAGCGGCGCGAGGTGCCAGTTGTGCGCGCCGGGAATGAGGCCGTCCGGCGAGTTCTTCTCCTGGTGACAGTTCGAGCACAACATCGCCGACGTGCCCCTGCCCGAAGGCCCACGCACCACCATCTGATGGTGCCGATGCCTGTCGTCGCCTTGGCGCGGGAACTCAGTGACCGTATGGCAGTTCTGGCAACGCGGATGACGCAGCACCTCGGCGATTTTCTTGAATGCTTCGGCCGAAGCCGTCCGGTCCGCATTGCGGGCGCCGCTTCCTTGCGCCAATCCCTGGCTTGCCACTCCGGCGAAAAGCAGGAGCGTAGCGATCGAGGCGGTTATGTTTCTCATTGACAGCCCCCTGTCTGGTAAAGGTATGAATGAATCTCGGCCACAAGCGCGTCTGAGCGATGTCATAGACCATCCGGTTGATGTCAGACGACACGGAATCGTGTCACTTGCACAGCCACCCCCATGACAGCACCGCGTACCTGCCAGAGGCGTCATCAAATCGACGACACTGACTGAACATTCCATCTTGTCCTCCTTGCCCACCTCGATTCGCTTTCACGCAGCCTTGCGATCAGCGATATTGAGGAACGCCAGCAGGTCGGCGTTGAGCTGGTCTTTGCTGGTATCACCCAGGCTGTGCGTGCCGCCCGGATAGATCTTCAGCGTTGATCCCTTGACCAGCTTCGAAGACAGCATCGCCGAGGCACCGATCGGCACGATCTGGTCGTCGTCGCCGTG
>Ga0184637_10002799_pt1 | contig 11105 bp, 9 predicted proteins | sample PLM3_127_b2_FD_133143 | JGI IMG/M metagenome (GOLD analysis project Ga0184637, IMG submission 133143) | Groundwater sediment microbial communities from an aquifer in East River, Colorado, USA - PLM3_127_b2 | ecosystem: Environmental > Terrestrial > Soil > Riparian zone | place: USA: East River... | reverse complement strand
TTCGAAGACAATCCTGATGATTTTCGACATAACCCCCAACGCTTCAGTATGGGTGCCGAGCTAATTGGAATTCGCGGCACCCTGGCAGACGCCGAGATTATGGGTATGGCAATGCACGGGCTGCATACGCTAGAAATACTGGATGCGGTGCTTTTGATCGGTCATGCAGGCCTTACGCGCCAGGGTTTGGCTCGTTTCAACCTCGATTCACGCACCGAGCGCTTCCTGCTAGGTCATCTGGCAGCACTTAAGGAATCTGGCAGCGCGTATGTAGCGGAACTTCTTCATATGGCGCTCTCTACGGCAGCTATACCAGTAGAATCAGAATCTCATGAACCGAGCAACGAATTACATATTCGGCAGGTTCTTAACGCATTGTTGGACAACTCGCAACGCGGTGCGGCGATGGGGGGACGTACCCGCGAAGACATCGCACAACGTTTGCTGCGAAAACGCAAACGAGCCGCTGAGCACTCTCAAATCGAAGCCGCGCTTGAGTGGCTCGATGGCTGGGTGAAAATAAATTCGCATCCAGACGAAGCATTTGCGGCGATCCAGGCGATGATCGATTCAGACCCGGCAGCCCAACAGGAGTTTGAAGAATGGCAAGCGGCCATTGATTTACTCACCGCCTATAACGTTCAGGCCAACCATATCCTGATTCAACCAGCACTTGCTCGTTCGTGGGAATACTACACAGGTATTGTATTCGAACTTCGCACACATGAGGGTATTCATCTGGGCGGTGGCGGACGTTACGACGAGTTGGCACGCCTCATCGGTGGCAAGAATGACGTGCCTGCGGTTGGCTTCGCCTACTATGTTGACGAAATGTTGACAACCCTTACTAATCACCAAACGGTAAATCCCCATCCGGCCGTTTTTGTCTATGCTCCCAATATAAACCTTGTCTCAGCAACACAGTGGGCGTATCAACTGCGTTTGCGCGCTAAAACCGTTATCCTGACAGCAGAAGCTCAACCGGCTGATGCTCTTGTGATACACGTCGAAAACGATGGTCGCGTCCGCTTTGGAAACAGTATCTACACATTGCCGCAACTGGATTCGCTGTTGAACGATTTGAATGAAACTAAAAATGAACGGTAACAAGACCATCCTCACGCTCCCAAGCAAAGGCGCAATTGCCGAGCCAACACTAAGTTTTCTGAGAGAGTGTGGTTTGCGCGTAGAAAACCCTAACCCGCGGCAGTATACAGGCACAATGCCAGCCATCCCTTCAGTAGAAATCCTCTTTCAACGTGTGACCGATGTTGTCTACAAGGTGGCAGATGCTACCGCGCATCTTGGAATTACTGGGTTGGACGTCGTGCGTGAACATCCGCATGAAGATCTGATCGTGATCCATGAACGCCTGAATTATGGGTATTGCCAGCTTCTTGTTGCTGTACCGGAAACGTGGCTCGATGTCGAGGGTATTGCCGACATTGCGGACATTGCACTCGATCTAAGAGAGTTCAAACGACGAAATCTTCGCGTGGCTACCAAGTATCCAACCCTTACGCGACAGTTTCTGCACACACAAGGCATTCACCACTTCACGCTCGTCAAAGCCGAAGGCGCTATCGAGGCTGCTCCAACGTTGGGTTACGCTGACATAATCGTTGATTTAGCACAGACCGGAACTACGCTCCGAGAAAACCATCTCAAGTCGCTTCCAGACGGGATAGTTCTTGAATCGCAGGCGTGCCTTATCGGCAATCGTCGCGCCCTCCGTGACCAAACAAACGTCCTGGATACGGTTCGAGGCCTGTTGGAATACATGGATGCAGCGCTTCAAGGCCGCTCCTACTTTCAGGTAACGGCCAACATTCGAGGGGATGACGCGGAGACAGTTGCCTATAAGGTCGCTGATAATCCGGCCACGCGCGGCCTGCAAGGTCCAACCATCGCGCCTATTTTCAGCGCGAATGGCGATGGTCATTGGTTTACCATCACAATAATCGTGACAGGCAAAGAGTTGTTGAAAAGTGTCGAATATCTACGGACAATCGGTGGAACACAAACTATCGTAACACCCGTCCGGTACGTGTTTCTTGAGAACTCGCCAACTTTCACACATTTACTGGAGCTGTTAAGGGAGTAAAAGATGATGGCGTATATATTGGATGTGTACCATTCGGCCTCACATCAAGAAGTTAGATAGCCTCGTACACTTCATCCAGCACCCGATCAATCAAACTGCGTTTGCTTCGACTTTCCCCCCCCATCTCAACAGCCATCGTCAAGCCAAGCAAGCAAATCTCAGGCGGAAACTTCGCGCCATCGGTGAGATTCATAGTCAATAGCGGACAACAGAACAAGGCAGCTTTCAGGAAGTCGCGCCAATCCGATCTCAGCCAATCGCGCCATCTCAACTCCCGCAAAACCGGCAGTAGCACCCGCTGCACCTTACTACGCAGAAACATTTCCCTGACCGAATGCAGCATGTAATCGTGTTGCACATTCCATACGTCGCCGTCTGGCTCAAAGCTAATCCTTGTCATCTCTAGTTTAACCTGTGGGAAGTACATCCACATCGCAAATATGTTGTGAAATAGAGGCTTCGTTATATCGAGCAGTGGATGATGTCGTCCTGCGAAGGCAGGGTCGAAGTAAAGCAGTGACGCTTCTCCTCCGCACTGTTGGAAAAACACATTCCCATTGTGTGCGTCGCCATGTCCAACGACGCTTGGCCCTGCCTGAACAGGCTCAAGCAGCCTGATGCTATTGACGATTATTTCATCAAGGGTCTGGTCGTAAATTTGCCCATTGATGTTCCATCTCACTCGACGCACCTTTTGCATCAAGTGGATTTTATCAGGCAACTTAACTTTAACTTCATTACTGTTCTGACTCGGTAACGATCCATAGAATCTCTCCAATCTGCCGCCTGTCAGCCTATGGTAAAACAACTGGTGGATAGCCGATTGAGCAGCTTCATCCGCTGGTTGCCAATCGAGCGTCTCCGCATAAATCTGCATTAGGTGGTCGTCTGTCGCGTTTTGCGCCTCGGCGAGCGCAGCCAGAGTTCCAGTGTCGCCCATCTCTATATGCCATGACACATCAAATACTGAAGGATCGTCAATGACTTCATAGATCAATAATTGCTGCCCGGTCTGTGTCGAGCTATATAACGGTTGTATCACTGGATAACCCGCTTCAGCCAGCATTCCCGCCCGGTAATACTCTCCGATGACGGTATCTGTTTCTGTGTGGGTTTTGAAGAACAGGCGTTTGTCATCCCTCAGCGTCAAGAAACCGTTGAACGAATTCAACGATACGGCCAGCGGGCGCAGCTCGACAGCGACCACATCCAACGGAAATGTTCGACGAACAAAATCCAGCACCAGAGATTCTGCCGCTGTCTTATCTCTAAACTGAAGTGATTGAATCTGTTGAAGGAGATCGCCGCTCATAATCCCAATATCATGTTGCGTTTGCGGATTGCCAATGCGTGTGCAGGGAAATCTTCGTAATCTGCCAAAGTTGCTGTGATGCCTTGCAGTCGCTGGTAGCCCTCATATGAAAGATACCCAACTCCAGTGCGTTTTAGAAAATCCCAAACGCTTACCGAAGAAAAGCTCTTTGCGAATCCGCCTGTCGGTAGAATTGCATTTAACCCCAGGCAGTAGTTCGCAATCGGAATAGGAGTCAACGGGCCAAGGAGTATCTCGCCCGCATTGCGAATCTTATTGAGGGTTACAAATGGATCTTGTGTCAGAATCTCAAGATGTTCAGGCGCGTAGTCATTGACGAATTGGATCGAGTCTTTCAGACTGTTGGTTAGCAACACGCCGCCATAATTGGATAGTACGTTTCGGACAAAGTTTTGCCTCCACTCTGGTAGCTCACTGATGTACCTTGGCAGAAGATCGAGCGCTTCTTGTGCCACCTGTGAACTGTGTGTCACCAAAATAGCAGCGGATTCTGGCCCATGTTCGGCCTCAACCAACAAGTCAAGCGCGGCGAGACGAGGGTCGGCATGTTCGTCGGTGAGAATAATGGACTCGCTTGGCCCAGCCGGTAAACCAATATCCACTGTCCCGAATAGTAAGCGTTTCGCCGCCGAGACATAACTATTGCCTGGTCCGATAATTTTGCTGACTTTCGGGATAGTCTCTGTACCAAACGCCAACGCAGCAATCGCTTGCATTCCTCCAACGACGTAAACTTCATCTATACCGCAAATCTCTGCCGCGACCAGGGATGCCGCATCAGCCTTACCCTCAGGCGTGGGTGGCGTTGCAACAATAATACGTGGTACGCCTGCAACCTTGGCTGGTGTTGCCAGCATTAGCATTACTGACGGAAACGCGCCCTTGCCACGCGGCACATAGAGACCGGCACTCACAATAGGTGTCACTTTTTCGCCTGCCATGATTCCGGGTTGAACTTCGGTGAACCACATTGATTCCGGCATTTGTTCGCTGTGGAAGAGTTGAATGTTCTCATGGGCTTCCTTGATAGCCTCGACCACTTGCGGGCTAACCGTACTATGTGCAGATGCGAAATCGCCGGGACTCGCGCGCAGCATCGTTGTCGTGAAATTAGGCACATCGTATCGGCGAGCATATTCAACCACGGCAGCATCGCCACCTGAGCTTACACTGTCAATCACTTCCTGCGCCATCGGCAGTAGCGCCTGGATGTCTGTCTCAGCGCGGCGCATGATCTTTGCCAGCTTTTCATCGGTCAGTTTGCTCAGTTCCCAAAACTGAATCATTGTCCAAGTCCCTTTTGGTAGAGAAAACAAAAAGCGTAGAGCCGTGCCCCACGCCTTATTTCTACATTTAGCTGCCCCTACGATTCGGTGGCAGTAACGAACATCGTTTCCGAACGGCGGCGTGTGCCGTCCCAGCGAATGTCGGGTATGAGTATATCCCGCTTTTGCAGGATTCGCCCTCGGTGAGGTAGGATGTCGGTCAACATTATTCGCAGCTCAGCCCGCACATCATGAGTTGGCTGATAGCCCAGTTGGATGAGACGATTGCGATCTGGGTTGAAGTAATGCTCCTCCGCTTCACGGCGCGGGTTATCATAATGTTGGATTTTCACCTCAATGCCTGTGTCATCACCTGTTTGTCGCACCAACTCCGCTAGCTCCTCAATCGTATAACACTCCTCAAATTGATTAAAAACTCGGTATTCGCCCGATTGTGGTGGATTCTCAACCGTAATGGCGAGACATTGCATCGAATCGCGCATTGGCAGAAATCCGCGTGTTTGCCCGCCTCGACCATAAAGTGTGAGGGGATGTCCGATGACTGCCTGGCAGCAAAAACGATTAACTGCGGTTCCAAAGCATTGGTCGAAGTCGAGTCGACTGCGCAGCCGTTGATCGTTTCCCATTTCGTCAATCTGAGTGCCGAATACCACGCCCTGCATAATATCTGTTGCCCGTAGCCCCCAGATTTTGCACGCAAACATCGTGTTATTCGAATCGTGGACTTTGCTCCAATGGTAGAAACTGCCTGCCTGCCGGGGGAATGGTAAATAGTCTTTCCGCCCTCGGTATTCAACCTCAAAGAATCCTTCAGGAATATCAATATTAGGCGTACCATATTCGCCCATGGTCCCCAGTTTGACGAGATGCGCTTTTGGACAGACTTCTCTCATCGCCCAAAGGATATTCAAATTGCCGATCACGTTATTTTGCTGCGTGAAGACCGTATGCGCCTGATCCATCATGGAATAAGGGGCGGAAGGCATCTCAGCCAGATGAACAATTGCATCGGGTCGAAACTCATTCAGAAAACCTTTGAGGAAGTCATAGTCCAGCAGATCGCCTTCTCGAAAGATGAGGTTTTGCCCGAAGTGCTCTCTAAACGCTTCCATCCGCTCCGGCATCTCATGGATTGGAAGCGCGCTATGACTGCCAACCTCCTCCACCCATTGCCGCCGCAGGAACCTGTCGCAACCAGCGACGATATGCCCGCGCGCCGCCAGATATTGTGCCAACGGCCAGCCCAGATAACCATCAATTCCCGCGATGAAAATGCGCATGTGCTCGACGCTCGGAGTTTAGCTCAGAGCGACCTCTAAAGTTGGTTGGAAATCTTTGATGTACCCCTCTACAGCCAGCAGCTCCGCATTGAGTATGCTGCATCCTGCCGCACCACGTATGGTGTTGTGCGCCAATGCCGCAAATTTGTATCCTAGAAGTGGGCATGGACGCAGGCGTCCAACAGAGGTTGACATGCCGTTTCCGGCATCGCGGTCTCGGCGGATTTGTGGACGATCAATCTGTGTGAGGTATTGCACCGGATGTTTGGGTGCACTTGGAAGTTGCGACACCGGTTCTCTTCCCTGAAACGTATTCCAGGCAGCAATGATTTCGTCGAGTTCTGGTTGCGCTTCAAGTGTGACAGATACGTTGACAAGATGGCCGTCTATGACAGGCACGCGGGTACATGTTGCGCTCGTTATAGCTTCCAGCCACTCGATGTGGTCATCGCTCAGGCGGCCAAGCATTCTGAGAGACTCTGTTTCCATCTTCGCCTCATCGCCGCTGACATAAGGGATAACGTTATCAATGATATCGAGAGATGCTACGCCCGGATACCCGGCACCGCTGATGGCCTGTTCGCTAACCGTATGGATTTTTGTGACCCCATATTGTCGAAGGGGTGCCAACGCCATCACGACCGGCATGACAGTGCAATTGGAGTTAGCAACGAGAGCGCCTGTTGTCCATTTGCGTTTGCGGCGTTGTACTTCAATAAGGCGAATATGATCGGCATTCACTTCCGGGAGCAGCAGTGGCACATCTTCCACCATCCGGTTGACTGATGCATTTGTGCATACGATGTGTCCCGCTTCGGCAAGTGCGAATTCTTTGGCCTCTGCTGCGTCCTTTGGAAGCGCCGAAAATACAAGTGGCGCGTCCAATTTTTCATCCACCGCCTTTACCATCAAATCTCGTACTGACATCGGTGGCTCAGCGTCCAATATCCAATTTGTGATCTCGCCGTAAGCTTGCCCTGCGCTGCGGCTCGAACCGACAACTTCAGTCACTTGAAACCAGGGGTGGTTTTCAAGCAGTTGAACAAAACGCTGTCCTACAGCACCTGTTGCACCCAATACAGCAACATTCAACTTCCGCATAGGTTGTTTCCTCCTAGATACCCACTGAGTCGCGCTCAGTTTTCACTGCCGGGTATGACCCCAGCATCTTCACAAATGAAGCTCTCTGTAGCAACCGTGCCAGCGCCTCCTGACAGATGGGGTCATGCCAGTGTCCCTCGAAATCCAAATAGAATACAGGTTCCCATGGGCGATTCCGCCTTGGCCGCGATTCAATCTTGGTTAGATTAATTCCGCGAGAAGCAAACTCGCCCAGGCAGTCATAGAGAGCAGCCGGACGGTGGCGCGTAGCAAACACGATTGACGTTTTGTTGTATTCTCCTTGAGGCGGATCATCGTGTCCGAGCACGAAAAATCGTGTGAAGTTAAACATTACATCCTCAATATTGGAGGCGATAATGTCAAGGTTATAGAGCTGCCCAGCGAGTTCGCTGGCAATTGCACCCGTTTCCTCCACCGGTTCTTTCGAGAGATCATATGCTGAACCTGCCGTATCATACCAGGGAGATGGCGCGAGCTTATTACGCCGCAAAAAGTGTTCGCATTGAGCTAATGCCTGCGGATGTGAGCGCACATATTTTAAGTCTTCGAGCTTTGATCCAGGGGGGGCAAGCAGTGCATGATGCACATGTAAAATGACATCTGCCTGAATACGAAGATCGGAATCTGTGAGTAGCTCATAAGCCTGGCTGACGGCACCCGCGAGCGCATTCTCAATAGGCAGCATCGCGTACTTCACACGCCCTGTCTGGATCGCCTCGAAAAGCTCACTCAATCCTGGGCAGGGGTAAACATCTACCTTGTCACCAAAGTGTTGTCGTATGGCTTGCTCTGAATAAGCACCATGAATACCCTGAAAGGCAACTACTTCCCCCAAGGTGTAGACTCCTTTGCAAAGAATACAAAACGTGGAGAGGTTTTGCTCCACGCACGCCTAATGCTAACACGGCATAGGGGGAGCGTCAACCATTCTAGTGTGGGCGTGTTGAGACGTGATGAAGATTCGTCGAAAAGTTGTATTTGGCTATTATCGTGCCTCAAACATCAATAAGATTTGACAGCTTTATGTTAAAAATGCTAGATTTAGAAGATGAACACAAGAGTTATTCAGCGAGAGGTATAGGTCCATGCAGGAAACACGGCGATATATCCTCGATATACTCAATGATCGTGGGCAGGCCACTGTAGATGACCTTGTGGCCGATCTGCGCAAACGCAAAGGTGACATCACTGCGGTGACGGTTCGTCATCACCTCACTCGACTACAACAGGACAACCTGATTACAGCACCGGATCTACTGCATCGGACAACACCTGGGCGGCCACAGCATGTGTATGCACTTACCGAAAAAGCCAGAGAGTGTTTCCCTAATAACTATGTACCATTGACCACGCATCTTCTCGGCCAGATGGCACAAACGCTGCCGCCCGCTCAAGTAAACGTTATTCTCGAAGGCGTTGCTGACCGCATGGCGAACGAGGCCGGTATCTCTGGTCTTTCGCTTCTGGAGCGGTTAGAGAAAGCTGTTGATTACTTGAATAAACATGGCTACGACGCTTATTGGGAAACCTGTGACGGTGGTTATGTGTTTCATACAGCCAATTGCCCATACCATCAGGTTGCTGAAAGAACCTCTGCTTTGTGCGAGATGGATATGCGTTTGATCGCATCAATTCTTGGAGTTGTGCCGCGCTTGCTGAATCGCGTCTCTTCAGGGGCAGCCACTTGTGCATACATGATTCCTAAAACGGCAATTAAGTAAATCGGCGTCTTTTTAATTGACGCCGACTTGGGTAAGTGTTACAATCATGAATATGAACTGTTATATACCTTGAGGGAGATAAAACCCGTGGCAGTCATGGAATACACCAACACCCAAAGTGAGACACTCCAGGAAACGCCAGTCCTATTGGTGACGCCCTCAGCAGTCAACATTATCAAGACGTTGCTTGAACAGCGCGAGATTCCCAACCATGCGCTACGAGTCTTCGTTTCGGGCGGTGGTTGCTCAGGGATGCAGTACGGAATGGCCTTCGAAGAGGGAGCGCGTGAGTTTGATCGTGTCGTCGCCGTGGACGGCGTTCGCCTCATCGTTGATCCCACCAGCCTGATGTACCTGCAAGGCGCAACCATTGACTATGTAGATAGTCTGATGGGCGGCGGTTTTCGCATTGACAACCCTAATGCGGTTTCCTCCTGCGGATGCGGACACTCTTTTAAGGGCGCAGACACCGCGGAGAGCGAAGGCGCGGGCGGTTGCGGAAGTTGCAGCCACTAATTTTAGCGGCGTATTGAACTCACCAATAAACCTAGAATACCTAGCCCTCCAAGTGCCAGAATTGGCACTATGGGGGGCATATTATTTGCAAGTTCGACGGCCTGTGTCTCAGGGCTTACAGTCGGTTGTGCTTCCACGACATCATTTACCTCTCCTCTGGTGATGTTTGGCGGATACGTAAACGTGGGCAGTGCCAGGATGTTGTTCACTGTCTCGGTACTTTCTGTAATACTCGCGCTGTCAACCGTCACTGGTGCTGGGATTACTCTCGCATTTGCTGTGGCGGTTAGTATGCCCCCAGGCGTGAGTATCACCGCTTCGAGCGTCTCAATTGATCCTAGTAACGCTGGGTCAACGGTTGGAACTACTTGTTCGGCCAAATCGAGAATAGCATTCGTATCCCCTGTAATCGTTACTAACTCGTCGAAGACCCATCCCTTTCCAGTGGGCGACGGATCGTACTGAAACTGTATCCAGCGGAAGTAACGTCCAAGAACGGTATATATTTCCCCGACTCTAATTGTGCCGAGACGTTCCGACTCCGGGTCTGGTTCCGCTCGCACATTGGCCTCGGTGATCGCTTCCAACACGATTAGCCCGATCGGTGTTGGAGTTCGCGTCGGTGTCTCGGTAACAAGCTGCGAGGTAGGTGGCAGCGTTGCCGTAGAAAGGTTGATTCGGGCTGGGGTTGCCGTGACTTGGCCGACGGTGTCTGCCGCCACACCCTTTATCATAATCACCGCAAGCCCCAGGAAAAGTGCCACGCTTACGATTTTGTTCTTGATTGTGAATCCCTTCATAGGGTTGCGTCACCACGACACGCGGTTGTCGGGCGATAATCTCCCCTGCTCTGCATTACGCTGTTCGCCGCCGTTTATTATGTAACCTTGATACTCTTGATTCGTGAAGCCATAGACAGTCCATCCGCTCATCACGAAAGGTGGCACGACCTGATTGGGAATACACACGTCACATGACACAGGAATCCATTCACCATTATAACGCCGGGCGATGTGCATATGGGTAGCTGTCGAAAATCCTCCTTCACATGATGGGTGGCCGATAGGGTCGCCAACTTGAATTTGCGTACCGACTGCAATTCGTTCTTCACTCGCCATGTGCAAGAAAAGAATAGTCCACCCCGTCGTTTCATCCCCATCCCCGTCCAGATCAAGTAACACGCTCCCCTCATCGCTACGCGCGATGATACCGGGCGATGTTGCCGTGACCCAGAACTCCGAAGTATAACAGGCGGCGCTGCCAGATGCGCGTTCGTCCGGCGGAGCGAAGTCTATCGCCGACCATGCGCTTCCACTTCCCCATCCTCCGTGAGGCCCGCCTGTAAAAAACCACGTCTCCCCACTGGGGAACGGGAAAGTCATTGTGGGTTGTTCGATCACAAGCGGCACAAGGGGTTCTATGGATATGCTAAATGGATCGCCAAAGTATGCAACATAAGTTGCATAAACCCCTCTAGCCCCTATCTGCTGTTCCCATGACGCGTAAGTCGTGCTAAGGCTTAGCATATATTGTAACCCTACCGTGCCCGCGTTCAGCCCTGGTGCATACATCAGGCGTGAGCCATCATCAAGCTCTATTGTCGTCAACCCTCGATATTTCCAGCCATAATAACCTCGATTAAGCTGGTCGGCTGCCCATGTAAGCTGCTTGTAGAGGCCACTACGATCAATGCCCGCGAATTCTTGTATACCTAGGGCGTACTGTTTAGCTTCCTCAGAGGGA
>Ga0184637_10002798_pt1 | contig 11106 bp, 12 predicted proteins | sample PLM3_127_b2_FD_133143 | JGI IMG/M metagenome (GOLD analysis project Ga0184637, IMG submission 133143) | Groundwater sediment microbial communities from an aquifer in East River, Colorado, USA - PLM3_127_b2 | ecosystem: Environmental > Terrestrial > Soil > Riparian zone | place: USA: East River... | reverse complement strand
GTCCACAACCTCCGCCTGTTTCATGACGCGCTCGGAGTCCATGTCTTCTTGTTTGACTACCGGGGGTACGGCCTGAGCGAGGGAGAGCCGTCGGAGGCGGGGCTCCTAAAGGACGCCGAGGCGGCCTGGCGGCTCCTCCAGGCCCGTCCAGACGTGGATCCCCGGGGGGTCGTCCTTTTCGGCCGCTCCCTGGGGGCGGCGGTGGCGGCCGAGTTGGCCACCCGGGTAGAGCCCGCTGCCCTCATCCTGGAAACCCCCTTCACTACCCTTCTGGACATGGGGCGGCACCACTACTGGTTCCTCCCAGTCCGGTGGCTCGTCCGCTCCCGCTATGACACCCTGGGGGCGATCCGCCGGGTGCGGGTTCCGGTCCTGGTCTTGCACGGGGATGCGGACGAGATCGTTCCCTTCGACATGGGGGAGCAGGTCTTCGCGGCCGCCTCAGAGCCCAAGGCCTTTTACCGGATCCCGGGCGCCAGCCACAACGATACCTACCTGGTGGGCGGGAAGGCGTACCTGCGCGCCCTGCGGGAGTTCCTGGCAACCGCTCTCCCGGCCGGCCGGGTTCCTGGTTGATTTCGCACGGGGGGTTCGGGTAGAATCCGCGAAGTTTTCTCCGGCCCCATAAGGGGCTGGCCGCAGAGGAGGGGGAGTCGTGGCCGGGCAGCGAACCCTCACGGGCTGGGGTCTCATCCTCGGGGCCAGCAGCGGCTTTGGCGAGGCCACGGCCCTGGCGCTGGCCGGGGCCGGGATGGATATCTTCGGCGTCCACCTGGACCGCAAGGCGACCCTCCCCAACGTGGAGCGGATCCAGGGGGAGATCCGGGCGGCCGGGCGCCAGGCGCTCTTCTTCAACATGAACGCCTCCGACCCCGAGCAGCGGCGGGAAGCCCTGGACGTCATGGAGAAAACCCTGGCGGAGCGGGGCGAGGCGGGCGGCATCCGGGTCCTCCTCCACTCCCTGGCCTTCGGGACCCTTAAACCCTACATCGCCGCTGATGCCAAGGACGCCATCACCCAGGCGCAGATGGACATGACCCTGGACGTGATGGGCCACAGCCTCGTCTACTGGGTGCAGGACCTGGTGGCGCGGGGCCTGATGCGGCAGGGGGGAAAGAGCTTCGCCATGACCTCCTCGGGCGGGACCCGGGTCTTCCCGACCTACGGGGCGGTCTCGGCGGCCAAGGCGGCGCTGGAGTCCCACATCCGGCAGCTCGCCCTGGAGCTGGCCCCCCTCGGCATCACCGTCAACGCCATCCGCGCCGGAGTGACCGACACGCCGGCCCTGCGGAAGATCCCGGGCAACGAGAAGATGATGGAGGTCTCCCGGGAGCGGAACCCGCACCGCCGCCTCACGACGCCGGCGGACGTGGCCAGCGCCATCGCCGTCCTCTGTCAGACCGGGACCCACTGGATTACCGGGAACACCATCGGCGTAGACGGCGGCGAGGACGTGGTCGCGTAAGGCTGGAGGGGACGGGAAACATGGCCGAGGCAACCGAAGCGAGGCGGGGGCGCCGCCGGCGGGCCTGCGTGGTCGGCCTGGCGGCGGCGGTGACGGCGCTGCTCCTGGGCGTGGGGGGCGCGGCGACCACCCCGGGGGCGGCCGAGCGGCCTCCCCGGCTTCGGGCCGAGGCGGCCCTCGTCCTGGACCTGGTCAGCGGGGAGGTCCTCTTCAGCAAGAACGCCGAGATCTCCCTGCCCCCGGCCAGCCTCACCAAGCTCATGACCCTCTACCTGGCCCTTGAGGATGTTGCCGCGGGCCGGGTGAGCCTGGAGGACGAGGTGCAGGTCAGCTCCCGGGCCGCCCGCACCCCCTCCTCCCGCGTCCCTCTCCGGAAGGGGGAGCTACTCCCCCTCGGGAAACTCCTGGAGGCCGTGGCGGTTATCTCGGCCAACGACGCCAGCGTGGCGGTCGCCGAATACCTGGCGGGGACGGAGGAAGAGTTCGTCGCCCGGATGAACCAGCGGGCCGCCGACCTGGGCCTGACGGAGACCCACTTCTCCAACGCCCACGGCCTCCCCTCCCGCGACCAGCGGAGCACCGCGTGGGACATGGCTGCCCTGGCCCTCCGTCTCTTCGAGGACTACCCGCTGGCCCTGGACCTCCTCGCCCGCAAGAGCTTCCATCACCGGAATATCACCCGCAACCGCTACCTCGGTCTCCTGAGCGATAACTCCGGGATCGAGGGGGTCAAGACCGCCTGGACCCGGGAGGCAGGGTTCAGCCTGATCGCCACTGCCCGCAAGGAGGACCGCCGCCTGATGGTGGTGGTCCTGAAGGCCCGCAACCGCTATCAGCGGGAACTGGCCACTCGGGCCCTCCTCCGCTACGGCTTCGCGCGGGCGGCGCAGGCGAACGCCGATGCGGCGCTGCACGAATCGCCCCGTCCCGAGGAACCCCCCGCCTCGCCGGCCCTCCCCCTCCCCGCGGAGAACGGGACCGAGTACTAGCCTTCGGTGGGCCCGGTCGCCTCGCGGGGCGGCCGCCCCCTCCGCTCACCCCGCCGACCCCCTCCCGCCGCCGCGGAAAGCAGCGCTGCCCCCGCCGTAAGCGCCCCTACCATCCCCGCCGCCCCGGAGCCCGCCGCCTCCGCGATGGCCGTGAGTCCCACGGGACCCGCCACGAAACCCGCGTCCAGCACGAACCGGTACCGGCCCCGGCGGCGCCTGCTGAGACCGCCGGGCAGAATTTGGCCCGGGAGGAGGGGGGGCATGGAAAGGGGGAGTGGGGTTCCGTCAAGGAGGGATTTCGTAACGGGCGGGGGGCTCCCCTGGCCGGGCGGGGGCCTGGCCCCGCGGGTAACCCCCCCGCTGGTGGCATCTCGGGGAATGGGGCGCCCTGGCATCCCGCTTGCTCCCGGCTCCTCCCGGCGGCGGCCAACGGCTCGCCGGGAAAGGAGGCGGAAGGATGATTCGACGGTTCAGCGCCCTGCTGCTGGCCGCCCTCGCCCTGGCAATGGCCGGGGGGTGCGCCCAGACCCAGCAGGCATGGGATGGCACGAAGCGGACGGTCTCCGGCTGGTTCACCAGCAACCCCGTCTCCGCGGAGGGCGTGGCGGCGGCGGAGCTCCCCGCCCTCATCATCGCCAAGTCCAACGTGGTACCGAAGATGGGCCCCGACGCGAAGGCCAAGCCGGCTGCGGCGCTCCGCATGGGGGACCGGGTGGCCAGGCTCGATGTCCAGGGCAACTGGGTGCGGGTCTGGATTCCTGAACGTGGACAGGTCGTTTGGGTCAACCGGGATGCGATCCAGGCGGCCCCTGACGGGAACAACATGAGCGGGACTGTCCCCTTCAGCACCCTCCTCCCCTTTCGGGTGGCGGCTGCCAAGGCCAACCTGCGCGAGGCGCCCGACCCGAAGGCGGACCTGGTAGCCGAGCTGAAGCAGGGGACTGAGCTCCGCTTCCTGGATGTCCGGGGGGGCTGGTTCAAGGTGGCAGACCCCGCGGGCAGGCGGATGGGCTGGATCTCCCAGAATGCGGTGGGGCGGAGCTAGCCGCCCTCTTCCAAAAGCCAAACCGCAGTCCACCCGGCCTGCGGTTTTCGCTTTTCGCGGCCTCACTCTTTTGCGAGCCGCTTGAGGAAGACCTCCATCTCCTTCTTGGTCTGCAGGTCGCCGGTCTGGGTCGCTACCTCACACCCCTTCCGGTAGGTGGCGATGGCCTCCTCGATCTTCCCCTGGTTCTCCAATGCCCTCCCGAGGCCCCGGTAGGCGGCGGTGTAGTTGGACTTGGTGGCGATGGCCGCCCGGAACTCCACCTCGGCCTCGGCGTACCGCGCTAGGTGAAGATACAGGGACCCGAGGCCGTACCGGGCTACCTCGTCGTCGGGGTACTGCTCCGCGATCTTCTTGAACTGCTCGAGGCGCGCCGGGTCCATCAGGCTTCCAGGATCTCGTAGGGCGTGGGGGTCGGCCACCGGGGGAGCAGCCCCACCAGCATGATCCCCGCCACCACCTTCCGCCCGGACATCTGACCTCCGCCCGCGCCTCAGCGCGTGATGATGATCTTCCGGTCCATGAGGTAGAAGATCAGGACGACCAGGAGGACGACGACGAGCAACGCCACCACGACCCCGGTGGCGTCCCCCGCCGGCAGCAGGCCGTCCACCCGCTGGGCAAGTTCGTGCAGGCGCGCATCGTCCAGGGCGTTCAGGCGGGCCCGGATCTCCTCGGCGGAGAGGCCCAGGTCGGCGAGGCGCTGGGCCACCACCTTCCGCTCCAGCAGGCTCTGGAGGCGGGCGAGATCCTCCGCGCGCCCCGCGCCCGCGGCCCGCTCGGCCGCGGCCAGCGCGGTGGGGACGAGGGCGGCGGCCCCCTCCCGGGGGAAGGCCCCGAGCAGGGCCGTGGCGGCGACCAGGTAGCAGGCCAGCAACTTCCCGGGCAGACGAGCCGCGATTCCCCGATGGCATCTGCGCATGACGTCCCTCCTGGAGGAGTGCAGGGGAAGAGACCAGCGGGGACCCGCGCCGCCGCCCGGCGGTCGGGGTCCCCCTAGGCGAGGCTGACGATATTCCCGGCCTCGTCTACGTCAATCTGCTCCGCTGCCGGGCGCTTCGGGAGGCCCGGCATGGTCATGATCTCGCCCGTGATGGGGACCAGGAACCCGGCCCCCGCCGAGATCCCCACCTCGTCCACGGTCACGGTGAAGTTCTCGGGCCGCCCCCGCAGGGTCGGGTCGTCCGAGAGGGACCGCGGGGTCTTGGCCATGCAGATGGGTAGCCCGCTGTACCCCAACTTCTCGATCCGCAGTTGGCCCGGCACTACCGGTTCCCGATGGTTACCCGGAGGTAGAGGTCGCCCGCCCGGCCGTCCGGCCCCGGCCGCCCCTTCCCCTTGAGCCGCAGGCGCGTCCCGGACCGCACACCGGGCGGGATCGTGACCAGGACCTCCTCCACCTCTGCGCACCGCGAGAGGGCGATCCGCTTGACGCCACCAGCCGCTGCTTCGGCATCGGTCAACGGCAGGTCCCGGGTCAAATCGGCCTCGCCCCCCCCGGGAAGGGCCGGCCGGCCGAAGAGGCCCCGCAGCGCCCCCAGGAGCGTCCGCGCCAGGGCGCGGAGGAGGCCGCCCCCCGGGGCGATCGCCGGCTCCGCCTCCGTCCCCCGCACCTCGGCCCGGCGGCCGGGGCCGAAGGTGATCCGGCGCCACCCCCATGGTCCGGCCACAAAGATGCCACCGAAGACGACGCCCCGACCGCCGAAGAAGGTCTGGGTGAAGAACCGCTCGTCGGCCCGGACTCCTGCCCGGAGGAACTCCTGCATTAAGTCGGCGAAGAATGGGTTCACCCGCAGGCCGCTGAAGAGGTCCCTAAGAATATCCTCCTGGCTGTAGCCGAAGCCGGGCCGGCCCCGGGCCTGCGGCCCGGCTGCCCGCGCCCCCTCATAGGCCCGGCGCTTCTCCGGGTCCGCCAGGACCGCGTAGGCCTCGCTCACCTCCTTGAAGCGCTCCTCGGCCGCTCGGACCCCGGGGTTGCGGTCCGGGTGGTACTTGAGGGCGAGCTGGCGGTAGGCCCGCTTGACCTCCTCCTCGGAGGCGCCGGGGGGGATGCCCAGGATCCGGTAGTAATCCTTCAGGGGGCGGTGCCGCATGGCCATGTTCTAGGTGAGGCGCTCCCCCGCATCAACGGGCCCGGCCAGGGCGGCCACCCGGGCCCGCAGCGCGGCCATGAGGCGCTCCGGCTCATCGGCGCCGACGGCGGCAGGATCCCGCAGCAGCTCGTCCACGCTGGCCGGCTCCCCGAAGGTCACCCGGATTCGGGCCGGCCGGGGCCAGCGCTCGCCGCGTGGCCAGACGTCGAAGGTCCCCCCGAGGTGCACCGGGACCAGCGGGACCTTCACCCCCAGGGCCAGGATCCCGGTCCCCTTCTTGAAGGGCTTCACGGTCCCGTCGATGGAGCGGGCCCCCTCGGGGAAGACGCAGAGGCCCCTCCCCTCTCGGAGGACGTGCGCGGCCATCTGCAGGGCCCGGGCGAGATAGGCGTCCAGGTCAATGGCGATGACGCGGACGTTGCGCGCGTACCAGTCCAGGACCGGGTGCTGGAAGAAGGTCTGGAACCCCACGTAGTAGAGCCGGGTGAGAAAGCGGTGGGGGAGGGCGGCCGCGATGACGAAGGCGTCAAGGTAGGAGGCGTGGTTCGAGGCCAGGATGAAGGGCCCCGTCTCCGGCACCCGCTCCCGCCCACGGACCCTCAGGCGGCAGCCGAGGGTGAAGAGGAGCCAGCTGAGGTCCTGGACGAACCAGGAGACGAGGCGGGCCTGGCCGGAGAGCCCGGCGGCGAGGCGCGCCTGCGCCGCTGCGTCCGGGGGGGTGGTCAGGATCGCCTCCCAGGGGCTCCGCCGGGTCGGGGTGGGCGCGCGACCGCCATCCGCCACCTCGAGGACCCGGGTGAGGAGCTCCCGGACGGTGAAGACCTCCGAGCCGGCCTCGTCGGGCAGCTCGATGCCGAACATCTCCTCCAGGGCCACGACCAGCTCCACCCGGCCGAGCGAGTCAATGCCCAGGTCCAGCTCCAGGTTGTCGTCTAGGCGGACCGGCCGCCCCTTGGCCCGCTCGGTCAGGAGCTGCAGGATCCGGTCGGCCCCCGGTCGCGCCAGGAGGGGGTCGCCGGTGGCCGCGACCGGTTCGGGGGTCGGGGGCGCGGCTAGGACCTCCCGGTACAGTTCCTGGACGCGGTGGCGCTGAATCTTCCCGAGGCGCGTCCGGGGGAACGGCTCCTTCACCAGGCTGAACCCCGTGACCCGCTTGTAGGCCGGGAGGAGGCGGGAGTAATTCTCCATGTCCCACCGGATCGCCTCCCGGGCGCTGGAGAGCCGCTGGGTCTTCAGGTAGTCGAAGTCCGGGAGGACGAGGGCCCGCAGGCTCTCGGTGGCCACGCCGGCCCCGCCGCCGGCCTCCACCCCGACCACGCAGATCTCCTTGATGTAGGGGCACTGGAGGTAGTGGGCCTCCACCTCATCCGGGTAGATGTTCTTCCCCGAGGGGAGGACGATGACCTCCTTGGCCCGCCCGGTGATGTAGAGGTAGCCCCGGGCGTCCAGGTAGCCCAGGTCTCCGGTGTGCAGCCACCCGTCCAGGAGGGCCTCCGCCGTCGCCTCCGGGTTCCGGTAGTAGCCGGACGTCACGTTGGGGCCCCGGACCAGGATCTCGCCCACCCCGTCTCCGTCCGGCGCCCCGATGCGGACCTCGACGCCGGGGAGCGGGAGGCCCACCGACTCCAGCACGGGGCGGTCCGGCGGGTTGAAGGAGACGACGGGGGCGGTCTCGGTGAGCCCGTAGCCCTCCACGACCGGGAAGCCCAGCCGCCTGAAGTCGGCCGCCACCGCCGGGTCCAGCTTCGCGCCCCCGCTGACCAGCAGGCGGAGCCGCCCGCCGAAGCGCCGGTGGACCTGGCGGAAGAGGAGGCGTCCGGCCCGCTCCCCGGTGAAGGGCAGGAGCCGGTCGCTGACAGTAAGCAGCAGGCGGAAGGCCGCGCGGGCGAGAGCCGGCCGGCGCCCGACCTGCTCCCAGAGGCCCCGGTGCAGCATGGCGTACAGTTGCGGGACCCCCATCAGGACCGTCACGCCCGTCTCCTGCATGCAGGCCAGCAGGTCGGGCGCCTTCAGGCTCTGGAGGAAGACTGTGCAGGAGCCCGAGAGGAGAGGGACGAGGAAGTTCCCCATGAACGGGAAGACGTGGTGCAGGGGCAGGAGGGCGAGGATGGTATCGTCAGGGCGGCAGAGACCGAAGTCCAGGACGCTCTGGGCGTTGGCCAGGAAGTTCCTGTGGGTGAGGACGACCCCCTTCGGGGTGCCGGTGGTCCCGGAGGTATAGAGGATCGAGGCGGGGAGGTCGGCTGGGATCTCCGGAAGAGGCATCCCGGCCCCCCGCTCCGCCAGGGCGCCAAAGGCGAGGGCCCCCGGGCCGCCGTCCAGATCAATGATTGAAGCGGAGAGCCCCTGGCCGGCCAGGGCCGTGAGCCGCTCGAGGAAGCGCCCGGAGGTGATGACCAGTTCTGCGCCGGCGTGGCGGACGCAGTTGGCGATCTCCGCGTCGCTGAGCTGGGCATCGAGAGGGACGGCGGTCCCGCCGGCGCCGGTGATGGCCAGGTAGGCCACCCCCCATTCCGGGCGGTTCTCCGAGAGGAGGACCGCGCGATCCCCCGGCTTGATCCCCAGGGCGACCAGTCCGCGGGCGGCTGCCTCCGCCCCCTCGGCCACCTCCCGGTACGTCAGCCGAGCGTAGCCCGCCTCCCCCTTCGCCTGCATGGCGAGGGCTTCCCCGAAGGCGGTAGCGGCCGCGGCGACGCGGCCCGGGATGCTGTCGGCTCGCCCCACGGTGGTCATTATAGCCCAGAGGGGCCCGCGGTGCCCTCCCCCCTGTGCCAGCTCCCGCGGCCGCGAACGACGGGCGGCCGGGCGTCAGACGGCCTCGATCGGGACCTCGGTGAAATCCTTGGTGGAGGGGTGCCAGGCGAAGGCTTTGATCCGGCGGACCTGGCGATCGAAAACCGAGACCACCACGTAGGCGGCGTCGCCGAAGAGGGGGTCGCCCCACGGGGCGACCGCCTTGGCCCGATCCTCCGCCGAGAAGTAGGCTTCGTGGTCCGGGTGGGAATGGTAGAGCGCCTTGATGCCCCACCCTGCCCGGTCGGCCTCGTTCAGGATCTGCTGGACCTCCACCGGGTCAATATAGTAGGCGGTCCGGGCGTCCCGGGGGTGGGCGACCGGGTTCTCGGCGTGCAGCCGGTTCTGGATATTGGTGCAGCGGCGGAGGGTGTCCCCCCCCTCGCCGGCCAGGATGACCCCGCAGCACTCCTCCGGGAAGGCCTCGCAGGCGTGCCGGGCCATCTCCTCCACGATCCCCCTCGTGAGCCGCAGCAGGAAACGCTCCCCCTGCATCGCCCCCCTCAGGCCGCCCCCTCGAGGAGGAACCGGGTGAACCAGGTCACGGTGCGGGAGAGCGCCTCCGCCCGGGCCGCCGGGTCGCTGAAGACGTGGTCGGCTCCCGGCAGGATGGCCAAGTCTTTCGGCTCGGCCGCCCGGGCGTACAGCGCGCGGGCATGGGCTACCGGCACGAGCGCATCCGCCGCGCCGTGCAGGATGAGACACCGCGCCAGGCCACCCGGCGCCTCCAGCCCCTCCCCCCGTTCCAGCTCCTCCAGCAGCGGGCGGCCCAGGCCGTACCGGAGCAGGAGTTCCTCCTCACCCTGGAGGTCCTTCAGGTCGGCGGGGGTGGCCCAGGTCACCACCGCCCGAACCCGAGGGTCCCCCTTCGCGTGGAGGAGGGCGATGAGCCCACCCAGGCTGCTCCCCATGAGGCCCAGGCCCCCCGCCACGAAGCGGTGGGCGGCGAGGGCCTCCGCGACGGCGGCCAACTCCGCCACCCGGCGGGCCACCGTCGTCTCCTTGAGCGCCCCCGCGCTCTCCCCGCATCCTCCGAAGTCGAACCGGGCGCAGGTGAGCCCCGCCTCCGCCAGGGCGTCGGCCAGCTCCACGTACTTCGGGCTGTCCTTGCTGCTCAGGAGGCCGTGACAGGCGATCACCAGGGGAGCGGGGGGGCGGGCCGGCAGGTGCAGGACAGCCGCCAGGGCGCCGGTCACGCCGCGGAGGCGGAGGGTCTCGGTCCCCCTCACCGCCCGCCCCGCGGCGCGGGGAGACGGCTCAGGTCCAGGCCGAAGAGGCGGGCGGCGTTGCGTGTGGTCTGGTCCGCGACCTCGCCCACGGCGACCCCCTTGATCCGGGCCACCGCCTGGGCCGCCAGGGCGACCATCCAGGGCTCCGTGGTCATCCCGCTGAACTCCCCCTCGTACGGCCAGGGACCGTCACTCTCCAGGAGGAGGCGATCCAGGGGGGCCTCCTTGACCAGTTGGCGGTCCCGTTCCCGGTAGCAGACCTCGGGCGTGACGGAGATGAGGTAGCCGGCCTCCAGGATCAGGCGGGTGGTCTCCTCGGGGGCCTTGTGCCAGTGGAAGACGGCCCGCGCGACACCGGCCTCCCGGAGGAGGCCGAAGGTCTCGGCCGCCGCCTCGTGGGGGGCGTGGAGGGTGACCGCCAAGTCCAGCTCCGCCGCCAGGCCCAGGAGGTGCCTGAGGCGCCGCCGCCCCGCCTCCGCCGTCTCCTTCACGTCCGGGGTATCGGCCAGGGAGTAGTGGGGTAGGCCTACCTCCCCCAGCCCGACCAGGGCGGCCCGGTGCTCCCGCACCTGGGCGCAGACCATCTGGAAGTCCTCCTCGGTGAGGAAGAGGTGCTCGGGGTGGAAGCCGAAACAGGGCCAGACCGCGCCGGGGTGGGCCCGGGCCAGTTCCAGGAGCCGGAGGTTCGTGGCCGGGCTGACCCCGGGGACCACCGCCGCGACCACGCCCTTGCCGCGCGCCCGGTGCAGGACGCCGGGGAGGTCGGCGTACTCCGACGAGAAGAGATGGCAGTGGGTATCTATGAGAACCATGGAAGAGGACGCTCCCGCGCCCCGGGGGGGGCCGGTCACCCGGAAAGAGTAGGGAGCCGGCCGCTCAGTGGATCCGCCGGATCTTCCGGGCCATGAAGTCCAGCAGCAGGTACTGACCCAGACTCACGGGGGTGGTGAAGTAGGCCTTCCCGCGGCAGAGCGCCGTTACCTGCTTCACGAAGGCCACCAGGTCGTAGTCCCGGGCCAGCATGAAGGTGTTGATGAGGATGCCGGCCCGCCGGCACTCCAGGACCTCCTGGAAGGTCCGGTGCAGGATCCGGGGGTCCAGGCCGGCCGGGTTCCGGTAGACGCGGCCGTCGGGCAGGGTGACGGCGGAGGGCTTGCCGTCCGTGACCATCACAATCTGCCGCATGTCCTTCCGCTGGCGGCCGAGGAGCCGCCGGGCCAGGGCGAACCCTGCGGCCGTGTTCGTGTAGTAGGGGCCCACCGTGACCCGCGCCAGCCGGGAGAACGGGATCTCCTCCGCCTCGTCGTGGAAGAGGACCACCTGGAGGCTATCCCCCGGGTACTGGGTCCGGATCAGGTGGGCTAACGCGAGCGCCACCCGCTTGGCCGGCGTGAAGCGGTCCTCGCCGTACAGGATCATGCTGTGGCTACAGTCCAGCATGAGGACCGTGGCGCAGGAGGAGGCGTACTCGGCCTGGTGGACCAGCAGGTCG
>Ga0184637_10002797_pt1 | contig 11109 bp, 9 predicted proteins | sample PLM3_127_b2_FD_133143 | JGI IMG/M metagenome (GOLD analysis project Ga0184637, IMG submission 133143) | Groundwater sediment microbial communities from an aquifer in East River, Colorado, USA - PLM3_127_b2 | ecosystem: Environmental > Terrestrial > Soil > Riparian zone | place: USA: East River... | reverse complement strand
CCGGGGCTGCCGGCGCCCGCGCCGCTGTACGAGATCTCGGTGTACTCGCCGCGCTTCGAGGGCATCCACCTGCGCGGCGGCAAGGTCGCGCGCGGCGGGCTGCGCTGGTCGGACCGGCCCGACGACTTTCGCACCGAGGTGCTCGGCCTGGTGAAGGCGCAGATGGTGAAGAACACCGTCATCGTGCCGGTCGGATCGAAAGGCGGATTCGTGCTGAAGAAGGCGCCGCCGGCGTCGGACCGCGACGCCTTCATGAAGGAAGGCGTGGCCTGCTACCAGGACTACCTGCGCGCCCTGCTCGACCTCACCGACAACCTCGCCGGCGGGCAGGTGGTGCCGCCGCCGCAGGTCGTGCGCATCGACGGCGACGACCCCTACCTGGTGGTCGCCGCCGACAAGGGCACGGCGACCTTCTCCGACTACGCCAATGCGATCAGCCAGGAATACGGGCACTGGCTCGGCGACGCGTTCGCGTCGGGCGGCAGCGTCGGCTACGACCACAAGGTGATGGGCATCACCGCTCGCGGCGCGTGGGAGAGCGTCGAGCGCCACTTCCGCGAAATGGGCGTCGACACGCAGGCGACCGACTTCAGCGTCGTCGGCATCGGCGACATGTCGGGCGACGTGTTCGGCAACGGCATGCTGCTGTCGCGCCACATCCGGCTTGTCGCCGCCTTCGACCACCGGCACATCTTCATCGACCCCACGCCCGACACCGCCGCGTCGTTCGCCGAGCGTGAACGCCTGTTCAAGCTGCCGCGCTCGTCGTGGGCCGACTACAACGGCGAACTCGTCTCCGAGGGCGGCGGGGTCTGGGCGCGATCGGAGAAATCGATCCCGCTGTCGGCGCAGGCGCGCGCGGCGCTCGGCATCGACGCCGAGCGGCTGACGCCGGCGGAGCTCGTCTCGGCGATCCTCGAGGCGCCGGTCGACCTGCTCTACAACGGCGGCATCGGCACCTACATCAAGGCGAGCAGCGAGACCCACGCCGAGGTCGGCGACCGCGCCAACGACGCTCTGCGCATCAACGGGCGCGAGCTGCGCTGCAAGGTGGTCGCCGAAGGCGGCAACCTCGGCTGCACGCAGCGCGGGCGGGTCGAGGCGGCGCTCGCCGGCGTGCGCATCAACACCGACGCGATCGACAACTCGGCCGGCGTCGACACCTCGGACCACGAGGTCAACATCAAGATCCTGCTCGGCCTCGCCATCAGCGACGGCGAGATGACCGAGAAGCAGCGCAACACCCTGCTGCCGCAAATGACCGACGACGTCGCCGCGCTGGTGCTGCGCGACAACTACTTCCAGAGCCAGTCGCTGTCGATCGGCGGGCGCCTCGCGGTGCCGCTGATCGACCAGCAGGCGCGCTTCATCCGCTTCCTCGAGAAGAGCGGGCGGCTCGATCGGGCGATCGAGTTCCTGCCCAGCGACGACGACATCGCCGAGCGCAAGGCGCGCGGCATCGGCCTGACCAGCCCCGAGCGCGCAGTGCTGCTGGCCTACAGCAAGATGTGGCTGTCCGACGAGCTGCTTGCGTCCGACCTGCCCGAAGACCCGTGGATCGGCGCCGCGCTGCAGCGCTACTTCCCGGCGGCGCTGCGCGAGAAGTTCGGCGCCTACATCCCGCGCCATCCGCTCAAGCGCGAGATCATCGCCACCCATGTGCTCAACAGCATGGTCAACCGCGTCGGCTCGACCTTCATCCATCGCCTGAGTGAAATGACCGGCGCCCCGCCGACGCAGATGGTGCGCGCCTATCTCGCGACGCGCGAGGTGTTCGGCTTCGTCGCGATCTGGCAGCAGATCGAAGCGCTCGACAACCGCGTCGCCGACAGCGTGCAGTCGGAAATGATCATCGAGCTCGACCGGCTGATCACGCGCGCGACGACCTGGTTCCTGCGCTCGCGCCGTCTGGCCGAGCCGATGCAGCAGATGGTCGAGCGCTTCATGCCCGCGGTCGAGACGATGCGCGCACGGCTCGAGCCCGATGCCGCGGCCTCTCCGCGCGCCACCGCGTGGGTGCAGGCCGGCGTGCCGGCGGCGCTTGCGCGACACGTCGTCATGGCCGATGCGCTGTTCTCGGCGCTCGACATCGCCGAGATCGCCGAGGCCACGCAACGCCAGCTCGACGAAGTCGCCGAAGTGCACTTCGAGCTCGGCGGCCGCCTGGGCCTGGCCCGGCTGCGCCGGCAGATCGGCGCGCTGCCGTCGGACAGCTACTGGCAAGGCCTCGCCAAGGTCGCGCTCGGCGACGACCTCGCCGACCTGCAGCGCGCCATTGCCCACGACGTGGTCGGCCGCGACACGGGCGATGCCGCGCACATGCTCGGCGCGTGGGAGCGGCGCAACCGCATGGCGCTCGAACGCGCGCATCGACTGCTTGTCGAGCTCGGCGACGCCAAGGCGGCCGACCTCGCGATGGTGTCGGTGGCACTGCGCGAACTGCGCAACCTCGCATGAAGGAGACTTCATGACGCGCCTTCCCTCTTCCGACGCGGGCCATGACTTCAGCGTCGACGCCGACATCACCGCCGCGGCGACCATCGCGCCGTCGTTCTATGTCGACGAAGCGGCGCATATGCTCGCACGCGAGCGCGTCTTCGCGCGCAGCTGGCAGTGGATCGGCGACCTTGCCGAAGTGGCGCAGCCCGGTTCGCTGTCGCCGCGCGAAATGCTGCCCGGCTGCCTGGACGAGCCGCTGCTGCTGGCGCGCGACGCGGCGGGCGCGCTGCGCTGCCTGTCCAACGTCTGCACCCATCGCGGCAACCTGCTGGTCAAGGCGCCGTGCCGCGCCGAGCAGATTCGCTGCAGCTACCACTCGCGGCGCTTCGACCTGCGCGGGCAGATGACCTTCATGCCCGAGTTCGACCGCGCGAAGAACTTCCCCTCGCCCGCTGACCACCTGCCGCAGGTCCCGCTGGGCCGCTTCGGCGACCTCGCGTTCGCGGCGATCGACCCGGTCGGCCCGCTGGAGTCCTTTCTCGGCGACGTGCAGGAGCGCATCGGCTGGATGCCGCTGGCGGACTTCCGCCCCGACCCGTCGCGCAACCGCGATTACGACGTCGCCGCGCACTGGGCCTTGTACGTTGAGAACTACCTCGAGGGCTTTCACGTGCCCTTCGTGCATGCCGACCTGAACCAGGTCATCGACTACGGCAGCTACAGCAGCGAACTGTTTCGCTACGCCAACCTGCAACTCGCGCTGGCGCGCGACGGCGAAGCGGCATTCGAGCTGCCGCCGCAGTCGCCCGACCACGGACAGCGCGTCGCGGCATACTACTTCTGGGTCTTCCCCAACCTTATGCTGAATTTCTACCCGTGGGGCCTGTCGCTGAACCTGGTGCAGCCGCAAGGCATCGGCCACACGCGGGTCGCGTTTCGCGCCTACGTGTGGGACGCGAGCCGGCTCGACGGCGGCGCCGGCAGCGCCTTGCACCAGGTCGAGATGGAAGACGAAGCGGTGGTCCAGGCGGTGCAGCGCGGCGTGCGCTCACGCTGGTATCGCGGCGGGCGCTACTCACCCACGCGCGAACAGGGCGTGCACCACTTTCATCGCCTGCTGGGCGAGTTCATGGCGCCTACCAGTCGCGCAGCCGGCGCCTGAGCTTGACGACGATCTCTTCGTGCATCCGGGTCACCCGCGAGGGGCTGACGCCGAGCACCGCGCCGGCGTCCTGGTGGCTGATGCCGCGGTCGTAGATCATCTCCATCAGCCGCCGCTCGCGCTCTTCGAGCGCGCCGAAGGCGGCGTTCAGCGCGGCATGGCGCTGCCGCTGCTGCAGGCTGTGCACCGGGTCGGCGTGCGCGTCGATGGTGGACATCGCTTCGTCGTCGGCTGATTCGTCATCGCTGGCTTCGAGCTGCTCGTCGCCGAAGCGCGCCCCGCTCGCCCCGGCGGCGACCATGCCGTCGTGGAAGGCCTGCAGCGTCCAGCCCAGCTCGTTGGCCACCTCCTTGGCGCGCGGCGCCCGGCCGAGCGCGTGCTCGAGGCGTTGCACGGCGGCGCGGACCTGGCGCAGGTGGGCGCGAAGGTCGCGCGACAGGGTGTCGGTGGCGCGCAAGGCGTCGAGCATCGCGCCTTCGATGCGGCGCGCGGCGTAGGTGTCGAAGCTCGCGCCGCGGCCTTCATCGAAGCGCGTGATGGCCTCGTCCAGGCCGATCATCCCGGCCTGGATCAGGTCGTCCATCTCGACGTTGGCCGGCAGCCGGCCGCTGATTCGCCGCGCAATGCGGCTCACCAGCGGGCGGTGGGCGAGAAGCCGGGCGCTGCGGGAGCAGTCCAGGGTCGCTCGGGAAGCTTGGATGGTCATGACTGCGGAATCAAGCCAAGCGGCGCGTTGCAAAAGCCGGAATGGCCGATCTTCGCGCCGCTGGCGCGGCCGGTTCGAAGGAAAAGTCGCCCAGAACCGCGAGTTGTGACCAAGCCTTGCGGGCGGTTTCAACTCGTGACGGCGCGCAGGGCGACCGTCGGCAGGTCGTGAGGTCAGCCCTGGCGGGACTTGTCCGCCTCGGCCAGTTCCTTGCACGACGGAGCGCAGACGAACTGGGTGCGGCCGAGGTATTTCTTGCCCTTCAGCTGCGTCCGCGGGCGGTGCTTGCCGCACAGGAAGCACGACATCGTCGCGGTCGTGAAGGCGCGCGCCGAGCCGAACGGCGAACCGGCGGGCTTGGAGCGGTAGCGCAGCCCGTCGGCGTCGATGGAAGTTTTCGTCTCGTCTTTGGCCATGTTCCGGGAAGTCACAGAGTCACCGTTTCGATATGGGGATGCGGCGGGAATTCGCAATGTGCTGTTGTCTTGGAGTCCCGCGAGGCCGCCCTCGGTTCCCCGCCAGGAAAGGGCTTGTCGTCGACGTGGGCACCTGAAAGACCGGCCCTCGCGCCCCGACCAAGGCGTACAAGTTGCCCCAAGGAGCTTCCACCATGACCCGACGCCACCTGCTCACCCTGCTCTCGGCGATCGGCCTGGCGCCACCGGCGGTTCGCGCCGACAACCCGCCGGCCGCGACGCGCATCGAGCCCCTGAACCTCTCCGACGCCCAGTGGAAGGAGCGGCTCAGCCCGGCACAGTATCAGGTCCTGCGCCACGAGGGGACCGAAAGGGCTTTCACCAGCCCATTGAACGGCGAGAAGCGCAAGGGCCGTTACCACTGCGCCGGCTGCGACCTGCCCTTGTTCACCGCGGAGATGAAGTTCGACAGCGGGACCGGCTGGCCGAGCTTTTTCACCAGCCTGCCCGGTGTTTTCGGCCTGACGACCGACTACAAAATGATCCTGCCGCGCACCGAATACCATTGCGCCCGCTGCGGCGGCCACCACGGCCATGTGTTCGGCGACGGCCCGCCGCCCAGCGGCAAGCGCTATTGCAACAACGGCGTGGCGCTGAAGTTCGTGGCGGCGGCATCATGAAGGCGCACCCCCTGAACCGTCGGGCCGCCGCCGCTACGCTGCTGCTCGGGGTCGCGCTCGCCGCATCGTCCCAGGCGCAGGTGCCGGCCACCGCCAAGGCCACCTTTGCCGGCGGCTGCTTCTGGTCGGTCGAGCTCGCCTTCGACAAGGTCGACGGCGTGATCTCCACCACCTCCGGCTTCACCGGCGGCACGGTGCCGAACCCGAGCTACGAGCAGGTGTCGACCCACCGCACCGGCCACGCCGAAGCGGTCGAAGTGGTCTACGACCCGCGCAAGCTGAGCTACGAGCGATTGCTCGACTACTTCTGGCACAACATCGACCCGACGGTCAAGGACGGCCAGTTCTGCGACATGGGCTCGCCCTATCGCACGGCCATCTTCGCGCACGACGCGCAGCAGCTCGCCGCGGCGCAGGCTTCGCGGGCGGCGTTGGAGAAGACGAAACCGTTCAAGGCGGCCATCGTCACCGAGGTTCGGCTGGCCGGGCCGTTCTATCCGGCCGAGGCCTATCACCAGGACTTCTACAAGACGAACCCGATGCATTACGCGGCGTATCGGGCGGGCTGCGGGCGGGACGCGCGGCTGAAGCAGTTGTGGGGCGACCAGGCGGGGCATTGAAGCGCGGGACGATCCCGGATTTCATCCGGATGAAATCCGGGGCCCGGCGCACTATCTGAGGTTCCCGGTGTGCCCCAGCGAATAGCGGCCCGGCTGCGGCCACACGGTCAGACCATGCGGCTCGCGGCCGACCTTGATCTTGTCGACCGCACCGCTCGCGGTGTCGATGCGGTAGACCACGTCGTCGAAGCGGCCCGCCAACCACAGCTGCGAACCGTCCGCACTGACGTTGCCCATGTCCGGGCTGCCGCCACCGGGAATCGGCCAGGTCTTGATGACCGCCCGTGTCGCGAAGTCGATCACCGACACGCTGCCCTTGCCGCCGCGCTTGCCGTGGATGCGGTTGCTTCCGCGGTTCGCCACATAAAGCAGCTTGCCGTCGCGGCTGGGGTACAGGCCGTGCGCGCCGATGCCGGTGGGAATGAAGCCGATCTGCTTGAAGCCCTCGCCGTCGACGACGTGCACGCCGTCTGCCATCATGTCGGCGACGTAGTAGGTCTTGCCGTCGGGCGAGGCGCGCACGTCCTGCGGCATGCCCTTGGTGGTGCACACGTCGGCGCCGGTCGGGCCCGAGGCCTTGCGCGCCGGCTTCGACACCCGAGTGCGTGACGCGCCGCCCGCCGCGGGCACGGCTTTGTCGAAATACTTGCTCAGCTTGATCGTGCCCAGCACGCGGCGGTTGACCAGGTCGATCTTCGTGATCGAACCGTTGAACTCGCAGGTGAACAGCGCGTAGCGGCCGTCGATCGAGAAGTCGGCGTGGTTCAAGCCGTCGCAGTCCGGCGTCGGGATCGTGTACTGCAGCTTCATCGTCTTCGGGTCGCGGTAGTCGAGCCGCTTGTAGGCCTCGGCCACGACGATCGCAGAGGCGCCGTCGGGCGAGAAATACATGTTGTACGGGTCGTCGACCGGAATCGACTTGCCGTGCTTGCCGGTGAACGGGTCGATCGGCGTGAGGCTGCCGTCGGTGCGGCCTTCGGCGTTGTTGGCGACCCAAAGTGTGCGCAGGTCCCACGACGGCACCACATGCTGGGGATGGACGCCGACCTTGAAGGTCTCGATCACCTTCAGCGTCGCCGGGTCGATCACCGTCACGCTGTTGTCGACCCGATTCGGCACATAGACGCGCTCGAGCGCACCGGCGACGGCCGGGCTGAACTTGTTCGCGGCGACTTCGCTGTAGAGGTTGGACGGGTCGCGCACGTCGGGCATGCCGGGCACCGTGTTCACCGCCTTGGCGGAGGCGGGCGCGGACGCGCCGACCTGGGCGATCGGCGTGGCCGGAAAACCGAGACTGGCGCTCGCGAGGATCACCAGGGTGGAAGCAAGATTGCGATTCATGGGAATTTGTCCGTCAAGTGAAAGCGGGGGTCAGCGCCGTGCCGCGATGGCGCTTCGAATCGCCGCCACGCTGCGGTCGACGATCGCCTCGACGCCGAAGCGACCGAGCGACGCGCTGGCCGGACGCGGGTCGCCGGTGACGCCGACCCCCGCCCCGCCCTGCGCGGCCGCGGCCAGCTTGTCAGCATGCACGACCGACGGGTCGATGGCCAGCATCAAGGATGTATCCGCCGTACCCGCATGCGTTCCGATCTGCGCATCCGTCAGGCCCTGGGCCTGCAGCGCGCGAACGTAGAGGCGCTCGGTGACGAGGTAGTAGTCGGCGATGAAGTGCGCCCGCGCCGGGCTGTCCGCCCAGTCGCGATTGAGCCGCGCCGCCACCGCCGCCATCTGCGCCTGGTAGCCGCCATGGTCGCCAATCAGCACGACGTCGGTGAAGCCATGCTGGCGCAGGCTGCGCGCAGTCGCGTCGAGCACGCTGCGAAAGGTGTTGTCGGGGATGCTGATGGTGCCGGCGAAACGCATGTGGGCGCGCGGCGGCGTGATGCTGCCCTCGGGCACATAGGCCAGCACCGGCGCGACGATCGCGTTGCCCAGGTCCTGCGCGATGCGTGCGGCCAGTGCCTTGACACGCACGTTGTGCTTGCCCAGCGTCATGTGCGGTCCGTTCTGCTCGGTGCCGCCGACGGGAATGATGACCGTTGTCGTGCCGCTGCGCAGTGCCAGCTGCACTTCGGGCGAGGTCAGCTCTTCGAGGAACAGACGCGGCGGCGGGACGGCCCACGCGCCACCGGTAGCGGCGAAGGCGAGCGCGAGGCAGGCGAGGATTCGGAGCATGTCGGTCGCATCGTTTCGACTGGCACTGTACGCGAAGGACCCGCGGCGCCGGCGCCCTCGAAGAACGGCTGCCATTTTTTTCACGGCGACCGCGTCGGACATGTGCCCTTTGCCGGCGCGCGGCGAATGGTTGTGGTCGAATTCGGAAGTGCCTGCCGAACAAGCTACTCCGACACCTCTCACACCCGCGCCCGCCGACGCGCCGCCCGGCAGCGTGCGCGGGCTGAGTCGCCTCGTGTTGCGCCTGGGCCCCTGGCGCTCGACGGCGATGATGACCGCGCTTGTCGCCGTGCTCGCGGTGCTGATCGCCGAGCTCGTGATCAGCGTGCTCGGGCGCGGCGACCGATGGATCGCGGCCGCGTCGGCGAGCCTGTGTGCGCTGGTGCTGACGCCGCTGATCGGCGGCTTCATCGTCAAGCTGGTGTTCGAGCTCGAAGGCGCGCGCCAGCAGCTGACCGTGCTGGCCACCCACGACGACCTCACCGGCGTGCACAACCGGCGCCATTTCATGGCGGTGGTCCAGCGCGAATGGCTGCGTGCGCGGCGCTACAACATCGCCGCCGCCGTGCTGCTGATCGATGCCGACCACTTCAAGCGCATCAACGACACCCACGGCCACTTGTGCGGCGACGAACTGCTGCGCCAGATCGCGCACGCCACCGGCGAGTCGCTGCGTCAGGCCGATGTGCTGGCGCGGTTCGGCGGCGAGGAGCTGATCGTCTACCTGCCGCACACCGACGCGCTCGGCGCGCTCGACGTGGCCGAGCGCATCCGCGCGAAGGTGCAGGCCTTGAGCGTCGCGTGGCAGGGCACGCCGGTCGGCACCACGGTGAGCATCGGCGTGGCGCCGCTGCGCGCCGAGCTGCCCTCGCTCGACTGGATGATCCACGAGGCCGACACCGCGCTCTACGCCGCGAAGGCCGACGGCCGCAACTGCGTGCGCACCCTGCCCTTCGAGCCCAGCCGCAACGGCGACGCCTACTCGGTCAACTCGCGCTAGTCGAATTCGCACCCCAACTCGGCGTTTACAGGCTCTTGAGCGCCCCCAAACCTGCCGCTTCGCGTCAGGCCCCCCGAGGGGGTCAAGGAAACTTGGGAGCGGCCCGGCGTTTCCTTGAGAGCTGTCATTGCCGCGCTGGCGCAGGGCGGGCGTAGGGTGGGCTTCAGCCCACGCGTCCCGCGCGCGTGGCGATCCAAGTCCCATGGGCTGAAGCCCACCCTACAACACCCCTTGGCGCCTCTCGAGAAACAAATTCATTCACCGCAGAGACGCGGAGGACGCAGAGGTGCGCAGAGAAGACCTTGAATTCCTCTGCGAAACCTCTGCGCACTCTGCGCCTCTGCGAGGTACGGGTCTGGGATGCTCTCAATGCGCCGCGAGGCCGACCACCCGCTGCACCTTGCCGCTCGCCCCGCGCCGGCTGGGCGTGCCGCAGTGGCCGTGCAGCCGCACATGCGTCAGCCCCTGCTGCCGCAGGAACGAACGCAGCATCGTGCGGGCGCGCCGCAGCGCCGATTCACCGGCCGTGCCGGCTGCAGCGACACTCAGCAGCAGGCTGTTCGCGTCCTCCTGCTCGAGCTTGAAGTCGTACACGCCGGCCTGGTCCTCGAGCACCGTGGTCAGTGCGAGCGGCAGCAAACGCACGTCATGTCCTTGGTCATCGTGCAGCAGCACGCACTCGTCGACGCGGCCCTCGACCTCGATCGCCGGCAAGGACGAACCGCAGCGGCACGGCGTCGCGGAAAAGGTCACGCGGTCGCCGAGGTCGTAGCGGATCAAGGGTTGCACATGGTTGGCGAGGTTGGTCAGCAGCGTGGTATGCCCCGCTGTGCCGCAAGGCACCGGTCGTCCCCGCGCGTCCACCGATTCGAGAACCGCCCAGTCGCTGTTCAGGTGCAGCCGGCCGCAGTGGCATTCCGACGCCAGCGACAGGAATTCGGAAGCGCCATAGCTGCTGCTGACCGGGCAGCGGAAGCGCGCGGACACCTGACACCGGACCGCCGGAGTCAAGGTCTCGCCGCCAGTCCAGATCTCGTGCGGCACGATGCGCAATCGCCCCGCGTCCGCTTCCTCGGCGAGCAACAGCGCTGCGGTCGGATAGGTCGCGACGATGGTCGGCTCGTAGCGGTTCAACTGCGCCACCAGCGCCGCGGTGCTCTGCAGGAACGAGAAGCTGCGCGTGCTGGCGGCGACCCAGGGGTTGAGGCGGCGCAGCCGCTCGACCGACACCACGCTCGCGAAGTGTCCCGTCGTCGCGCCGACGAAGGCCATCCGTTCGCCGAAGTAGTACGGGTCCAGGCAGCGACGCGCGGGTTGCAGGAGCGGCCGGCGCAGCGCCTCGAGGGCATAGCAGACCTCGAGCGAGCGAGCGTCCTGCACGAACACGCCCGGCTCGCCGCTGCTGCCCGAGCTTTCCCAGACCACATAGGGGTCGAGGAAGGTCTGGCCGACCCGCCGCGGATCGGCGACGAACCGGCGCAGTCTGCTCAGCCGAAGTTTCGGATCGGTCACCCATTCATCGAAGTGCCGCATCAACTCGCCCTTGATCATCACCGGCAGCGCGTCGAGCGGCACCGGCGCGGCCGACCGGCGACCGAGCAGCTTGCGATACAGCGGCGAGCGTTCAGCGGCGACGTCGACAAGCGCGGCCAGGCGCTGCGCCTGGCGCCGCTGCAAGTCCGGCGCAGTCGCGCGCGCCGCGGCGATGATGTCGAGGCTGATGGCGCCAGCGCGCCAGGGGTCGAACGTTGCCGACACGGGGCGATGGAAAAGCAATCGGTGCGAGGGGCATGCAGTGTGCGACCGACCCGGGCATGGGTCAATGGCGAGTCTTGTCCAACCAGGTGTAAGCCTGGAGCCGCGTGCGTCCGAAAACCCCGCTCGCCGGCGGGTACGGCGGTTGCTGGT
>Ga0184637_10002795_pt1 | contig 11111 bp, 12 predicted proteins | sample PLM3_127_b2_FD_133143 | JGI IMG/M metagenome (GOLD analysis project Ga0184637, IMG submission 133143) | Groundwater sediment microbial communities from an aquifer in East River, Colorado, USA - PLM3_127_b2 | ecosystem: Environmental > Terrestrial > Soil > Riparian zone | place: USA: East River... | reverse complement strand
ATGCAGTGACGAAGTGACAAGAGCTGTCCATTCACTAGAGGCCATCACAAAAACCGTTACAACCACGGAAACACACGGAAGGGCACGGATAGGTCGAGGCAAACCCATTTTGGCCACGGAAACACACGGAAAGGCACGGCCAGATCAAGGCAAAACATATTCGGCCACGGAAACACACGGAAGCACACGGAAGGCACTGAACCGCTCCAGAAGAATAAAATCGCCCCCGTTATTTTTCTCAATTTTGGATGGCTTTACATTCGGAGGGGTCGTGATTGTTTTTGGTCCGTGTGATTCCGTGTGATTCCGTGGCTAAATTTGATACTGGTTTTACCAGCCATTCACCATTCACGCATTTATGGAAGGTGCGCATGATCTTCTGGCTCACTCTGGCAGTCGCGACCGCGTGGCTGCTGTGGTACATGGTCAAGGTGCCGGGCGCCTCCTACAGCGGGGCGCTGAAGCCGCTCACCGGGGAGGAGCAGGTCGTTGCCGGTAATCTGCGCCGCCACGTCGCGGCGATCGCGAGCCGCGAGCACAACTTCCTCAAGGCCGCCGAACTGGAGGCGGCGGCGCGATACATCGAGAAGGCGCTGGCCGGTTCCGGCCTTACGGTCGCGACTCAACATTTCCTGTCGGGGCCGGCCGAGGTGCGGAACATCGAGGTGGAAATCAGAGGCGGCGCGCGCGCATCCGAGATCGTCATCGTCGGCGCCCACTACGATTCGGTGCTGGGCGCTCCCGGGGCCAACGACAACGGCTCGGGTGTGGCCGCCGTCATCGAGCTCGCGCGCCTGTTCGCAGCCGAGAAGCCCGCGCGCACGTTGCGCTTTATCGCGTTCGTGAACGAGGAGCCGCCGTTCTACCATACCGACGCGATGGGCAGCCGCCACTACGCGCGGCGCTCGAAGGAGCGCGGGGAGAACATCCTCGCGATGCTCTCGCTGGAGACGATCGGCTACTACTCGGACTGGCCGGGCAGCCAGCGCTATCCGTTCCCGCTCAGTTTGTTCTATCCGTCGACCGGCAATTTCATCGCCTTCGTCTCGAACCTGTCTTCTCGCGCGCTGCTGCACGAGGCGATTGCATCCTTCCGGCGCCACGCCGGTATCCCGTCGGAAGGCGTCGCCGCGCCCGCCTTTATCCCGGGCGTGGACTGGTCCGACCACTGGTCGTTCTGGCGGGAGGGCTGGCCGGCGCTGATGGTGACCGACACCGCGCCCTACCGCTACCTCCACTACCACACGGCCGAGGACACGCCCGACAAGGTGGACCACGAGCGTCTCGCGCGAGTCGTGACCGGGCTGCATGGGATGTTGAGGGAGCTCGTCCAGGCTCCGTGATGGGCGATGCAGTGATGGCGCTGTAAAGCTTCACCGCCAAGGACGCGGAGGCCGCAAAGGAAAAGGTCGAGGAGGAGAAAATGGAAAACTTGCCTGCCGTCTGTTCAGCGTCGTGTTCGCCGTCGCCGCGTGCGCGGCGCATGGGCAGGGCAAGCCGGCCGCTTATCCAACCAAGCCGGTGCGGATCGTGGTCGGCATCGCGCCCGGCGGCGGCCTCGATACCATGACCCGCCTCGGCGCCCAGAAGCTCAGCGAACGGTGGGGCAAGTCCGTCATCGTGGACAACCGTCCAAGGAGCTGATCGCCTTGGCAAAAAGCAAGCCGGGCGCGCTGAGCTACGGATCGCAGGGATTGGGCACCACCGGGCATATCGGCTGGGAACGCTTCAAATTCATGGCCGGCGTGGATATCCTGCACGTGCCATACAAAGGCGCCGCGGCTGCGGTGATCGACGTGCTGAGCGGACAGATCCAGATGACGTTCTCCAACACCGTCACCAGCGGCGTGCACCTCAAGAGCGGCAAGTTGCGGGGCCTCGCCATAACCGGCTCCCAGCGCGGGCAGGTGTTTCCTGATATGCCTACGGTTTCAGAGGCGGGCGTGCCGGGCTTCGAGCTGACCAACAGCTACGGCTACTATGCGCCCGCCGGCACGCCGCGCGCGATCGTGCACGCGATCAGCCAGATCGTCGGGCAAGGCATGAACGCGCCCGAGACGATCAAGATGCTGGCCGCGGACGGCTCCGAACCGGTCCCGCTGTCCACGCCGGAGGAATTCAAGGCCAGGTTCGACAAGGAGTACCGGGAGCTGGAGCGGATCGTCAAGGCGGCGAACATCAAGTTCAATTGATGCGGCTGACGCCGGTGACCAGTGACTGGACCAGAAGTTGGCAGTTGGCAGCCGTCAGTTGGCAGCATCTGCAAACTGCCTACTGCAAACTGCCTACTGCCTACTGCCTACTGCCTACTGCCTACTGCAAACTGCCTACTGCAAACTGCCTACTGCAAACTGCAACTTGTTCACCCTCATCCCTCATCCCTCAGCACTCAGCACTCAGCACTCAGCACTCATCACTGCGGCGGTATGCCCGCCGCCCTGATGACTTTTTCCCACTTGGCTATTTCGGCGGTGAGGAACACGGCGAATTCGTCCACGCCGCCCCGGGCCGGCTCGATGCCCTGGTTGAGGAGGCGCTCCTTCAGGTCGGCGGTAGCAAGCGCCTTGACGGTCTCATCGCCCAGCCTGGAGATCACCGCGCGCGGCGCGCCCGACGGCGCGAGCAGCCCGTACCAGGACGTCGCATCGTAGCCGGCGAGGCCGGCCTCGGCGATCGTCGGCACGCCGGGCAGAACCGCGCTGCGCGTGGTGCCGGATACCCCGAGCGCCCGCATCTTGCCGTCCTTGATCTGGGCCATGACCGCCGCCGGCGAGCTGAACATGAGCTGCGCCTCGCCGGTGAGGACGCCGATCGAGGCCAGCGAGCTTCCCTTGTATGGCACGTGCACCAGGTCCACACCGGTCATCGACACCAACAGCGCCATGCCCAGGTGCGTCATGCTGCCGATGCCAGCGGAGCCGTAGTTGAGAATCCCGGGCCTGCGTTTTGCGAGGGCGGTCAGTTCCTTGATCGACTTCACCGGCAGGGAGGGATGGACGACCAGCACCAGCGGGCCGTAACCCACCAGCGACACCGGTGCGAGGTCCTTGCGCACGTCGAAGGACAACCTGGCAAAGAGGGACGGCATGGCGACGGTCGCGTTCGCGTACAGCAATGTGTAGCCGTCGGCCGCGCTGCGCGCCACCATCTCGGAGGCCAGCGTACTCCCCGCGCCCGGACGGTTCTCCACCACCACTGGCTGGCCGATGGTCTCGGACAGCTTCTGCGCGATGAATCGCGCCGAAAGATCGGTCGCGCCGCCCGCCGAGAATCCGACCACCACGCGCACCGGGCGCGCCGGGTACTGCTGCGCGGCTGCCGGCATCCAACCGGCGATGCCTGCCAGCAGGACCGACGCAACTAGCAGCGTGTCGGACTTAGGTGTCCGACACGCTGCTAACAGCAAAACCGCCCGCGTATTTAGTATAAGACCCAGCGTAACGACCCCGAATGGCCTCTGATGGGCACGCGCGCAGGCTGGATATGAAGTTTTCACGGTCATTTACTCCCGATATCGTGCGGGCGGTTTTGCATAAGGAGTTTGTCCGGCATAAGCCCGACAAACTCCTAGAGTTAGCCTTGTCATATTGGTTTTCACGCGCGCTCCCTTGTTCCGGTCACGCCGCTATTCTAAATAGATTTGCCGCCGCCGCGACGTTGTGCATACCATCGCGGGGTCCAACGGGAGGAGCCAGGGGTCATGTTCAGTCTTGAAGGCAAGGTCGCGCTGGTGACGGGGTCGTCGAAGGGCATCGGCAAGGCGATCATCGAGCAGATGGCGAACGCCGGCGCGAAAGTCGTCGTATCCAGCCGCAAGGCCGACGCGTGCGAGGCCGTGCGCGCCGAGTTCGCCGCGCGCGGCCAGGAGGCAATCGCGGTGCCGTGCAACGTCGGCCAGAAGGAGGAGTTGAAGAAACTGGTGGACACGGTCACGGCTAAATGGGGCCGGATCGACATCCTGGTCTGCAACGCGGCGACGAATATCCGCACCGACTTCGCGCGCGCGCTGTGGGAGGACGAGACGCGGCGCAAGGCCCGGGAGGCGCTGACGCCGCTGCGCCGCATCGGCGAGCCGAAGGACATCGGTGGCATCGCAGTGTTTCTTGCGTCCGAGGCCGGCTCCTTCATCACCGGCCAGATGATCGTCGCCGACGGCGGTGTAACCATCGCGGGAGAACGAGGCTAGCAGCCTGTCGGACCGGGTGTCATGTAGGGTCGGCGTGAACGCAAGCGTAGTCGCTCCGGGATTGCGCGGAGCCGACAGGCTGTAATGGGGTTCTGGTTGGCCCGGAACCTTCATGTTATGAGTTTGTCGGACTTAAGTCCGACAAACTCATAGCTCGGCGAGGTCTTCCGGAGAGAGCCTGAGCGACGCGGCGGCGGCGTTTTCCTCGAGGTGGGCGATCGAGCTGGTGCCGGGGATCGGCAGCATCGCCGGCGAGCGCGCGAGCAGCCAGGCGAGCGCCACCTGCGCGGGCGTCGCGCCGAGGCGTGACGCGATTTTCTTCACCTTCGCCGGGCGCAGCGCGCGCCCGGCGCCGAGCGGGTACCAGGGGATGAAGGAAATGCCCGCCTGCTGGCACGCCGCCAGCACGCTGTCCGATTCGCGGTTCTCGATGTTGTACTCGTTCTGCACGGAGACGATGGTCGCGATGCGGCGCGCGTGCTCGAGCTCGCGCAGGCTCACGTTGGAGATGCCCAGGTGCCGAATCTTGCCGGCGCGCTGCAGCTCCACCAGCGCGCCGAGAGACTCGGCGTACGGGACCTTCGGGTCGGGCGCGTGGAACTGGTAGAGGTCGATGCGCTCGAGCCGCAGGCGCTTGAGGCTGCCGTCCACGGCCCGGCGCAGATGCTCCGGCCGCCCGTTCTCGTCCCAGCGATGACGGCTCGGGCGGGTGAGGCCGCCCTTGGTGCCGATCACCAGGCCTGCGGGATAAGGATGCAACGCCTCCGCGATAAGGGTCTCGGAAACGTCGGGGCCGTAGCTGTCCGCGGTGTCGAAGAAATGGTGGCCGAGCTCGAAGGCGCGCGCGAGCAGCCTGCGCATGGCGGCGCGGTCCTTCGGCTCGCCCCAGATGTCCTGGCCCGCGACGCGCATCGCGCCGAAGCCCATGCGATTCACGGTGAGGTCGCCGAGCCGCAGCGTGCCCGCGGCGGCGGCAGGTTTTTCCGCGTCAAGCATGACGCCGGCAGTGTACCCCAAGGCGAAAGTCGAAAGGCGAAAGGCGAAAGGTAATAGGCGGAAAGGACACTACCCAACACGCTCTTACTTCCTCCTTTCGTCTTCCGCCTTCATGCCTGGTTTGCCGGTCACGAGCCGCGAGCCGCCAGTCACTAGTCACGGCTTTTTTTGCGATAATGGGCCACACTGTTGCGAAGGAGGGCGGGACATGGACGTGAAATCGACTTTGCGGGTGATCAGCGAGAAAGACTGCAAGGGCCGGCGCGGCGTAACCGACGGCCAGACCTACCAGCGGCTGGTCGGCTGGCCGGAAGTGCAGGAGACCGACCGGGTGCGGATCGGCCGCGCGACCTATGAGCCCGGCACCTACGAGCAACTGCACTGGCACCCGATCGAGGCCTGCTACTACATAATCTCCGGGCACGCCACCGTGCGCGACCTCAACGGCAAGGAATACGACGTCAGCGCGGGTTCCATCATCTATGCGCCGGCCGGCATCGCCGGCGCCCACGAGTGGGAGGTCAAGGAAGCGCTGGAGCTGCTCGACATCCGCGCCACCAACGAGACCAACCGCAAGATCCAGTACACCGTGGACAAAAAGACCATGCGTTCCTACATCGACCTCGAAGATCTCGCCTATCGCGACGCGATCAGCTTCAAGTCTCACTACTGAGCCTTTATAAGTCGTGACGTGGTGAGGCGTGACGTGATGGGGCGTGACGTGGCGGGGCGTGACCGGACCGGAAGTTGGCAGTTGGCAGCCGTCAGTTGGCAGCATCTGCAAACTGCCCACTGCAAACTGCAAACTGTTCGCCCCTCATCCCTCGGGCTTCGCCGATGAAGCCGGAAATTCTTGTTCTGGTTCCCATCTACGCCCCGACGCTGGCGGCGCTCGAACGCGACTACGTCGTGCGCAAGCTGTGGCCCGAGCAAGACCCGGACCCGTACCTGAAGCGGGAGTGCGGCAAGGTGCGCGGCCTGGTGACGACGGGGTTGTTCGGCTATAGCCGCCGCCACATCGAGGCGCTGCCGCGGCTGGAGATCATCACCTGCTTCGGCAATCCACACGGCGTCGGCGCCGCCGATCGCGCCGCGGCGGCGGAACGGCATCTGATCGTCACCAATACGCCCGATTCGATCACGGAACCGGTGGCCGACCTCGCACTCGGGTTGCTGGTCGCGGTCATGCGCGGGATCGTGCAGGCCGACCGTTTCGTGCGAGCCGGGAAGTGGCCCGCCGGCCCGTTCCCGCCGGGGCACGGGCTTGGCGGCAAGACCTGCGGCATCATCGGCCTCGGGGCGATCGGAACAGCGGTGGCGAAGCGAGTCGAGCCACTGGGGATGTCGGTGTGCTACCACGGGCCGCGCCGCAAGGCGGACGTCGCCTACCCGTACTATGCGGATCTCGAAGCGATGGCGCGCGCGTCCGACTGCCTGGTCGTGTCGTGCCCCGCGATGCCGGAGACCCGCAACCTCGTGGATGCGCGCATCCTGGGGGCGCTTGGCCAGGGCGGGTTCCTCGTCAACGTTGCGCGCGGCTCGGTGGTGAACGAGCAAGCGCTGATCGCGGCGCTCAGGGACCGGAAAATCGCGGGCGCCGGACTCGATGTGTACGCGGACGAGCCGCGCCTGCCGGCGGAGCTGCTGGGCATGGACCAGGTCGTGCTCACGCCGCACATCGGATCAGCGACGCAGGCGATACGCGAGGAGCGCGGCGCGAAGGTGCTGGCGAACCTGCGCGCGCATTTTGCCGGAAAGTCCGTTCCCTACCCCGTAAAAGCGTGAATCGTGATTCGATAATCCTAGTTAGCAGTTTGCAGTAGGCAGTAGGCAGTAGGCAGTTTGCAGTAGGCAGTTTGCAGTTTGCAGTAGGCAGTTAGCAGCAGGAAGTTTGGAATTGCTGCCAACTGCCAACTGACGGCTGCCAACTGCCAACTCAGGTCACCGGTCACGCTCTTGCCTACATGCGGTAACCGGGATCCTCGCGGTCGAGCTTGCGCATCAGCGCGGCCCACAGGAGCTTGCCGCCGGCGCCGCGGCCGCTCCTGGACAGTTCGTAGCCCTGTTGTTTGGTGTACTCGACGATCTCGTTGGGGATGGGGTTGGGCTCGGCGCCGCCGGTGAGCGCGGCTAGCTGGTAGCGGCAGGCGCGCTCGATGCGATTCATGCGCGCGAAGGTCTCGCCCACCGTGGAGCCGACCGTGAGTGTGCCGTGGTTGCGCAGGATCAACATGGTGCCGTCGCCGAGATCCTCGACGATGCGCCGGCGCTCGTCCTCGTTGTCGGCAACGCCCTCGTAATCGTGGTAGCGGACTTCGCCCAGCGCCGTCAGCGCCATTTGCGTGATCGGCAGCAGGCCCTGCTTCTGCGCGGAAACGCCGACGCCCGCCGTGGTGTGGCAGTGCATGATGCAGTGCGCGGCCGGCGCGCCCATGTGCACCGCGCTGTGGATGACGAACCCGGCGCGGTTCACTTCATAAGGGGACTCGGAGAGCTTGTTACCCTCGGTGTCCACCTTGACCAGCGCGGAGGCGGTGATCTCTTCGAACAGCAGGCCGTAGGGATTGATGATGAACTGGTCTGCGGTGCCGGGCACGCGCAGCGAGAAATGCGTTCCCAGGAAATCGGCCCAGCCCAGGCTGGCTGCCATACGGAAGGCGGCGGCGAGCTCGCAGCGCGCATCCCATTCGGCGGCGCTCATGCCGCGCGGCTGGCGGCTGGGACGGATGCGGGTGACCGTGGATTTTTTTGCCGTCGTCTTCATGCTGCCTCTCTGGCGGATGTGCGAGAGCGCTTATTCTGCCATAGTCGCGAATGCCGGAGGGGAGGAGCAGGGCAGTAGGCAGAAGGAGAAAGGCCGAAGGTGGAAGGCGGAAGGATCCCGGTCCGCGCATCACCCGTCACGCTGCATCACGTCACGCGGTACCACGTCACGCAGTACCACATCACGCCGTCACGACAACGGAATGCGGTCCTTGTTCTTGGCGAGCCAGCCGCCGAAGGTCTGCAGCGAAGGATTCAGCTCGCGCGTGCCTTCGAGGCTGCGCGCGCGGCAGAATTCCTGGTCGAATTCCTGCATGACCTGGAACATGTTGCCGAACTCCTCGGCGCCGGGGAAATCGAGCGTGCGGTATTGCTCGGGCGTCATCGCATTGTGGCGCACTTCCTGGCCCAGCTCCTTGCCGAGCATGATGGCCATCTGCGCGCCGGTCAGGTGGTCGCCGGCGATGCCGACGGTCTTGCCGAGCAGATCGAACCCTTTCTTGAATATGCCCAAGGCGCACTTGCCGATGTCTTCGGCGGCGATGCCGGGGAGCTTCCTGTCGCCCATCGGCAGCGTGAATTCGAGCGTGCCATCCGCGCCCTTTTTCGGCCCCATGCCCATGTAGATCAGGTTGTCCCAGTAGAACGAGTTCAGCATGAACGTCGTCGGCACGCCGAACTGGGTAAACGCCTTATTGGCCTCGCCCTTGGCGTCGAATTGCGGCACCTTGAACTTGCCCATAAGGGTGGGCACGTGGTTGTCGGTGAGCGGGACCAGCTTGCGTGTGTCCTCGCAGGTGGACCATATGGCGTGCTTGATGCCGGCCTGCTTCGCTGCCTGGGCGAGGGCCGCGGCATGCAGCATTTCTTTCTCGGGGTTGAAGTGCGCGGTGAAGAAGGTGACGCAGAACGCGCCGAAGCAGCCGTCGAACGCCATCCGCAGGCTCGGCCCACTGTCGAGGTCGGCCTTGACCACCTCCGCGCCCAGTTGCTCCAGCTCCTTCGCTTTATCGGACTCGGGGTCCCGGGTCAGTGCCCGAACGGTGAAACCGGCGCTCTTGTCGGCCAGGATGGCGCGGACCAGTCCGCCCCCTTGCGCGCCGGTGGCGCCCACCACGGCGATCTTCTTGCCTTCGGACATGTCGAAGTTTCCTGGAAATGGGCGGCGCCGGAACGAGATCCCCGGCGCCCGTAATTATGGACAGGCGGATTGTACCGGTTGTTCCCGCGACTTTGGAGGGGGAGAGCAAGAGAAAAGGCAGAAGGCAGGAACAACGCTACTTAACGGATATCCGGGTCATCCGCCCGCCCCGCTGCATCGGGTCGGGCGTTCGCCGGCTCTAATGTGCGCAGGCACATCATTCGAAACCCCCGCTCACTCCTTCCGCCTTCATCCTTGCATTTTTCGTTCCGCCCAGCCGGGCAGCGCCTTGCAGCGGGCCAGCCACACCTGGATTGCCGGGTACGAATCGAGTGGCACCCCGGCCTCGGGCGCGGTCTCGATGTAGGGAAAGCAGGCGATATCCGCGATGGTGGGGCGGTTCAATGCAAGCCAGGAGTGGTCCTTCAGACGCAGTTCCAGCGCGTTGAGCGCGATGCGCCCCATAGCCTGGCCCTGCTCCAGGGTGCCCGCCGTCCACCGGTCCTGCAGGTTGCCGCGCCGCGCGTACTGCAGGCCGAACTGGATCTCGTTGCCGGCGAGCGCTACCCACTGCATCACCTGGGCCATGTGGCCCGGCGCGACAGGCAGCCACTGCTCGCCGCCGTGCTTGCGGGCGAGGTAGACCAGGATCGCGGCGGAATCCCAGAGGACCACGCCGTCGTCCTCGAGCACCGGAACTTCGCCGCGCGGATTGAGGGAGAGAAACGGTTGTTTCGTGTGGGCTTTGTTCCTGGTATCCACGAAGACCAGCTCGTGCGGCAGTTTGAGCAGGGACAGCAGGATCCGCACCTTGTACGAGTTCCCCGAGACCGCCACCAGGTACAGCTTCATTCGGCGTGCTGTCACTCCGGCTTCACCCCGGCGATGCGCAACTGCTCGGCGGTGTCCTTGAAGTACGCCTTCAGGAATTTTCCGAAGTCGGCAGACGAACTGCCGATAGGAACGTGCCCGCCGGATTCCAGTTGCTCGCGCATGCGTGGCGCGTGGACGACTTTCGCGATTTCGGTCTGCAGCTTCAATATGATTGCCGGCGGCGTGGCCGCCGGGGCGAAGAGGCCGTGCCACGACGCCTCGTAGACGAAGCCCGGCAGGGATTCCGCGACCGTCGGCAGCTCGGGCATCCCCGACCAGCGGCGCGCGCCGGTATAGGCGATCGCGCGCATCCGTCCGGCCTTGATGTGCGACACGACGGTGGTGGGCGCGCCGAACAGGATCTGAATCTCGTTGCCAAGAACGGCGTTCACGATCAGCGCGAATCCCTTGTACGGCACGTGCACGAGCCCGGAGCCGGCGCGTGAATTGAGGAGCTCGCCCAGCAGGTGCTGGCTGTTGCCGACGCCGCTCGAGCCGTACAGCACGCGCGCGGTCTTGCTCAGTTCGACCAGGTCCTTGATCGTCCTGGCGGGCAGCTGCGGATTGGTCACGATCAGGTAGCCGGGAAGGGTCGTGACCTGGGTGACCGGCGCGAAATCGCGCAGCGCGTCGAAGGGTAGTTTCTTGTGCACGAGCTGGTTGTTGGCGAGCGATGCGGAGGTGTAGAGGAGCGTGTAGCCATCCGGCACCGCCCGGGCGAGCGTCTCGCCGGCAATGATGCCGTTCGCGCCGCTGCGGTTGTCGATGACGATGTTCTGCTCGAATACCGGCACCAACTGGTTCGACACCATGCGCGCCAGTGTGTCCATGGTGCCGCCGGCCGGCTGCGGAATCAGCATTCGAATGGGGCGGGCGGGATAGGACTGGCTCCATGACGGGCCCGCTGCAATGCCGGCGAGCAGGGCCAGGGTAAGTGCGACCGTCAGACGCTGCATGGACTCTCCCGGAAAGGTTTCCTACTGAGAATTACGTAACCGCGTGACCATCAAGAGCAGGTCGTGCGACGCCACCACCCCGTCTGCAGACCCTCCCTTGCAGGGCGCGCACCGGCTTGCAAGCCGGTGCCGCTCGTCCGGCGCGGGCCATGGCCCGCGAAATCCCCGGTCTCGCCCCCCGCCCCTCTCCCAAGCT
>Ga0184637_10002794_pt1 | contig 11112 bp, 11 predicted proteins | sample PLM3_127_b2_FD_133143 | JGI IMG/M metagenome (GOLD analysis project Ga0184637, IMG submission 133143) | Groundwater sediment microbial communities from an aquifer in East River, Colorado, USA - PLM3_127_b2 | ecosystem: Environmental > Terrestrial > Soil > Riparian zone | place: USA: East River... | reverse complement strand
TGCTCGGCGCGCTGTTCCGCAGCGATTCGGTCGTCGACAAGCGCAAGGAGCTGCTGATCTTCGTGACGCCGCGCATCGTGGTGGGTCCCTCGATCGCCGGTTGATCATTCCGCAGAGTCCGATCGAGGCACGCGGGGGAGCCTCTGCTCCTCCGCGTCGCCTATACTGCCGTGCGTGGCGGAGATCCGGACGGTATGGCTCGTCGGGATGATGGGCGCGGGCAAATCCACGATCGGTCCAAAGCTCGCCCGGCGCCTGGGACGGCGCTTCCTCGATACGGATGCCGAGGTGGAGCGCGCCGTGGGCAGCCGCGTGGCGGAGATCTTCGAGCGCGAGGGCGAGCCGGCGTTCCGCAGCCTGGAGCGCGAGGCGATCGAGGCCTGCTGCGGGGAGGCCGCGGTGGTGGCCCTCGGCGGCGGGGCGGTCGAGCCGCCGGGCGCGCGCGAGCGGCTCGCGAGCACGGGGACCGTGGTCTACCTGCGCGCACGCCCCGAGACGCTGCTAGCCCGCCTGGGCGATACGCGCGGTCGGCCGCTGCTGAAGGGGCTCTCGCAGACCGGGCAGGCGGGCCGGCTCCAGGAGCTGCTGGAGCGACGGCGGGCCGCCTATGAATCCGCGTCGATCGTGATCGATACCGACGACCTGCCCCCGGATTCGGTGGTCGAGGCGCTGGCCGCGCGCATCGAACGGGAGGCGAGATGAGGTCCGCGTCGCGGCTGCGCACGGTCGAGGTCTTTCTCGGCGAGCGCAGCTATCCGATCCACCTGGGCGCAGGGACGCTGGCGGGGGCCGGCGACGCCATCGCGCGCCATACCAAGGCTACGCACGCCGTGGTGGTGACCGTCCCGGGCGTCGGCCGGCGCTACGCCGGAACGCTCCTGCGCTCGCTGCGCCAGGCCGGCCTGCGCGCGACCCGGATCGAGGTGCCCGACGGCGACGCCGCCAAGACCCTGCACCAGGCTGCCCGTCTCTATCAGCGTCTGCTCGCGAGCGGGGCCGATCGAAGCAGCGTGGTGGTGGCGCTCGGGGGGGGAGCGGTGGGCGACCTGGCCGGTTTCGCGGCCGCCACCTACCTGCGCGGCGTGTCCTTCGTGCAGGTGCCCACCACCGTGCTCTCGATGGTCGATGCCAGCATCGGGGGCAAGGTCGCCGTCAACCTGCCGCAGGGCAAGAATCTGGTGGGTGCCTTCCACCAGCCGCGCCTGGTCTGGATCGACGTGGCGACCCTGCACTCGCTGCCGGTGCGCGCCCGCGCGGCCGGATTCGCCGAGGTGGTCAAGGCCGCCGCGATCCGGGACGCCGGCTTCTTCGCCGATCTCGAACGCGATGCACAGCGCCTGCTCGCACTCGACGAGGCGGTGCTGCTGCCGGCGCTGGAGCGGGCCTGCGCGATCAAGGCCAAGGTGGTGAGCCAGGACGAGCACGAACAGGGTCTGCGGATCCTGCTGAACTTCGGGCATACCCTCGCGCACGCCGTCGAGGCGCTGATGGGCTACCGGCGGATCCTGCACGGCGAGGCGGTGAGCATGGGGATGGCGTTCGCGGCGCGCCGCTCGGAGCAGCTGGGCTGCGCCCCTGCCGGCACTGCGGCGCGGTTGTGCGCCCTGCTCGGGCGGCTGGGCCTCCCGACCGAGCTTCCGGCCCGGCCCCGGAGCGCTTATCTCCGGGCGCTGAAGGTCGATAAGAAGAGGCGGGACGCCCGCATCCATTACATTGTGCTGCGGGGGATCGGCCGGGCCGAGTCCGTGCCGCTCACCCCCGCCGAGATCCTGCCGGGACGGCCCGGCCGAACGCGCGGATAGGGAGGTCGAAGTCGTGACGCTCCGCTCCGAGCAGGCACCGAGGGCGCGGCTGGAGGCGCGAGCGCCCGCCGACGCCTGGGCGCTCGCCGAGGAGCAGCGTCTGGCCGGGCGGCCCGCGGAGGCCGAGCGCATCGCGCACCGCGGGCTCGAGCACGATCCCGGTTCGCTCCGGCTGCGCGTGGCGCTCGCGCTCGCGCTGCTCGACCAGCGCCGCGCGGACGCGGCCCGAGAAGAGCTCGAGCGGGCGTTGACCGCGGCGGCCGAGACCCCGGTCGAGCTCTCCGAGCAGGAGCTGGAGGAAGCTTTCGAGCAGGCCGAGCCCGAGGCCGAGCAGCTGGTGGATGCCGACCGGGTGGCGCAGCAGGCGCTGCGCGAGGCCGAGCTGGGGCCCGCGGACGAGATCTCCGCGTCCGGCGCGGACGAGTCGGTGTTTGCCACGCGCACGATGGCGGAGCTGCTCGAGCGCCAGGGCGACCGCGCGGGTGCCGAGCGCATCCGCAGCCGGCTGGAGGCCTCGGGGGGAGCCTCGGAGGGCGCGTCCGCGAACGATCCACGCGGGCGCGTCGTGCGCGAGCTGGAGCGCTGGCTCGCCAACCTTCGGATGGAGGCCTGAGATGAGCTTCGCGGCCATGCTCCACGAGATCGTCGACGGCTGTGGTGGCGCGATCGGCGCGGCGCTGATGGGCAACGACGGCGTCTCCATCGAAGAAGTGGTCGCCGAGGACGCCTGGCAGGGAGGCCTCGGCGAAGAGATCGGCAATGCCGGCGTGGAGTTCGGCCGCATCCTGGACGAGATCCGCAAGGCGTCCGACGCCATGTCGGCCGGCGCGGTGCACGAGACGGTGATCGTGCTCGCCCGCTTCACGTTGATCTTTAGGAGCGTCGACGCCGAGACTTTTTTAGTCGTGATCCTCGCGCCGGATGGCAACCTCGGGAAGGCGCGCTATCTCATGCGCCGGCAGCTGCACGCGATCCGCCAGGAGTTCTGACCGTGACGCCCCCCACCGAGCTGCGACGCATCCTCGTGGTCCATGGCCCGAACCTGAACCTGCTCGGCAGCCGGGAGCCCGAGACCTACGGAACCACCACCCTCGACGAGATCAACGAAGGCCTCGCCGCGGCCGCCAAGGAGTGGAATGCCGAGGTCGAGTGCTTCCAGTCGAACCACGAGGGCGCGCTGATCGATCGCATCCACGAGGCGCTCTCGTGGGCGGATGGGATCCTGATCAACCCCGGCGGGCTCACCCACACGAGTGTGTCGCTGCGCGATGCGCTCTCGGCCACCGGGCTGCCCGTGGTCGAGGTCCACCTCTCCAACATTTTTGCGCGCGAGGAGTTCCGCGAGCACTCCTTCGTATCCGGAATCGCCGTGGGCGTGATCTCGGGCTTCGGGTCCCTGGGCTATCGCCTGGCCCTGCACGCGCTGCTCGAGCACCTCGAGCACTAGGCCGCGAGTGTCCGCGCGCTGGCGCCTGCTGCTCGACGGCCCGGGCGCCGGCCCCTGGAACATGGCCGTGGACGAGGCGCTGCTGCGCTCGGCGCAGCGCGGCGGCGCACCGACGCTGCGCTTCTATGGCTGGGACGGAGCCTGGCTCTCGCTGGGCTTCGCCCAGTCTTTGGAGGCCGCGCGCCGGGCCGCCTGCCGCGAAGCGGGAGTCGGGATCGTGCGCCGCGCCACGGGCGGTCGCGCCGTGCTGCATGGCGCGGACCTGACCTATGCGGTGGCGGCGCCCGCCGCCGCGCTGCCGGCAGGCCTGCACGCGACCTATGCGCTGATCGGCGAGGCCCTGCGGGAGGCACTTTCGGCGCTCGGGATCGCGGCGGAACGCTCGGCCTCGGGCGCGGGGGCTGCGGGTCCGGGCGGATTCGATTGCTTCCAAGCGCTGGCGGCCCACGAGATCTGCGCGAGGGGCCGCAAGCTCGCCGGCAGCGCCCAGCGCCGCGCCGGCGGGGGGGTGCTCCAGCACGGGTCGCTTCGCCTCGGGCCCGACCCCTTGGCAGCGCGCGCGGCCGCCGGGCTCGCGGCGGACGCCGCTACCAGCCTCGCGGAGCTCGGCTTCGCGCTCTCCGCCGAGCAGGTCCGGGCAGCCTGCGCGGGCGCGTTCGCCAGCGTCCTTCCGGCGACCCTGGTGGAGGGGTCGCTCGACCAGGTCGAGCTCGTGCAGGCTCGCGAGTTGGTGGCTCGCCATGCGGAAGGGCTCGATCGCCCCATCCCCTGGGGAATCTCAAGAGAGCCCGTCGCTGACCGATAACTACATGCGCAGGGGGATTAGCCCCATCACTTGCCATGCCTAGAGGCCAAGGGGCGCCGGTTGGCCGCGAACAAGCGCAAGATCCTGGAGGCGGCCCGCAAGTACGCCCAGAAGGGCGCGAAGGACCGGGCCCTCAAGGAGTACGAGCAGCTCCTCCGCCTCGATCCCAAGGACGCGAAACTGCGTCTGGAAATCGGCGACGCCTATCGGCGTTGGGGCCAGGTGGACGAGGCGATCGCGGCCTATACCAAGGTCGCCGACCAGTACACCAAGGAAGGCTTCGACGCGCGCGCCGTCGCCGTCTTCAAGCAGATCCAGAACCTCGCCCCCGAGAGCTTCGATTCCTTCGAGCCCCTTGCCGAGCTCTACCAGCGCATGGGCCTCACCGCCGAGGCGATCGCCGCCTTGCAGACGGCCGCGGACGGCTACCACCGCCAGGGAAAGAAGCGCAACGCGCTCGAGCTGCTCCGCAAGATGGCGACGCTCGACCCGACCAACACGGGGAGCCGGCTGAAGGTCGCCGACCTGCTGCGCCAGGAGAAGCTCTTCGAGGAGGCGATCGAGGAGTACGATCAGGTCGCCGCCGAGCTCCAGCGCCAGGGTGTGATCGAGGCCGTGGGGACCGTGCTCGAGCGCATCCTCGAGATCGATCCGAACCAGTCGAAGGCGGTGCGGCTGCTCGCTCAGAACCTGCTCGCGCGCGGCATCGGCGAGCGCGCCGAGCCGTATGCGAAGCGCCTGCTCGACGCGAACCCCGAGGGCGCCGAGAACTACGAGCTGCTCGCCGACGTCTACCGCTCCCAGAAGCGGGAAGACGCGCTGGCCGACACCTATCGCCGTCTCGCCGATCTCTATCGGAAGCGCGGCGACGAGGAGAACGCGCGGCAGATCCTGCAGCGTTTCGTGCCGCCCGACGCGCTCGCGGCCAACCTGGGTCGGGAGGTGCTGCTCGCGAACGAGGCGGCCGTCTCCGACGAGTCGTCGCTGATCGAAGAGGAGTTCCTCGACGACGGCTTCGGCGAAGACCTGATCGAGGAGTCTGCGCAGCTGGAGCCCGCGGTGAAGGGCCCGGCGCGCAAGGTGGCCGAGGAGACGGTGCTGGTGCCGCGCGGGGGCGTTCGGCGCGTCGAGGCGGCCGCGGCGGCGCCGTCGGGCGACACCGAGCAATTGTTCGCGGAAGCCAGCGTCTATCTGCGCTATGGCAAACGGGCGCAGGCGATCGAGAACCTGCACGCGATCCTGGTGCAGAATCCCCGCCATCGCGCGGCGCTCGAGAAGCTCGGCGATGCGCATGCCGACGCCCGGGAGCCGCAGGAGGCGGTCGAAGCCTGGCTGCGCGCGGCCGAGCTGGCCCGCGAGGAATCCGATCTACCGGCGCTCGCCGTGCTGCGGGATCGCATCACCGCGCTCGACGACGTGATCGGCGCGCAGGTCGCGGAGTGGCTGCCGGCAGGAGCCTACCCGGCGGAGCCCGAGATCGAGCTGAACGAGCCCGGCGAGGATTTCCATGTCGCCCCGGCGACCCGGCCGGCGGCGGCGGCGGAGAGCGAAGAGGAGGGCGAAGAGCAGGACCTCGAGCTCGGCGACATCGAGATCGAGGTCGACGCGGAGGAGCCGGACCCGGCCGAGGAGACCAAGCACTCGGTGCGCCCCCCGGCGGTACCGCTGCGCGCCAAGGCCCCGCCCACCGCGCCGAAGTCCGGACCCGGCGACAGCAATTCGGTGTCCCAGCAGATCAGCGAGGATCTCGAAGAGGCGGACTTCTACTACCAGCAGGGCCTCCACGGCGAAGCCGAGGCAATCTACCAGCGGGTGCTGGCGCTGGCGCCGAATCACCCGCTCGCGCTGGTGCGTCTGGGTGAGATCGCGGCCGCGCAGGGCTCCGACCCGGGTGCGACCAGCGGCGGCCACCCGAAGCTGACACCCGAGCACGACGGGGACGAGGCCGAGGCGGCCTCCGACAGCGAGATCGGCCGAGACCTGGCGGACTGGAGCGATGATCTGGCCGGTGAGCCGGCCGCCCCGGTCGCGAGCGCTGCCGATCCGGAAGGCGATCTCGAGATCGAGGTCGAGGACGAGGACGAGGCGTCGATCGAGGCGGCCGCCGCAGACGACTCGACCGACGAGGTGGCAGCTTCCCTCCGCGGGGAGCCGGACGAGCCCAGCGAGGATCTCTCGCTCTCCGAGGATGAAGACGATCGGCTCGATCCCGACGGCGATACCGCGTCGGACCAGGGCGCGAGCGCGCCCACGGCACCGCTCTCGGCCGATTCGGAGGCGAGCTACGACCTCGCGGCCGAGCTTTCCGAAGCCTTCGGCGACGACAAGGACGGCAGCTCGGGAAGCGGCGCGGCTACCGCCGACGATGGCTTCGCCGCGGTCTTCGGCGAGTTCAAGAAGGGCGTGAGCCGGATGCTCTCGGCGGGCGATCACGAAGCCCATTACGATCTCGGCATCGCCTACCGCGAAATGGGCCTGCTCGGCGACGCCGTCTCGGAGTTCCGCGCGGCGATGGGGAGCCCGGCGCGCCGGATCGACTGCCTGCACATGCTGGGCCTGTGCACGCTCGAGCAGGGCGACGCCGCCGACTCCGCGCGCTACTTCGAGCAGGCGCTCGCCGCGCCGGAAGCGACGCCGGAGCAGAAGCTGGCGGTGCGCTTCGAGCTCGGCCGCGCCTTCGACGCGCTCGGGGACCGGATCCGCGCCCGCGCCGCCTTCGAGGCCGTGGCCGCCGTCGATCCGACCTTCTGCGACGTCGAGGAGTGGCTCGAGCGGACCGACGAAGACGCCAAGCCCCAGGCGAAGGCCGCCGCGGAGGACGCGGGGTTCGAGTCGTTCGAGGACCTGATGGGCGAGGGCGCGGAGGCGCCGGAGACGGGCGAGGCCGCGCACGAGAGCTTCGATGACGTGATCGCCGAAGCCAACCAGGAGGATGCCGAACCGGAAGCGCTGGAAGCGCCGCTCGAAGACGAGCCCGCGGCGCCCATGCCTCCGTCGCGCGCCAAGGCGGACCGCCGCCCCGCGCCGGCCGCCAAGCCCGCGCGCAAGAAGAAGATCTCATTCGTCTGAGGAGTTGCCGTGGAGCATTTCCAGCACTTCGGGCTCGCCGAGGATCCCTTTCGCAACGAGCCGCGCCTCGAGCACTTCTTCGAGACGCACGCGAATCGCGACGCGATGCGGCGTCTCGAGCGCGGGCTGCGGCAGGCCAAGGGCCTGCTCGTGCTGGCGGGCGACATCGGCTCCGGCAAGACCATGGTGGTGCGCCGCCTGCTCGAGAGCCTCGAGGAGGAGGTCTTCGAGGCGAGCATGCTGGTGGTGCTGCACGGTGCCGCCGACGCCGGCTGGATGCTGGGGCGTTTTGCGTCCCAGCTCGGCGTCGAGACGCCGGCGTCCGAACGCGAGGCGCTGCTCGCCCAGATCTACGAGAAGCTCGCGATCATCCGCGAGGACGGCCGACACGCGGTGTTGATCATCGACGATGCGCACGCGCTCGCCTCGCAGCCGACGCTCGCCGAGGTGTGCGGGCTGCTCAAGCTCGAATACGAGGAGCGCCGCCTGCTCTCGCTGGTGCTGACGGGCGCGCCGAGCCTGGAGCAGGCGCTCGCGAACGATGGCACGCTGGCCCACCACGTCGACGTGAAGGTGCGGCTCGAGCCGCTCGACCCCACCGGTGCCGCCGCCTACCTGGCGCATCGGATCGACGCGGCCGGGGGCAACCCCGCCATCCTCGACCCCGGCGCGGTCGCCGCGCTGCACGCGCTGGGCCGAGGCCTGCCGGGCCGCATGAACACGCTCGCCGACAACGCGCTCTTCGAGGCCTTCCTGTGCGGGCGCGCGAAGATGACCCGCACCGACGTCGAACGCGCCTGCCGGGATCTGGGCTTCGGCGCCCCGGAGGCGGCGGCCGTGCCCGAGGCTCCGGAGCCGCGGCCCCTGGCGACCCTCCCGCCCGAACGAGGGGTCCGCCATGCCGGCGCTTCCGCCGGCTCCTCCACGGGAGCCAGCTTCGACTTCAGCCCGGGCTCGTCCGCATCACGCCTGCCGAGACGGGCCGAGCTCGAGATCATCGATCCGATCGACGATTCGCTCGGCGAGCTCGACTCCGAGCTGGAGGCCGTGTTCGAGACCAGGGAAGTCACGCGCCCGCCCCAGTACGCGCCGCCGGCGCGCCCTCGCGTGCCCCGTCAGGCGCCGCCGAAGGAGCAGCCGGACGAGAGCGGCGACGACCTGCTGATCGAACTCTTGGAGGACTAGAGCTCAGGGTGCCGCGGGCTTGACTCCGGCGACCTGGATCCGGTTCTGGACCGAGACCACCCCCGGGACGGATTCAGCGAGTTTCACGGCGCGCCCGCCCAGCTCGGCATCGGGAACGACGCCAGATAGTGTCACGACGCCGTGCTCCACCCGGGCGGAGATCGCGACGTCCTCGAGGTCGTCGTCCTCGAGCAGCTGCTGCTGGACCATCCGGAACAGCAGCGGGTCGGTGGCGTGGGCGCCGACTTCCTTCTCGATCTCCGCGATCCGGCGCTCGGACTTGCCCAGCGCGCCGCGCGCCTCCGCGAGCTGGTCCTGCGCGGCCTTGGCCGTGGCTTCGCGGTCCGCGACCCGGGCGCGCAGCTCGGGCAGCGCCTCGCGCAGGCTGCCGAGCTCCTGGCTCAGCTCCTCGAGCCGGGCGGCCTCGTCATCGCCGCCGCAGCTCACCGCCAGCAGGCCGGCGAGCAGCAGGGCGCGGAAGCGGGCCCGCGCAGGCGCGCGGGCCCTTCCATCGCGAATGCGCGACATCTCCCTGGAGCCTCGCGGTGCCCTACTGCGTTGCGGCGTCCTTGGCGCCCTCAGCCGCACCGCCCAGGGCCCCTGCGCCTGCTGAGGTCGCACTCTCGGCCGCCTGCGCAGCGCCCGCCTTGGCGAGCGCATCTGCGGCCGCGGCGTTGTCGGGATAGAGGTTCACCGCCGTCTGACAGGCCACCACCGCCTCGGCGTACTTGCCGGCTGTCACCAGCCCGACACAAGTCGTCACCTCGACCGCATCGCCGGCCTGAACGGCTTCGACGGCCTCCACGGCCTCGGCGGCTTCCTCGGGGATCGCCCCCTCCGACGGCGGCTGCACCGCGGAGACTTCCGGGGTCCCCCCGCCGGCACCGCCCGCGTCGGGGGACGTGCTGGTTTCCTGGCTGCCGCAGGCCAGGCCTGCGAAACCGATGATCAGGAGCGCTTTTCGCATCACGACGGATTCTCCTCAGAAGGGTTTGAGTCGATCGGCGCCGCGCGCAGCGGATTCCCTGAGCTGCCCCGGCCGGCGAAACGTTAACGGGTAGGGGGCCGGGAGGCGAGGGGAATCCGCAGATCGCCTGCGATTCCGATCGGGTGGGGCGGTTTTCGCACACTCCAGCGGCTCGAGACGCTCGAGAGGTTGTCGAGACGCCGTTCTGACCGCGGCGCCGACAGCGTCCGCGCTGCTTGCCGCGCCCGGGTCCCCGTGCCAGTCTTGCGGACGCGCGGGAATAGCTCAGTTGGTAGAGCATCAGCTTCCCAAGCTGAGGGTCGCGGGTTCGAATCCCGTTTCCCGCTCCAGGATTCCGCAGCGCCTCCGAGCAGTTGGCTCGGGGGCGCTTTTGCAATCAGGGCGTCTTGGGGCGCTGGTGTAGCCAAGCGAGTCTGGGCTGAACGCCGAGGCGCCGAGCGGATCGCTGGTGGTGTTTCCGCTGCTGCAGCGGCTCGCCCACCACTACCAGCGGGACGACCTCGCTCGCGCCTACGCGCCCACGTCCCAGCAGCTCGATCGTGCGCGAGCGCGGCGGGTGCCGCCCGCACCCAGGCAACCGGCAAGTTCGACCACGGAAGTTCCCAAACTGGGGTGTGTAACTCTCCTCTGCGCGTCGATCACGCGCGCGCGGAAGAGAAAAGACGCACGCCAGCGAACACTTGCGTGTCGGCCGCGGCGCTGCATGCGAGGCACGGCTTTTGCATCTCGAAGCGCTGAAATCCTGAGGGAGGTGAGAAGGGAGGTCGCGCGGCCATGCCCTTCGCAGTCGCCTCGGCGCAGCTCCAGGGCCTTCTCATCGGCGCGCTGCTGCTCGCGCCCATGCCAGCGCTCGCGGGCGATCCCGCTCCTGAAGAAAAGCCGCGCAAGGTCCTGACCCGCCAGGTCCTCCTCAGTATGGACGAGGCGCCTCGGCGCGAGGTGCCCTTCCGCAGCCGCTTCCACGTCTCCAAGAAGCGGGGCCTCGAGTATCGTCACCAGCTCCGCCTCGGCGACCGGATCGTCGGACTGAAGATCTACGGACCAGTGGTCAAGAAGCGCCCGGGCATGGGCTTGGAGCTCGAAGGCCTCGCGATCGGCGATCACAGGGTCGACATCAAGGCGTACGGGAGCACCAAGCGGCAGGGGTTCAAGCTGGAGGTCAAGTTCTAGCCCGCGCCGGGGTTCCGAAGCAGGTCCCGGGGACGCCTAAAGGATCCCGCGCACGCCAGGCAGTAGAACGGGATCAGCCAGGCGACGCGCGCCCCGTACCGATCCTCGAGATTCGATTGCCCGGTGACGAACGCGTTCAGGACATAACCGCTCGCGATCGTGAGCAGCAGAAGAACCTCGAGAGATCGTCCGCGCCGCGCGAACAGCGTCAAAAGTGCGGCACACGCGAGCCACGCGTTCGCGATCGTGATCGAATGCAATCGCTGGAGGAAGCGGATCCGCAGCTGCCCGCGGCCCTGTCTCGAGTTCGCGTACGCCTCGAAATCGCCAGGAAAGTAGGCGCGGATCTCCTCGGTGGGCCAGGGATCGTCCCGATAGGAGTCGAGCCCTGTCCCCGTCTTCACTTTGAACAGTTGCCGGATCCCGTTCACCGCCGCCGTCCGCGCGACGGCCCCCGGATGACGCCGGATGGTTCCGTCGACGATTTCCCGCCCCTCCTTCCGATACCCGCTGAACCCGCCCAGGGCTTGGAACGGCGAAGCTTCCGACCAGAGAAAGCGGACGGAGCTCCGAGGCAGCTGGTCGAGAAAGTCGCAGAGCCCATAGCGCCGGACCGGGCAGTTCTCCCAGGGTAAGGCGACCGCCG
>Ga0184637_10002793_pt1 | contig 11112 bp, 5 predicted proteins | sample PLM3_127_b2_FD_133143 | JGI IMG/M metagenome (GOLD analysis project Ga0184637, IMG submission 133143) | Groundwater sediment microbial communities from an aquifer in East River, Colorado, USA - PLM3_127_b2 | ecosystem: Environmental > Terrestrial > Soil > Riparian zone | place: USA: East River... | reverse complement strand
TCCAAGCCAGTCGACCGCAACCGGCTGGTCGCTGTGCTGGACCGGTACCGCCGCGACCACGGTACCCTCGCCGTACTCGTGGTCGACGACGAGCCATCTGCCCGCGCGTCACTCCGACGGGCACTGGGACGGAGCTGGGAAGTGGTGGAGGCGGCAAGCGGACACGAAGCGCTGGAGCGGCTGTCAGCGGGAAGGATCGACGCCATCCTGCTCGACCTGATGATGCCCGGGATGGATGGGTTCGAGTTCATGGCCGAGCTGCGCCACCGCGAGGAGTGGCGCTCGATCCCGGTAGTGGTCATCACCGCGAAGGACCTGACGGCCGAGGAGCGGCAGCGGCTGAGTGGCTCGGTGGAGCGCATCCTACAGAAGGGCGCCTACCGCCGCGAGGAGCTGCTGGCCGAGGTGCAGAACCTGGTGGCGGCGAGCGTCGCTCGGCGGAAATGAGGTCCGGGGAGGCGGCCCGAATGTGACGAAGATCCTGGTGGTGGAGGACAACGAGGTCAACCAGCGCATCCTCGTGCGCCGGCTGGAGCGGCGCGGGTTCGAGGTCGTCATCGCCGGGGACGGGGCCGAAGGGATTGCGGTGGCCGCATCGGAGCTGCCAGACCTGATCCTGATGGACATGAGTCTGCCCGTGCTCGACGGCTGGGAGGCCACGAGGCGCATCAAGTCCGCGTCAGCTACCGAGGGCATTCCCGTGATTGCGCTCACCGCTCACGCCATGGTGGGCGACCGCGAGCAGGCGCTGAGCGCCGGCTGTGACGACTACGACGTCAAGCCCATCGACATCGACCGGTTGCTCGGGAAGATCGAGGCGCAGCTCGCGCGGATTGGATCGAGCTGACGATGGAGATCGATCCCGCCCGCGCGACCCGGCACGAGCTCCGCACCCCGGTCAACCACATCCTGGGGTGCAGCGAGCTGCTCCTCGAAGAGGCTGGCGAGCAGGGCCTCGATGCCATGGTTCCGCAGCTGAGGGCCATTCACGCCGATGGACGAAAAATCCTCGGCCTCGTCGACGAGCTGCTGCAGCAGGCGGATGGTGGCATCGTCATCGCAGGGCAGGACGACAGCATTCGGCGCACTCTGGCCGAGCTGCTCCGCGATGTGGCCGAGCGCACCCGGGATCTGCTGTCTCTGTCTGGCAGTCGGCCGGAGGTGGCCGCCGACCTCCAGCCGATCGAGGCTGCGGCCAGCCAGCTCCTCGGCCTCATCGGCACGCCCGTCGATGATGAGGCCGAGGAGTCCGAGTCGATCACTGCGCGCGCTGAAGTGTCTATTCAGGTGGCCGAGACCGATCGCGCGTCGTTGCTGGTGGTCGACGACCATGAGGTGAACCGCGCTCTGCTCGCCCGTCCGCTCGAGCGGCTGGGCTATCGAGTATTGACCGCGGCCAACGGGCGCGAAGCGCTGCAGCTCCTCGAGCGGGCAGACATCGACCTCGTGCTGCTCGACGTGCTCATGCCCGAGATGGACGGGTATCAGGTGCTCGAGGTGCGGCGCGCGGATGCGCGTCTGCGGGACATTCCCTTCATCATGATCTCCGCCCTGGATGAGGTCGAGAGTATCGCCCGCTGCATCAAGATGGGTGCAGAGGACTATCTCTCGAAGCCGTTTGACCTCGTGCTACTCCAGGCGCGCGTTGGAGCATGCCTCGACAAGAAGCGCCTCCGCGACCAGGAGAAGCGCCACCTCGCCACGATCGAAACCCAGGCCACCGAGCTTGCCGAGCTGAACCGAACGCTCGAAGACCGGGTCCAACGCCAGGTGGACGAGCTGCAGCGGCTGAGCGGCCTCAGAAGATTCCTCTCCCCGCAGGTCGCGGAGCTGATCGGCTCCCAGGGCGGGGACAAGGCGCTGGAGAGCCATCGCCAGGAGATCACGGTCGCCTTCTGCGACCTGCGCGGGTTTACCGCTTTCGCCGAGACCGCGGAGCCAGAGGAGCTCATGCGGGTGCTGCGGGAGTACCACGCAGCCATGGGCGAGATCATTTTCCGCCACGAGGGCACCCTGGAGCGCTTCACCGGGGATGGGATGATGATCTTCTTCAACGACCCGGTGCCGTGCCCAGACCCGGCGCTCCGGGCCACGCGGATGGCGCTGGCTATGCGCCACCAGGCGGGCGCGCTGGCCGAAAGCTGGCGGAAGCAAGGCTACACCCTGGGATTCGGCGTCGGCATCGCCATGGGGTACGCGACTCTCGGCCGCATCGGCTTCGAGGGGCGTTTCGACTACGGCGCCATAGGTATGGTCACGAACGTCGCCGCCCGGCTCTGTGCCGAAGCGGCCGACGGCCAGATCCTCGTGAACCAGCGGGTCTGCGCTGCCGTTGAGGACGGGATCGAGCTGGAGCTGATCGGAGACCTGCAGCTGAAGGGGTTGCTGCGCCCTATCCCCACATATAACGTCGTGCGCGCTCGGGAGCCCTAGCGCCCGGATTGACCCCCCCTTGGGCCGCGTTTAGACTGCGGTCATTCCCGCGTCCCGGGGTTCTACCGTGCGATGCCCATCATGTGGTGCAGACAACCCTGACTCCGCCCGATTCTGTAATGCCTGCGGTTCACACCTCGAACCGGACTGCCCGTCGTGCGGGCACGCCAATCCTGCCGGCAGCCACTTCTGCAGCGAGTGCGGCGCGCCGCTCGCCATAGCTCATTCGACGGGCACATCGCGTTTTGGCTCGCCACACACCTACACGCCCCAGTATCTGGCCGAGCAGATCCTCACCTCCCGGGCCGCACTCGAGGGCGAGCGCAAACAGGTCACCGTGCTCTTCGCCGATCTCAGGGGCTCGATGGAGCTCTTGGCCGATCGCGATCCCGAGGAGGCGCGGGCCATTCTCGACCCGGTGCTCGAACGGATGATGGAGGCGGTGCATCACTACGAGGGCACCGTCAATCAGGTGATGGGCGACGGCATCATGGCGCTCTTCGGCGCCCCCATCGCCCACGAGGACCACGCGGTGCGCGCCTGCTACGCCGCGCTCCGCATGCAGGAATCCATCAAGCGCTACGCCACCGAGGTGGAGCAGCCGGCGGGACTCCCAATCGTCATGCGCGTCGGACTGAACTCGGGAGAGGTAGTCGTGCGCTCCATTGGGAGCGATCTACGAATGGACTATTCGGCCGTGGGCCAGACCACGAATCTGGCGGCGCGCATGGAGCAGCTCGGCGTGCCCGGCGCGATCTATGTAGCGCCTGCGACCGTGCGCCTAGCTGAGGGTCATGTGCTTGTCGAGTCCCTGGGCCCTTTGCAGGTCAAGGGGATAGCCGAGCCGGTGGAGGTGCACAAGCTCGCCGGGGCAGGGCCGACCCGCACGCGGCTGCAGGTGTCGGCGATTCGAGGCCTCACCCGCTTCGTCGGCCGCGACAGGGCGATTCGGACGCTGGCTGAGTCTCTTGAGCACGCGGCCGCCAGCCATGGGCAACTGGTGGCAATGGTGGGGGAGCCAGGGGTCGGGAAGTCGCGGCTGGTATGGGAGTTCACCCGCTCTGATCGGACCAGGGATTGGATGGTGCTGGAGAGTAGCTCAGCCTCCTACGGACAGGCTACGCCGTACCTCCCCGTGATCGCCCTGCTGCGCGCGTACTTCCAGATCGAGACGGGAGAGGATCCGCTCCAGAAGCGGCAAAAGGTGCTCGGTCTCGACGAGACGATGCGTCCCTTCGTTCCGGCTTTGCTCTCCCTCCTGGATGTGCCGGTGGAAGATCCCGTCTGGGACAGCCTCGAGCCATCCGAGCGGCATCGCCAGATTACAGATGCTGTTAACCGTCTGCTCGTAATTGAAAGCCAGAAACAGCCGCTGCTCCTAGTGTTCGAGGATCTGCACTGGGTCGACGGCGAGACTCGCGCGCTGTTGGGCAGCCTCGTGGAGAGCTTGCCCACGGCTCGCATTCTTCTGCTGGTCACTTTCCGACCTGAGTATGAGCAAACCTGGCCAGACAAGACCTACTACGCGGAACTACGGCTCGACCCGCTGTCGTCGGAGAGCGCAGAGGAGGTCCTGGACATCCTCCTGGGCGCCGACCCCGGATTGCGGGAGCTAAAGCAACTCCTCGTCGTGCGCACCGGGGGCATACCGTTCTTTCTCGAGGAAAGTGTGCAGTCCCTAGCCGAAAACGGCGCCTTGAGCGGCGAGCGTGGGGCGTACCGGCTGGAGCGCGCGGTGCCGGAGATCGAGGTGCCGGCCACGGTCCAGGCAGTCCTAGCGGCGCGCATCGATGGCCTCGCCCCAGAGGACAAACGCGTGCTCCAAGCTGCGTCGGTGATCGGTGACGAAGTGTCATTTTCGCTGCTGCTCGCCATCACGGAAGCCGGCGAGGACCGGCTACGCGCGAGCCTAACTCGCCTGCAGCGGGCCGCATTCCTCTACGAGGCGAGTCTCTTTCCTGAGCTGGAGTACACCTTCAAGCACGCACTTATACGTGAGGTCGCCTACGGCGGCCTGCTCCGTGCGCGCCGTCGCGGACTTCATGCCGAGATCGTGCAGGCCATCGAGCGTCTCTATGCCGACCGCCTGGGAGACTATGTCGAACTGCTGGCCCAGCATGCCTCTTGGGGCGATCTTCAAGGGAAGGCGGTGACCTATTTCGAACAGGCGGCAGCGAAAGCCATGGGGCACTCGGCTTGGGTCGATGCAGTGCGGTTGCTCGACCAAGCGGTGCAGTTACACGAAGCGCTCAACCCCAATGACAAGGCTAGGCAGTGCGAGCTGCTCCTCCTCTTGGCGGAGGCGCTGGCTCCGGCTGGGGAGCCACAGCGGCTGTTCGAGGACGTGGCCGAGCGGGCGCTCCCCCTCGCCGAGGAGCTTGGAGATGGTGCTCGCGCAGCCCAGATCTGCCAGCTCGCGCTCGAGGCGCTGTTCAGCTGGGGGGTGGGCAACGCAGTGGATACACCGGCGTTTGGCCGCTGGGCTAAGCGGCTGGACGGCCACGCAGCGCTTCGGACGCGCGCCGGCCTGAACGCTGACACTATGTTGGCCCAGGTCTACCTGAGGGCCGACCATTGGGCGGAAGCGCGCAGGTTGGAGAGGCGCGCTCGCGCCACAGCCCGTGAGCTTGGGGACGCGGAGTCACTCTTCCAGGCCGCAGCCAAGACGATGACCCCACTTTGGGCGCCTGGCGACTGCCGGGAGCTGGTGAGCCTGGCGCAGGAACTTGCAGATCATCCGCGAGAGGGGATCAGATACCAGACGCTGGCAAGTTTCCTCCTCTATGGCGCCGATATGCTGCTTGTAGCGGGGGAGCGTAAGCGAGCCGAGGCGCTGTGGCGCGAGCGCGCGGACCTTGGCGCTCACTGGCACGACGCGGGGCTGCGGACGTCGGCTCCCCTCGCCGAAGCGCGCGGTGCAGTGCTCAATGGCGACCTCGAAGGTGCCATAGCCAGGGCGGAGGGTCTCGTCACGCTGTCCGCGGAGAGTGGGAGCCCGGCCTTCGGAAGCGCGGCCGCCTGGGCGATTCGCTTCTGGCCGCTGTTGTGGCTGGGGCGGGCTGAAGAGCTGGCCAGCCAAGACCCGCTTCGAACGTCTGAGGAAAGGCTAGCTGACCTCGGGTGGGCCGGGGGTCTCTGGTTGGCGCATCAGGGCAGGATGGACGAGGTCAGACCCTGGCTCCACCAATCACTGAAGAAGATTGAGATCTCCCACGAGGCGGCGGCGCGCACGCTGGCCTGGCTGTTGGAACCGGCAGTCCTGGTAGGGGATCCCGTGGCAGCCGAACCCCTGGCCATTGCGCTAGAGGGCGTCCCTTCCGTGACGGTTCCAATGAGTGCTGTGGCTCGCCACCTGGGCGGGGCAGCGCGGCTGCTCGGGAACCCATCGGCCGCGCATGAGCATTACGAACGGGCTCTCGTTTGGGCGGCGAACATCCGCTTTCGTCCGGAGGTCGCCCTCACACGGCTCGATCTGGCCGAGTTGCTGCTCGACGGAGATGGCAAAGAGCGGGCTGAAGGGCTCGAACACCTGGACTTCGTCATCGCCGAGTTCCGCGCGATGAAAATGCAGCCGGCGCTGGACCGAGCGTTAGCTGACAAGAGGCTGCTGAAGGCCTTAGCGCCCGTGCCACCCGCCTAAGCCAATACCCGTTCGTCGCCCACGCGGCGCGTGACCTTGCTGTTGTCGAGGTGCTCGAGAATCGCGAGCGCGTACTTTCGGCTGGTGTCGAAGGCGTCGCGCACCTGGGCAACCGTGACCGGCCCCGACTCGCGGATCAGCTCTCGGATGCGCTCGACGATTCCCTCGTAGCTGCCCCGCTCGTAGACCAGATCCGGCGCTACCTGGACGAGCTGGCCGCGGTCGATGAGCACGTCAACCAGCTCGTCCGATACCCCGAAGCGGCCCGCGAGATCAGCCCGACCCGGCGGCGACGTCCCCGCCGCGACGAGGGCCTGCACCAGGTCGCCGGCCCGGCGCTCGTCCTCGGGCGATAGCTCGACGCCGAAGCCCGGCGATCGGATGAAGGGACCGTCTCCAGCCGCGATCCCTCGCGCCAGCAGCTCCCGCTCGATACGCGCGAAGGCCCGCGCATCGATGCCAAGTCTGGCGCGCAACTCCTCGCGTGGCATGCCGCGCCGCAGTGGATGCTGGCCGTGGTACGCATCCAGGCTCCCCTGCGTCGACGATGCGATGCGTTGCCAGCCCTGCGCGGACACGAGCAGGGTCGTAGACGAGAGTCCACCGGAACCGTCCATCGCGATCACCGCGCCGCGGTCGACGAGACCCCGCACCAGAACCTGCGTTTCAGCCACGGTGCTGGCGGCGCGCTTCGCCAGCTCCCCGAGATCAGCCGGCTCCCTGGCCTGCAGCGTCTGCACCAGCACCTCGTCCGGTGTGCCCCGCTCGAGCACGCGGAGCTGTGCCAGCACGCGCTCCTGAAATCGGCGGTGCCGCTTCGGATGCTCGTCGACGATCGTGCCACCGCCGATCGTAATGTTCGGGGCGGGCAGCCTGATGACGAACAGGTCGCCCTTCACGGCCGCGATCGGCCGATCGAGACGGATTTGCGCCATTCCGGCCTCGTCCGCCTTGAGCTCGCTGTTGTCGAGGAGCGCCACTTTCCCCAGCGCCTCGGCTGCCCCCGTATGGAAGGTCACCTGGGCGTTGTGGGGCAGGGCGCGGGGCGCATCGCGGACGACTCGCAGCCGAACGTCGATGACCCGCGTGGGCCTCAGCCAGCCAGGGGAGGTGAGCACCTCGCCGCGCTCGATCTCCTCGGTGGCGATGCCCGACAGGTTCGCGGCGACCCGGGTTCCGCCGGGCGCGACCTCCACTCGCTTGCGATGCGACTGTAGGCCCCGAATCCGTGCACGATGCCCCGACGGGAGGAGCTCGGCCTCCTGGCCGAGGCGCAGCTCGCCGTCGATGAGCGTGCCCGTCACGACCGTTCCGAAGCCTGACATGGTGAACACGCGATCTACCGGCAGCCTCGGCCACCCCGTCTGGCGGCGCTGGCGCTCCACCGCGAGCAGCCGATCCAGCTCGGCGAGCAGCTCATCGAGCCCCTCCCGGGTGGTCGACGACACCGGGAGGATCGGCGCCCCCGCGAGCGTGGTCGCGCTCAGCACCTCCTCCATCTCGGCCTGCACCAGCTCCAGCCATTCCTCGTCCACCAGATCGCGCTTCGTGACGGCGACCACGCCGCTGCGAATCCCGAGGAGATCCAGGATCGCGAGGTGCTCGCGAGTTTGGGGCATCACGCCCTCATCGGCGGCGACGACGAGCAGCGCGATGTCGATCCCGCCGATGCCGGCCAGCATGTTTTTGATAAAGCGCTCGTGGCCGGGGACGTCGACGATGCTAACCTCCTGGCCGCTGGGGAGCTGCAGCCAGGCGAACCCCAGGTCGATGGTCATCCCCCGGTCTTTCTCTTCCTGGAGGCGGTCCGGGTCGATGCCCGTGAGCGCGCGGATCAGCGTCGACTTGCCGTGATCGACGTGGCCGGCGGTGCCGATAACCCGCATTCGTTAGTCCCGAGTCACGGGTTCCGAGTCCTGAGTCACCGAAGCGCCGGGCCCCGAACTCGGGACTCGCGACTCGGGACTCGGAACACCGGGAACGGCTGCCCGATCTGGACCCAGCGGTCGAAGAACTCCCAGCGGGCCAGCCCGTCGTCGCTCTCCGGCTCCAGTAGGTAGACGACAAGGTTGCCGAGCCGCTGGCCCGTTGGTACCACCAATGTTCCAGCTTCGAAGCGCACCTGGCGCCGCTCGTTACGCACGCTGAGGACCGTCTCGAAGCGCTCGATGCCCGTGCAGATGTCGGGGCTCTCTGTCTTCTCGGAGCCCAGCACGACGTACGCTTCCACGTCCAGGTCCAGTGGCTCGGCTAGCTGCTGGAGTTCGACGTTGTGCTGGCGAAGCTTCGTGGCGATCTCGGGAACCGTTACCAGGTACGCATAGGGGCGGCGCACCGACACCGTCGGAATGAAGCGAGCGCGGTGCGACGTACCGTACGTCACCAGTCGTCGCCCGGGGATACGGCGCTCGCGGATCGATTCGAGGTCGTAGGCGACGATCTTCGTGTTCTCGAGATGATGGACCGGCCAGTCGAAGACCAGCTTGCCGTCGGCGGTTCGGCGGGCAGCACCGTAATTGATCCCGACGAGATCGTCCGGCCGCGGGTCACGACCGCGCGCGATCGTGTCCTTCTCGGCCGCGTCGGCGATGGACGTCACCTCGTCGGCATGCGTAGCGATGTAGCGAAAGATCTCCAGCAGGAACGCGGAGATCGTCTCGACCCGCGCCGGAAAGTCGATGTAGGAATAGGTCTCGAGCAGGATGTCGAGGCGCCCCGTCAGGCCACGGTAGTGGCTGCCGAAGCGGGGCAGCCCGGGGTACGTCTCCCAGCCGCTCTTCGGGTCGTCCTGGTCGAGGTAGTTGCCATAGAAGAAGCCCCGCCGCCGATGGGTGTGCCAAACGGCATCCGTCACCGCCGGCAGAAGACGCGTGCGCACGTACTCGATCGGGCCGGGGTGGCCGCTGCGCGGCGTGTGAGCGGTGTCGTACGTCAGGTCGTAGGCATGGATGGAGCCGTCGGTCGTGTGGCAGTCGATGAACACGTGCGGCCACCACGCGCCGTAGAGGCGTGATAGGTTGTTCGACTCGACAGCCTCCTGCTTCATGTAGTCACGGTTCAGGTTCCAGCCCTCGCCCGTGTTGCGCGTGCCGACACCGCCCGGCGGGTTGATCTGGCCCTCCAGCGTCTGCAGGTCGAGCTTGCGGTTCTCGGGCGAGATGCGGTCGTTGCCGTCCGGGTTCAGGATCGGGATGAAGACGAGGGTGAGCTGGTCGAGAAGGGGCCGCAGCGGCCCGAGGGTCATCTCGCGAATGAAGGTGAGCAGCGCCTCCTTGCCCTCGACCTCGCCTGCGTGGATGTTGGCGTTCACCATGACGATCGGCTTCTTCAGACGGCGGGCGGCGGCGGGGGTGAAGGCCTCCCGGTCGGAGAGCACGACGACGGGCATGTCGCGGCCTTCGGCGGAGTGGCCCATCGAGCTGACGCGCATACGATCGGGCGCCAGCCGTCGCATCTCGCGGATGAAGGCCATGACATCGGCATGCAGCGACGTCTCGCTGAAAGCCGTCCGCTCCGCGCGCGTGAGTATGGCAGTCTGATGAGGCAGGACCGAGTCGGGGCGGTTCATCTCGCGCCTATAATAGCTTTGTGCCCGCGCACGAGGCGCCCTCCTGGCTCACCCTCGAAGCCGTAGCGCACTATCCTCGCCCCGGCACGGTCGTCCCCGGCAACGTCTCTTTCTCCCCGGATTCACGGCTCGTGACCTACCTGTTCAGCGAGCGTGGCGATCTGGTCCGCGAGCTGTGGGCGATGGACCTGGCAACCGGCGAGCGAGCCGTTCTGGCTCGCGCCCCAGGCGGGGGAGCCTCGGATGCCGACGTGAACCCGGAGGAGGCCCTCCGCCGCGAGCGCCAGCGGCTGCGCGAGGGCGGCATAACCCACTACAGCTGGGCGAAAGCGGCAGATCGACTCCTCCTGCCTATCAACGGGCATCTCTACGTCACATCGAGCCACGGCGGGCCGTTGCGGCCGGTAGCAACCGCGGACAGTCCGGCGGTTGACGGGCAGCTCACCCCCGATGGCCGCTTCGTCGCGTTCGTTCGCGACCGCGAGCTGTGGGTCGCCGACGTGGACGGGGGCGGGTTGGGACGTCTGACTCTCGACGCGACCGACACGGTGAGCAACGGGCTCGCGGAGTTCATAGCGCAGGAGGAGATGGGCCGGGCAAGCGGCTTCTGGATCAGTCCGGACGGCCGGCACCTGGCCTTCGAGCAGTTCGACGACGGCCACATCGCCCCCTTTCCGATCGTCCACCAGGGCGAGGCCGAATGGCGGGTCGAAGAGCATCGCTACCCTTTCGCCGGCGGCGAGAACGTCCGTGTTCGCCTCGGGGTGCTCGACCTCCCGACTCGCGAGTCGCCAGTTATCGATCCTGGCTCACCAGCTTCGAAGCTTGGCAGCAGCGCCGCGCTGCCGCGCTGGCTCGACCTGGGAAGCGACCCGGACATCTACCTTGCCCGGGTTGACTGGTCCCCTGATTGCCGCCTCTACGTGCAGGTCGAGAGCCGCGACCAGCGTCGGCTGGAGCTGTGGCGCTATGACGTCGCTTCAGGCGCGAGGGAGCTGGTGCTTGCCGAGGAGTGCGACGTCTGGATCAACCTGCACAGCGATCTCCGTTTCGTTGGAGATAGCGGCGGCGAGATCATCTGGTCGTCGGAACGAACAGGGTACCGACACCTCGAGCTGCGCACGGCGGACGGCGATTGCATCCGCCAGCTGACCGTCGGTCCCTGGCCCGTGGATCGCCTGGTCGATGTCGACGATGAACGCCGGCAGGCTTACTTCCTTGCGGGCCGCGAGACGCCTGTCGAGCGCCATCTCTATCGCGTCGCTCTGGACGGCGGTGATCCCGAGCGGCTGACGGCCGAGGCCGGCTTCCACAGCGCGGTCTTCTCATCGGACCACAAGCGCTACGTGTTGACGTCTGAGGGCCGCTCGCGATCGCCTTCGCTGGTCGTGCGATCGGTGGATGGCGCCTCCCCCCTCGAACTGCACGCCGGCGTCTCGGCCGGCATCGCTGCGCCCGGCCTTAGGGTGCC
>Ga0184637_10002792_pt1 | contig 11114 bp, 8 predicted proteins | sample PLM3_127_b2_FD_133143 | JGI IMG/M metagenome (GOLD analysis project Ga0184637, IMG submission 133143) | Groundwater sediment microbial communities from an aquifer in East River, Colorado, USA - PLM3_127_b2 | ecosystem: Environmental > Terrestrial > Soil > Riparian zone | place: USA: East River... | reverse complement strand
GGGCACTCGCCGAGGTGCTGGGTGCGTCGAAGGCGTCGCTGATGCTGGTCGACGACGCGGGCGCCGAGCTGCGCGTGGCCGCGGCCACCGGCGCGAGCGTCCCTCCCGGCCAGATGGACCGCGTCGCGGTGGGCGCCGGTGTCGCCGGCGTGGTGTTCGCTGCGGGCGAGGGGGTCGCGGTGGGCGATCTCGACAGCGACGGTCGCTTCGCGTCGCGAGCGCGGCGCGGAGGTTACACCTCGAGGTCGCTGGTGGTGGCACCCATCCCCGGGATCGGCCGCGCGCTCGGCGTCCTGTGCGCGACAGACCGCGACGGCGGTGCGCCGTTCGGCCAGGACGACCTCGCGCTGATGCAGATCCTCGCGAGCCAACTGGGCCCTCTGCTCTCGGGGGGGGCGGGCCCGCTCGAAGCGCATGGCTCGGCGGCGGTGCCGGAGGTCGGCGCGGATTCGCAAGCCCACGCCGATCTCGAGCTCGTGCGCGCGATCTGCGACGTGCTCGCCGTCGAGGTCGAGCCCCAGCGGTTGGTGGAAGCGGCGCTGCGGCCGGTGGCGCGTGCGCTGCCCGCCGCACCGGTGTCGCTCTATCTGATCGACAATGCCTCGGGCGAGCTGCGCCTCGAGGGACAGTACGACGAGACGGGCCGCGGCGATCGCAAGAGCCTGCCGCGCCAGCGCGGTCTCACGGCACTCGTGCTGCAGACCGGGCGCGTGGTGGCGACCAATCGCCCGCAGGCCGACCCCCGCTTCGACCCCGACGTCGACACGCCGGAGAACGGCGTCGCGGGGCCGCTGCTCTGCGTTCCGCTGCATTGGCGCAGCAAGGTGCTCGGCGTGGTGCGCGCCTTTCCGCAGGGCGGAGCGGCCGCGTCGGCCCGCACCGGCGAGGTGATCTCGGCCGCGCTCTCGGCGGCGGTGCGCAACCTGCTCCTGTACCGTAGTCTGCTCGAATCGATCGAAGACCTGGCCGAGGCCAGGCGCGAGGCGCGCGGCGCTTTGATCCCATGAAGACACCGACCGACAAGGCCGCCGTGCTCGTCGAGGCGTTGCCCTACATCCGGCGATTCTTCGACAAGACCATCGTGATCAAGTACGGCGGCAGCGCGATGAGCGATCCCGAGCTGCGGACGTCCTTCGCCGTCGACGTCGTGCTGCTCAAGTACATCGGCCTGCGGCCGGTGATCGTGCACGGCGGCGGTCCCCAGATCGGCGCCATGCTCGCCAGGCTCGGACGCCAGTCGAACTTCGTCGACGGACTGCGCGTCGCCGACGACGAGACCATGGAGGTCGTCGAGATGGTGCTCGGCGGCAAGCTGAACCGCGAGATCGTGGCGCTGGTGCAACAGGCCGGCGGGCGTGCGATGGGGCTCACCGGCAGCGACGGCGGCATGCTTCGCGTCGAGCGTCTCCGGGAGCCCGACCTCGGTCGCGTCGGAAGCGTCACGCGGGTCGAGCCCGCGGCGATCCGCGCCGCGACCGACGCCGGATTCGTGCCGGTGATCGCTCCCGTCGGCGTCGATGCGCAGGGCGTCACGCACAACGTGAATGCCGACGAGGCCGCGGGTGCGATCGCGATCGCGCTGGGCGCGGAGAAGCTGATCCTGCTCACCGACGTCGAGGGAGTGAAGGACGCCAGCGGGCGCCTGATCCGCCAGCTCGGCGCGCACGAGGCTCGCAAGTACATCGCGGAGGGCACCGTCCGCGACGGTATGATCCCGAAGGTCGAGTGCTGCGTGACGGCGCTCGAGGGCGGCGTTGCCAGCACGCACGTGATCGACGGGCGCATGCTGCACGCGATCCTGCTCGAGATCTTCACGGACGGCGGCGTCGGCACGCTGATCAGGGCTTGAGCATGCCGAAGGATTTTCTCTCGCTGGCCGACTGGTCCGCAGAAGACCTGCTGGCAATGCTGGCCCGCGCGCGCGAGCTCAAGCGCCTCGACCGCGAGGGCGAGCGCCCCCCGACGTTGCGCGGCCGCGTGCTCGCGATGTTCTTCGAGAAGCCGTCGCTACGGACGCACGTGACCTTCGAGGCGGGCATGACGCAGCTCGGCGGGCACGCCATCCTGCTGCGCGCGGAGCAGGTCGGCATCGGCTCGCGCGAGTCGCCGGCGGACGTCGCCCGCAACCTCTCGCGCTGGGTCGACGGCATCATGGCGCGCACCTTCAGCCACGCCTTGGTGGAGGAGCTCGCGCAGCAGGCCTCGATCCCGGTGATCAACGGACTGACGGACCTCTTGCACCCGTGCCAGGCGATGGCGGATCTGCAGACGATCGCCGAGCACTGCGAGCTCAAGGAGGCGGTGGTCGCCTACGTCGGGGACGGCAACAACGTCGCGAACTCGCTGCTGAACGCGGCCGCGGTGCTGGGCCTCGCGTTACGCGTCGCGACGCCCTCGACGCACCGGCCGGCCCTGCGCGTGCGCCGCCACGCCGAGCTGCTCGCGGCGCGCAGCGGCGCGCGCATCGCGCTGCTCGAGGACCCGGTGGAGGCCGTCAAGGGCGCGAGCTTCGTCTACACCGACACCTGGACCAGCATGGGCCAGGAGCAGGAGGCGGAGGTGCGTCGCCGCATCTTCGCCGGCTATCAGGTGAACGCGAAGCTGCTCGCGCACGCGCCCGAAGCCTGGGTGATGCACTGTCTGCCGGCGCACCGCGGTGAGGAAATCACCGACGAGGCGCTGGACGGGCCGCGCAGCCTCGTCCTCGACCAGGCCGAGAACCGTCTCCACAGCCAGAAGGCGATCCTCGAACGCCTGCTGGCACGCAGGCCCTGAAGCCCCCTCCGCTCGGCGTTTTGTCCAGCGCCCGCCTCAGCTTCCGGCTCCTGCACGCCGATGAGCCGCGCAGGCGTGGGCCCTCCGTGTGCCCGCGACCCAGGAGTTCGATGCACCCGGCGGGGGCAGAGCGTGGCCGCGAGAAGCAGGTGCCGCAGCTCGCGCCGGGCTGGGAGCGGCGCGGCCTCAGGCTCTCCCCTGCGGAGGGCTTCCTGCTCTCCCGGATCGACGGGGCGACGCCCTGGACGCTGCTGCGGGAGATCGGCGGGCTGCCACCCGGCGAGGCAGACCGCTGCCTCGAGCGCTGGGTGGCGGAGGGCCTGGTGACCGTGAGCGGCAGCGAGGCCGCGGCGAACCGGTCCCGCCCCGGTTCCCCAGCGAGCGAGCTCCCCGTGGGGAAAGAGCGCGAGTCGGAGGTCGATCCCGGGCTCGAGATCCCAGTCGAGGCCCAGCGGCGCGTGCTGCTCTTCGAGGCCGGCCTCGAGCGGCCGTATCACGAGCTGCTGGGGGTGGGTGCGGGCGTCGACTCGAAGACCATCAAGCGCGCCTATTTCCAGCTCTCGAAGGAGTACCACCCGGATCGCTACTACCGGCGGGAGATCGGTGCCTACGCCGAGAAGCTCGACCGGATCTTCAAGAAGATCGTCGAGGCCTACGAGCTGATGATGGACCCGACCACGCGGGCCGAGCTCGAGCGCTCGATGGCGGGGCGCGGCTCCGAGCCGGCACCGGCCGCGCCGGAGCCGGGTGCCGCGCCTGCCGCTGCGCCGCGGTCGCCGAGCGCTGCCCCGCCGCCGCCCACCGCTGGCCGCCGCGCTCTCGAGCGCCTGCATCGTCAGTTCCGGATCCCCGAGGCGATTCTCGCCGAGCGCCGCGGACGTGCGCGGGAATTCCACGCTGCGGCGCTGGTCGCGGCGCACAAGCAGCGCTGGCTCGAGGCCGCCGGGAGCGCGCGGCTCGCGATCGCCTTCGACCCCTGGAGCGACGAGTACAAGAAGCGCTTCGGCGAGCTGCAGGCGAAGGTGAACGGGATACGGGCGGTGGAGCTGATCGAGCGAGCCGAAGCCGCGGCCCACGGGGGCGCCTCGCAGGAGGCGCTGCGCCTGTTCGAGGAAGCCCTGCACTACCGCCCCCACGACCCGGCCGTGAATGCTCGTGCCGCGGAGCTCGCCCTCGAGACCGGCGATCTCTCCCGCGCGCGCGAGTACGCAGAGCGCGCCTGCGAGCTGCGCTCCGATGTCGGCGCCTATCAGCGCACGCTGGGGCGCGTGCTCGCACGGGAAGGCTTGCGCGACAAGGCGATCGCGGCGCTCGAACGCGCGCTCGCGCTCGATCCCAATGACGCCAAGGCTGCGGAAGAGATCAAGAAGCTGCGGCGCGCCACGCGCCGCAGACCAGGAGGCAAGCGATGAGCCGCGTGATCGGAATCGACCTCGGCACGACCAATTCCTGCGTCGCGTTGATCGACGGCGGGAAGCCCGTCGTGATCCCCAACGCCGGTGGCTACAAGACGAGCCCGTCGCTGTTCGCGATTTCGCAGGATGGCAAGCGTCTGGTCGGTCATCTCGCCAAGCGCCAGGCGATCACCAACGCTCGCAACACGGTGTACGCGTCGAAGCGGCTGATCGGGCGGCGGTTCGACTCGCGCGAGGTGCAGACCGCGATCAAGATCTGCCCCTACGAGATCGTGCGGGGTCCCAACGACGACCCGCGTATCGTGATCGCGGGCAAGACCTTCACCACCTCCGAGATCGCAGCCATCGTCCTGCGCGAGATGAAGCACGTCGCCGAGGAGTATCTGGGAGAGCCCGTGACCGACGCGGTGATCACCGTGCCGGCGCATTTCAACGACACCCAGCGCCAGTGCACGAAGGACGCCGGGAAGATCGCCGGGCTCAACGTGCTGCGCATCATCAACGAGCCGACTGCCGCAGCGCTGGCCTATGGCCTCGGCAAATCCGGGGAGCAGAAGATCGCCGTCTACGACCTGGGCGGCGGCACTTTCGACATCTCGATCGTCGAGCTCGGCGCGGGCGTCGTCGAGGTGCTCGCGACCTCGGGCGACACCTTCCTCGGTGGCGAAGACTTCGACCGTCGGATCGTCGATCACGTGCTCGCCGCGTTCCAGGAGCGCGAGGGTACCGATCTGCGGAAGGATTCGATGGCACTGCAGCGGCTCAAGGACGCCGCAGAAAAGGCGAAGTGCGACCTCTCGACTCTCAACTCGACCGAGATCAATCTGCCCTTCATCGCCAACGACGCGAACGGGCCACGTCACCTGAACGTGACGCTCGACCGCGCGACGCTCGAGGGCCTGGTCGGAGACGTGGTCGCACAGACCATGAAATGTGTCGAGCAGTGCATGTCCGACGCCGGCATCACGCCGAAGGACATCGACCACGTGGTGCTGGTCGGCGGCCAGACCCGCACCCCGATGGTGCAGTCGGCCGTCACCGACTTCTTCAAAAAGCGGACGCACCGCGGCGTGAACCCGGACGAGGTGGTCGCGGTGGGTGCGGCGATCCAGGGCAACATGCTGGTCTCCGACGACCGCGACCTGCTGCTGCTCGACGTGACGCCGCTCTCGCTCGGCATCGCGACCTTCGATGGTCATTTCGCGACGCTGATCGGGCGCAACACCACGGCGCCCGTGCAGAAGTCGCACGTCTTCACCACCACGCGCGACAAGCAGACGGCGGTCAAGATCCGGGTGCTCCAGGGCGAGAGCGACAAGGCGGCCGAGAACCACCTGCTGGGCGAGTTCGTGCTCTCGAACATCCCGCCGGCGCCCAAGGGCGAGCCCGAGATCGAGGTCTCGTTCGACATCGACGCCAACGGAATCGTGAACGTCTCGGCCCGGGACAGCGAAACCGACGCCGAGCAGTCGATCACGGTCAGCGCCACCGGCACGCTGTCGGACGAGGAGATCGAACGCATCATGCATGATCACGCGCAGCACGAGCTGCCGCGAAAGAAGTGACGAACGTGGACGGCGGAGACGGCGCGCTGGCGAGTGCGCAGGCTGGCGGCTCGATCGCGGCTTTGCTGCGCGATGCGCAGGAGCTGCTGCGCGTCGAGAACTACGAGGGCGCTCTCGAGCTCTATCAGGCGGCGGCGTCGCTCGACCCGGCGCGGGTCGAGTTGGAGGGCTATGTCGATCTGCTGCGCAGCCGTCTGGTGAAGATCTACCGCGAGCGGATCGGCGATGGCAGGCAGGTCCCGAAGCTGCTGGTGCCGCTCGACCGGATCACCCGCTTCGATTTGCCGACGGAAGCAGGGTTCGTGCTGTCGCTGATCGATGGACGCACCTGCTTCGACGAGCTGCTCTCGGTCGCGGGCATCGGGCCCTTCGAGGCGCTGCGCATCTTCGCGAGCCTCGTCGATGCCCGCATCGTCGGGGTCGCGGCATGAGCATCGGGTCGGTCTCGCTCCTCACGTTCCTCGACGCGCCCGTGGTGGTGGGAGACCCGGAAGGCCGCACCGCCTACGTCAATCCGGCCTTCGCGGCGCGCTTCCGCGGGAGCGGGGACGACGCGACGGGGCAGCCGCTCTCGGCCCTCTTCGAAGGTGGCGTGCGGGAGGCCGTGCTGCGCGCGGTGGTCGAGTGCTGCGAGCAGGGACGCACGGTGCGTTTCCGCCTGCGCCACGGCGGAGTTGCCTATGCGGCGGTGGCGTCTCCGATCGTCGCCGAGGATGCCCGCGTGGGTGTCGTGATCCTGCTGGTCGAGTCGAGCGCCGCGGAGGAGCGGCTGATCGCGCTGCAACGCGAGATCTCCGAACCCGTCGGCGAGCTGCGCCGGGTGCTCGACGAGCTGCTGGAGCAGACGGGTGGCCGGCGCGACGAGCGCTACCGCGCGCTGGTCGAGGACGGCGCTCGCGCGCTCGCGCGTGTGCAGAAATGGAGCGACGAGCTGACGCAGATCGCGGCCCCCCCCGCAGCAGCGCGACCGGAAACGAGCTTTGACGCGCGGCGCGTCGTGCAGGACGTCGCGGCCCGGATGCGCGGCGAGTTCGCAGCCCTCCGCATCGAGCTCGAGGTGCTGGTCCCGGCGCAGCTGCCGCGCGTGCGGGGCGACGGTTCACGCGTCGAGCTCGCGCTGGTCCGGCTGCTCCAGGAACGCCTCTCGACGGCTCGGGAAACGCCGGCCGTGACGCTCGCGGCCCGCCCGATCGGCCGCGGCGATGCCCGCTCGATCGTGATCTCGATCTGCGAGGCGCCGGCCGCCGACGGCCGCGCGCTGGAGGGCCGCAGCGAGCCGGTTCCGGCGATCGTGTTGGAGATCGTGCGTGAGCTCGGGGGTGAGATCCGCACGGCCACCGACCCGCTCATGGGCCGCACCACCGCCATCCGGCTCGACGTCATGGGATGAATGCAAGGTCGCCTTCCGAGGCGACCGCGCAGCGAGGCGAAGCCGAGCGAAGCCCGGGTGGCGCGGGCCGCCCCGCGCCGGGCCCCGAAAGCCGGGGTTGATACACTGCGTCGCCGGAGGTCTCCCCATGTTGCCGGCCCGCTCCGTCAAGCGCGTCTGCCTCTCCTACAGCGGCGGGCTCGACACGTCCGTCATCCTGCGCTGGCTGATCGAGCGCTACCGCTGCGAGGTGGTCACGTTCACGGCCGACATCGGTCAGGAGGAGGAGCTCTCCGGGGTGCCCGAGAAGGCGCGTGCCACCGGCGCCGTCGACTGCGTGGTGCGCGACGTGCGCGAGGAGTTCGTGCGCGACTTCGTGTTCCCGGCGCTGCGCGGAAACGCGGTCTACGAGGGCCACTACCTGCTCGGCACGGCGCTCGCGCGTCCGCTGATCGCCAAGCACCAGGCCGAGGTGGCCCGGGCGACGGGCTGCGACGCGGTGGCCCACGGCGCGACGGGCAAGGGCAATGATCAGGTCCGCTTCGAGCTGGCCTTCCGCGCGCTCGCCCCCGAGCTGACGGTGATCGCGCCCTGGCGGGAGTGGGACCTGCGCTCCCGCACCGACTGCATCGCCTACGCCCAGAAGCACTCGATCCCGATCACGGTGACGCTCGAGAAGCCGTACTCCACCGACCGCAACCTCATGCACATCTCGTACGAGGGTGGGATTCTCGAGGATCCCTGGCGAGCGCCCGACGAGGACATGTACATCCTGACGCGCTCGCCGGAACGCGCCCTGGACGAGCCGGTCGAGCTCGTGATCGGCTTCGAGCAGGGGACGCCCGTCACGCTCGACGGGGAGTCGCTCACCGCTGCGCGACTCCTCGCCAAGCTCAATCGCATCGCCGGTGCGCACGGGGTGGGCCGGGTGGACATGGTCGAGAATCGATTCGTGGGGCTGAAGTCGCGCGGCGTCTACGAGACGCCCGGGGGCAGCGTGCTGCACGTGGCGCATCGCGCGGTCGAATCGATCACGATGGACCGCGACGTGATGCACGAGCGGGACCGCCTCTCGCCGCGATTCGCGGAGATGATCTACAACGGCTTCTGGTTCGCTCCGGAGATGGAGTTCGTGCGGGCGGCGATCGAGGCCTCCCAACGGGGCGTGACTGGCGAGGCGCGCGTGAGGCTCTACAAGGGGAGCGTCCGCGTGACCGGGCGTCGTTCTCCGGTATCGCTCTACTCGGAGGCGCTCTCGACCTTCGAGGATGCCGGCCCTGCGGACACCTACGATCCCGCGGATGCCGCCGGGTTCATCCGGCTACAGGGCCTGCGTCTCTCGCGCCGGGAGCGCGACTGATGGGCGCCTCCTGGCCGGCGAGGAATTGCAGCAGGTAGGGCAGCGAGAGCTGCATCAGGTCCGCCTCGGGGTCGAGCTCGGCACCCAGCGCGAACAGGTAGCTGAGCGTCTTCGCGAACAGCAGCAGGTCGTTGGGGAGCTGCAGCCCGGGAGTCTCCTGGAGCAGCCTCTTCGCCTCGTCTTTCAGCGAGAGCACCTGCGCCGCAGGCACTCCGAGCGGCCCGCCCCGTCCGGCGATCCTCCCGAACATCTCGCCCACCGCCCGGGCGACCCCCTCGCGCGCTCCGGGCGCGACCATCCCCATGCGCTGCATGCCCTCCAGGAACGCACCGGGGTCGCGCTGCAGCAGGGCGTAGATCCCGAGCCGCATCTCCCGGCGCAGGGCGGGATCGAGTCGGCGGGAGAGCCCGAAGTCCACGAACAGCAGACGGGGGTGAGCCGCGGCGCCGGGCTCGTCGAGCACGAACAGGTTTCCCGGGTGGGGGTCGGCGTGGAACAGACCATCGACGAAGACCTGCTTGGCGTAGGCGCGCGTCAGGATCTCGAGCACGGCGCGCGGTGCGACCCCCAGACGGGCCAAGCCCGTGCGGTCGTCGACACGCACGGCGGGCGCGTAGCTCATCGTCAGCACGCGGCGCGACGAGTGGCTCGAGAACACGCGCGGCACGACCACGCGCGGATCGTGCGCCAGATTCGCCGCGATCTCGGCCGCGACGCGCGCCTCGCGCGCGAAGTCGAGCTCCTCGCGCAGGCCCGCGGCGAACTCGGCGAAGAGCCGCTCGCGATCGACGGCGCCGCGACGGCCCGCGAAGATGCGCGAGGCGGCGCTCACCCACGCGAGGTCGGCGCGCAGCGAGGCCTCGAGCCACGGGTACTGGACCTTCACCGCCACGGCTTCGCCGCCGTGCAACCGTGCGCGATGCACCTGGGCGATCGAGGCCGCGCCCAACGGTGCGTGCTCGAACTCGGAGAAGAGCGCAGCCAGGGGTGCGCCGAGCTCGATCTCGACCGCGGCGCGCACCTCGGAAAACGGGAGGGGCGGCACCCGGTCGCGCAGCGCGGCGAGCGGCGTGGTCACCGAAGCGGGCAGCAGATCGTGGCGGTTGGCCGCGAACTGCCCGGCCTTCGCGAAGGGCCCTTTCAGGCTCCCGAGTGTCGCGGCCACCCGCTCCGCGGCGCGGGCTTCGAACGCTTGGCGCCGAGCCGAGCGCCGGGCCGCGCTGGAGAAGGGAGCGCTCAGCCGGAGAGCCAGCCAGCCGACTGCGATCGCCAACGCGCAGGCGAAGAGCCGCCAGAGCGGCTCGACGCCGCTGCGGCGCAGGGCGAGCCGCAGACTCGCGCGCGAGCGGCGGGCCCGCGCCGGCGCCGATTCCGCGACCGCGCGCTGGCTGGGGGCCGGTCGGGTACCCGCGTGCTGCATGATTTTTCTTTCTTGACGCCGCGCGAATCAGTAGTCTACAGCAACGCCTTCCGGGGCGACCGTGCCCCACTCCGTCGGCGTTCGATCCAAGGGAGATCCCCTCGATGCAGGTAGTCCCCGCGCGCCGCCTCATCCACTTCGGCCTCGTCGCTGCGCTGGCAGGGATCGGCTGTCACGGCCACGACTTCAGCCCGCGCACCCAGCCCGGCGAGATCGACATCTACGACGACCTGTTCTCCGTCTCCGTCGCCGACGAGCAACACGCCGTCACGGTCGGCTATCACGGGGCCGCGTACTGGACCGGCGACGGCGGCGACAGCTGGCACAAGGGCGATACGAAGACCGAGGAGCTGCTCTACTCGGTCTCGATGGCCGACAACCGCCATGGCTGGGCGGTCGGTCAGACCGGCACGATCCTGCGTACCACCGACGGCGGCCAGACCTGGGAGCTGCAGCCGAACATCAAGGTGGACGAGGGCTCCCATCTCTTCGGGGTGCAGGCGATCGACGCGAACACCGCCTGGGCGGTCGGTGAGTGGGGCACGCGCATCCATACCAGCGATGGCGGTGCGACCTGGAACGATCAATCGCTCACCATCGATCTCGGGCACCCGATGTTCGTGTGGCTCTCGATGCAGGACCAGGAGCGCGTTCGAAACAACGAGAAGGTCTACGAGGACGTCGGCATCAACAACGTTTTTTGTCTGCCGGACCCCAGCCGGAAGTGCTGGACCGTCGGAGAGTTCGGCTACATCTTCTGGTCCGACGACCGCGGCGCGGTCTGGAATCGGGGAGAGATCCTGGGATCCGTGCGCACCGATCCCATCGAGTTCGGATACAACCAGATCGAGATCGGAGAGGCCGACGCGAAGCGGATCCAGGAATTCGCGGTGCAGCTCGTCGACTCCGCCCACCTGAACGTGCTGATCGAGGCCTTCGCGAGCCCGCAGGAGATCGCCGCGATGGGTGGCAAGGACGACCCGTCGGAGCTCTTCGACGTGCTCTCGGCGCGGCTCGACGAAACCCGTTCCATCCTCGAAGACGCGGGTGTGATGTCGGACCGCTTGCGCATGCCGAGCAAGCCGCCGTGGGACTTCGAGGATTTCCTGGATGACGATCCGACCTTCCTGGATCGCTATCTCGAGGGGCGCAAGGCCGAGAAGCCGCACGTACGCGTCTCCGTGATCCAGAACCCCTATCTCTTCACGGT
>Ga0184637_10002791_pt1 | contig 11115 bp, 14 predicted proteins | sample PLM3_127_b2_FD_133143 | JGI IMG/M metagenome (GOLD analysis project Ga0184637, IMG submission 133143) | Groundwater sediment microbial communities from an aquifer in East River, Colorado, USA - PLM3_127_b2 | ecosystem: Environmental > Terrestrial > Soil > Riparian zone | place: USA: East River... | reverse complement strand
GGCCAACGCTTGCGCCGTGGTCCGCCGCCGCGTCCACTCCTGCAGTCGCGCACGCTCCGTCGGCGCCACCACCAACCTGGCCTTCGGTCGTCCCAGCCCCATCGCACCCTCCTTGTAACAGGAAGACGCGACACTACTCTAGTTATTCGACTTATTCACGACTCAGGACACTAGCAAGGTGTTTGATTACGCCGACAAGAAGGCAGACCTGGCGCTTAAGACCGCAATTGAGACGGCGATTCGTGCGTCGATCAGCGCCGGGGGCGGTCGATAGTCGCCCTGGACCTGCTATTACGCCGGAGGGCAGTTGGGACGCAGCGCTCGCACGATCGCCGCGGGAGTAGCCGGGGTCTCGTGTAGTGATGGAGCGAACCCGGGGGACGCCTATCGGCTTCTCCTTTTCTTCCGATGGCTGGGGGAACGGGTTCCCGTTGGGGAGGCGAAGAAGGGCCGAGGCGATCCGCTTCGGGCCTCGACACCCATCGAGTGTCAGCTCGGATTCGCAGTTGAGTCGGCACCGAGACGGGCATCGGCGAGCGACCGCAGCGCCTCGCTCACCATCTGCTGCATCGGGTGGTCCTTCGGGACCCTCTGCTCGGGCATCCCGCGCATCGGAGCCTTTCTCGCGTTGACCGGTGCGCCCTCAACCGGCGGGAGTAGACGGAACGGACCTTATCGGACCTGAATGGCCCGCTTTTTCGTCCTTCCATAGGGGAGGATTGCAAGACGCACTTCTCCGTGCGCCACGGAGTCTGCAATCCGGGCGTCTGCCTCCGCGTTGTCGAGGCGGCCTCGAGTGGAGATGCTCTGGCTCCCATCGCCGTTGCGAGGCGACGGCAATTCAGCGATGGGGCCTTCGGTTTCGGGATCGACCTCTGCGGCGGTTTCGGTGCTCGGCGATTGGTGTGGACTTCCCAGGGTCTTGTGGACACTTAGAGGCCACGGTTTGAGGCGGTTTCAAACACCTCTGGGCTGACGCCGCCGAGATGACTGTGGCGTCGCGGTCGATTGTAGAACATTTCGATGTACTCGAAGATATCGGATCTCGCGAGATCGCGTGTTCGATAAACCTGCTTCCTGATTCGCTCCTTCTTCAGGCTGCTGAAGAACGACTCCGCAACCGCGTTGTCCCAGCAGTTTCCTCGGCGGCTCATGCTGGGAACGAGCTGGTGTGCCTTGCAGAAGCGGACCCAATCGTCGCTGCCGTACTGCGATCCTTGATCCGAGTGCACGATCACGGGCTGGTTTGGCTTCCGTCTCCACACGGCCATCAGGAGGGCATCGAGCACGAGATCGCGAGCCAGCGTTGGCTGCATCGACCACCCGATAATCATTCGACTGTGTAGGTCCATGACAGCCGCGAGGTACAACCAGCCTTGCCAGGTCCGGATGTACGTGATGTCCGTTACCCAGGCAGTGTCCGGTTGCTCCATGGTGAACTGGCGTTGCAAGCGATTGGGGGCGATGAGCGACGGCAAACTGACAACATTGCGGGGCAGTTTGTAGCCGCGAATCGCCCGAATTCCGTGATTTCTCATGATTCAAGCGACTCGGTGCCGACCAATGGGCTCCCCAGCTTCGCGAAGATCCAGAAACACACGAGGACTCCCGTAGATCCTGCCGCTGGCCATGTAAGACTCTCGGATCAGCTCGAGCAACCGTTCGTCTTCGATCGCACGATCTGACAGCGGCCGGTGAATCCAGGCATAGAATCCGCTCGGGGCGAGCTCCAGGATCCGACACATCGTGCGTACCGGGAACCCGTCACGCTTCGCGTGGATGAACGCGTACTTTACTCGGACTCCCTTGCAAAGTACGCCGCGGCTTTTTTTAGGATGTCGCGCTCTTCCTGCACACGGCGCAGCTCCGCACGGAGCTTCAGGATCTCCTTCTTCGCTTCGAGCAGCTCATCACTGCGTTGCTCGTCTTTGCTCGGACGGACCGCCTTTACCCACTGGTACAGGCTGTGGCTAGAGACGCCCAAACGGGCGGCGACTTCTTGGACCGAATGACCCTTCTCGGTCACCTGGCGGACGGCTTCATCCTTGAATTCGGGCGAGAATCTCTGCTGACTCATGGGACTCCTCAGGTCGCCTCAATTCTACCCTCCGAGGTGTCCACGATTCCCGGGGAAGTCCAGGCTACGAGATCGGAAAGCGCGCGGAGCCGCTCTTTGGTGTGGACTGGTCGAGCCTCTGGGGCGTGCGGTTCGGCGACGTGCGCGCCCGCTTCGGACTCACCGGTCTGGAACCGTCTGATCGCGGAGCCGTACCAATCCGGGATCGGGTCGACGGCGGAGGCCAACCGATTCATCCTCCGCGAGACTCTGCGCGAGGTCGCGCAGCAGCCCGTCGCCTGGCTCGGGATCATGCTCGCGAAGGCGCGCGAGCTGGTGAGCGGCGCCGAGATCCCGCGCAACACCAGCATCTACCCGGACCGAAAACACTCGCGCGTGCTGCGCGTGCTCTTGTGGAACCACGGGCTGGCGTTTCCGAGCGGCTTGATCATCCCTTTTGGCCTGGCGGGCATCTGGCTGGCGCGCCGCTCGTGGCGCACGCACTTCGTGCCGCTCTCCCTTCTCGCCGTGCAGGCGCTCTTCGTGCTGGCCTTCTTCGTGACGGCGCGCTACCGGCTGCCCTCCCTGCCGCTGCTCTCGCTCTACGCCGCGCACGCGGGCCTGACGCTGCTCGCACTGGCTCGCGAGCGCCGCCGCGCGGAGGCCGCGCGGCTCGCCGGGCTGCTCGCGTTGCTGCTGTTCGTCTCGAACCATGCCGTCGGCGCGATGCCCGCTTCGCACTGGCCGCTCGAGCACCCCGATCTCGCCCGTACGCTGATCGCGCGCCACGAGCTGCGCCAGGGAGAAGCGCAGCTGCGCGCGGCGCTCGCGCAGGATCCCGATTTTTCCGCCGCGAACGATCAGCTCTGCGCCCTGCTGATCTACGCCGACCGGGCCCCCGAGGCAGTCTCCTCCTGCACGCGGGCGGTGGCCTCGCAGCCGGAATCGGCCGATCTTCACTACCAGCTCGGGGTGGCGCTCGAGGCCTCGGGGCGCCGCCCCGCCGCGATTGCCGAGTATCGGATGGCGCTGCCGGCTCGCCCCCGGAACTCCGCGCTCCGCAGAGGCCCTTGCGAGGGCCCTCGGCCGCTGGCTACGTCGACCTCGGCCGCTACCCCATCGTGGATCTCCAGACTGCACGCGCGAGGGGATCTCCTCGCGCAGTGCCGCGCGCAGCTGGAAGCCTGCGGGGCGTGCGAGCTGCGCGGGTTTTTCACCCCCTAGGCGACCGAGCGGATGGCCAAGGAATCCGACGCGCTCGTCGGGAGCGGACACTTCGCCGAGACGCGCGCGACGGTCTATCTCGGCCTGCCCGAGGCCGGCCTGCCCGAAGCGCACCCGCGCGCGCGGCTCGCCGACCGCGCGGCCGACCTGGTCCCGCCGTCGCACACGCTGTGCCAGCTATACGAGTGGGAACAACCCCAGCGGGTGGGATCCCGGGATGGCCGGGAAGCTCGACTAGGAGTCCAGGACGCCTACCGATCCGAACTGCGCTTTAGGATTCCCTTGAACGAGCTGCCCGCTTGAGGTTCGAGCGTCGAGCAAGTTTTCTACAGAAACTCGTGTTTCTTCTGGCGTCGGATGCGCATTCGTGCTCAATTGGTGGAGCGGGCCTAGAGGAACTTGGCTGCAAAGTACGCTCTAATAGCGACTACGGAGAGATCATGAGGGAAGTAAGACTAGACTCCATCGACGATCGGCTCGGCGCGCGCGAGTACTGTAGGCCGGAGCTGCGGCGCTATGGAAACATGCGCAACTTGACCGGCGGCATGGCAGGGTCGTCTTGCTCCGCAGTCGGAGACAACGGCCTCGATGGCCAAATTAGCGGAGACTCGTGCCACGATGGTGTGGACGCGGGGGACCCCGATCCCAACGATGTGGATAACGGAGATTGAGAGCTCACATTCTCGGGGATTAGCCATGCTCCGTGGCTGGGGCTGGACGGACGATCACCACCACGGGTGCGCGACCGCGCTGAAACGTAAGAGGCTTCCAGCGCGCTTACGGTCTCTATAGGTAGTCTCTAGACCATGAAGCCGACCCGGCGGTTTGAGGGCGAAGAGAAGCGCGTAGGATGGTCTTGATCTCGACAAGTGACCTCATTGTGGCAAGCACACAGCAGCTCTCGGAAGTGCTCGTTGATGAAGCCATCATCCTGAACGCTGAATCCGGCGAGTACTTCGGACTTGCGGGTGTAGGGCTCTCTATCTGGAGGAAGCTTCAAGAGCCGATTTCGGTAACTGACCTCCACGCGGCGCTGCTGGAAGAATTCGAAGTCGAGAGCGACGCCTGCGAGCGCGACTTGCATTCCCTCCTGGAAGAGATGCGAAGAGCGGGTTTGATCGAAGTCCGTGATGTCAAGACTTAGCGAGTTCTGCTCGCTTCCCAGAAACCTCCGGCTCCAGCTACTTCGTTCGCTTTCCGTCGTTGGATTCGTCCGCGTCGGCCTTCTCGTCGTCAAGGTCTCGACACTCTCGAGAGCTCTCAATAAAGCGGCGCGCTGGCAGGAGTCGCTGCATCCCGCCGTCCGCACCAAAGATCTTCTATGGACAATTCGAGCTTCAGGACGTGTCGTACCGGGTGCATTGTGCCTGCCTCAGTGTCTAGCCGCGCAGTTCTTGCTCGCGCAGCGGGGCATCGCGACCGAGGTTCGGATCGGGGTCGTTCGCCGCGATCGCCAGCTCGCCGCGCACGCGTGGCTCGAAAGCTGTGAGGGCAGTGTTTGCTTCGACCCAGGGGACCAAGGTCGCTACACGGCGCTTCAACCGATGGGAAGGACTTCCGACCATCTCACTACGAGCCGACCCCTCGCGGAGGAGACCCACACGCGATCCACCCGGAAATGAAAACCATCGTGCGGGGGGCTGCATACTGGCAAGAGGCTGCACGCGCGATCGGCTTGGCATCACGCGAGGCTGTCGCTGGCTTCGTCAGAGGCGACGAGAAGAGGCGGTACGGCCCGCAGCAACTCCCTTGGGTGCGAAGCTCTGTTCTTCGAAGCGACTGTGTCGCGCAAGCTCTTCGGATTCTCATCGGCAACTACGCCCCGCCACCTTCGACGCGCGTGCTGGAGTCCCGCCTCGGAGTCAAGCGGCGGGAATGGGCATGGTCCCACAGCGCCGCAAACGTGCTGAGTGACTTCGGCCTCGAGGTATCCTACTACACGACGCTCGACACGGACCGCTTCCTCGCAGATGAGGCTCCCGGGTCTCGGCTCGCAGCCCAGCACCTTCGGCAAGCAATGAAGCGAGGTGTCGTGCACAACCGCGCGCTGGAATTCGACGAGGTGCGCAGCTTCTTCCAGCACGGGTACCACGTGGCCCTCGTCCTCGACGCGAACCGGCTCGTAGGGCGGGAGGGCTATCGCGGCCACATGGTCGTGCTCTACAAGATCGGTTCCGATGCCGTCGTCTGCAACGCGCGCTACAAGGCCACACTACGGATACCGCTGCGTGCCTTGATGGCGGCTTGGACCGCCCCTGGAACGGATCGCGATGCGCTCATTGTGGATGGGAGGGGACTACGGGCAGCCGCGGCCTCCCATACGAAGTGAAGTCGGAAGCGGCTCACTACAGATCCGTCAGGCAAACCCTGCTCGGCTGGGCGCGCGCTCCCGGGCGAGAGATTCGATCGCCAAGATGCCCGCGCGGACGAGCTTGCGAGCCAGCTCCACGCGGCCCTCGTCATTGATGAGGCCACCGATTTCGCGGACGACGATGGCGCCCCGCTCCAGTATTCCATCGACGGACTTGGCGAGGAAGGAGGGAAGCGTAAGCTTCGCACCGCGGCTCAGAATCACGATGCTCTTCGGCGCGGCACCGGCCTCGCAACGGGAGGGAGCGCGCAGTCGGAGTGCGGTATCGAGCGTCACGTCTTCCAGCCGCGCAAGATCCAGGAAGCACCCCCCGTTGTCCGGGTGAGCCACACGATCCCTCTCCCGTGCTTGTCTATCCACGAGCGATTCGATGTCGACGTCAGCCACGAGGGCCTGACAGAGAGCCTGGAACTTTATCCGGAAGTCCAGCCTCCGAAGAGCCCCAGCCAGCGAGTTCGGAACCGCTCCCCGGAACTCGGGTCGATCCTGGGCCGCGGTGGCGAGCTCTCGAACGAGATCGAACCAATAAGTTGGATGCAAGCCGAACGTGACGTGAATTGACGCGAAGCCTTTGGTTTCCGCTTCGTGCAGTACGCCGCGCGGGATGTACAGGAGGTCCCCCGGAAACAGTTCGCACGTCAATTTCGGGGCTCCGAGCTCGTAGGTTCCCTTCTTATGACCCTGACGGGTGCTCGGCAGCTCTACCGGAGAATGGAAGAGCCGCCAGTTCTTCCGGCCGCTGACTTGCAGGATGAACACATCGTGGTCGTCGTAGTGCGCCGCGAAGCCCTGCGCGCCTTGAGGCGTCACGTAAAGATTGAACTGCAGGCGACATTCGAGCTCCCTCTCCATCCGATCGCGATACTGAATGAGGCGCGGAATCGACCTATCGCCCGAATTGACGACGATCGTATTCCCTTCACCATAGAGATCGAGGAGCTTGGCCGTGTCGACGAGGGCACCGTTCCCCGCCTGCGAGAATCGCGCGGACGCGATCTCCTCTCCGTTTCGCGTCATCCGCAGCGTACTCGAGGGGATCTGATGGTTCTGGAAGAACAGATCCATGTCTCGCTCTGACAGGATATCCGCATAGTACGAAACATCCCTGCGGTGGATGTGGAGCGGCTTCTTCTCATAGTAGTTCTCGTAGAAATCCTCGATGGTCGTCGGGTAGAGGAGATCGGCGAAGCTCGCGTGGCGCGGCCCTTTCGACGACGCGGTTGCTGCCGCAGGTCGACAGTGTCCCTCGATCCAGTCAACCGACTTCCCGAGTTCCTCGAAATCCTCCGTTCTTTCGATCTTCCAGGCAGGCGTGCTGTCACACACGCGCCGGCAGTGCTCGAAGTGAAGCTTGCGCCCCACCTTCGACAGCACGCCGGAGGGACACGGAAAGAAGCGGGTCAGCCCCATGAGCGCTTCCGCTGGAGGAACACCGGCTCGAGTCGTCGCTGTGGCCGCGATCAGAAAGACCACGCACCGCAGAGGAACCGGGCTGAGATCGAGCCCCGCCGGATAGTGCGCGATTCGCTTCGGTGAGCCGCTCACGAACCGAGCGAACATGGCCGGGTCGTGCCCCAGGCTTCGGATCGTGTCGGGCCAGGCCTTGAGCTGGCCCGTGCCTGGAAGTACGACTGGCTGCTCGCTTCCACCCGGGAAGTCGATCGCAACCATGTCGTCAGCGATGACGGTGTGGCCCCGCTGCGCACAGGCGGCCGCGATCGTGGACTTCCCGGCGCCGGGGGGGCCCACGAACACCACCGCTTCTCCGGCGATCGCAACCGAGCTCGCGTGGAGCAGAAACAGGCCGCGCTGACAGAGAACGAGGCCGAGCGCCTCGCTCACGAGGTAGGCACTCAGGCGTCTCGGGTCGTCACTCGGGCCTTCGGTATCGACCCGCAGCTCGCAGCCCTTCGCTGCCTCGATGGTGGCAACGCCAGGCCAGTGAATGACGGCGGAATCGGACGTCCCACCGAACTCGGCCTCGATGTCGAGACGCCGGATCGAGGTGGGTTCGAGGGGAGGCCGGAAAACTGTGGCCCGTCGGATCTGAAGATCAGCCGGCTCGCGTCCGACTGTCGGAACGAACTCCGGAAGGGGGAACTCCGATGCGATCCGCAAGCCGTAGGCGAAGTAGTGATGCACAGAGCGACCATCGGCCAACAATGGACTCGGTGTCAAGGTCAATTCTCTAGGAGTCGCGTGGCGCGACGTACTACACCCAGCCCAAGATTCCCCGTAGGTAACGTAGCTTGTCGAGGGGCCCACCCATCTCCAACAGGTAGAAGCGCGGGGCCTCGAGTCTTTGCCCCCATCCCCTCGGGTCAAGGGTTGCGACTCGCTTGACACTCCAGAGCCGGCGATAGGCACGCGCGCGCAGGCTCGACGGACGAAGAGCATCCATCCAGCCAAGTGGGACCTTGGCACCCGCTACTTCGCGAGCAAGCGCTAGCCCGAAGAAGGCACACGTCCGCATTCGCAACCGCTCGATCGAAGAAAGGAGCAGTGAATCGTCGACCTTGCCCACATCCTTCTCGAGCTGCCAGCGAATGTCGTGCAGCAGCCGAAGGGTGCGAAAGCCGTGCTGATTGGCATGGATCAACAGGTGAACCAGCATCGCCTCCGGACCGGGAACCCGAAGCCGCGAATGACCGATGCTGAACTCCCGCGACGTACGATCCACCCAGCCCTCGCGTGGGCCCGGCGGCCCAAGGTTTACCATTCGGAAATGGAGCTCCACGGGCCAGCGCCCGTCGGCTGAGAACCTCAGCTGCTCTCGATAGTGCGCCCGCTTGAGGGCGTCCCTAGAGGTGCGAGGGAGCGCACTCTCGGACTGGTAGCCGAGAGTGCGGAGCATATCTACAGCAGAGTGATACTCCGTCTCCGAGATCCCGAGATCAATGTCGCCGATCAGGCGCGTCCCCAGCGCCGGATACGCCTCATGGGCCAGCCATGGCCCTTTGAAGAAGAGCGCCGAGACGCCCGCTCGCTCGAGCTCCTCGTTCAGTTCGCGAAGCTCCGCCAGAAGCTTGAGGTTCCGCGATGTGTTCTCGCGGAGCTCTCCGGTCACGTACTCAGCAAAGTCGCTTCCTTCCCCTCGGAGAGGCTCTTGGAGCCCCACAATCATGTAGCCGCAAAGCGCCGCGATCTGGTGTCGGCGGCAAAGCTGACGAGCTACACGCCAGTCGAAGACGTTCCCCGGGAGCCGCATCGATTCACGCGCCCCGCTCGCGAGCGCGCTTACGAATCGCGCCTCGGCGCTAGGCGTTGCATCCATTGCGAGAAGAGTGTGCGAGTGCCTCGGACTCGTCAAGTCAGCGCGGAAGTCTCTTCCAAATCGCGGCGGGCTTTGCTTTAATTCTTGAATCGAGGAGCTACGTTGCACACCGCGCCAGTCGAACGAATTTTCGATCGTGTGTCTTCGGCAACCGTTCGCCTGCGCCGGGCGCTCTCGTTCGTAAGGAATAGCGGGCCTCGATGGCTCTCTATGCGGCTCGCTCTCATCGTTGCCGATGCGTGCCTGCCCCTCATCGCGCTCTATCTCCTGAAGCTCCTGATCGACACGGTATCGGAGCAATCCTCCGCGGCCTCGCCCGACGTGCAGCGCACAACGATGCTCGTCGGCGCGGCAGCGTTGGTGACGTTGCTCTCGGTCGTGGCGCGCTGGTTCGGAGACTTCGTCGGCGCGGTGCAACGCCAGAGCCTATCCGACTACATGCAGGATGTGCTTCAGCGAAAGTCGATGACCGTCGACCTCTCGTTCTTCGAGAACGCCAAGGACCACGATCGTCTGCATCGGGCTCTTGTCGAAGGCCCCTCGCGGCCGGGAAGGATCTTCGAGTCCCTGGTACAACTCGCTCACAGCTCGTTGTCGTTGCTCCTCATCGGCGGAATGGTTTTCGCACTGAGCCCGTGGATCATCGGGGTCGTCTTCGTCAGCTCACTTCCGGCTGCATACGTCCAACTCCGATACTCCAGCCTCTTGCACGCCTGGCAGAAGCGCACCACGGAACGCTCGCGGATGGCCTCGTACCTTCACGCGATCGCCGTCCAAGCCGATGAAGCGAAAGAGGCACGGACTCTCGGGTTCGGCGCCATCGTTCGCCAGCGCTTCCGAAAGATTCGACGTGATCTGCTCTCCGAGCGAGAAGTCATTCTTCGGCGCCGTGCAATCGCAGGGATCGCGGGGCAAGGGCTGGCCACTTGCGTTGTCTTCGGCTGCTACGCCGTCATCGCCCAGCGCGCGCTCGTTGGCGCGATCTCTATAGGCGATCTGGTGCTCTACTACGAGGTGTTCCGCCGCGGGCAGGACGCGGTTCGCGGGACACTCGGCGGGATCGCGCAGCTCTACGAGGACGACCTCTATATCTCCAACCTGTTTGAGTTCCTGGACCTCGAGCCGGGACTGAAGCCACCCGCTCGCCCAAGGGCTCTTCCTCCCCGCATTCATCAGGGCCTTCGGCTAGAACGAGTCTCGTTCTCGTACCCTCAGCATCCGAGAATGGTGCTGGTGGATCTCAACCTCCGCTTGGATCCGGGGGAGCACGTTGCCCTCGTTGGCGAGAACGGATCGGGGAAGACGACGCTGGTAAAGCTGCTCGCAAGGCTGTACGACCCAACGGGCGGCACGATCAGCCTCGACGGAATCGACATCCGGGAGTTCGATCCGCAGGCGTATCGCTCGACCATCGGAGTTCTCTTCCAGCACCCCATTCGCTACCAGCTTTCAGCTAACGAGAACATCCAGTTCGCGGGCGGAGACGACAGTGCTGTCCGCGAAGCTGCCAGTCTCGCGGGTGTTGCGGAGCTGATCGAGGGTCTCCCGCAGGGCTACGAGACCCTTCTGGGGCGATGGTTCGACCGTGGCGTGGAGCTGAGCATCGGGGAGTGGCAGAAGGTCGCACTGGCAAGGGCCCTCGCGGGCGATCCGAAGATCCTGTTGCTCGACGAACCAACCAGCGCCTTCGGCCCCAAGGCCGAGAGCGAGATGATTGAGACGTTCCGAAAGATCACTGAAGGAAAAGCCACATTGACGATCAGCCACCGCCTCTCGGTCGCGAAGCTTGCGGATCGAATCCTCGTGCTCGATCAAGGCAAGATCGCGGAAAACGGGTCGCATGAGGCGTTAATCGAGAAGCAGGGAATCTACGCGCGGATGTTTCGTGCTCAATCCAGGCAATATGGGTGACCAACGGAATCCCAGACGGCTCCATTTCGCGTATCCTCAGCGCGCTCTGAACCGCCCCGGGATTGCCGGAGGCTCCAATCCTTGAGAGGATGGAGTCATGGCAAAGAGGAGCAGGCTTTCACAAGAAGTCCGGGAGCGTGCGGTGGCTATGGTCTCCTAGTGTCCTGAGTCCGAGATTCGCTTACAAAAGCGAGCCACGGATTCCAGGATTTGATCGGCTGTCTTGGTCCAGACGAAAGGCTTCGGATCCTCGTTGTGGACGGCGAGGTAGTTGCGGAT
>Ga0184637_10002790_pt1 | contig 11116 bp, 6 predicted proteins | sample PLM3_127_b2_FD_133143 | JGI IMG/M metagenome (GOLD analysis project Ga0184637, IMG submission 133143) | Groundwater sediment microbial communities from an aquifer in East River, Colorado, USA - PLM3_127_b2 | ecosystem: Environmental > Terrestrial > Soil > Riparian zone | place: USA: East River... | reverse complement strand
CGCGGCACCCGGATAGGCAAAGACCATCACGACAGTCGTAATCACATAAAGGAAGAAGCCGTACATCATCAGCAGATGAGAAATCCGCCTCGGCCATTTACAGAACTCGCCGGAAACTGCAGCTTCTGCAACGGTCTCGACCGCCAGTGAGAAGGTCTCCGTGCCGCTAACCCGCCTGGTAGCGGCAGCGTTTGATTTCGCCCTCCGCCGCGCGAAGAACTTGGCGCTGCCCTTGTGAACCACGTCGAACAACGTTCCGCCAACCACTGCAAGTGTCATCAGGACGATGTAGACCTGCATGGCGAGCGGGGGCAAAAAATCGGTCAACGCAGCAAATGGATTGTTGGTGAACATCATTACCTCAAAGGAATATTCTGAACTTCGAATCATACCTGACCCACCCTGGGGGCTAAATCCATTTCCATCCATTGGTATTCAAGATACTTATGTCGGGATAAGGCAGGCTCGCGACACGCTCGACCGCTTCGGACGAGTTTTCTTCCGAATTGTCAGCCGGACTTGCTGATAGCAGCCTGTTGGACTCTCAGGTCCGACAGGCTGCTAGTGCCGTTCCAACTATTTGTGCCAATCCGACCGTTTCTCCAAGGGCAGACTGTCCGCGCCAGACGCGCCGCCGGAATTCGGACAAACAAGTTGGAACGGCACTAGTGTTAGCTGACAGCCTGCTTCCTGCCGACGAGATATCTGGAAACGTGCTCCAGCAGGTCTGATTCCTGGAAGGGTTTTCCGAGGAACGCGTTAACCCCGATCTGAGCCGCGTGGCTCCGGTGTTTGTCCGCGGTGCGGGATGAAATGATGATGATGGGGATCCCTTGCGTGCGCGGGTCGCGGCGCACGATTCTCGCGAGATCAAATCCGTCCATGCGCGGCATCTCGATGTCCACCAGCATGACATCGGGGAGCGTGTCCCTCATCTGCTCCAGCGCGTCCACGCCATCCTTCGCCGTGAGGACCAGGTAGCCTTCGCGCTCGAGCAGCCGGCTCGCGACCTTGCGCACGGTCAGCGAGTCGTCGACCACCATGATCACCGGGCCCGCCGGCTTGGCGAGGGCCACCTCGGGCGCCGCCGCCCTTGCCGGCGCGGAGCGAGCAAAGCGCTGCGCCAGCTGCACGGGGTTGACGATAAGCGCGATCCTGCCGTCGGCGAGCACCGTGGCTCCGGCGACGCCCGGCACCCGCGACAGTTGCGGCCCGATGTTCTTGACGACGATTTCCTGGTTGCCTATGAGCTCATCCACGTGCAGGGCGATGCGCTGTACGCCGCTGCGGAGGAGCAGAACGGAATTGTAGTTCTGGATTTTGGTCGCGTCGGCTGCGCCGAGCAGGTGCTGGAGGTAATAGAGGGGATAGGAGCGATCCTGGGTTTCGACGACCTTCTTCTGGTAGAGGCCAGCCATGTCAGCGGTCTTGAGGCGCAGCACCTGCTCGACCATCGCCGAGGAAATGGCGAGAACGCCGCCGCCCGCGCGCACCATCACCGCCTGCGTCACGGCGAGCGTGAGCGGGAGATAGATGGTGAACGTCGTTCCCTTGCCGCGTACCGTGGCGATATCGACGCGCCCGCCGATTGAGGAAATCTCGTTGCGGACCACGTCCATGCCGACACCGCGGCCGGACAGCTCCGTTACCTCTTCCGCAGTGGAAAGGCCCGCGAAGGTCAGCTGCACGAGCTCGGCTTCGGTCACGTCCTGATCGCGCCGCAGAATGCCTTTATCGAGCGCTTTCTGGTGCAGCATTTCGAGGTCCAGTCCGGCGCCGTCGTCGCTCACGATCAGTGCGATCTCGTTGCTTTCCTGCCGCAGGGTGACCGTAATGCGCCCGGTTTCCGGTTTCCCCGCCGCCGTGCGCGCGGCGGGAGACTCCAGGCCGTGCGCCAGCGCATTGCGCAGCATATGCTCGAGCGGCGCGCCGATCTTTTCCAGAACGCCGCGGTCGAGTTCGACCTGGCTGCCCTCGATTTCGAGCTCGGCCTTCTTGTCGAGCTCCCTCGCCACCTGCCGCACGATGCGGTACAACCGCTCGTTCAGGTTCGAGAACGGCACCGCGCGCATGCGCATGAGCTCCTGCTGCACGTTGCGGCTGATGCGCGCCTGCTGCAGCAGGGCCGAATCGGTTTCGCCGAGGTTCTTGAGCAGGCCCTGCTGGATCGAGGTCGCGTCGTGCAGGCTCTCGCCCATCAGCCGCGTGAGCTCCTGCAGGCGCGTATAGCGGTCGAACTCGAGCGGATCGAAATCGCGATCGTGTTCTTCGAGCATCGAAGCCCGCGACTGCAACTGGCTGTCCGCCTGGATCTCGACTTCGCGCAGCTGGCCGCGGAGGCGGGTGATGCTGTCGTTGAGGTCGGCCAGGGACTGCTTGACCACCCGCAGCTCCGCCTCGACTCGGGACCGCGCGATACTGACCTCTCCGGACTCGTTGATCAGGTGATCGAGGGTATCGGCGTTGATGCGCAACATCGCGGCCGGGCTGGGCAGGGGCGGCTCGGCCCGCGGCGCCGCTCCGAGCGGAACTTCGCCCCGGGGCGCCGCGACGGGCTCGGCGGACGGGATCCTGAAAGCAGCCTGATCTTCCTGCATGCGTTCGAGGTCCAGGCTCAGCCGGTCCATCTTCAATTCCAGTTCCTCGAACAGTTCGGCCGGGATCTGGTCCGCATCGATGGCTGCTTCGATGCGGCCTTCCATGATGTGCGTGAGCTCGCCGAGCCGGATCGCGCCCGCCATGCGCGCGCTGCCCTTGAGCGTGTGCAGGGCGCGTCTCAGAGATTGAGAAATCCTCTCGTCACCGGGGTTCGTCTTCCACTCACGCAAATCGCTGCCGATCAGCGGCAGAAGCTCCTGCGCTTCCTCAAGGAAGATCGGCAGCAGCTGCTCGTCGATGTCATCGCGCATCTTGCGCAGTTCTTTGCCCTTGGGGGCGGGAACTGGTTCGGGCGCCGAGGCAAGAGAAGCCGGCGTGGCCGGAACGGCGCCGGCTGCTGCCGCCGGTTTCGATTCGAGCGGCGGAGGTGGAGAAGTTTGAACTTGCAGCCGGGCTGTTAACTCGTGCAGGCGGCGCGCGGCCTCTTCCGCCGGCGTGGGCGGCTGTCCCTGGGCAACGGCATCGACCATTTCCCGCAGCTTTCCAATCGCCCCCTCCACCGCGTCCATATCGCGCTCCTCGGTAACCTGCCGCGCGAGCGGCGTCCAGTGCTCGACCGCGACCGCCAAATCGGCAATTACAGAGAAACCCGCCGTACGGGAACTGCTTGCGAGCGTGTGCGCCGCGCGCAGAAACTCGTGCGACACTTCTGCGTCGGGCGTGTTGCACCATCCGTTGTACTCCCCTTCGAGTGCGGCGACGTGCTGCGCGGCTTCGCTGAGGTAGATTTCGAAGAAGCTGTGCGTCAGACGCGTGCTGCCAATCGTCACTTCCTCCGGCTCCGGCGCGAAGTCGGCAGGAGCGGCTGCGGTGGGCTGCGGCGCCGCGACGGGCGCTACAGGCTCGATCGCCGGCGTTTTCGCCCACGACGCGGCCGGTTCCACGCCGGCTTTCAATCGGCGCGCGAGGTCGGTGATGCGCTGCCCATCGACCGTGAGCGGCTCGCCTGAGCGTGGATGCGCGACCCAGGCTGCGAAGGATGCGCTCGCCGTCGTGATCAGCTCGAGCAGCCCGGGCGAGGCCGGCCGCTGCTGCTCCAGGTACTGGTTCATGACCTGCTCGATCTCCCACGCGATCTCTCCGAGGTCCATCAGCCCCACCATGCGGCCGCTGCCTTTGAGCGTGTGGAAGCCGCGTCGTATCGTCGTCAGCACATCGCGGTTGTGAGGCTGCTCGCGGCATCTGGGCAATGCCGCTTCGATGTTCGCGAGTATTTCGCCCGCCTCGTCAAGAAAGATCGCAAGGATCTCGTCGTCGACCGGAGGCTGCGGTGCCGCGGCCGTTTCGACTTTCTCCGGCTCGGGCGCGGTCGCGGCGCTTTCTTCCGCCACCACTGGAGCGAACCCGGTGTCCAGGCCCGGTAACGCAGTGGCGGCAACACGCCCCGAAGCTGCGGCGGACGCCATGATGATGGTGATGACGTCCTTCATGGCGTGAGCGGCTGGCGCGTCGCGTTTTTCGAAGCGGCTGAAGAAGAGCCTGATCGCCTGCTCCGTGGGTTCGCCTCCGTGCAGGCAGGGTTCAAGGTAGAACTCCAGGGTGCTCAGGCCTTCCGCGATCCAATCCAAATCCCGGGCGGTTTGGGTGTGGGTGTGCTCCGCCTTGGCGCATTCCGCGATCATGCGGTCACACACGGACAGAACTTCCGCCGCTTGCTCAAGGCGAAGGATTACCAGTGCGCCGTGAATCTGCCGGAGGTAGGGCTTCAGGCCCTGCAGCGCGTCGCGCTTGACCGCGTCGCGTGCGAAAGCGTCCAGTACCTGTTCGATGTGCCGAAGGTTGGCGAAGATTTCCTTCGCGACCTGCGCGCGCAGCTGCAGCGTACTGATCCGCTGGCTCAAGTCCACGCGTAATCCGGGCGGCGGCTCGCCGGTGGACTTGCCCTTGGCAGCGTCGAGCAGCCAGCCGCCCATGATTACGATCTGCTGCTCGAGGTCGGCGGGCGGACTGGTGAAACTGTCAATGACGCTCTCGACGAGCAGGAACGCGGACGCCATCTCCACGACCATGAACTGGTTCTGCCCGCGATACGGGTCGGGCAGCCGCGTTGAGACGAGCACGATGACATCGAGCAGCTTGACCAATTGCTGGTTGCCGAGGTCGCTGGCTTTGGCCTTGAATGAGCTGACCAACTCGCGGAATCGCGCTGCACTCTTCGGCTCTCCCGATACGTACTGAAGCCAAACGCCCTTCAGCACTTCGAGCCGTGAGCGGGCGTCGTTCAGCGCGGGCTGCAGCCAATCCATGTCGAACTTCATCAAGCCCGGCAGATCGAGCTCGGGAAAGAGGATGTCGAGCTGGTAGAGCTGCCTGATGTCCTTGATCCGGGCCGTTGCCGGCTTGCACTTGGCGATCGCATACAGCACTTCGCGGAGCAACGCCTCGTTGTGCTTTTTCGATCCCGACGCGAGATCGCGCATCTGAAAGTCGATTTTGTTGCACAGCCCCTTGGCATTGCCGAGCCAAACCGCGTCCGGCGCCTTGAGCAGGCCGTCGATCAGGCCGACCGCAGCCCACCACAACGCGTGTGGTTCGGGCAACTGCGGGGCAACCTGATGCAGCGCGTCGAGCGCCTGCCGCATTTCCTTCAGGCCATTGGATTGATTGCGCAACCATGCGAGGAGCCCGCGCTGGTAGCGCGCGCGTTGCGCCTGCAGGAACGGCGCAAGCTCGTCCCTGGCAAGGACTTTCGCGTCGGGATGGGGCGGCGCCTGCAGCTCCAAATCGGGAAAGAAGAGGTCCTTTTCCGAGATTTCCGACTTGCCCTGCAGCTTCGTCAGCTCACGGTAGGCGGGAAACAGCCGCAGCGGTACGTTGGCCTGGCCTCGCGCAAGATCGTCGACGAATTCGTTGAGCTCGAGCACCGCCCGGTCGATGACCCCGATCGCCGCTTTGCCGGGCCGCGCATTGTTCAGCCTTCCGAAGGTGCCCTCGATCGTTTCGCAGAAGCGTGTCGCGCCCGCGAGCCCAACGATTCGCAGCGCGCCGCTCACCTGGTGCAACTGGTGTGGGCAGCCGCGCAGCACCGCGGCGTCTTCGGGCGCGGCCGAAAACTTTGCGATGTTGTCCCGAACGACCTTTAATGCGTTGTCGACCTCGGTCTTGATCCAGGACAGAAGGGTGAGGGGGATGCCGGCCATGACCCTCTTCAGGCTACCTTGAAGCCCGCCACCGATTGCTTCAATCCGTCGGCGAGCGCCGTCAGCCTTGCGGCGGAGGCGGCCGTCTTCCTGGTGCCCTCCGTCGTGAGCTGCGTGACGCCGAGAATTTCCTTCATGCTGGCCGCGACCTTGGTGGCGGAGTTGGCCTGCCCCTGGGTAGCGTTCGAAATCGCGCCGATGAGCTCCGCCAGCCGGTTCGAGACTTGTTCGATCTCGCGCAATGCCCGCTCCGCCTCGTCCGCCGTCTTCGTGCCCTCGACCACTCCCTGCGTGCTGCGCTCCATCGCTTCGACCGTCTCCTGCGTGTCGCGCTGAATGCTCTTCACGATGGCGCTGATGTGCTTGGTTGCCTCCGCGGAGCGCTCCGCCAGCCGCTGCACTTCCTCGGCCACAACGGTGAAGCCGCGTCCCGCTTCGCCGGCGGAGGCCGCCTGGATCGCAGCGTTCAGCGCGAGCACGTTTGTCTGCTCGGTGATGTCGGATATCAACTGGACGATCTCGCTGATCTCCTGCGAGCTTTCACCGAGCCGCTTGATGCGTTTGGAAGTCCCCTGTATCTGCTCCCGGATGTCGTTCATGCCGCGGATGGCATTCTGCACGGCTTGCGCGCCCTTCTCCGCCGCGTATAGCGAGGATTGCGCCACCTTGGCGGAATCGCTGGCGTTTTTCGAGACTTCGTTCATCGACTGCGCCATCTGCAGCACCGAGTGGCCGGTGCCTTGGATCTCCGCGGCCTGCTTCTGCGCCGCCTTCAGGAGCTCGCTGGTTATGGTTTGTGCCCCCTGCGTGGCCGACGTGACCTGCTGCGCCGCTTCGTTGACGCCCTTCACCAGTCGCAGCAGCTCGCCGACGGCGTAGTTGATCGAGTCGGCAATCGCCCCGGTGATGTCTTCCGTCACCTTGGCGCGCACCGTCAGGTCGCCGTTTGCCAGGTTGCTGATCTCGTTCAGCAGCCGCAGGATGGCGTCCTGGTTGGCGCGGTTCTGGCGCTCACTCTCCGCGGCCCGGCGCAAACCATCGTCGAGGTACACCTTGCCGAGGAGGAGCAGACTGCCGAGCGCGAGGAGTGCGCTGAGGACCGCGCCCCAGACGTAGTAGCGTTTTGCCTCCAGCTCCTGCCGGTAGGCCGCGGCGAGTTCCAGCGGCGACTTGAGCAGTCCTTCGCTCGCGGCGAATATGTCGCGGCTCGCCTGCTTGGCGCGCGCGAGCGCCTGCATGTTGTCGAGAATGGCCTGAACGTTGGCGGCAAACGGCGCGAATATCTTCTCCAGCTCCCGGGCGCGGCGCATGACCTGCTCATCCGAGATTGGCGACACCCCCTCGACTTTTCCCTCGCCCAGCAATGCCTTCAGCGTGCCCAGGTAGCGGCGCGTGTTGCTGCCCAGCTGCAGCGCCACCTGCGGATTCGGGTTGTCGGTGGAGAGCAGCCGCGCCGCATTGATGAAATCGAAGTTCGCGGTGTCGACATAGAGCTGATGCGAAAAGGTGACGGCGCCGTATCTCTCGCGAGCATCGCGCGCGCTCACCATCAGCTCCAGTGCCTGCAACGACAGCTGGGGCGCGGTTCTCGCGATTGTCTCTTCGCGCTTGCGCAGCTCGATCAGGTTCTTTTCCTGCGCCAGAATGAGCGCGATGTTCTTCTGGACAGGGCCCCACTGCTTGTCGAGCGCCTGCAGCATCGGTTGGATCGTCTCCGGCGAGGCTGCGACGGTCACGCCGAGCTTGGTTCCGCCTCGCGTGAGCAGGTGCAAGCTTTCGACGAACTGATCCTCGCTCCGTCCGAGCTGACTGAAAGCGGTCGCGCTGCCCTGCACGGCCTGCTGCGCGCTGTTCGCGATGCGCTGCGAGAGCATCTGCATCTCGGTCGCGGTCGCAAGGTACTGCGCATTCTGTGCGGCGTGGCGGGCGTTGAAATAGACGCATACGGCGCCTGCTGCGAGGAAGAAGATCACCAGACCGATCAGGATCGGCACCTGCCTGCTCACGGCTCGGCGCCCGCTCAGCGGCAGCCCGCTGCTTCGGGTCCTCGTCGGCGCCGCGGCGGTTGGCTGGCTGCTCGCGCGCGGTTGCGCCCGGCTCCGGTCAACCGCTTGCGCGGGCTTGGGGCTGCCCGCCGGTGACGCCTTGATCGCGCTTGCGTTGGTTGCCATATTGTTGTCCCTCGGTTGTGTGGTGATTTGACTGCCTGGGCCTTACCGGGCCCCTTGACCCGCGATGTTGCCGCTGCGACCTGTGATCGTGAGTTCGACGAGCTTCGAGCTGTTGTGGATCCTCGCCGCAGTCGATGGCGGTATCGTTGTGAGCGGGTCGAATTCCCTGGGCACGACCGGGCTCACGACGCGACACCCAGAAAGTCGGGGTGCAGGACAAGCTGCGATAGGTCGAGCTCCTTCCAGCCTCCGCCGTCCGGGTCGGTGTATTCGGCCTTCACCCAGGGCTCGTGGGCGCCGCCGTTGGGACGCTGCCGCAGCTGCGCCGGATTACGCAGGCCGAGCGACCGGTCGATCAGCAATGCGGCCCCGGTGCGGAACCGCTCGCCGATCAGGAGCAGCCGCGACTGATCGGTGATCGGCGTCGGTGCGCCGCCGAGAAACGCGCAAAAGTCCACGACGCTGTAAAGATTGCCCCGGATGTTTGTCATGCCCTTGAACCACGGGCGAGTGAGCGGGACCGGCGTGACCGGGGGCACCGGTATGACTTCGCCAGCGTCGGCGAGATCGACCAGCCAGTTGTCAGGGCCGACCCGCACGCCGAGCTTCGAGGTCGCGCGGCCGACTTCCCCGCCGCGCAGGCGCTCGGCCAGCTCGCGCTGGTAGTCCCGGAGTGACGTTCGCTCCGCCATTACCCGAACGCCGCAATTTTCGCCAGCAAATCGGCCTGGCTCACCGGTTTCACGATGTAGTCTTTCGCTCCCTGCCGCATGCCCCACACCCGGTCCGTTTCCTGGCCCTTGGTGGTGCAGATGATCACCGGGATATGCTTGGTGCTGGCGTCCTTGCTCAGCTCGCGCGTCGCCTGGTAGCCGTTCTGTCCCGGCAACACGATGTCCATCAGCACGAGGTCCGGCTGCAGCTGCTTGGCCATGGCGAGCGCCTCCTCCCCGGTTTCGGCGGTGGAAACGTGGTACCCCTTCTTCACCAGGATGTCGGTCAGGTACTTCCGGTCGGTCGGTGAATCTTCCACGACGAGAATGTTGCGTATGGGCATGAGCTAACGCCTTTCAGGATGGGTCACGGTGAAACGACGGATGCGTTGACGTATTCGTTGACGGCCCCGATCAGCCCTTCCTTGGTAAACGGCTTGGTGAGGTAGCGGTCCGAGCCGGCGAGCCGGCCGCGCGCGCGATCGAATATGCCGTCCTTGCTCGACAGCATGATGACCGGGGTGGACTTCAGGAGCGGGTTCTGCTTGATCAGCGCGCAGGTCTGGTAGCCGTCGAGCCTGGGCATCATGATGTCGACGAAGATGACCCTGGGCTGGTGGTCGCTGATCTTCGCGAGCGCGTCGAACCCGTCCTCGGCCAGAATCACCTCGAAGCCGGCCTGGCGCAGGAACATCTCGGCGCTACGGCGGATGGTATTGCTGTCATCGATGACAAGGACCTTGATGGGTCCCGTCGGCGGGTGGTCCAAGGACATCGCCCCCAATATGTGCGAGCCGCTTATAGTCATTCAGGTGGCATCGTGCTGCCGAGGCTGACGATGGACCCCTTGAGGGCGCTTTTTGGGCGGATCAGCCGCTGAACCTTAACGGCAGTCTCTTATGTCTTACCACTCCTTTTGAAACAACTCCGAAATAACAACTCTTTTTCTGTCCATCTGTTACGGCGTTTTCTTAATGTTAAATGATACCAAACTCTGCGCAAATATCAACATATTGAGTGGCATCGGGGAGAGTCCGGACGCAACAATCGAGCCACTTTCGCGTAGGGCCGAATGAGGGTATATCCCGTCCGCGGCCAATCTCCGCGCGGGCGCTGCCGGCAGGCCGCGGTTACGTCGGGCGACCCCTCAGCCATATCAGCTATGGATCGGGAAAAATCACGGTGATTCGGCGGCAAGTGGCGATCGTTATGAACAAGCCCTACCGTGACACCTGGACGAAGGTGGGGGAAGGGAATCCGGCACAGCGGCGCGCAGGTCGCATGCTAGGATTGACCCGGATGTGAACTCGGGAGACAGGCTGATGAAGCTTTACATGACTCAGAACTCCGGCAATGCCTACAAAGCCCGCCTGCTGCTTTCCATGCTGAATGTCCCGTTCGACAAGGCGATCATCGACACGCGGGGCGGCGAGCACAAGAAGGAACCGTACCTCAAGGTCAATCCGCGTGGGCAGGTGCCGGCGCTGGACGACGGGGGCCGGATCTACTGGGGTTCGACCGCCTGCCTCATCTATATTGCACGCAAGCATGGCGGGGATAAATGGCTGCCGACCGAACCTGCCGGGATGGCGGAGATGATGCAGTGGCTGGAACTGGCGCAAAACGAGCTGCACTACGGGCTGCAATGGGCGCGCGGCGTGAAGACCGGCATTCGCAAGTTCGGCAGCTACGACGAGTACCAAGGTTACGGCAACACCGGCCTTGCCGTGCTCGAGGGCCGTCTCAAGAACAATCAGTGGCTCGCGTTGGGCCGGCCGACGATCGCCGACGTCGCCTGCTACCCGTACGTTTCGGTAGCGCCCGAGGGCGGCTTCAAGCTCGAGGACTATCCGGGCGTGATGGCGTGGGTCAAGCGCTTCGAGGCGCTGCCCGGCTGGATCAAACGCGTCTAGAATCTGGACGCAGAGGCGCAAAGGCGCAAAGAATGATGAGAATATTCTTGTTCGGTTTCCTTCGCGTCTTCGCGTCCTTGCGTCGAGATTTTTAGGCCATGCCGGACTTCCGCTACGGGCACGCCGCCGCGCAGGATTGGAAGCAAGCCGCGGAAGCCTGCATCACGCAACTGGGCCAGGGCCCGGCGAGCCTCGGGTTCCTCTACGTGACGGACCTGCTCGCCGACCACCTCGGCGACATTCTCGCGCATTTCAGGAGCAGGACCGGCATCCCCCACTGGGTCGGCACCGTCGGCATCGGCGTCTGCGCCACCGGCCGTGAATATCTCGACGAGGCGGCGATCGCGGCGATGGCCGGCGATTTCGAGCCGGACTCCTTTCGCGTGTTCTCGGGAGTCGCAAGCGCAGCCGATGTCGACAATGTCGCGCTCAAGTGCGGCGGGGCTACGCCAAATTTCGCGATTGTCCACGCCGACCCCCACAACCGGCACGTCGCCGACCTCGTGAGCCGCCTGGCCGGG
>Ga0184637_10002789_pt1 | contig 11117 bp, 12 predicted proteins | sample PLM3_127_b2_FD_133143 | JGI IMG/M metagenome (GOLD analysis project Ga0184637, IMG submission 133143) | Groundwater sediment microbial communities from an aquifer in East River, Colorado, USA - PLM3_127_b2 | ecosystem: Environmental > Terrestrial > Soil > Riparian zone | place: USA: East River... | reverse complement strand
TGCCGGAGGCGCAGGGCGGCGGCGGCTTCGGCATGCAGGAGCTGTGCGCCGTGTTCGAGGAGCAGGGGAGGCACACCGCGCCGGTGCCGCTGTTCGCGACGGCCGTGCTCGGCGCGCTGCCGATCGCCGAGTTCGGCACCCGCGAGCAGCGGGAGCGCTGGCTGCGCCCGGTCGCCGAGGAGGAGGCCGTGCTCACCGCGGCGCTTCTCGAGTACGCGAGCAACGAGCCCGGCGAGCCGCGCACGTCCGCGGTGGACTCCGGCGACGGCTGGCGGCTCGACGGCGAGAAGCAGTGCGTTCCGGCGGCCCATCTGGCGCGCGTGATCCTGGTTCCCGCGCGCACGAGCGCAGGCGTGGGTGTGTTCCTGGTCGATCCGAACGGGCCGGGCGTCGTGCTCGAGCGCCAGGTCGCGACCCATCGCGAGCCGCAATGGCGCCTCCAGCTCTCGGGTGCGCCTGCCGTCGACGTGCTCGGCGCGCCCGGCGGCGGCGCCGCGATCGTCGCCTGGATCGCCGAGCGCGCAGCGCTCGCGCTGGCGGCGATCCAGCTCGGCGTCGCCGACGAAGCGACTCGTCGGACCGCCCGCTATATCTCCGAGCGCAAGCAGTTCGGCAGGGCGATCGCCACGTTCCAGGGCGTTGCGCTGCGCGCGGCTGACGCGTGGATCGACGTCGAGGCGCTGCGCGGTGTGGTGCTCCAGGCGGCGTGGCGCGTCGCCGCCGGCCGCCCCGCCACCGCTGCGATCGCGACTGCGAAGTGGTGGGCCGCCACGGCCGGCCAGCGCGTGGTCCACACGGCGCAGCACTTGCACGGGGGCATTGGCTCCGACGTCGAGTATCCGATCCACCGCTTCTTCCTGTGGTCGAAGCAGAACGAACTGCTGCTCGGCGGCGCGCACCAGCAGCTCGCGTGGCTCGGGGCTCACCTGGTGAGCGACGCGCACGCCCAGGCGGAGGTTTGACGGTGGCGGGCCCGCGCGAGACGACGCTCTGCTACGACGACCTGCGGACCGGTGATGCGCTGCCGGCGCTCGACGTGCCGATCACCGCCACCGTGATCGTGGCCGGCGCGATCGCCTCGCGCGACTACCAGGACGTGCATCACGACGCCCTGCTCGCGCGCCAGCGCGGCTCGAAGGACGTCTTCATGAACATCCTGACCACGAACGGCTTCGTGGGCCGCTATGTCACCGACTGGGCCGGACCCGAGGCGCTGCTGCGTTCCGTGGACATCCGCCTCGGCGCCCCGAACTACCCAGGAGACACGATGCGCTTCTCGGGAACCGTCACCGGAATGCGGGACGGCATCGTGACGGTGGCGGTGCGCGGCGCGAACGGGCTCGGCGACCACGTGAGCGGCCAGGTCGAGCTGGCGCTCCCGCGCTCTGCCCGCGGATGAAGAGCCTCGCCAGCGACCTGAAGGACAAGGCGGCGATCGCCGGCATTGGCGCCACCGAGTTCTCGAAGGACTCCAAACGCAGCGAGCTGCGCCTCGCGGTGGAGGCCGTCGCGGTGGCGCTGCGCGATGCCGGGCTGTCACCCAAAGACGTGGACGGCATGGCCACGTTCACGATCGACAACAATCCCGAGATCGAAGTGAACCGCTACCTCGGCGGCGGCGACCTGCGCTTCTTCTCGCGCACCCACTACGGCGGCGGGGCCGCCTGCGCGCCGATCCTTCATGCGGCGATGGCGGTAGCGACGGGAGTGTGCGACGTCGTCGTCTGCTACCGCGCGATGAACGAGCGCTCGCAGCAGCGCTTCGGGATCGGGGTGCACGACCGGCCGCCGCTGCCCCGGCCCGAGGAGGTGCACTTCGGCTGGCATTCGCCGTTCGGGTTGCTGACCCCGGCCTCGTGGGTCGCGATGAACGCGCGGCGCTACATGCACGAGTTCGGCGCCACTACCGAGGATTTCGGCCGCGTCGCGGTCGCCGATCGCAAGCACGCGGCGACCAACCCCGCCGCCTGGTTCTACGGCAAGCCGATCACGCTCGACGACCACCAGCGCTCGCGTTGGATCGTCGAGCCGCTGCGCCTGCTCGACTGCTGCCAGGAGAGCGACGGCGCCGTCGCGATCGTCGTGACGAGCCTCGAGCGAGCGCGCGACCTGCGAGCGCCCCCGGTGCGGATCGCCGCCGCGGCCCAGGGCGCCACCACCGATCAGCAGATGATGACCCGCTACTACAGCCGGGAGATCACCGGTCTGCCGGAGATGGGCCTCGTCGCCGCGCAGCTCTACGCCACCGCGGAGATCGGGCCCGAGGACGTCCAGACCGCGATCCTCTACGACCACTTCACGCCGTTCGTGCTGACCCAGCTCGAGGAGTTCGGCTTCTGCCGCCGCGGCGAGGCGAAGGACTTCGTGCGCGACGGCCAGATCGAGCTCGGTGGGCGGCTTCCGATCAACACCAACGGTGGACAGCTCGGCGAGGCCTACATCCACGGCATGAACGGCATCGCCGAGGGTGTGCGTCAGGTGCGCGGCACGTCGGTCAACCCGGTTCCGAACGTCGAGCACGTCGTGGTGACAGCGGGAACCGGCGTCCCGACTAGCGGGCTGATCCTGGGCCGCGTCTGACGTCAGAGCCCGCGTCCGGCGAGCAGGTCGACGCCCGTCCAGCGTGCCCCGGCTGCACGTGCAATCCGCCGAGCAACCCTTCGAAGCGGGCGCGCTCCAGGCCCACGACCCCGATCACGCGCCCCGCACCGCCGTCGGGCGGGTACGCATACACGACGTAGCGGCGCACGCCGTCGGCGTGAAAGGCCATCACGACGCCCCGGCTGCCGCTGCCTGCGTAGCGGAAAGCCTCGGAGGGGATGAGGGCTCCGCGCATCCGGTCGGTGAGCGCATCGATCGTGCGCCAGTTGCTCGTGACCGATCGCAACAGGGAGATGTCGCCGGCGTCTGGCGCGAAGCGGTCGAGCGCCTCGTCGTAGCTCGCCGGAGCCTCTTCATCGAGCACGGCGAGCGTGCCGCGGTTGTCGAGCGGCAGCCGGCAGGCGGTGGCACAACGGCCACACGCCGGCAGCGCCTCAGCGGCGAGCGGCGCCCGCAGCGCGATCGTGCCGGCGAAGAGCTCTGCCCACGCGGGGGAAGGGCGCGGCAGCGATGTCCACCGCACCGCGTGGAGGCGCTCCGCACCGCCCTCGGCCGCGAGCTTCGACGCGAAGCGCCCGTGCCACAGGACGACCGGCAGCGCATGCCAGAGGCCGACGAGCACGAGCACGAGCGCGCCGGCGCCGCTCCACGCGAGACGGGAAGGAGGATGCGCAAACGCGCGCGCAGCGACGCGGAGCCACGCGAAGTCGAACGAATCAGACAAGCGGATCGCACCACCGCACCACTCGAGCGGCCAGCTCGCGCTGCACCTCGGCGTCGCTGCGACCCGAGCGCTTCAGCACGTGAAAGGAAGTCTCCATGAACGCGTGGCGCATCCCAGCGCCGGCCCCGTGCGCCAGCACCAGCAGCGCGCGCGCATCGCGGGGTCGATCGAGCAGCGTCGACACCTCGCCGACGCGCTCGCCGACGTGCACGCGCAGCTCGCGCGGCGCGCTCAGAGAATGCCGCCGCCGCCGATGATCCCACCGCCGCGCATGCCGCCGCCTGCGGGCGGCATCGCGGACGGAACCACGATTCGGGACGACTCGCGTCGCCGGATCTCGCGTGCCTCTTCGATCAGCCGATCGACGGCGTCTTGGATCGCGGCGGGAAACTTCGCGGCCGCTTCCTCGAGCGTGGTGGCGTCAATCGGGGCCTCCACGGGTAGCGGACCGGCCTGGGACATCAGCGTGGTCTGCGCCGAGTAGAGCGCTTGCCGGGTGGGGTCGGGGCTGCCGTCCGCGCGGACGGGAACGAGGCGGCGGATCGTCGCGATGCGCAGATCGGTGAACACCTCCTCGCGATAGAGGTTGTTCGTCTCCACCTTCACCTCGGCGATCGTCTGGAGCGGCTCGTCGTGGCTCTCGTCGCTGCTCACTGGAAGCTCCTGTTCTTGGGTCCCGGGGCCGCGTGCGATTCGGCGCGCCCTTGGGGGCACACTGGGCAGCGGCGCGGCGAGACGGTTGCGAAGCCTAGCGAAGCGGGAGTGCGGGTGTCGGCTGCGAAGAGGGGTCGCGTGCTAGCGTGACGTTCCCCCCCGGCCGGGCGACCGTCCCATGAAGCGCGATTCAGAGCGAGCCCGCCGCATCCTGATCGTTCGGCTCTCGGCGCTGGGCGATGTGGTCCATGCGCTGCCGATGCTCGACGCGCTGCGCCGCGCCCGGCCCGAGGCGCACATCGGGTGGCTCGTGGAGGAGAAGGCCGCTTCCCTGCTCGAGGGGCACCCCCAGATCGATCGCCTCTGGGTGGCGCCGCGTGCCCGGATCACGGCGCTCTTGCGCTCGGGGCGCCTCTTCGCCGCGCTGCGCCTGCTGCAGGGCTTCGTCAGCGAGCTGCGCGATGGGGGCTACGACCTGGTGATCGACGCGCACGGCAACGCGCGCTCGAGCGTGCTCGCCTGGTGTTCGGGGGCGGGCCGCCGCATCGGCTTCGCCCACGGCTACGCCAGGGAGGGCGCCGGGTGGCTGTACACCGACCGGGTGGTGCCGGAGAAGCCCAGCCAGCTCAAGGTGCAGCGCGCGCTCGACCTGCTGCGTCCGCTCGGGGTCGACGTCCGCGGCGCGCGCGCTGTGCTGGGGATTCCCGAGCGCACCCGGGCGTGGGCGCGCGCGCAGGTGCAGCTCCTCGGAGGTCGTCCGGCGGTGGCGATACACCCGGGAGTGTCGGGTTTCGGGTCGATCAAACAGTGGGACCCGGCGCGCTTCGGCCGCACGGCGAGTCGGCTTTTCCGGGAGCACGGAGCGCGCTGCATGGTCACCTGGGGGCCGGGCGAACGAGAGCTGGCGGAGCGCGTGATCGAAACGTCGGACGGCTGCGCACGCCTCGGTCCCGAGACCGACTCGATCCTCGCGCTCGCTGCGCTCTACCAGGCCTGCGACCTGGTGATCGGCGTCGACACGGGCCCGCTTCACCTGGCCGCAGCACTCGGCGTACCCGTCGTCGGGCTCTACGGTCCGAAGGACCCGGCGATCTACGCGCCGTGGGACGCCCGAACCGGTGCTGCGGCTACCGTGGTGCGGCGATCCGTCTACTGCAGTCCGTGCAGTCGCCGCACGTGCGGGAACGTGATCTGCATGCCCGCGATCCAGGTTGGCGACGTCGTTGCCGCCGCACGCGAGTCGCTCGCCGGCGAGCCGCTGCACGCAGCCCGCGCGACGGGACACCAGGTCATGGCTCGATGATCAGCTTGCCGTGGGTTTCGCGATTGGCGAGCGCCGCGAGTGCGATCGGAACCTCGTCGAGCTTGTAGCGACGGTAGATGACGGGCGCGATCTGCCCCCGGGCGTGGAGCTGGAATAGCGCGCGGAAGCAGTCTGCCACCCGGCTCGGGTCTTTCTCGAGGTGCGCTCCCCAGTGCAGCCCGGTGACGGCGATGTTCTTGAGCAGGATGCGGTTCGCCTGGATCGCGGGAATCGTGCCGCCCGCGAAGCCGATGATTACCAGGCGGCCGTTCCACGCGATGCACTTGAGGCTCTGGTCGGTGATGTCGCCTCCGACGGAGTCGTAGATCACGTCGGCGCCGCGGCCAGAGGTCAGCTCGAGGACACGTTCCACGAAGTCCTCGCTGCGGTAGTCGATCGCGGCGTCTGCCCCCTCGCGCAGCGCGATCTCGCATTTCTCGCGCCCACCCGCGGTGGCGATCACGCGGGCGCCGATGGCGCGTCCGATCTGCACCGCAGCGACGCCGACGCCGCCGGCCGCCGCGTGCACGAGCAGCGTCTCGCCCGCGCGCAGGTCGCCGCGGTACACGAGGCCCGCGTAGGAGGTCGGGTAGATCACCGGCAGCGCGGCACCCGCTTCGAAGGACATGCTGTCCGGGAGCACGTGCACGACGCTCGCGTCGGCCACGGCCCGCTCGGCGAAGGCGCCCGTCGAGCCCGCGGCGAGTACGCGGTCGCCCACCGCGATGCCCGAGACGTCCAGGCCCACCGCGCGCACGACTCCGGCGATCTCGGCCCCGGGTATGAACGGAAAGCGCGGCTTCACCTGGTAGCGGCCCTGCACGATCAGCGTGTCGAAGAAGTTGCAGCCGGCGGCGCGCACTTCGATCAGAACGCCTCCTGGCGTCACGAGGGGCTCCGGGACTTCGCGGACGACGAGCTCCGAGGGGTCCATCCAGCGGTCGACAACGATCGCGCGCATCGCTTCTCCTCTGGTTCTGCTGCCTGCGTACCTTGCCAGCTACACTGGGCCACCGCAAAAGGTCGAGGAGGTGCTCGATGGTCGCCGTTCCCAGCGTCGAGACGCACAAGCGCTCTGTGTGCGAGGCAGTGGAGCGCATGCGCCTGGACCTCGTGCGGATCTCGCGGGAGATCCATGCGCGGCCCGAGCTCGCGTTCGAGGAGCGCTTCGCCAGCGCGCTGCTGGTCCAGACGCTGCGCGACGCCGGGCTCGAGGTCACCACCGGCGCCTACGGCCTCCCAACGGCGTTCGCCGCCGAGTTCGGCGCGCCCGGCGGGCCGTGCGTCGCGGTGCTCGCCGAGTACGACGCGTTACCCGAGATCGGCCACGCGTGCGGGCACAACCTGATCGCCACCGCCGCGATCGGCGCCGGGATCGCGCTCGCAGCGCTCGGCCCGCGATTGCCCGGACGCGTGCGCGTGCTGGGTACACCGGCCGAGGAGCACGGCTGCGGAAAGGAGCTGATGGCGCGCGAGGGAGCGTTCGCAGGCGTCGACGCCGCGATGATGATCCATCCCTCGAGCATCAATCTGGTGAACATGCCCTGCGTGTGCATGGCGGAGGTGGACGTCGTCTATCGCGGGCAGTCGGCCCACGCGGCGGCGATGCCCGAGCGCGGCATCAACGCGCTCGACGCACTGGTGCTGGCCTACCAGGGCATCGCGGCGCTGCGCCAGCACATCCGGACCACCGAGCGCATCCACGGCATCTTCACCGATGGAGGCCAGGCGCCCAACGTCGTGCCCGAGCGCGCGGCGGGCCGCTTCTACGTGCGCGCTGCGACGCGGCCCGAGCTGGAGGCGCTCAAGCCGCGCGTGGAGGGCTGCTTTCGCGCGGGTGCCGCGGCCACTGGCGCCGAGCTCGAGCTGTCGTGGGGCGCGGCCGATTATCTGGAGATCCGCTACAACGAGCCGCTCGCCAGCGCGTTTCGCACCAACGCCGAGCAGCTCGGGCGCGAGTTCTTCCCGTACGAGAAGCTGCCGCCTGGCCTCCAGGGAAGCACCGACATGGGCAACGTGAGCCAGCGCGTCCCGTCGATCCACCCGATGCTCGCGGCGGCGCCTCCTCACTGCACGATCCACAATCCCGAATTCACGAAGTGGGCCGGCTCCGAGATGGGCGACGCCGCCGCGATCGACGGCGCGAAGGCGCTCGCGATGACCGCGCTCGACTACCTCGCCGACCCCGAGCTCCGCGAGCGCACGCGCGCGCTGTTCGAGGCGTTCGGATGAACCCGCTCCAGACGATCCACCCGAGCGCGTGGATCGCGCCCTCGGCCCAGATCACCGGCGCGGTGACGATCGACCGCGACGCGTCGGTGTGGCACAACGTGGTGATGCGCGCCGAGTGCTGTGAGATCCGGATCGGGCGCATGACGAACATCCAGGACTTCGTGATGATCCACGTCGGCTTCGCCGCGCCGACCCGGATCGGCGAGTTTTGTTCGATCACCCACCACGCCACGGTTCACGGCGCCACGATCGAGGACCACTGCCTCGTCGGGATCAACGCCGTGGTGATGGACGGCGCGGTGATCGGTCGCGGGTCGATCGTCGCGGGCGGTGCCTTGGTGCCCGAAGGGCGGGTCTACCCGCCGGGTTCGATCATCGCCGGCGTTCCGGCGAAAGTGATCGCGGAGCGCGACAGCGCCCGTGCGAACCGCCTCAACGCCTGGCAGTACCACCGGAACGCCGAGCGCACGCGGCAGGGCGATCACCGCGCGTGGTCCGGCCGGGACTACGCGGGCTGGCTCGTGTCGAAGCGCGCCGAAGTGGAGGCGGACGCGGATCTCTAACCTTTTCGACCTTCGCTCGGCTGCGCCTCGCTGCGCGCGGTCAGACCGCTTGCTTTCCGATCTTCGCTCAGCTGCGCCTCGCTGCGCGCCGGACGGCTTGCCAGGTCGCCGCGCCGCGCGGACAGGCCGCGAAACAAGAGGTCGGCCGACTCGTCGACGGCGCGCCGGCAGGCCGACTCCGAGAGCAGGCCGTTCGCCCAGCTGATGCGCGCCCCGCTCGCTGCGTGGAAGAGCGCGCGGCCGGCGGCCAGCGGGTCGATGCCCGGCGCCAGGTCGCGCCGCCCCGATTGCAGGATCTCGGTGAGCAGGCCGATCGCGCGGTCCTGCAGCGCGAGCGCGCGACGGGCCACCGGGGCCTCGCGATAGGTCGTGGCGCGCAGCGCGATCACGACCAGGTCGGCGTCGGATGCGAGCAGCTCGTGCGACACTTCCAGAAATCGCTGCACGCGCTCTCGCGTCGGCGCGGCGCGATCGTCGGAGCTCCGGAAGCGGAGCCAGGCCTCCTCCTGGAGCTCGGCCAGCTCGAGCACGAGCAGCTCGTGCTTGGAGTGCACGTGGCGATAGACCGAGCTCGCGCCCATGCCCGCGCGCTCGCCGATCGCGCGCAGCGTGGTGCCGTCGAAGCCGCGCTCGCGAAACAGCTCGCGCGCGGCGGCTCGGATCCGGGCGCGGCTGCGGCGACCCCGTACCAGCCGCCCGTCGTCGGGCCGCAGGCGATTGGCCAGCGTCACCGGTTGCGCAGCTCCGAGGGCGGCGCGAGCAGCAGCTCGGGGCTCTCGAGGCGCTCTTGGACGCCATTCGTGTAGCCGTACGAGTAGAGTCCGTCCTCGATCCGTTCGTCGTAGGTCCAGCAGAGGGTCATGCGACGGCCTGCCGGGCCCGGCTTGACGCGCCCCATCACGCAGAACGACGAGCAGGTGCCGCGCTCCCACAGGTGGTGGAAGCCGGCGTCGTGTCCAACCGAGCCGAGGTTCGCGACGAAGACCGACGTGAAGAGCGGGTCGGGCTCGATGATCGCGTTCGGCAGCAGCCCGAACCGGTCGAGCGCGTCGGCCGCGCGCACCAGCGCTCCGGTCAGCACGTTCGGCAGCCGGAGCAGCAGGTTCGTCTCCTTGTCGCTCGCCGACTGAATGCCGCGGCGCGCCGGTCGCAGCAGCGCGTAGATGCCGTCGATCATCGCGTCGAGCGACTCCCGCTCGGGCTCGAAGCGGCGCTTGATCGTCAACAGCGGTGCGCCGTCGACCAGCTCGCGCTTCGCGCTGAACGTCAGGTGGATCCCGCGGTGCTGCCACAGGCGGCCGCCCTTCACGAAGCGGTTGCACCCCGGCCGCAGCTCGAGCCCCTGGGAGAGCGAGCGCAGCAGCAGGTGGAAGAGCGTCGCCGGGCGGTCCGCGGGTCGCTCGCGGTTCCGCTTCCCGAGGAACTCGAGCGCCGCTTCCACCTCGACGTCCTGGGGCAGGTGGAACACCGAGTCGTTTCGACGCGGCGACACGTGCGGCAGCATGCGCCGCATCGGGGCTGCGTCGCGAACGAGGGTGGCGTCGGGCCGACGACCAAACATGGTTCGAGACTCGGGGTCAGGCGCCTTCGCGCGACGCCGGCGGCGAGCTGCTCGGCTCGCTGGGAAGATTGAGCACTTCACGCGGAAACGCGTTGACCAGGAAGCTCACGACGTCGCGGACGGAGATCACACACACCGGCCGGTGCTCGTCGTCGACCACCGGAACGTGGCGGAACCCGCCGACCGACATCTTGTTGAGGACATATGCGACCGTCGCGCGCGAGGACAGGTTCTCCGGATTCGGAGTCATCACCTCGCCGATCGCCAGCGCCGCCGGGTTGCGGCCCTTGTCGACGATCCGGAACAGCACGTCACGCTCGGTGAAGATCCCGATCAGCTTGCTGCGCTGCGTGCCGTCGTCTGTCACCAGCACGCAGCCGCGGTGCTCGCGCTGCATCGCCCGCATCGCGTCGGTGACGGTGGAGTCGGGCGAGAACGTGAGCGGACGCTGCACCGGCATCACGCCGAGCGGCTCGCGCAAGAGACCCGCGTCGAATCCTTCTGACACACGACTCGTCGGCTCGGAGTACCTCTCGTCGCCCTCGTCGTCTCGAATGTAGACCACGGTTCGCCCTCCGATACGGCAGGCCCAGCAGGCCCCTATTGTGCTCCGGGGCCGGCCCCGGCGCCGGCCACCTCCTTTGTACCACCGAACCGCAGCGTCACCAACCGACGTGCAACTCCGCCACCAGACACACGGAATTCGAGGAGCTTTTTTCAGTCCCGGCGCCGGGTCGGGGCCCGCGATGTCCGCCGAAACGGGTCCGATCGTTAGCTTTTCTATTGATCGGCGCGACCCGGGGCGCGTATGGTGGCCACAGGTTTCGTTCCGGTGGAGGTACCCAGAACGGGTGTTCGTTCCGTGGTCGATCGCGCCCTTCGGGCGGTGATTCCACGGGTCGGCAGGCGAACACCACTGGGTGTCGCGGTGCAACCGAGGTGGAGCACGCGGCAACCGCCGGGACGCCGGCGCCCGGGAGAGCGCGAGTTCTTCCGGGCGCCGCTCCTTCAGGCCCAGGCCGTTCTTGCCGACTTGAAGCTGGGAACCGTATCGGCGATGGTCCCACCATCCTCGAATGTGCGCCCAGGAGATCAGCATGGCGACCGCGGTCGTGAACACTCTCGACGGACTCGATCAGGAGCTCGAGACCGTCCTTACCTCGTTCGACACCAGCTATGCCTGGAACTACGGCAGCTTGAAGGAGGGTCTCCGCGATCTGTACGAGAAGTCCAAGCGCGAGCAGTGGAACGGCACGACCCAGCTCGCCTGGGACACCGACGTCGACCCCGAGAGCGAGATCATTCCGGCGGGCATCAATCCGCTGAAGGACTACCCGCCATTTCAGAAACTCGACGCGAAGCAGCTCGCTCACTTCCGGCATGCGCAGCTGTCGTTCCAGCTCTCCCAATTCCTGCACGGGGAGCAGGGCGCGATGATCGTCGCGTCCCAGCTCGTCGGCGGCGTGCCGTGGATCGAGG
>Ga0184637_10002788_pt1 | contig 11122 bp, 7 predicted proteins | sample PLM3_127_b2_FD_133143 | JGI IMG/M metagenome (GOLD analysis project Ga0184637, IMG submission 133143) | Groundwater sediment microbial communities from an aquifer in East River, Colorado, USA - PLM3_127_b2 | ecosystem: Environmental > Terrestrial > Soil > Riparian zone | place: USA: East River... | reverse complement strand
CCCTCCATGCCCACCGCGAAGCGCGCCGCGTTCATCATGATGAACATGTACTCGAGCCCGCGGTTCTCCTCGCCGATCAGGTACCCGATCGCACCGTCCTTGTCGCCGTAGGCGAGCACCGCCGTCGGGCTCGCATGGATCCCGAGCTTGTGCTCGATCGAGACGCAGCGCACGTCGTTGCGCTTCCCGAGCGAGCCGTCCGCCTCCACCAGAAACTTCGGCACGAGGAAGAGCGACATGCCCTTCACGCCCTCCGGTGCATCGGGCGTGCGCGCGAGCACGAGGTGAATGATGTTTTCCGCCAGGTCGTGCTCGCCGTAGGTGATGAAGATCTTCTGCCCGAAGATCCGGTAGTGGTCGCCCTCCGGCACCGCCCTGGTCTTGACGAGCGCGAGGTCGGAGCCGGCCTGCGGCTCGGTGAGGTTCATGGTGCCGGTCCAGGTCCCCTCCACCATCTTCGGCAGATAGGCTCGCTGCTGCGCCTCGGTGCCGCGCAGCAGCAGCGCCTCGATCGCGCCGCCCGTCAGCAGCGGACAGAGGGAGAAGGACAGGTTGGCCGACTTCCACATTTCCATGACCGGCGCCGCGACCAGCTTCGGCAGACCCTGGCCGCCGAACTCGTGGGGGAACTGGAGCGCGTTCCAGCCGCCTTCGACGAACTGCCGGTAGGCCTCCTTGAAGCCCTTCGGCGTGCGCACCTCGCCGTCGCGGAAGACCGACCCTTCCTGATCGCCGGGCGAGTTGAGCGGCGCCAGCACTTCAGCCGCGAACTTCGCGTTCTCCTCGAGGATCTGGCCCACCAGGTCCACCGAGAGGTCCTCGTTGCCGGGAAGCGTGGCGACCTCGGCGAGGCCGGCCAGCTCATTCAGAACGAAGCGCATGTCCTTCAGAGGTGCGGTGTAGCTGCTCATTTCCGATCTCCTGCTCCAGCCTCGTCCGCGGATCCAAAGACTTGGAATGCGAGACTACGCCGCTCGCCAAGCTCGGTGCCGAGTTTGTGGCGCAGGAACGCGCTCGACGTGTAGCGCTTCACACTGATGTAATAGGTGTCCTGCACATACTTCACCAGGTCCATGTACCCGGGCAGCATTTCGACATCGCACTCGAAACGCTCGTAGTTAACTACGGAGTACACGCGTTTGCCGATCGGGCCGAGAATCCGGTCCACCGCTTCCCGGATGTTGCGCAGATCCTCCTGTGACCGAACCCGCATCGCGTGGAGGTCGATGTAGATCGTGTTCGATCCAGCGTCGTAGTCGAGCCGCTCCTCGAAGCGAATATCGAGAAGGCGGCCGCGCAAGCCCATCGGTTCCGGGTGGAAGATCGCTGATTCCATGAGCTTCGGAGAGCGGACCAGCGGGCGAAACGGCATGCGCGCGAGGATGTCGCGCTCGAGGTCCACTCCGGGCGCGATCTCGGTCAGCTCGAGTCCGTCAGGCGTGAGTCGAAACACGCAGCGCTCGGTGACGTAGAGCACCGGCTGCCGGCGCCGGGCTGCCTCGACGCCGCTGAACGTGATCTGTCCGACCTTGGACACGAATTTTGAATGCTTTCCTTCGCGCACGATGAGCAGCTTCCCGTGCTCTACCTTCGCCTCGAATCCTCCCGAGGTGAAGGTACCCACGAACACGACCTTCTTGCTGTTCTGGCTGAGATTGATGAATCCACCGCAGCCCGGGACCTTGTTGCCAAAGCGGCTGGCATTGATGCTGCCGCGCGCATCGCATTCGCCGAACCCGAGAAACACTCCGTCGAGGCCGCCGCCATCGATGAAGTCGAACGCGGAGCAGTGGTCGATCACCGCCTGGTAGTTCACGGCAACGCCAAAATCGAGCCCGCCCATCGGTACCCCGCCCATCACGCCCGGATCCACCGTGAGCGTGATCAGGTCCTGGATCCGTTCCTCGCTCGCCACGCGCGGCACGCCGTCGGGCATGCCAATGCCGACATTGATCACGCTGTTGGGCTCAATCTCGAGAGCGGCGCGGCGCGCGATGATCTTGCGCTCGCCCATCTCGAGCGGCGCGAGCGCCTGCAGGGGCACGCGCACCTCGCCCGAGAACGCCGGATTGTATTGCGTGCCGTAGGTCTGCATGTGGTGCTCGGGCTCGGCGACCACCACGCAATCCACCAGCACCCCCGGAACGCGCACGTTGCGCGCGTCGAGCGAGCCCTCCGCCGCGACCCGTTCCACCTGCGCCAGCACGATGCCGCCGGAGTTCCTGGCAGCGATCGCGAGAGCGAGATTCTCTAGCGTCAGCGACTCGCGCTCGGTCGTGATGTTGCCATCGGGATCCGCGGTGGTCCCGCGAATCATCGCGACATTGATCGGAAACGACTTGAAGAACAGGTGCTCCTTGCCCCCTACTGAAAGCAGTTCGACCAGATCTTCAGTGGTGAGCGCGTTGACCTTGCCGCCGCCGAATCGCGGATCGACGAAGGTCCCGACCCCGACCCTCGTGATCGTGCCTGGCTTGCCCGCGCCGATGTCGCGATAGAGATTCGTGATCACGCCTTCTGGAAAGTTGTAGGCCTCGATCCGTTCATCGACGATCAGTCTTTCCACGCGCGGCATGAGCCCGAAATGGCCGCCGATGACCCGCCGGATCAATCCCTCGTGGCCGATGCGGTTGAGGCCTTTCTCGCGCGCATCACCCTGCCCCGTCGAATGAACGAGCGTGAGCTTGCGCGGTGAGCCGGTTTCCAGAAATCGTTTTTCGAGAGCGACCAGGAGCTGATCGGGAGTTCCGCTGCCGGCGTAGCCGCTGGTCGCGATCACGTCGCCATCGTGAATGACCGCGACCGCATCCTCGGGTTCGACGATTTTCTTGAGACGCATCGTGCCCGCCTAGGTCTTCTCCAGCTCTTTCACGAACTCGGGCACCAGCTTGAACAGGTCGCCGACGATGCCGTAGTCGGCCACCTGGAAGATTGGCGCCTCCTCGTCCTTGTTGATGGCGACGATGACGCGGCTGTCCTTCATCCCCGCGAGGTGCTGGATGGCGCCCGAGATGCCGACGGCGATGTAAAGCTCCGGCGCCACGATCTTGCCGGTCTGGCCGACCTGCCAGTCGTTCGGCACGAAGCCCGCGTCCACTGCCGCGCGCGAGGCGCCCATGGCGGCGTTCAACTTGTCCGCGAGCGGCTCGAGGAGCTTGAAGTTCTCCCCCGAGCCCATGCCGCGCCCGCCGGAGACGATCACGCGCGCGGCGGTGAGCTCGGGGCGCTCGCTCTTCGTGAGTTCCCGTCCGACCAGCGTGGAAAGGCCGGTGTCGGCCGCGGCCGCGATGGTGGTGATGGTCGCGGTACCCCCGGTCGCCGGCACCGCCTCGAAGCCCGTCGAGCGAACGGTGATGACCTTGATCGGGTCCTTCGCCTGCACCGTCGCGAGCGCGTTGCCGGCGTAGATCGGACGCACGAACGTGTCGGCGCTCTTGACCGCGCTGATGTCGGAGACCTGCCCCAGGTCGAGCGCCGCTGCCGCTCGCGGCATGAAGTTCTTCCCGAAGGTCGTCGCCGGCGCGAGCACGTGGCCGTAGTCCTTGGCAAGCCCCACCACGAGCGCGGCGAGGTTCTCGGCAAGTTGATCCTTGTACTGCGCCGCGTCGGCCAGCAGCACCTTCCCCACCCCTGGCACCGCTGCGGCCGCTTGTGCGACCGCCTGGCACCCCTGCCCTGCCACGAGCACGTGAACGTCGCCGCCGATCTCCTTCGCCGCGCCCAGCGTGTGCAGCGTAGAAGGCTTCAAGGCGACGTTGTCGTGCTCGGCGATGACGAGAATGGTCATCAGATCACCTTCGCTTCGTTCCTCAGCCTCTCGACCAGGGTCTTGGCGTCGGGCACCTTGATCCCGCTCTTGCGCTTCGGCGGCTCCTCGACCCGGAGCGTCGCCAGGCGCGGCGCGATGTCGACCCCGAGCGCGTCCGGCTTCAGCGTCTCGAGCGGCTTCTTCTTCGCCTTCATGATGTTCGGCAGCGTGACATAGCGCGGCTCGTTCAGGCGCAGGTCGGTGGTGACCACCGCCGGCAGCTTGATCGACACGGTCTCGAGGCCGCCGTCGACCTCGCGCGTGACCTGCGCCTGGCCGCCCTCGATCTTCACCTTGGAAGCGAACGTCGCCTGCGGCCACCCGAGTAGCGCCGCGAGCATCTGACCGGTCTGATTGTTGTCGTCGTCGATCGCCTGCTTGCCCATGATGACGAGCTGCGGGTTCTCCTTCACCGCGATCGCCTTGAGCAGCTTCGCCACCGCGAGCGGCTGGAGCTCGGCGTCGGTCTCGACGAGGATCGCGCGGTCCGCGCCGAGCGCGAGCGCCGTGCGCAGCGTCTCCTGGCAGGCCGGTGCACCGCAGGACACCGCAACGATCTCGGTCGCGACACCGGCCTCCTTCAGCCGGATCGCCTCCTCGATGGCGATCTCGTCGAACGGATTCATCGCCATCTTGACGTTGGTGAGCTCAACCCCGGTACCGTCGGCCTTGACACGCACCTTCACGTTGGCGTCGACGACGCGTTTGACGGGGACGAGCAGCTTCATCGGATTGCCTCGCGGAGGGAGTCAAGATTCTAGCCGAAAGGCGGTGGCGCTCGCGGGCCGCGGCGCGGCTGGCCGGCTTGCGATACGCGGCGCAGCTCCGTACGCTTGCAACCTCCCGTCTCGCCCCCTCGACCCGCCATGCCGCGCCCGCTCTCGCACATCCGCGTCCTCGATCTCACCCGCATCCTCGCCGGCCCCTGGGCCTCGCAGACCCTCGCCGACCTCGGCGCCGAAGTCATCAAGATCGAGCGTCCGAAGACCGGCGACGACACGCGCAGCTGGGGGCCGCCGTGGCTCAAGGCCAAGGACGGCCGGGAGACGCGGGAGGCCGCTTACTACCTCTCCGTCAACCGCGGCAAGAAATCCGTGACCATCGACCTGTCGAAGCCGGCCGGCCAGCACCTGGTGCGCGACCTCGCGGCGAAGAGCGACGTCCTGATCGAGAACTACAAGGTCGGGGACCTCGCACGGTACGGGCTGGCGTACGACGACGTCCGCAAGCTCAACCCGCGGATCATTTACTGCTCCGTCACGGGCTTCGGCCAGGACGGGCCGTATGCGCAGCGCCCGGGCTACGACTTCGTCTTCCAGGGCATGGCCGGGTTGATGAGCATCACCGGCGAGCGCGACGAGCTCCCCGGGGGCGGGCCGCAGAAGGTCGGCATCGCGGTCACCGACGTGTTGACGGGAATGTACGCGAGCCTCGCGGTCACCGCGGCCATCGCCTATCGGCAGCTGACCGGCGTCGGCCAGTACATCGACATGGCGCTGCTCGACACCCTCGTCGCGTTCAACGCCAACCAGATCTCCAACTATTGGTGCTCGGGGGAGATCCCGAAGCGGTACGGCAACGCGCACGCGAACATCGTGCCGTACGAGGTGTTCGCCGCTGCCGACGGGCACATCATCCTCGCGGTCGGCAACGACAGCCAGTTCGCCAGCTTCTGCCGGGTCGCGGGGCGAGGGGACCTCGCCCAGGACCCGCGGTTCAACACCAATCCCCAGCGCGTCAAGAATCGCGGGGTTCTGATCCCGATCGTCCAGGACATCGTGAGGCAGCGGCCCAAAGACGACTGGATCGACGCGCTCGAAGCTGCCGGCGTGCCGTGCGGTCCCATCAACAACATGAAAGAGGTCTTCGAGAACCCGCAGGTGCGGCATCGGGGAATGCGCGTCGACATCCCGCACCCGGCGGGCGTCGCCTGCTCCACGGTGGCGAGCCCGATGCGGTTCTCCGAGACCCCGGTGACCTACGATACGCCCCCGCCTTTGCTCGGGGAGCACACGCGCGAAATCCTGGGCGGAGTGCTCGGCCTCAGCGATAGCGAGATCGACGCACTGGCCGCGCAGGGCGTCGTTTAGCGGTTTTTCCAGTCCGCCGGGCGCTTCGCCAGGAACGCATCGATGCCCTCGGCGGCGTCCTCGAGCATCATGTTGCAGGCCATGCCCTCCGAAGCCAGGCCGTAGGCTTCCGCGAGGCTCTTCTCGACCTGCTCGTAGAACCGCTGCTTGCCCAGGCGGACGACGGCCGGGCTGTGCGCCGTGATCTTCCGCGCCAGCGCAGTCACTTCCGCGTCGAGCCGCTCGAGCGGAACCACCCGGTTCACCAGCCCCCAGCGCTCGGCGGTCCGCGCGTCGATCAGGTCGCCGGTCAGCAACAGCTCCAGCGCGTGCTTGCGCGAGAGGTTGCGCGCCACGCCTACGCCCGGCGTGGTGCAAAACAGGCCGCTCTTGATCCCCGGCAGCGCGAACTGGGCGACGTCGGCTGCGACTGCGAGGTCGCACATCGACACGAGCTGACAGCCGGCTGCGACCGCCACGCCCTGGACCCGAGCGATGACGGGCTGGGGCAACGCCACGAGGCTCAGCATCATCCGGCTGCACTGCTCGAAGAGCCCCAGCTGCCAGCCCTTCTCCGGATGGGCGCGCATCTCGCGCAGATCGTGGCCCGCACAGAAGTGCTTCCCGGCCCCCGCGAGCACCACGACCCGAACCGAAGCGTCCGCGGCGACGCGATCGAGTTCCGCCTGCAGGGCTGACAGCATCTCGGTCGACAGCGGGTTCAACCGGTCACCCCGATTCATCGTGAGCGTCGCAATCCCGTCGGCGTCCTGGCGCAGCACTTGGGCGCCCTGGATCTCGGCCGTCGCTGGAGCGTTCATGGCTTGCCCTCTCGACGTTATTCGATCGCCGACGCCGATTTCGCCTGCTGGCGCAGCGCGAACTTCTGGATCTTCCCGGTGGAGGTCTTCGGCAGCAGCCCGAAGATCACCGCCCGGGGCGCCTTGAAGTGCGCGAGGCTCGCGCGGCAGTGCGCGATGATCTCGGCCTCGGTCGCGCTCGCCCCCGGCTTGAGCTCGACGAATGCGCACGGCGTCTCGCCCCACTTCGGGTCCGGCTTCGCCACGACCGCCGCGGCGAGCACCGCCGGGTGCCGGTAGATCACGTCCTCCACCTCGATCGACGAGATGTTCTCGCCGCCGGAGATGATGATGTCCTTCGCCCGGTCCTTGATCTTGATGTACCCGTCGGGGTCCATCACCGCGAGGTCGCCCGAATGGAACCAGCCGCCGGCGAACGCTTCGCGCGTCGCGTTCGGGTTCTTCAGGTAGCCCTTCATCGTGATATTGCCGCGAAACATGATCTCGCCCATCGTCTGGCCGTCGGCGGGCACCGGCTGCATGGTCCGGGGATCCATCACCGTGACGCCTTCCTCGAGAAGGTAGCGCACGCCCTGGCGGCCGTTCCGCTCCGCCCGGCCGCGCGCGTCGAGCCGGTTCCACTCGTCGTGCTTTGCGCACGCCGTCGCCGGCCCGTAGACCTCGGTGAGACCGTACACGTGGGTGAGGTCGAAGCCGATCTGCTCCATCCCCTCGATCATCGCTTGCGGCGGCGCCGCGCCCGCGACGAACGCCGAGACCCGGTGCGTGATCCCCTCTCGCAGCTTCGGATCGGCGTTGATCAGCGAGTTGTGCACGATCGGGGCGCCGCAGTAGTGCGTGATCCGGTGCTCCCTGATGAGCCCGAAGATCAAAGCCGGCTCGACCTTGCGCAGGCAGACGTTGGTCCCCGCGTTGGCCGCCATGCTCCACGGGAAGCACCAGCCGTTGCAGTGAAACATCGGGAGCGTCCAGAGGTACACCGCGTGCCGCGGCATGCTCCAGGTGAGAAGGTTCGCGACCCCGTTCAGGTAGGCGCCGCGGTGCGAGTACACGACGCCTTTCGGATTGCCGGTCGTGCCGGAGGTGTAGTTCAGCGCGATCGCCTGCCACTCGTCCGCCGGCGGCTGCCAGGCATACCCCGGATCGCCGCCCGCCAGGAACGCCTCGTAGTCGAGCTGGCCGAGCCGCCGGCCGGCGCCGGAATATTCCGGGTCGTCGACGTCGATGACGAGCGGGGGCCGCTCCACCTTCTGGAGCGCGGCGGCGATGGTGTCGAAGAATTCGCGGTCCGTGATCAGCACCTTCGCGGCGCCGTGGCTCAGCATGAAAGCGATCGTGTCCGCGTCGAGCCGGGTGTTGAGCGCGTTCAGCGCCGCCCCCGTCATCGGCACCCCGAAGTGGCACTCGTACAGCTCCGGCGTGTTCGACAGCATCGCCGCAACCGTATCGCCGACGCCGATGCCGCGCTTCGAAAGGGCGTCGGCGAGGCGACGGCAGCGCGCATACGTGTCCTTCCAGGCGAACCGACGCCCGCCATGGATCACCGACGTGCGGTCGGGGTAGACGGACGCGCTCCACTCCAGGAAGGTGAGCGGCGTCAACGGCGCGAAGTTGGCCGGGTTCTTGTCGAGGTCCTGCTCGTAGGGATTCAGCCGCGCCATGGCTCTCGTGCTCCGCCTCTTCGGCCGACCGCAGTATAGATCAGGCCGCCGCGGCGTCTTCCTCCCTCCAGATGACGCCGGCTCTGGCTTCCTTCGCGATCGACTGGAGGACCCGCACGTGCTCGGTGAGCTCCTCTTCGCTCGCGCAAACGACGACGAGGCGCGGGCGCTCGCCGCCGCCTGCGCGCGCTGCCAGGGCCGCCGCTGGCGGGGCCTCGAGCTCGATCGCGAGGCTCTCCTGGCCGCGGGTCATCGCCAGGTACGCCTCGGCGAGCAACTCCGCGTCGAGGAGCGCGCCGTGGAGCGTGCGGTGCGAGTTGTCGATCCGGTAGCGCTCGCAGAGCGCGTCGAGCGAGTTCCGCTTGCCCGGGTGCAGCTCGCGGGCGGTAGCGAGGGTATCGATCACGCGGGCGACGTGCGACTCGATCGGATCGAGCCCGAGCTTCTCCAGCTCGATGTTCAGGAACTCGACGTCGAACGCGGCGTTGTGGATGACCAGCTCCGCGCCACGGACGTATTCGAGGAACTCGCGCGCGACGTCGGCGAATCGCGGCTTGTCCTGCAGGAACTCGTTCGTGATCCCGTGGACCCGGAGCGCCCCCTCCTCGATCTCGCGCCCGGGGTTGAGGTAGCGGTGGAAGTGATTCCCGCTGAGCCGCCGGCTCACGAGCTCGACGCAGCCGATCTCGATGATCCGATCGCCCAGCCGGGCGTTGAGGCCCGTCGTTTCGGTGTCGAGGACGATCTGCTTCATCATGCGTGGTGCGTCGCGGGGGCGCTCGCCACGGGTTCGGCCGCGTCGCTCGGACGGTGTCGGCGCGCGATGAGGCTGTAGACCGTCGGCACCACGAACAGCGTAAGCACGGTCCCGAGCAGGATCCCGCCGACGATGACCCAGCCGATCGGCTGGCGGCTCTCGGCGCCGGCTCCGCGCGCGAGAGCGAGCGGCAGGGCGCCGAGCACCATCGCGCCCGTGGTCATCAGGATGGGCCGCAGCCGCAGCACGGCCGCCTCGACCACCGCGTCGCGGATCGCGAGACCCTTCTCCTGCATCTGGTTCGAGAACTCCACGATCAGGATGCCGTGCTTGGTGATGAGCCCCACGAGCGTCACCAGCCCGATCTGGCTGTAGACGTTGAGCGTGCCGCCCGAGAGCTTGAGGGCGAGGAGCGCGCCCGTCATCGACAGCGGCACGGTCAGCATGATGATGAACGGATCGCGGAAGCTCTCGAACTGCGCCGCAAGGACGAGATAGATGAACGCGAGCGCGAGCAGGAACGTGAAGTACAGGCCGCCCGTCGACACGCGGAACTCGCGCGAGACGCCGTTGTAGTCCAGCGCGTAACCGGGACCCAGGACGCGGCGCGCGACCTGCTCGACGTCCTTGAGTGCTTCGCCGAGCGCGTAGTCGGAGGCGAGCAACGCGGTGATCGTCGCCGCGCGCCGCTGTCCGAAATGATTGAGCTCGCGCGGCGCGACCCCCTCGCGAACCGCCACCAGGCCGGAGAGCGGCATCATGGCATCGTTCCGTCCCCGGACGAAGATGTTCGAGATGTCATTCGGATTTGCCCGATCGCCCGGCGCCATCTGCACCAGGACGTCGTACTGCTCGCCGTTCTGCTTGAAGCGGGTGACCTGGCGCCCGCCGAGCATCGTCTCCATCGTCCGGCCCACCGTGTCCACCTGCACGCCGGCGTCGACCGCGCGGTCGCGCTCGACCTGCACTTTCAGCTCGGGCTTGTTGAGCTTCAGGTCGGTCTCGATGTTCTGCAGGCCGGGGATCTTCGCCAGCTCCGCCACGAGGGTGTTCACGACCCGGTCGAGACCCTCGTAGTCCGCCGAGGTGATGACGACGACCTCGATCGGCTTCGTCCGCGGCCCCTGTCCCAGCGACGCGGGAAGGATGGGGAACGCGAGCACCCCGGGCAGCGCGCTCAGCTTCGGCGCGATCTCGGCCGCAACGTCGCGCGCCTTGCGGTTGCGCTGGCTCCAGTCGGTGAGGCCGACGAACGACACGCCCTGCGAGACCTGGGGGAACCCCGCCACCACGAAGTAACGCTCAACGTCCGCGAGATCCTTCCAGATGCTCTCGACGCGCCGGGCGTACTCGTCGGTGTACTGGATAGTCGCCCCTTCCGGGCCGACGAAGGTGCTGAGCACCACGCCCCGGTCCTCGGTGGGTGCGAGCTCCTGCTTGAGGGTGGTGAAGAGGTACACCATCGCCGCGGCCGGGACCACGAACGCCGTCACGATCACGAGCAGCCGATGCCCGAGTGCCCAGCCGAGCGCCCGGCGGTAGCCCCGGGTCAGGCCGACGATGCCGGCCTCGATCAAGTTGTAGAGCCGGCCGTGCTTCGGCGCGTGACGCAGCAGCTTCGAGCACATCATCGGCGACAGGGTCAGCGCGACGAACCCGGACACCAGCACCGCGCCGGCCAGGGTCAGCGCAAACTCGATGAACAGCTTCCCGGTGCGGCCGGTCATGAACGCCACCGGCGCGTACACCGTTGCGAGCGTCAAGGTCATCGCGACCACGGCGAAGCCGATCTCCTTGGATCCGAGCAGCGCCGCCTTGTACGGCGGCATGCCCTCCTCCACGTGGCGATAGATGTTCTCGAGCATCACGATCGCGTCGTCGACCACCAGCCCGATGGCGAGCACCAGCGCGAGCAGCGTCAGCGTGTTGACGGTGAAGCCGAGGAGGTACATCAGCGCGAACGCGCCGATCAGCGACACCGGGATCGTGACGAGCGGCACGATCGT
>Ga0184637_10002787_pt1 | contig 11124 bp, 16 predicted proteins | sample PLM3_127_b2_FD_133143 | JGI IMG/M metagenome (GOLD analysis project Ga0184637, IMG submission 133143) | Groundwater sediment microbial communities from an aquifer in East River, Colorado, USA - PLM3_127_b2 | ecosystem: Environmental > Terrestrial > Soil > Riparian zone | place: USA: East River... | reverse complement strand
GATTGGCGAGACCTTAAAGAAGGTCTTCTCGCCGCATCTTGAAAAAGCCCTGACATTTCTTGACGACAAGTTACTCCCGGCGACCTCCAATGCGGTGGAGCGGGGCAATCGTCGTCATCGCAAGATGCAAAAAAGTGTGTACCGGGTCCGCAGCAAGAGCTGTTTAGAGGGTCGTATTGCCTTAGACATGATCCGAGAATCCCGTGCCAAAAACCGAGATCAAACCACTCAGGCCTTACACAAGGCACGTAGAGTATATACATGACCCAGGATCTTTACTACAGTCTCTTCGTATTTCCCTTTTTACATTTGGCACTTAACTGGTTGCGAGTTTTCCGTCGCCAGAAGGTGCTCGCTGCAGTCATCGGGGCAACCAACCGCAGTACACGAGAACGGGGCGGTCAGAAAAATGCATGGCACGCCAGGACAGATGTTGGGCGGGAATGTGCCTGATCGCAGCCTTTTCTGTCCGTGTGTTCCGGAGCAGGCTGGACGATCTTTATACGAGTTTTCTCTGCATACATCAATAGGTTAGAGTTTTTTACAAAACTCGCAACCAGTTATTCTTCTTGCGCATGGGAAGCAGATGAATATGATCGACTTCTTTCAGCAAGTCTTCGATCTCATAATCATTATACGCTTTATCAGCATAAATAATTGAACCATCTGGAAGCTCATAGGCATAATACTTCAAGGCATCAACATCGCCAAAGCCTCCAGGGGTCAGAAAACATTCGACAGGCTGTCCATCTTGGGTCACCATCAGATGAATGTTCAGTCCATAAAAATACCGTTTCTTGCTGGCTTGATACCCTCGAAAATTTTCATCGGAGTAAATCTTTGATCGTCGAATCCGCATATTGTCACAAACGGCAATGGGTAAGCTATCAATCACATATATAGAATCTCTATTGAGTGTTTTCCATGTCTGTCCTCAAAGGTCGAACAAGATGAGAAATATCTCTTTCATACGGTGCAGTCTTCGACTAAAGCGGCTCTTACTCAACATGTGAGGGATGTAGCCGTGTTGTTGGAGTATAGTGCGAGCACTTTCATGATTCCCTCGAAAGAATAAAGAGGCAATGAAGGCGGTCGTCATGATTTCCGCATCGTTCATCTGACATTGGTGGTCTTCTTGATGATGCATGGCTTTCAACAGATCGTCACACAGGCAGAACGTCGCGATAATTTTGTCGTCCATGGGCTTCCTCCTCTGGGGGATGAAATGGGTGTTTCACCCTTAATTTGGAGGAAGAAGCTCATGGATTCAATAAGTGGCAACTTGGGTTATATATTAAGGCCATGTATCACGGAAAGCATGTGCAGCGCCAGCACGGTCACCAGTCCGTTCCCGGTTGACTACTGACATGCAGCCCATGGGAAAGCCTCCCCTGGCTGACGCCAGCCTTGACCGGCGGCTCCAGACCGCGTACAAGAGTCCCCGCAGAGGAGATGCGCTGCGCACCCGTGGCGCGACGACTCCAGGTGCTCGCGCGGCTCGTCGAGGCGCGAGCGTCCGCAGAACACCACGCTGTACAAGGAGAGACTGCCATGCCGTTCTACGAAAAGGGCGACGTCCGCATCCGCTACGAGGAGGCTGGCTCCGGCTTCCCACTGCTGGTCACCCCCGGTGGGGGCTTGAACTCCCGCGTCAGCAACTGGCCGACCGCGGTGATCAACGCGATGGAGGAGTTCACGCAGGACTTCCGCTGCATCACGATGGACCAGCGCAATGCCAACGGCGGCGAGTCCAGCGGCCCGATCCCGGTCGACGACCCCTGGGGCGCCTTCGCCGACGACCAGCTCGGGCTGATGGATCACCTCGGCATCCGGGAGTTCTTCTTCATGGGCTACTGTATCGGTGGCCCGTTTGCCCTCAAGCTCATGCAGCGGGCCCCCGATCGCGTCGTGGCCGGCGTGCTCTGCCAGCCGGTCGGGCATCGGCCGGAGCTCCCGGACCACATGTACAACGGGGGCCGTAATAACTGGGCACCCGAACTACTCGCCCGGCGGCCGGACGTGACCATGGAGACCATCGAGGCCTACCTGCATAATCTCTTCCGCGTCCAGCCCGACTTCGTGTACAGCGTCTCGCGGGACTTCGCGCGCTCCTGCCAGGCACCGATGCTGGTGATGCCCGACGACACGCCGGGCCACCCCTACCAGGTCGCCATGGACATTGCGGCGCTGGCGCCGAAGGCTGAAGCAACGGTGTATCCTTGGCGAGAGCCCAAGGACCTCTACGTCAAGACGGTGCAACAGGTGCGCGACTTCCTGAAGGCGCATCAACCCGTGGCCGCCGCCCGCTAAGACCGGCGGTGTGGCGCCATTCAACGGCGCCGCCGTGTCCACCAGGCGGGGGGACGGACTGTCCCCCCGCCTGGTGGTCGCCTTGCTCTCACCCCATAGCCCCTCGTTCGGCCTTGCGTGGCATGCTGACTCTCTTGTGGTCAGGAGTTACGCAGCAGCCCGTACCCGCTCCAGAGCTGGCAGTGCGTGCTGTCGCCCCTGGAGGATGAGACGCCGCTTGAGCTGCCGCCACGTGCATCCTTGATCGAGCCGTTCACGTTCCACCAGCAGATAAGCAGAACCTAGAAAATTTAAGGCGTAACCACTTTGCTCCGATAAGCAGCGTATCACCGTATGTCATACGCCTCCAAGGCGCCAAACGATGCGCCCCCTCAAAAGCCACTTTCGCGCTGATGCGCTGACCACCTTAGACACCATGCTCAAGCAGACCAAGGAGGCCCGTGTCTTTCGCCGCGCGCAAGCCGTCCGGGAGGTGGTCGCGCCACCACGTCAACGCCGTCTCTGCGACGTTTCACCTGACAAATTCCGCGCTCAGAAAGTGGATTCAGCGCTTTGCCAAGGAAGGACCGCAGGGTTTGCTGGATCGCCCACGCCCTGGGCGCCCGCCCAAAGTGACGGGCGCCCTGGAAAACCATCTCATACACCTTGTCGACCAGGATCCGCTGGAGCATGGGGCACGCTCGTCCCAGTGGAGTTGTCGCGAACTCGCCGCGGTGTTAGCACAACAAACCGGGGTCCAACTTGGCCGCGAGGTGTTAAAAAAAATGCGCTAAGCTACTGTCGCCCCACGGGACGACTCGACCCCACTCCAGCCGACCTCGCCTCTGGCTCCATTGACCTCGCCGCCCTGGAGTATCGCGCTCGTAGAGGCGAGATCATTCTCCTCTATGAAGATGAGACCATCCTCTGGCGCTTTGCCATGCTGCGGGCGGGTGGGTGGCGACGCGCTCAACGCGTGCGCCTGCCCACCCGGCCGCTAAGCCGTAGCCAGATCAAACGTGAAGAAGCTCTCAAACGCCAGACCTGGGTACGGTACCGCTCCTGGAGCCGCATCACCAGTGGCGTACTGCTGTCGGTCCTCGGTGCCGTACAGTACGGGACTTCCCGCGTCTTCTATAAGATTGTGCCCCATTGTGATGCGCAGGAATTTCGCCAATACCTCCATCACGTCATGCATATCTTTGGCAACACCAGCCAAGAGGTGGTGATGGTCGTCGATCGCAGCGGCATTCATCGGGCTCACAAGCTGGAATCGACGTTAGCACACTACGCAGGTCGGTTGCGCTTACAGTTCTTACCAGCACGTTGTGGGCATCACCTCAACCCCATCGAAGGGTTCTGGCGCGTGATGAAGGATAAAATCGGCGCCGGACGATGTTTTCCCAATCTGCTTCAGCTCTACCAGCGTACGCGTCGGGTCCTCTTCGGGCATCAAGAGCGACCTATCTATGAGTTTCACTGGTAGCATATTCCGCCTCGTCTTTCGCAGGTGCTGCTGTTCGCGTTCTCGTTCTGTTGTCCATGGGCGTGCCGTGAGACCGTTCCCGGGATTTCCTGCCCTCGGCGCTCGAGCGCCATAGGGTGCTCGACCGCGAGCCAGGTTCTGGCCCCACACACGACCGGAAAACGCCTTGAGAAAATCCGCGCACGGTTGTAGCGTGTCTGGAGCGTTGCTGCTGGCGCGAACACGCGGGCCTCCCGCGCACGCGACCCGCCTCGCGGGAGGCCGAGAGCATGGAGGATACCTGCGATGGACCGCACGACACATGTCCCGCCATCGCCACACGAGGCGAGAGGCCGCGTGATCACGTACACCCTACTGGGCGGTTGGACCGTGTTGGTCGGTCGTACCGACGCTGACAACGATTATCTGAGCTTCCGAGTGGCCAGGCCAGAGGATTGGTGGTTCCACGTCCGTGGGATGCCCGGCAGCCACGTCATCCTCCAGGGTCCCCCTGGCGCCGACGCCGACCGCCAGACCCTCACCCGTGCGGCCGCGATCGCGGCGTATCACAGCAAAGCGCGCCACGCCGGCGTGGTGCCGGTCTCCGGCACGCGTGCCCGGGACGTCACCAAACCCCGGGGCGCGAAAGCGGGCTCCGTGCAGATCCGGAACGAACGGGTGTTCAAGGTACGCCCAGCGCGTGGCGACCTGGCTGGAGCACCTGGGAATGACTCCGCGTAACCTCCCGCCGCTGGAACAGACGGGTATCGCAGGACGGTCGTCTGCCGCTGGGTGGCCGCACCTGGCTCAGACATCTCTCGCATTCCCGGTGACGCGACGTGCTGCGCGCTGGGCTTTCTGGTCCGCCGCCCATGCTTTGTGATAGCACCTTTTGCACAGATGGCGCCAGTTGTTGCTCTAGTTTGTGCGCCACACGGGCCGCTTTTTACAGACGGGGCACATGCGCTCGGCCATGCGGACCTCCGTGTCGGTCGAGGGCTCCTCGCGTTCCTCGGCTTCGTCAGCCGCTCGTTGTTGCTCCTCACGCCAGGAGGCCTGGATGTGCTCCTGGATGGCGGGCAGGGCCAGCAGGGCGCCTTCCACACCGGCGGCCACGTCCAGGACGTCGTATGGATTGAGATTACGGTTGAGCAGCACCTCGCGCAACAGACGCGCCTGCTCCTCCTGGGGGATCTTCCCTGGGCGCTCCAGGTCCTCGTAGCCTTGGAGAGCGTAGACAGCCGTCCACACGGCCCTGCAGTCCAGGCAGCGGAGGCGCTGCCAGACCTGGGCGGCTTCGGCGTCAAAGCTGTCGCCCACGATGTGGCCGGAGCAGCACACAGGGCAGCACCCGCCACAGGCGTGCACATAGGCTTCCGGACTCATGAGGGGTGATGGGGTGGTCATACAGTGCCTTTCTATGGAAGGTGAGCGTCAACCGCACGGTCTTGAGCCCGACGCGCGTCTTCTGTCGCGTCGTTCCGCAGCGGTGCTGGCAGCCTGGGCGGGAAGGCGGGAGCAAACCGGCCCTGGGCAAAGTCACGGCTGAGCCGGGTCACATTCGTGAACGTATAGTCGGCCACTGCGTCGCAGACCTCGCCGGTGATCGTCAGGAACAGCGCAACATCCTCTGGCGAGAAGCCATCAGAGCGGCCGCGCTCGAAGATGAAGCTGAAGCCTGGGCGTCCGCCGAGTTCGTACACTTCGTAACACACGCCACGTTCTCCCACGTCACACACCCCGCTGGTGCGTGTAGCGATGGCGAGGGAGCCAACCTGGATCGCTGGAGTTGTGCTGGTCATCCGCGCATCCTCCTCTGGGGCAGCCTCGCGCTGCCCCGCGTGTGGGGGTACCGTCGCCGCGGCACCCCTGTCCTGGTGTGCGCTATGGCTTGCCCTTGCAATAGCGCTGCTCGCCGGCGAGCCAGTGGCTCCACCACGTGCCTTTCGCATTGCTGCGCTGCTCCATCGCCACCTGGTGCACCGGGCACCAACCGGCGGGCACGGTGGGTGTCGTGGCCTCTGGCGCTGTACCATTGGCGGGCGTCTGGCCGGTGCTGGTGGCTTGCTGTGCTGCTAATGCCTGCTGGATGAGCGCCTGCACGTCGGCCTGAGGAACCGTGGCCGATGGGGTGGGCGGTGCGGTCGGGGCCGCGTGGGCCGCCTCGCGCTGCTGGCGGAGGGTGTCAAGCAGGGTGTGCCGCTCCCGCGCCTGGTCCAGCAGATCCTGGACCCAGGGCAGCAGGTGCTGCACGCGGCTGGTCAGCTCGGCGTCGGTCACATCCCTCATCGTGTAGAGCAGTTCGAGGTCGCCCACGCGCAGCCGCAGGCAACAACTCGCCGGAGCCTCGGTGACATCCCATCGGTCAGCACTGGGGAGGCGCTCCTGGCGGGCGTCCGCTGTGGTCGCTGGCGGTGCGTCGGTACTGGGACGCGGCGCCGCGCCAGCCTGGGCGACTGCTGCCGACGCGGGGGCGCTGGGTGCAGTGCCCGAAGCCGCTGCCGTCTCATCGAGTCGGGCCAGTGCTCGGCGGTGCAGCTCGACCGCGAGACTGTGCTTGCACAGCGCGGTGCGATGCGTCGCGTCCGCACAGGGGCACTCCGGCGCTAACGTGTAGGTCTGCTGCCCACTCTGGACGCTGGCAGTGCCATCCGGGTGGAGGGTCACGGCGTGGGCCAGCACGAGCGCGAGCGCCTTGTGCTGGCGCTCCGGGAGCACGTCCACGCGCAGTTTTGCGCGCAGCTGCTCGCCGACGTGGGTGACGGCGTCCTGCCAGCGCTCGCCGGCGGTGTGGTCGTTGGCAGGGGGCTGCGGTGCGGGAGTGGCCTGGTCGCCGTAGAGTTCGGCGACGAGGGTAGGCAGTGGCTCGCGAGTCGCTGGGGTCTGTGGTACAGTTGCCATTGCAATCGCTCCTCTGGTGGAGGGTTGTGAATGGGCTTGCAGCGCAACTTGTCCAGGGTGTGGCTGCAAGCCCGTGCTGTGTGCACCAGGACGTCGCTGCGGTTGACCCCAGGCTAAGCCTGGGGTATGCGCAGCGCCTGGGACGTTAGAACCGTTTGACGCCATGCTTGCGATACCCGAGCGCGATGTCCTCAAGGACGGCCAGCTCATGGAGCAGGTCCGTCAGGTCAAAGCCGGCATCACACTCGATCTGGTCGATGCAGTTGTCGTCAGCCCACGTGACGTACCACGTGCCGATGGTCTCCGAGTCATGGCGTGTGGCGTCGGTGGTCCAGGGATGTGACCAGACATTGATGGCGGCTCCCCGCCGATCGTACCGGCCGCCTGTGTCGACGTCCCCGCGCTCGGCGGCCTCGAAGAGCGCAAGCAATTCGTCGTGGGTATAGGACAGGTGCACAGGATATCGTGTGGTCTGCATCATAGGGCTCCTTTCTGTGGGGGCGCCCTAGGCGCCCGTGTCGGGTTGCAGGTTCTGGATGTAGTCTGCAGCGCGCTGCGCCTGCGCTGCCGCGTGCACGAGCAGCGTCGTGTCGTGGCGCAGGACCTGCATCCAGCTCTGGAGGTAGGCGGCGCTGTTGTCGAGGGTGACAGGGGCAATGCCGCACACGCCGCTCAGGTATGATGCTCCCATCTCGGCAACCAGCTCCTCTTTGGCGTAGGTCGGATCGCCGAAGAGGCACAGGTCGGTGAGGGTGGCGCGGTTGAGCCGCGAGCGATGCCCGCTGGAATGCACCAGCTCATGGAACAAGATGGCGTAATACGCTTTGGTGCTTTCGAAGCAGGCCGGGAGGGGCATGTGCAGGGTATCCGTCGCGGGCGTGTAGAAGGCGCGCTGATGACCGTGGACGATGGCTGGGCGCTGGGGCATGGCCTCCACCAGCTGCGCACACCGCTCGATGGGGGTGAAGGGGTCCGGTGGCACTGGGATCTCCGGCACCGCCACGCCGTCAAGCTGCGCGGCGTTGAACACCGTGTACTGCCGCAGGACGAAGCGCTTCTCCTGCTCCCCGGTGTCGTGATCTTCTGTGTGGTAGATTTTCCAGAATACCACCGGGACCCCGCGCTCACCCTTGCGGATGTTCCCCCCCGCCTCTTTCACCTGGTGGAACGTTGCCCAGAAGGGAGAGGTGTAGCCCATCGTCGTCAAGACCCAGATGTTGATGCCTCTGTATGGCCGCTGGCTGAAGAGATTGCGCGGCATGCCCGCTGTCCTGGCCCACGGCTGGCGCCAGGGCACGGTGCCCTGCTCGAGCAGGGCCAGGATGCGATCGGTGATGGTCTGATAAGGTGTGGTGATCGGTGTTGTGGTCGTCATCATAGGGACCTCCATGTGGTGAAACGTTGATGTCCCTGCGCGGGAGAGCGTGGTGCCCTCCCGCGCACCTGGGGTGTGCCTTACCCCGTCCGCTCCAGGAACTGGTGGACCCATCGCTGCAGCGGCGTGGGTGGCGTGGCGGCCTGCTGATCGCGGGTGAGGCGGTCCACGACGGCGGCGGGGATCGTTGCCCAGCCGGCGAGCCGGGCCTGGAGCGCTGCCACGGTGGGGATCGCCTGGAACGCGGTGCCGATCCACAGGAGGCACGCCTCCTCGTCGTCCGCAATCGCTGGGTCGAAGACCTGCGCGAACAATGTGCCAAGTGGGTTGTCCCACCCGACAATGACCGTCAAGGCTGGGTCCTGGGCGGGGATGCTATACCGACTCATGCAGCCCTCCTGCGGTAGGGGTGGTGCAGGGCGGCGTTGTGGTGGCGGTGTCGGTCGTCTTCGCCTGGCCGGTACACCAGGTGCCGTCCGCGACCTGGTGGCTGTACCAGGTGCCCCGCGCGTTGCGCCGCTGCTGCATCACGACTTCGTGTTGAGGGCACCACCAGGTCTCCAGGCGGCTCGGGACCAGCCCGGTCCGCACGATCGCCTTGACAAACGTGGCCCGGCGTCGTTCCGCGACCACGTACAGGCGCACCTTGTCTGCAGCCAGCCGCTGCTGATCGCGCGGGTCATACAGGAGGAGCCCCAGCTCCCGGTGGAGCCCGCCCCAATACTTCTGACCGTCTCGGAGAAATGTGTGCATAGTCGGTCTCCTTTCTCTGGTCATGGATGGTTGCGATCCGTGGCTGTTGTGGAGTGGTGACCTCCCTGGCAGCCTTGCTTTATTTCAAAAAGCTCTTGCCTTATCTGGCTTTCCCTGCCGGGTATGTGACTGCGAGGGCGTATCGAGGTTTCCCTGGGCTGCCTCCCCTTTGACCAGGAGTTAAACTCGCGCTACGGGATTGCTCGGCCGTCTGAGCGGCTGGCCCTCTGCAGTTTTGTCTTTGCTCCCTCCTTTCGCCGCGTCAGCCAATGCCGCGGGGCGGGTGTCAAGGCTGCGCAGCACCGAGCGCCGCGAGGACGGGCCTTGACGCAGGAGCCCAGGGGCATTACATTGCGAAGCCTTGCAAGGAGGGAGGAAAGCCGCAGCGGGACAGGCGCAGGCCGAGCAGTCCCGCTGACCGTGGCAGGCAGACTCCTGTATGGGGAGGCAGCCCAGGGCGGCTCGGAGAGCTGCCCCACTCGCAGGCGCCGGCAGGGGGGATGGGGGGAGAAGGTGGCGCTGGTTACGCCACTCCTGCGGTGCCTAGAACAGACGCAGCTGTTGCGGCGGCGTCCAGGCTTCTTGGCATGCCTGGGGTGGCGTGGTTGGAGGCTCCGGCGCGATGGCCGGCGGTGTGGGTGTCGCCGGCGCCACCGGGGGCGGCTCCTCCTCCGGCTGGGGTACGGCCTCGGCCTGCTCGCGCTGGCGGATGCGCGTGGTAATGGCCTCTTCGACCGTGGCGGTGCGGCGTGGAGCGGCCCGCTCCGGGACAGCGTCGAGGGTATGGGCGGCGTGCAGGGCCTTGAGGCGCTCGACGAGCACGCCCACCGGAGGCCGTGCCTCCTCGGCACTGTCCTGGGCTGGACCGGACAGCGCGGCCTCCAGCTGGTTGCGCAGGCCAGTGAGGGCCTCCAGATAGGCGGCATGGGCAAACGCGGTGCCCAGACGAGCCTCATAGTCCCGCCGCTGGCCCTGAGCGATCTCCAGGTCGCGTCTGGCTTTGTCGCGCTCGGCCTCCGCGCTGCCGATGAGGCGTTCGACCGCGTTCAGGATGGCGCGCGGGCCGTGCACGTCGCGGGCGAGTGGGGCCGACCTCCGGAGGGCACCCTCGATAGACACGTCCGGGGCACCCTGCGGATGCTGCACCAGGCCAAAGCGCAGGCCGCGCACGACACCCAGAGGCACGTTGCGTGTCTCATACACGATGGCGGGCAGTGCGTGCAGGCGGGCGGCCAGGGCCTCCAGCGCGTCGTGCCGGCTGTACGGCTGCGTGCCGATGGTGACGAGATCGGTGCCATGGGCCGCAGCCGTGGCGATGTCCTCGGTGAGGGTGGCCAGACGGCGCTCCAGCCGGGTGATCTCCGCTGGCAAGGCCCGCAACTGGCGCCGGGCCAGGTACTGCTCGTCCGCATGGTGCTTCTGGAGGACATGCAGCCGGTGGAGTGCGGCGTCCGCTTTAGCCAGCGTCAGCACAGCAGGATTGCCCGAGGCGATGGCCTTCACCTCGGCGTAGGAGAGCTCTTGGGCGCCGATGTCCTCGGCCTGGCGCACCGTGCTGTCGCCGGTCAGCACCTGGGCGATGAACTTCGCCTTGGTTTCGAGCGCCTGCCACATATAGGCGTCAAAACTGCCTTCCGTCACGTAGCGGTAGATCGCTACCTCGGCGTTGGTGTTCCCTTGACGCAAGATCCGGCCGTCGCGCTGCTCGATTTCTGAACATTTCCACGGACAATCAAGATTATGCGAGGCGACGAGGCGCTGCTGGACATTCGTGCCGGTGCCCATTTTCTGCGTGCTGCCCAACAGGATGCGCACCGTCCCCTGGCGGACCTTCTCGAACAGGACGTGCTTCTTGGCATCCGTGTCCGCGTCGCCGATCGCGGCGATGTCCTGCTGGGGGACGCCGTGCTGCACCAGCTTGGTGATGACGTCGGCATAGACGGCGTAGCCCCAGGGCGTGGGGTTGATCCCCAGGTCGGCAAAAATCAACTGCGTGCCGCGTGTGGGGGTCGTGCGCTGCGAGATGGCGGTGACGTTCGCCACCAGGGCGTTGATTTTGGAATCGGGGAAATCCTCCGCCGTGGCGGAGAGCAACCGCGCCTCAAGCGCCAGCTTGCGGCCATCGGTCGTGATGGCCAGGGCGTTATCCTCCCAGGGCTTCACTTGACCCGAGCGGATCGCCTCATAGCGTGCCACCAGAGTGTCCTGGATGGCACATTAGACATTATCGCGAATAATCCAATAGGTCAAAAAGTTGTGGCACTCTCTTCCTCTCAGCATTATTCTCTGGACAAGAACTCGATGGATCGATCCATTTTTCCTCCTCAAGGAGTATAGGATG
>Ga0184637_10002786_pt1 | contig 11125 bp, 8 predicted proteins | sample PLM3_127_b2_FD_133143 | JGI IMG/M metagenome (GOLD analysis project Ga0184637, IMG submission 133143) | Groundwater sediment microbial communities from an aquifer in East River, Colorado, USA - PLM3_127_b2 | ecosystem: Environmental > Terrestrial > Soil > Riparian zone | place: USA: East River... | reverse complement strand
CGGGGGATGAGGTCACCCCGGAGCGGGTGGCGACCTATTCACGCTTTCATCCGCGCTGCGGAACCTCGTTCCTGCTCGTGGTGATGATGGCCTCGATCTTTGTTTTCATGTTCCTGGGTCGCCCGGAGTCAATCACCGACCGCCTGCAACGCTTCCTCTTTATCCCGGTCATCGGCGGGGTCGCGTTCGAGCTGACTCGCCTGTCGGGGAAATGGGCTGACAACGCGGCGGTGCGGCTGTTCATCTTGCCCGGTCTTCTCCTCCAGCGCGTCACCACCCGGGAGCCGACCCGGGACCAGCTCGAGGTTGCGATTCGCTCGGTGCGAGAGGTGACCCGCGAGTCCGGCGGCCATCTCATTCCAATCTGAAGTGGGCATGGCACCAGCCCAAAGCATGTCCCTCGACCAGGCCAAGGAGCTACTCAAGCGGGCGCAGGAAGCTGAGACCCGCTTGCGCGCGATCCAGATCGAGCTCGGCGAACCCGGAGTTCTGCGGAGCCCGGTGCGATTGCGCGACCTCGGGCGGGAGCGCGCCGAGCTCGAACCCGTAGTAGAAGGGGCGGCGACGCTCAGCCGCCTGGTCAAAGCGATCGACGAGGCGGAAGAGATCACTCGCACATCCCGGGACGACGACCTGCTCGAGCTCGCTCGCGCCGAGCTCGAATCGGCGCGCGCCGCGCTCCCCGGCGAGGTCGAAACATTGCGCGCCCTGCTCGTCCCCCGTGATCCCACCGATGACAAGAACGCAATGATCGAGATCCGCGCCGGAACCGGCGGCCAGGAAGCGGCGCTATTTGCCGCTGACCTGTACCGCATGTACCAGCGATACCTCGAGGACCACGGCTTCGGGATCGAGATGATGAGCCTGAGTCCCACCGGCATTGGAGGAATCAAGGAGGTCGTCATCATGGCTCGCGGCCGGGGCGCGTTCGGACGCCTGCGCCAAGAATCGGGAGTCCACCGCGTGCAGAGGGTTCCGGCGACCGAGGCATCGGGTCGCATCCACACCTCGGCGGTGACCGTGGCGGTGTTGCCCGAAGCCGAGGAGGTGGAGGTGGCTATCGCGCCCGAGGATATCCGCGTGGATGTCTATCGTTCTTCGGGCCCCGGCGGCCAGGGAGTGAACACCACCGATTCCGCTGTCCGTATCACCCACCTGCCGAGCGGCCTCGTGGTCACCTGCCAAGACGAGCGCTCGCAGATCAAGAACCGGGCGAAGGCGCTGGCGGTGCTGCGGGCCCGCCTGCTCGATCGCCGCCGCCGCGAGGAAGAGGAACGGATCAGCGAGATGCGGCGGGCTCAGGTTTCGACCGGCGATCGCTCGGCGCGGATTCGCACCTACAACTTCCCCCAGGGACGCGTCACCGATCACCGCGTAGGCCTGACCCTCTACCGCCTGCCTGAGATCCTCGAGGGGGATCTGGACGAGCTGATCACTGCCTTGGCTAGCGCTCGCGATGAGGGCCGTCTCAAGGAGGCTGGTGTAGACGGCGAGGACGGGAGTTAGTCCCGGTCGCGGGACCCGTCACCGGTCCATGTCGCGTTTCGTCCGCAACATCTCAGCAGTCGCCGCCGCCTTCGTCGCCAGCACCCTCCTCACTTTCCTCCAGATCAAGCTCATCACCCGTTACTTGCCGCAATCGGCGGTCGGCGAGTATTCGGCCACGGTGGCGATCGGAGCCATCGTTTCGGTGCTGGCCCAGATAGGTTTGCCCACCGTCGTCCTGCGCTTCACCGCCAAGTACGACGCCCTCGAGGCACCGAGTCGGATCGGCCGGCTTCTTGCGCTCTCCTGGGGGCTCGTGCTTGGCCTCTCGCTGTTTCTTCTCGCCGCCGAAGCGCGTCTCGCCCCCAGCCTGCTGGCGCGTCTCTACGATGTCCCCCCCGCCACGGCGAATGTCCTCCTGGCGACGGCGGTCTTTGTCGCCACCGCGCTCCGCCAGGTGACCTACGCCGGTTTCGACGGGATGCGGCGGATGAGCTACCCGGCCGTGCTCGAAACCCTGAACGTCGCCGCGATCACTCTCGCCATCGCAGCCGTCCGGGACCGGCTCAGCGTGTCGTTCCTCCTCACTCTGAGTCTGGTGTCGGGGTTGGCGACTTTCCTTCTTGCTACTGGTTTCTTGCTCAGGTTGCTCAGGCGCGCGCGAGGAGTGAAGCCGGCGGGGGCGACCCCGCTAATCACCGACATCGCACCCTTCTGGTGGGGAGCGGCGCTGGCCGGGCTCGTCGGCATCGGCCTCGGTTACGCCGACAAACTCCTGGTCAGCCTCTTCCTCTCTTTTCAGATGGTGTCGATTTTCTACATCGCCGAACGCATCACGTTCCTGCTCAAGCGCCTCCTCGCCTTACCGCTTCAAGTGGCATCGCCCGAAATCACTCGTCGCTGGGAGCTCGGGCGACGTGAAGAATTGCGCCGAGACGTAGCTTTCTTGATCAAGATTCAATTTGCCCTGGGCGTTCTGATCACGTCTCTCATCTTTGTCGCCGCCGAAGCTGCAGTGCTCGTGGTGTCGAACCCGTCCTTCCTCGAAGCGGCCGGTCTCCTGCGCATCCTCACTCTGTCGATCGTGCTCATGAGCTTCTACGCTCCGATCACCACTCTCTTACGCGCAATCGAACGCATCCAACTGGCGCTTTTCTCCGATGCCCTCTGGCTCGGGCTGTATGTGGCCCTGGGGGTGGCTCTGATGCCGCGATTCGGGCTCAAAGGCATCGTTCTCGCCCAGGTCGCGGCGTCGGGAGCGGCCGCCGTTTGGAACTTGATGATCGGCCATCGGGTGGCGCGGATCGCCTGGGACCTGGGCGGCATTGCCCGGGTCTTTGCGTGCGGGTTGCTGCTCGCCGTCCCCGGTTACGGCATCGTGCGCCTGGTCGGTGCGCGGCAGCCGGCGCTCGGTCTCGTCGTCGCTGTGGCCCTCTTCATCGCCTACAACCTGCTCCTGGTGCGGAGTGGCGCCCTGACGGCGGAGGATCGGCGACGCTTCGGTGAGCTGACCGGCCGCGGACGTCTGGCCAGGCTGCTCGATCTCGGTCTCTTCTGGCCGGCGCGGCTCGGCCGCGGACGTCGAGACGCAGATGCCGCGTGGAACGATGCCGCCTCGCATTGACCGTCCCCGATCTCCATGCTACGTTGCGCTGAGATGATCCAAGTCCTCGGCCTCACCAAGGTGTTCCACGACAGCAAGTCGCAAGTCCGCGCGGTGGACGGCGTCGTCTTCAACGGACAGGGTGGGCAGGTGATCGGCCTTCTCGGTTTGAACGGCGCCGGCAAGACCACGACCCTCCGAATGCTGGCGACGGTGCTGAAGCCGACGTCAGGCACCGCTTCCGTGGCCGGGCATGACATCATCTCAGCCCCAGACCAAGTACGGCGTCAAATCGGTTTTCTCTCTGGGGACACTCGGCTCTATGACCGGCTCACCGCGCGCGAAGTGCTCGTCTACTTCGGGCAGCTTGCTGGTCTCGATGCTCCCGAGGCGCGGCGGAAGGCCGGTCTGCTGCTTGGCCGCTTTGGCCTTGACGAGGTGGCGGGGCGCCGAGTGGGACGACTCTCGACCGGGCTCAAACAGCGGGTCAACCTGGCCCGCGCGCTGATTTGCGATCCCCCGGTCCTCATCTTGGATGAGCCGACGGCGGGGCTCGATGTCCTCGGCGCCCGCGAGGTCGGCAGGATGATCATCGAGGCCCGCGACGAGGGCCGTTGCGTACTCCTCTCCACGCACCTCATGCACGAGGCCGAAAAGCTGTGCGACGAGGTGTCGATCATCCACCGCGGGCGGATCCTGGCCCAGGGGCCGCCAGCCGCACTCGCTCAAGGTCATGGCGATCTCGAGGAGGCCTTTGCGGCGCTGGTCGGTCCTGAGAACCAAGGGGAAGAGGAGACCGGAACGAGGACTCCACTCGGCCGGGCGGCCGCACGGAGCGTGGATGAGGCTTCTGCCGCCGCCCCGGCTCGGTGATCCACTCGCTGTCATCGTCGCAAGATTCCGAATGAGATCCCGAGTGAGCCCAACCGGAAGTCATCGTGCACCGTAGCTTGACCGTCGCCCGCAAGGAGCTGCTCGACACCGTCAGGGACAGCCGGACGCTGCTCCTCACGTTTGTCCTTCCGCTCGCCCTTTATCCGATCACCATCTTGACCATCGGGCTGGTGGGCGAGGCCAACCGGGCGCGCGAGGCCAGCGCCTCCCTGCGGGTTGCGATCGTCGGCAGCGAGCAGGCGCCGGCGCTGGCGCCGGTGGTGGCCGAAATCAAACAGATGACTCTGGTGCCGGTGGAGCTGGGGCCCGCAGCCATCCGCGACCGGCTGGTGGATGCGGTGCTCGTGGTTCCGGAAAGGCACGAGGCGGCGATCTTGTCCGGCGCGCCATCCACCATCACCGTCTACTATGATCAGACTGACGCCCTGTCGCGTCGAGCCCGCGGCCAGCTCGAGACGGCGCTCGGCCGCTATCGGGAACACCTCCTTCGGGATCAGCTCGATCGCCTCGGCGGCGACGGCCGGCTGGTCGATGCGGCGCGGATCGAGGTCCAGAACGTGGCCTCGGCCGGCCAGATGGGGGCTTACATTGTGGGTGCGCTGGTGCCCTACCTGCTGGTGATCCTGATCGCCTCCGCCGCCTCGCACACGGCCATCGACACCACCGCCGGGGAGAAAGAGCGAAGCACGCTCGAGACCATCCTGGTCAGCGCCGCCTCGCGGAACGAGCTCCTCTTCGGCAAGTTTCTGGCGACGTTCGTCACCGCTTCCGCCGCCGGCGCCATGGGACTCCTCGGCCTCACCCTGACGATAGCCATTCCGTCGTCGGCCAGCGCCTTCGCCGAGGGGCCGATCCTGTTGCCGGCCTGGTCGATCGTCGTCCTGTTGTTCATGATCCTACCCGTCGCCGCCCTGCTCAGCGCGCTCTTGCTCGCTTTCGGCTGCTTCGCGCGCAGCACCCGCGAAGGGCAGACCTTCGCCAGCTATTTCATCATGCTGGTCGCTGTGCTCGCGGTGCTCTCGGTGACCAGCGAGATCAAGCCGACGACCGGGGTGTTCTTGATCCCGATCCTCGGGACGACTCAAGCTCAACGCCAGATCTTGGCCGGAGCTCATGTTCACGGCGAGGTGCTGCTTGCCATCACGAGCACCCTGCTGGTCGCCGGGATGGGGCTTCTGATCGCCCAGCGCCTGTTTGCCAGCGAACGAGTGATGTTCAGGCAGTGAGACTCTCGAACGGATTGATGTTGGTCTACGTGTTCGCCATCGCATTCGCATTCACGATCAGCGCCGGAGGCTGCCGCAGCGTGAGCGAATTCGCCGCCCCGATGATCACGCTGAGCGACCTCGAGGTGCGAGGCTTCTCGGGCGGGGCCGCGGACTTGGTCCTCGAGCTCAAAGTTGACAACCTGAACAATTTCGAGATCACGCTGGTCGGCCTTACTGGAGGACTCCTGATCGAAGACCTGGAGGTGGGGCAATTGGCCTGGCGGGGCGAGATCGATTGCCCGAAAGGCGAGGAGTCGGTCGTTCGCATTCCCATCCACATGGCGGTCGGGGACCACCGGGAGATCTTCCGCGCTCTCATCGACCGCCGCAAACCGCTGCGCCATGCACTGCGCGGCGAATCGACGTTCGCCCGCGGCATGATCCAGCGAACCTATCCGGTCGCTGCCGAGGGGAAGGTCGGCGCTACCCGCGGCGGCTGAGCTGCCGCGGCCGGGGAAAACGCCACGGCCGGGGAAAACAACACCAGCGACTACCCACAGCGAGGTATCCACCATCTACGAAGTAAGAGCAGAAAGTAACCGGCGCGAGCGAGCGCTCCTGGTCGGTGTGGCCGAGGGTGGGCTGCGCGGGGAGTGGAAGGAGTCGCTCGAGGAGCTGGCGGCGCTCACCGACACCGCCCGGGCGCGGGTGGTGGAGACGGTGGTGCAACCGCACGGGCGCCTGAACCCGGCCACCTTCGTCACCCGCGGCAAGGTCGACGAAATCAAGGCCAAGGCGTCCAGCTCCGGAGCGGACCTGATCGTCTTCGACCACGACCTGAGCCCGGGGCAGCTCAAGAATCTCGAGAAGGCGACCAACCGAAAGGTCATCGACCGTTCCGAGCTCATCCTCGACATCTTTGCCGCCCGTGCCCGCACCCGCGAGGCGCGCATCCAGGTGGAGCTGGCCCAGCTCGAGTACACATTGCCGAGGCTCACCCGGATGTGGCAGCACCTGTCGCGCACCGGCGGCGGCATCGGCACCCGGGGCCCCGGCGAGACCCAGCTGGAGGTCGACCGCCGGCGGGTTCGGCACAAGATCAGCCTCCTCAAACACAAGCTGGACGACATCCAGAAGGAACGGGCCGTGCAGCGCCGCCGCCGGCGCAATGTCTTCCGTGCCGCCCTGGTCGGCTATACCAACGCGGGCAAGTCGACGCTGTTCAACGCACTCACACGGGCGGATGTCTTCACCGAGGACCGACTCTTCGCCACCCTCGACGCCACCACCCGGCAGTATGTCCTGCCCGGGCGGCATCTCATGCTGCTGAGCGACACCGTCGGCTTCATCCGCAACCTGCCAACCCATCTCATCGCCTCTTTCCGGGCGACGCTCGAAGAAGTAACCGAGGCCGACATTCTGATTCACGTCATTGACGCAACCAGCGCCTACGTCATGCAGCAGATCGCGGCCGTGCATCATGTGCTCGAGGAGCTCGGGTGCATGGCCAAACCGCGGATCCTCGTGCTCAACAAGATCGACCTCATGGCGAGGGACGACATCCGGCTCATGGGACTCCTGGCCTCGCACCCGGCAAGCGTGGCCATATCGAGCACGACTCGCGACAATCAAGTCGACTTGATTCGGCGTCTTCTCGCCGCCTACGAGGAGCATTGGCACCGAGACGGGCCGGGCCTGACACCGGTGAAGGGAGAGGTTGATGAGGGTTGGCATACTGGGATCAGGCAACGTCGGCCAGGCGCTGGGCACCGGCTTCGTCCAGCATGGCCATGAAGTGAAAATGGGATCCCGGGAGCCGAAGGGCAAATCCGTGGTTGATTGGGTGGCAAAGACCAGAGACCGGGCCTCGGCCGGGACTTTCGCCGAGGTCGCGACCTGGGCCGAGATCGCAGTCTTGGCCACTCTCTGGGCCGGGACCGAGAATGCAATCCGACTCGCCGGCCCCAACCTGGGCGGGAAGCTCGTGATCGACGTGACCAACCCGCTCAACTTCCCCCCCAATGCACCGCCTGGACTCGCGATCGGCTTCAGCGACTCGGGGGGGGAGCAAGTCCAGCGCTGGCTGCCGCAGGCCAAGGTCGTGAAGGCGTTCAATATCATCGGCAATGCCTACATGGTGAACCCGAAGTTCCCCGGAGGACCTCCGGACATGTTCATCTGCGGCAACGACGATGGGTCCAAGAGGCAGGTCACCGAGATTTGTTCAGCCTTCGGGTGGCCGACGACCGACATCGGGGGGATCGAGGGGGCCCGGTTACTCGAGCCTCTGGCGATGCTCTGGGTCACCTATGGCGTGCGCTCGAGGTCGTGGAGCCACGCGTTCAAGCTACTCCGAATTCAAGGAAGTTGACCCTTGGAAACTTGATCCTTGACAGGCGGACGCCAAACTGGCTGACTTGAGCCAGGCTCCCGGCTGCTGAACGACCACCCAAGTAGAACGAGGTGCCCCATGGCCTCTTACCGCTCCGGATTCGGGACCGCCGTCACGCTGGCCGCTTCTCTACTTACCGCACTTACCGCCAATCGCGCCGCCGCCTTCGACGTCACCAGCCACAGCCCCTCGAAGTACGCGCTCGGGGTGGCGGCCGATGCAGTGATCACCGTCACCTTCGACGCCCCCGTCGATCCAGCGACGGTGACCGGCGGTTCGGTGATTGTCCGTGGACTCATGAGCGGAATCCACCCTGCGAATCTGGCGGTGAATGGGGCCGTGTTGACCATCGATCCCCAGGCCGACTTCCCGGTGGGCGAAATCGTCACCATCAACTTGACCAGCGCCCTCAAGGCCATGGGCGGCTCGAGCCTCACCGGCGGGCACTCCCTCCAGTTCACCGTCCGCACTGGCAGCGGTCTGCTCGATTTCCAGGAGCTTGGACAGTGGTCGACTTTACCCGGCCAGACTCCCTACTTCATCTACGGCGGCGATCTGGATGGCAATGGCACCCCCGATGCGGCGGTGCCGAACGAGGACTCGAACAACCTGTCCGTGTTCCTGAATAACGGCGCCGGCGGCCTCAGCCAGCACAGTGAGTTCACCACCGGCTCCGTGCCATCGTCTTGCTACGGCGACGATCTCGATCAGGATGGCGACCTGGATGTGGTCACTGCCAACATTTCGTCGGCGAACATGACCGTCCTCTTGAACGGCGGCAACGGCACCAGTTTCACCAGCACGCACTACGCTTCCGGAACTACCTGCCGCCAGGTCTACGGCGGGGACTTCGACGGGGATGGGGACACCGACCTGGTGACCACCGGTTTCAGTAACAACACGATCAACCTCCACTTCAACCTGGGGAATGGCGCCTTCTTGCAGCCGCGCACCGTGATCCCGACGACTTCGGGGCCCTTTCCAGTTTTTGTCGGCGACATGAACCTCGACGGCCATCCCGACTTCGTCGTTGGCTTCCAAGGTGTGCCGCGCCAGGTGCAGATCTTCCTCAATTCGGGCGGGGGATCCTTCACCGCCGGCCCCGTCCTGGCGGTGGGCAGCGGAGCCTGGGACTTCTTCGGCAACGACCTCGACGGCGACGGCGATCTCGACCTGGCGCTGGTGGAAGCCAACACCAGCCGGGTGCGCGTCCTCTATGGGGATGGCGCCGGCGGCTTCGCCTCGACCCTCACCTTTCTCACCGGCAGCTTTCCGCTCGCCGTCTTTACCGCCGATCTCGACGGCGACGGCGACCACGAAATCATCTCCTCGGACTTCAGCGGGCGCGACGTTCGCGTGTTCGAGAACGCGGGGGCCGGCCAGTTTCCCCTCGCCGAGACCCTCCCCACCATTCAGTCCGGCTCCTATGCCTGGGGACACGACATGGATGGGGACTCGGACCTCGATCTGACCGTCGTCGACGAGCTGGCCGACCGGATCTTCGTCTTCCGCAACCTGGCCGAACCCGCCGGGGTGCCCCCCGGAACCCAGTCACCTCCCCTATCGGTCCGCCTGCTCACGCCCTTTCCCAACCCGGCGAGCAGAAGCACCACGATCGGCTACGAGGCACCGCCGGGCGCCGGCCGCGTCACCCTGCGGCTCTATTCCGTGTCGGGGAAGCTCGTTCGGACCCTTCTCGACGGGCCGCCCCCGGCCAAGGGGCGGGGGGACGTCCTCTGGGACGGCCGCACGGCGAGTGGGGGACGGGCGCCGGCCGGGGTCTACCTGGTCCGCCTCGACGGGGCGGCCGGTACCGCGGCGACCCGGTTGCACATCATCCGCTAGCCGCATCCGCTAGAGCAGCGTCCCCCGACATCGTCCGGCAGCTCGCGTCCGCCCGGCGGATCCGCGAGCTCATCCGCAGCCCCGTCCGCCTGCCGCGTTCGGCCCCGGCGGGGGCGGCGATCGCGAAAGCGGGCCGATCTCGAGTGGGCGGTTTTTGGCGTCCCGATCGCAAATTTCCGCTTGCCGGGCCCAGCGGCCGGTGTTAGGATGCGCGTTTGGGGTGGGTGGTTGTGCCGCTGGACGACGTGCTCCCCCGACGTTCGGCCTCTGGAACTGCCACTAAGTGCCCCGCTTCGGCGTCGTTTTTCCAACGCACGAAACCCATTGCCTCGCGGACGTGCCCCGAAACGATCCGCGACCGAGGGCCTTCTTCGGCAACGAGGGAGGCCCTCACCTATTCGCCGCCCATGGACCGCTGCAGGCCCATTGACCGTTGGCCACCCATTGCCTACGCTCGAGATGGCCGTGGGCCACACCTATGTCCCCCCAACCCGCCAAGATCGGCTCCATGGCCACGTCCCCGACCTGCCAACCTCTTGGCTTCATATCACTCGTCTCCATCCTCGGCACCGCCGCCCTGGCGACCGCGGCGGTTTGCCTAAGCGCAAGCGCCTGCCTGGCGGACGACGCCTTCAACTGCACGCTGGTCGGCCACGCCAATGGCCAGTTCGAAGATGTGTGGGGCTACGTTGCAGGGACGCGCGAATATGCATTGGCCTGCGCTGTCGATCGACTCGATATCTTCGACGTGACCGGCCCGGGACCGATCACCCTGGTGCGCTCCGTGCCGTCCGTGGGTTTCGATTTGAAGGACGTGAAGACTCGCGGCAACTACGCCTTCGCGATCAACCAGACCGGCCCCATGCAGGTGATCGATCTCTCGGTGCCCGAGCTCGCCTACACGGCCGCCGTTTTCAGCACCCCCAACATCCCCGGCGCACACACGATCCACATCGACGGCGACCACGCTTACCTCAGCCTGAACGGGGTCGGAGCGCGCGATCTTCGCATCGTCAACATCGCCAATCCACTCCAGCCGGTCGAGGTCGGGCACTGGACCCATCCGGAGCAGGAGAACCAGGTGCTGGTGGAAGCCCACGATTGCTTCGTTCGGGACGACACCTGCTACGTCGCCTATCTCCAAGGCGGCTTCGCCGTGCTCGACGTGAGCGACAAGAGCGCCCCGCAGGCTCTCGCCCTGGTCCACTACCCGAGCGCCGTCACCCATAGCTGCGCCCTCACCGCCGACGGTCGCTATCTACTCACCACCGACGAGACTCCGGACGGACCGCTGCGGGTTTGGGATCTCGCCGATCTCGGCGATATCCAGCAGGTAGCGACCTATGTTGTCGCCCCGAATCGCATCATCCATGACGTTCACGTGCTGGGGATGCGCGCCTACATCTCTTATTACACCGAGGGACTCCGGGTGTTGGATATCCAGACGCCCGAGCAGCCGGTCGAGGTTGCTTTCTTCGACACCTTCCCGGGAGACGATGCGACTCTGAACGGCAACTGGGGCGTCTATCCCTTCGCCCCCCTCGGGAAGATCTATCTGAGTGATCGGTCCACCGGACTGTGGGTGGTCACCGCCGGCCCCGCGCCGGCCGGGGAGGTGAATGGAACCGTGCGGGACGCGGTGAGTGGCGAGCCGCTGCCGCGTTCGGCGGTGCGTCTCATCGAGGCCGACAAGGTCCG
>Ga0184637_10002785_pt1 | contig 11127 bp, 9 predicted proteins | sample PLM3_127_b2_FD_133143 | JGI IMG/M metagenome (GOLD analysis project Ga0184637, IMG submission 133143) | Groundwater sediment microbial communities from an aquifer in East River, Colorado, USA - PLM3_127_b2 | ecosystem: Environmental > Terrestrial > Soil > Riparian zone | place: USA: East River... | reverse complement strand
GGCCTGGGGCGCGAAGGATCGCCGGGTTCCCCGCGAGCACCGGGTCTTCGAGCGCGACGGCTGGCGCTGCACGGTCCCGGGCTGCTCGTCCTACCGGAACCTGCACGACCACCACATCGTGTTTCGGGCGGCTCGCGGCTCGGACGATCTCGGCAACCGCACGACGCTCTGCGCCTGGCACCACCTGCGCGGTGTTCACGCGGCGCGCGTGCGCTGCGCTGGTACGGCTCCCGAAGGCCTCTTCTTCGAGTTCGGTCTCCGCCCCGGACGCGAGCCGCTCCTGCGCTACGCCCCAGGCGAACGGCAGAGAATCGCGACGGACGTCCGAACTATCGAGTCCCGCCGGACTCCGCCGGCTCGGACAGGAAGCAGCGGCTGACGCCACCGCCGACGGGGTAGAGCCGCGGCTCCTCCCGCGGGCAGCGCTCGAAGACCTCGGGGCAGCGCGGGTGGAAGCGGCAGCCCGATGGAGGATGGGCCGGCGAGGGTACGTCGCCGCGCACGTGCGCCCGCACCCCGCGCCGATTCGGGTCAACAGACGGGACGGCCGCCAGCAGGCCTCGCGTATAGGGGTGGCGGGGATCGCCGAAGATCCGCTCGGTCTCGCCCTCTTCGACGATCTGGCCCAGGTACATCACCGCCACCCGGTCCGCGAGATAGCGGACCACGCCCAGATCGTGGGTGATGAAGAGGTACGCGAGCCCGAGCTCGGCCTGAAGGTCGCGCAGCAGGTTGAGGATCTGCGCCTGGATCGAGACGTCGAGGGCCGAGGTCGCTTCGTCGCAGATCAGCAGCCGCGGCTCGACGGCGAGAGCGCGCGCGATGCAGATCCGCTGGCGCTGGCCGCCGGAGAACTCGTGCGGGTAGCGCCACATCTGCGCGGGATCGAGCTGCACGCGCGCGAGCAGCGCGGCGACGCGCTCGCTGCGCTCCGCCTCGTTGGCGCCGATCCCGAACGACTGCATGCCCTCCGCGATCGCGTCGCGCACCCGCATGCGGGGATCGAGCGAGCCCTGGGGATCCTGGAACACGATCTGCATCGCGCGCCTATAAACATGCATGGCGGGCGCGTCGAGCCCCAGCAGGTCAACGCCCTCGAACCACAGCCTTCCCTCGCGCGGCTCGACCAGGCGCAGCAGCGAGCGTCCGACCGTCGACTTGCCGCAGCCCGACTCCCCGACCAGGGCGAGCGTGCGCCCGGCGGGCACGTCGAGATCGATCCCGTCGACGGCCCGCACCCATCCGACCGTGCGTTGGAGCAGCCCCTTGCGAATCGGAAACCAGACGCGCAGCCCCTCGGCGCGCAGCAGCGGCGCTGCGGCGCTCATCGCGCCAGCTCCTGCGCCACCACGTGGCAACGCGCGACGTGCCCGGGGGCCAGCGGCGTGTCGCCCGGCGGATCGCTGGCGCAGCGCGGGAGCCGGACCGGGCAACGGGTCGCGAAGCGGCAGCCGGGCGGCCGCTCGCTGGGACGCGGAACCACCCCCGGTATCTCGGCCAGCCGCTCGCCGCGGCGCCCGAGCGAGGGAACGGCGCGCAGCAGGCCTTGCGTGTACGGGTGGCGTGCTTCTCCCAGCACCTGCACCCGCGTCCCTTCCTCCACGAGCCGGCCCGCGTACATCACCGCGATCCGGTCGGCCAGCTCGTTGACGACGCCGAGGTCGTGCGTGATCAGCAGGATCGCCGTGCCGAGCTCGCGCTGGAGATCGCGCAGCAGCTCGAGGATCTGCGCCTGGATGGTGACGTCGAGCGCCGTGGTCGGCTCATCCGCCACCAGCAGCCGTGGCTTTAGTGCGAGCGCCATCGCGATCATCACGCGCTGCTTGAGACCGCCGGAGAGCTGGTGCGGAAAGCTGTCGAAGCGGGCGTCCGGGTCCGGGATCCGAACCTGCTCGAAGAGCGCGACGCTGCGCCGGCGCGCCTGCGCCGCCGACATCGGTTCGTGCAGGCGGAGCGCCTCCGCCACCTGCGCGCCGACGGTCAGCACGGGCGAGAGGCTCGTCATCGGCTCCTGGAAGATCATGGCCGCCTCCTTGCCGCGCACGCTGCGCAGCTCGGAGACGTGAAGCGTGAGCACCTCGCGCCCCGCGATCCGGATGCTCCCCGACTCGATCCGCCCCGGCTTCGGCACCAGCCGCAGCAGCGAGAGCGCCGTCACCGACTTGCCGCAGCCCGACTCGCCGACCAGCGCGAGCACTTCCCCCTCCGCGAGCTGGAAGCTCACGCCGTCCACCGCCGCCGCCCGTCCGCGGCCGGCGGGAAAGGAGGTCACCAGCTCGTGCACGCGGAGCACGGGCTCGCTCACTGGCGCTCCCGGAGCGTGCGGGGGTCGAGCACGTCGCGCACGGCGTCGCCCACGAAGTTGACCGCCAGGATCAATCCGAAGAGCGCGGCGGAGGCGGCCGCCAGGTTCCACCAGATGATCGGGTCGCGAGCCAGCTCGTCGCGCGCCTGGTCGATCATCTGCCCCCAGCTGCCGTCGATGCCGATCCCGAGGTAGGACAGGATCGCCTCCGAGAGCACCAGCCCCGAGAACGTCAGCACGAAGGTGATCACCACCAGGTGCATCAGGTTCGGGAGGATGTGCCGCCAGATCAACTTCAGGTCGGAGACCCCGAGCGCCCGCGCGGCCTCGACGTAGTCGAGCTCGCGCAGCTTGAAGGTCTCGCCGCGCACGATCCGGCAGAAGCCCACCCAGCTCGTCACCCCCATCGCGATGCAGACCTGGAGGGGACCGCGGCCCATCGCCATGATCAGCGCGATCAGCAGCAGCAAGTCCGGAATGGACATCAGCACCGACATCACGAAGAAGGCGACGTCGTCGATCCGTTTGCCGAAGTAACCGGCGCTCACCCCGACCAGCAGCGCGAGCGGGATCACGAGCAGGCTGGTGAAGCCGCCCACCAGCAGCGCGATCCGCGTGCCGTCGAGCATGACGTGCAGCACGTCACGTCCGAGAATGTCGGTGCCGAGCAGGTGGCGCCCGGGGTGATCGAGCGGATCGCCCCCGTAGAACTCGACCGAGGCGAGCGGAGCCGAGTAGCTCTTCTCGTCGAAGTCGAGCGGGAAGAGGCGATCGATCAGCGAACGGGGTTGGTGCATCGCCAGCACGTCCCCGCCCTCGCCGACCTCTCCACCGCCCACCCACGAGATCGAGTCGAGCGCGGCAATCACCAGGTAGACCGCCACCACCAGCAACGCGATCGGCCGGCGGCGCCACAGCTCGACCGCCGCAGCCCGCCAGAGCTCGCTGCGATGGATCACGACCGCCAGCCCCGCGCACGCCGCCAGCAGCAGCGCGATCACGGCGTTCGCCAAGACGTGGCCTTCCACGCTCACTCGAACCGCACGCGCGGATCCACGAGCGAGTAGCTCACGTCCGTTGCGATCTGCGCGCCGATGAAGAGCAGAGAGCCGATGAAGACCAGCGCCCGCAGCGTCGCGAAATCGTTGCCCTGCACGGCGTCGACCGTCAGCGAGCCGAGGCCGGGGATCCCGAAGAAGGACTCGAGCAGCAGCGAGCCGGTGAACAGGAACGGGATCACCACCACCGTGCGCGTGAGGATCGGGATCAGGGCGTTGCGCAGCACGTGATGCGTCATCACGCGCAGGTCGCCGCAGCCCTTGGCGCGCGCGGTTCGCACGTAGTCGCGGCCGCCCTCCTCGATGAACACCGTGCGGTAGAAGCGCACGCTGCCGCCGACCCCACTGGCCAGGCTCACCACCAGCGGCAGCATGAGAAACCGGACGATCACGGAGGGCGAAGCGTCGAAGCCCGAAATCGGGAACCAGCGCAGCAGCTTCCCGATCAGGAACTGGCCTCCGATGATGTAGAGCAGCGTCGAGATGCTCATCGTGAGCACGCACACGATCACGCCCATGCGGTCGATGTAGGTCTCCCGGAAGTACGCCACGAACAGGGCGAGCGCGACCGAGAAGAGCAGCCCGAACACGAAGGATGGAACCGCCAGCGCGAGGCTGGGACCCATCCCCTCGCGCAGGCGCTGCGTGATCGGAGTTCCGTCGGCGTCGCCGCGACCGAAATCGAAGCTGAGCGCGCGCCGGAAGTGTTCGACCAGCAGCGTGTCGAACGGGTGCTCGGGGTTCCAGACCTTGGGCTTGTCGTAGCCGTGGTTCACGATCCACTGCTCGAGCACCTCGGGCGGAGCCTTCTCTCCCACCGCGCGGCGCGCCATTTCGTGCGGCGAGGCGTAGAGGAAGAAGAGCACGAAGAGCAGCAGCAGGACCCCGATCAGCGTCACGAATCCGTAGGCGGTGCGCCGGACGATGTAGGCGAGCATCACTGCCTCTCGCGCAGGAAGGTGACGATGCCCGGCACCACCAGCGCGAGCGTGCCCGCCGCCAGCGCGACGGCCGGCCAGCGCACCGGCTGGTTCCAGCCCGCGCGCCGCCGGCTGCGCAGCTCGGGGTCGATGTCGACGTAGCGCGCGGTGGGCAGCGAGAGACCGGCCGGCTTCACATTGCGCACCCAGCCGTGGAACAGCGTGTAGTTCTCGCGGTGGAAGAGCTCGATCCAGGGGCGCTCGCGCTCCAGGATGGCCCGCATCTCCCGGATCAGCGCGAGACGCGCCTCGCCGTTCTCGGCCACCTTCATGCGCAGGAACAGCTCGTCGTAGCGCGGGTTGGCGAAGTTCGCGGTGTTGGGGCCATGTCTCTTCGACTGCGCGAGCTGACCCCACAGCAGGAACAGGAAGTTCTCGGGATCGGGGTAGTCCGCGATCCAGCCCCACATGAAGATCTGGTAGGCATTCTTGCGGATCTTCTCCTGGAACTGGTTGTAGTTCGTCGCGGCGATCTCGACGTCGAGTCCGAGCCGGCTCCATTGGTTCACGAAGAACTGGAAGCGCACCCGCCCGCGCGTCGAGGTGTCGCCCAGGTCGAAGGAGAGGTGTAGCGGCTTGCCCGTCTTCGGGTCGGTGCCGCCCGCGTAGCCGGCCGCCGCGAGCAGCTCCTTGGCCCGCGCCAGATCGACCTGCCGATAGGGATTTACGTAGTCGGCCTCGTACCCAAAAATGCCTGGCGGTAGCGGCGACTGCGCCGGGACCCCGCGCCCGTTGTTGAAGACGCGCGCGAACTCGCGCGAGTCGACTACCAGGCTCATGGCCTGCCGGAGCTTGCGGCCCTGCTCGCCGGCGGAGCTTCCCACCACCCCGTCGTCCATGTTGAACCCGATGTAGTAGACGTCCGGATCGACGGATTTCTCGAGCTGCATGCCGTTGCGCGCCATCTCCTCCGAGAGCGCTCCCTCGTGCACCATCTTGTCGAAGCTTTCCTGCAGGATTCCCGACGCATCGTAGTAACCCTGGAGAAACTTGTTGAAGGTGGGGATGTCCTCCTTCTCGATCCGGTACTCGACGCGGTCGAGGAACGGGAGCGGACGGCCCACGTACGCAGGATCGAGCCGGCCGAGAGGCGCGTCCCCGGGCTCGCCCTCGGAGGGATAGACGGCGGCCGGAGCGCCCCATTCTGGGTGCCGGAGGCCGTAGTAATTCGGATTGCGGTCGAGCACGATCCGGCTCTGGCGGTCGAACCGGGTCACGAAGAAGGGGCCCGCGCCGACGGGGTGGTCCTTGAAGAAGTCGCGCCCCTCTTCGCCGTCCCAACGCTCGACCGCCTCCCAGGGCACCGGCGCCGTGAACGGCATCGTGAACCAGTAGAGCAGCTGCGGATAGGGCTCGGAGAGGACGATCTCGACCTGGTAGCGCCCCGCCACCTTCACGCCCGGGATCCCGCCCGCCGCCGCGTACTGCGCGTCGATGCGCTGCTGCCCGAACGCGGGATCCGCCTCGCGCAGCGCCGCGAGACGTTGCGAGAAGGCATCCCAGCCTTCGATCTTTGCGAAGGTGGCGATCACGGGGCTCGCGAGCGACGGGTCCGCGATCCGCATCAGCTGGAAGGCGACATCGCCGGCCACCACCTCGCGCGTGAGGGCGCTCGCGTCGCCCAGCGCGAAGGCGGGATCGTCCTGGTAGAGGGCGCCCTCCCGCAGCCGGAAGCGATAGGCGACGCGACCGTCCGGGAGCCTGCGCGCGTGCGGCACCTCGCGGGCGAGCCCGGGAATCAAACGATACGGCCGAGCCAGGTAGTGGTAGTCGAGCAGCGTCGCGTAGACGACGCCCGTGATCTGGTGCTCGGCGGCGTTGTAGCTCACGGCGGGGTCGAGCGTGCGGGGCGGCTCGGCGAGCGGGCGGTAGAGGATCTTGAGTCCCTGGTCGGCGTCCGGGTAGGGGTTGTTGGTGCAGGCGGCGAGCAGCGACAGCCCGAGCGCCAGGGCCGCGAATCGGGCCACGCTATCCCCCTTCCCCCTCGGCTCGGCCCTCCGGTCGGACCGGCCGCAGCTGGAAGATATCCGCGGGCAGGGCGGGATTCAGCTCGACGCCGGAGAGCAGGAGCTCCGCGCGCATGGCCCGCTGCGCCGCCTCGACGCGGATCGCGTGCGCGAATGGCACGCCGTCCACCGGTTGGTATTCGTCGAAGCGCGCCGACCACGCCACGGTCTCGTCCTCGGCCAGGCGCTCGACCCCGCGCAGGCGCCCCTGCGCGTCGAAGATCCGGCGCTCGCGCAAGAGGCCATCCGCCTCCGCGAGCTCGACCCCGATCTCGCCGTCGCTGGTCGTGTACGCGCGCACCGGAGCCAGCGCTGCGTCGAGCCGCGGCGCTCCGAGCACGAGGTCGATCGCCTCCTCGGGCGATAGGTCGAGGCTCGCCACCTGCCACAGAAGGCCCGGATGCACCTCCCCCGACTCGAAGGAGCGGTCCTCGGCACGGAACAGCTGGTAGCGGGGTCCATCGGTGACCAGCACGGCGAGGGTCTGCGACAGCAGACCCTGTACCTCGACACGCAGGCGCGACGGGCGCTCGACCACCAGGATCTGCCTCGCGCGCACCTGCACCGCCTCGCCGTCGACGGCGAGGCGAGCGCTCCCGCGCAACGCCCGCCGTTCGGACGCCCGCTCCTGCCAGGTCCGGATCAGCGCCGAAGGCCGCGGATCGTCGGCGGCGAGCGGCAGGCGCGTCGCCGCGGTGCGGCAGCCGGCCGCCGCGAGCAACAGGGCGACGAAGAGCGCCGCGCGGCTCACCGCTACCGCAATTCTCGCTTGAGGATCTCGAACTTGTGCATCAGCTCCGGCTGCTCGTTCTCGCGCGGCTCGAGGCGGATCGCCTCCTCGAAACGGTCGAGGGCCCGGCGCTTCTGGTCGAGCAGCAGATAGGTGTCGCCGAGGTGCTCGGAAACCACGGGGTCCCCGCCCGTGAGCCGGTCCGCGCGTTCGAGGTACTCGAGCGCTGCGTCCAGGTGCTTCTGCGCATCCCGAGACCGGCCCTGCCCGACCAGCGCCCTGGCGCGCACGTAGTGGACCCAGCCGAGGCTGTCGACGATGTAGCCATCGTCGGGCCGCAGCTCGACGGCGCGCGCGATCATGCGCTCGGCCTCGTCGAGGTTGATGCCCCGCTCCGCCCACGTGTAGCCGATGAAATTGAGCGCGCTCGCGTTATCGGGGTTGCGCTCGAGCGCGAGGCGCATGTACTGCAGCGCCTCGTCCATGCGCTTCGCCTCGCCGTAGAGCATCCCGATGCTGTAGAGCAGCTCGTCGTCGTCCGGGTTCTGGTCGAGCAGGCGCTTGAGGTCGGCCTCGGCGCCGGGGAAATCGCCGGTCTTCGCGCGCAGCGTGGCCCGGTAGAGGTCGAGGGGACGCGCGGGAGCGCTCGCGGCCGCCAGCTCGATCTCCTGGAGCGCGCCCTGATAATCGCCGCGCCGCTCCAGGATCGAGGCGATCTGGGTGCGGGCCTCGGGGTAGTGCTTGTGCTCGGGCGGGATGCTCCTGAACGCGTCGATCGCGCGGTCGGAATCGCCCATGCGGCGCCGCGCGACGGCCAGGAAGAAGACGTACGCGTACTCCTGGGGATCCGCCGCCGATGCGCGCTCGAATCGCGACGCCGCGCCAGCGAAATCGCGGGCCTCGTACTTGAGGAAGCCGAGCCGCACGACCGAGCGCATGTCCTCCGGGAAACGGCGCTCGATCTCCTCGAAGGTGGCGATCGCGCCCTGGAGGTCGTTGCCGTCCATCTGGCTCTCGCCCAGCGCGATCAGCGTGGGCAGGTGATCGGGGTCGAGCGCGAGCACCTCGCGGTAGATGCGGACCTCGCCGTCGCGGTCGCCTCGCTCACGCATCGAACGGGCGAGCGCGCCGTAGACGCGCAGGTTGCCGGGATCGATCCTCAGCGCGTCGCGCAGGGTCCGGTCGGCCTCCGCCAGCTTCGCCTGGCGCTGGTAGACGTTGGCCAGCGCAAAGCGCCCGCGCAGCTCCTCGGGCTCGTGCACGACCAGCCACTGCGCCGTGGTCACCGCCTCGTCGAGACGCCCCGCCTCGAAGTACACCTGGAAGAGTTGGTAGGCGGAGTCGGTGTCGATCGGCTCTCCGCTCTCGGTCCGCAGGATGGCCTCGGCCGCCGGCACATCGTGGCGCGCGCGATAGAGCTGGCCGAGGAAGAGACGGGTCTCGGGGTCCCCGGGCTCGAGCTCGAGGGCGCGCTGCGCGTGCACCGTCGCCTCGTCGAGCCGGCTCTGTTGGGCGAGCGCCGCGGCCACGCGCCGGTGCAGGAAGGCCGAGGTCTCGTCCTTCGCGACCGCGCGCTGATAGGCCGCGAGCGCCTCGGCCACGTCGCCGTCGAGCATGTGCTGCTGGGCGACCAGCAGGTCGTACTCGGGGGGCGCGTCCGGGCGGATCTCCGCGTCGTTCGCGGACCGGTCGCCGAAGCGCAGGCCGAGCGAGGCGCAGCCGAGCTGCCCCGCCGCGCCCGCTGCGCAGAGCCACACCATGGACCGACGCCGGATGCTCAAGGTGCCAGATACCCCTTGTCCTCGAGGTAGCGGAGGATCGCCCCCACGCTCTCATCGACCGTCTGGCGGTTGGTATCGAGCACCAGCTCGGGAGACAGCGGGGCCTCGTAGGGGGCGGAGATGCCCGTGAACTCCGGGATCTCGCCCGCCCGCGCCCGCCGGTAGAGGCCCTTCACGTCGCGCCCCTCACAGGTCGCGACGCTGGCATCCACGAAGACTTCGACGAAGTCGCCCGGCGGCATCAGCGCGCGCACCGCGTCGCGGTCGGCCCGATAGGGCGAGATGAAGGAGGTGAAGACGATCAGGCCGGCGTCGCAAAAAAGGCGTGCCACCTCGCCGATCCTTCGGATGTTCTCGGTGCGGTCGGCGGGGCCGAAGCCCAGGTTTTTGTTGAGGCCGTGGCGGATGTTGTCGCCGTCGAGCACGTAGGCGAGGCGAGAGCGCGAGACGAGCGCGCGTTCGGCGCCGACGGCGAGCGTCGACTTGCCCGAGCCGGAGAGCCCCGTCAACCAGACCGTCACACCGCGCTGCCGGAGCAGCTTCTCGCGCTCCGCGCGCGTCACCTGGCCGTGATGCCAGGTGACGTTCGTGCTCTTCGTCTCGGACACGCTGGGCTCCTTCGAAGCATCGGATCTGCGTTGGCGCGGAGGGTAGCGCGGCTACCCGGGCCCAGGCTCAGGGGCTGGAGGCCGAGCGATGCCTCGGCGGCCCGGGTCGCGCTCGCCTGACGCGCAGCTCGCGCACCAGCGGGATCAGCCGCTCCGCCACCCAGGCCAGTTCCTCGGCGGTGTTCCCGCGGCCGATCCCGAAGCGCACCGCCGAGCGGGCCAGCGCGTCGGACAGGCCGAGCGCGCGCAGCACATGACTCGGCTCACCGCTGCCCGAGGCACAGGCCGAACCGGTGGAGAGAGCGACCTCACGCAGCCCGACCAGGATCGCGTCGGCCTCGACCCCCTCGAAGCAGACGCTCAGGTTTCCCGGCAGCCGCCGCTCGGGATGGCCGTTGCGGCGCAGGTCCGGCAGCTGGCTCGCGAGCTGCGACCACAGCTGGTCGCGCAGGCCCGAGAGCCGCAGCGACTCGGCCGGCAGCTCCGCCAGGCAGATCTCGACCGCCCTGGCGAAGCCCACGATCAACGGCACCGGCAGCGTGCCGGGTCGCCGGCCCAGCTCGTGGCCTCCGCCGTGCAGCAGCGGCTCGAGCGTCACTCGGGGGCGATCGCGCCGGACATAGAGGGCGCCCACGCCCTTGGGACCGTAGAGCTTGTGCGCGCAGAACGAGAGCAGGTCGACGCCCAGCGCGCGGACGTCGAGGGGCAGCTTGCCGACCGCCTGCGCAGCATCGCTGTGCAGCAGCACGCCGCGTTCGCGACAGATGCGCCCGATCGCCTCGAGCGGCTGCAGCACACCGATCTCGCTGTTCGCCGCCATCACGGAGACGAGCAGCGTCTGGTCGGTGAGGGCGCGGGCCAGTTCGTCCGGGTCGACAAGTCCTTGTGAGTCGACCGGGAGGCGCGTCACCCGGAAGCCCTCCAGCTCGAGCGCACGGCAGGCATCGAGCACGGCGGGATGCTCGGTCTGAGCGGTAATCAGGTGGTCCCCGCGGCGGCGTCCCGCGCGCGCGAGCCCCTTCAGGGCGAGGTTGTCGCTCTCGGTGGTACCGCTGGTGAAGACGATCTCGCGCGGGTCCGCGGCTCCGATCGCGCGAGCCAGCCGCTCGCGAGCGTCTTCCACGGCCGCTTCGGCGCGCCAGCCGAAGCTGTGCGTTTGGCTGGAGGGATTGCCGAAGTCCTCGGCGAAGAACGGGAGCATCGCCTCCAGCACGCGGGCGTCGACGGGCGTGGTCGCGTGATGGTCGAGGTAGATCGGAAGCTTGATGGCCACGTTCGGCCTATGCGCCGAACGATTCCCCGCAGCCGCAGGTGCTCTTGGCCTGGGGGTTGATCATCTTGAAGCCCGACTCCTGGAGCGTGTCGACGAAGTCGAGGGTGGTTCCCACCAGGTAGAGGGCGCTCTTCTCGTCGACGATCACGCGGACGCCGCCGATCTCGAGCTCGGTGTCGTTCTCGTTGACGCGCTCGTCGAAGGCGAGCTCGTAGCGCAGACCCGAGCAGCCGCCGCCCACCACCTTGAGGCGGAGCCCGTGGGAATCCAGCTTGCCTTCCTTGTCGAGGGGGGCGCGGATGCGTGCGGCGGCGGGCGGGGTCTGCGCTACGAGCTCGCCTTCGACGAGCGCGTCAACGAGAACGACACCGAGCTCGAGATCGGCG
>Ga0184637_10002784_pt1 | contig 11129 bp, 8 predicted proteins | sample PLM3_127_b2_FD_133143 | JGI IMG/M metagenome (GOLD analysis project Ga0184637, IMG submission 133143) | Groundwater sediment microbial communities from an aquifer in East River, Colorado, USA - PLM3_127_b2 | ecosystem: Environmental > Terrestrial > Soil > Riparian zone | place: USA: East River... | reverse complement strand
GGCGGGCGTGAAGATCGACCTGATCGTGCGGGGCGTCTGCGCGCTCCGCCCGGGCATCGAGGGCCTGTCGGAGAACATCAAGGTGCGCTCGATCGTCGGCCGGTTCCTCGAGCACCACCGGGTCTTCTACTTTCGCGCCGACGGCGAGGAGGCGGTCTACCTCTCGAGCGCCGACTGGATGGACCGGAACTTCTTCCGTCGCATCGAGCTCGGCTTCCCGGTGCTCGACAAGAAACTGAAGGCGCGCGCCATCCGGGAGGGCTTGCAGGCCTATCTCGCCGACAACGTCCAGGCGTGGGAGATGGAACCGGACGGCACCTACGCGAGGAAGCAGCCCGGCAAGACGCGCCACAGCGCGCAGGAAGAGCTCCTCGAGACGCTCGCGCGGGAGAACGGCGGCTAGCCCGGAGGCAGGCGATGAAGCTCGCAGGCAAGGTTGCGGTGGTCACCGGCGGAGCGCAGGGCATTGGCCGCGCTCTCGCCGGCCGCCTCGCGCGGGATGGCGCGAAGGTCGTCATCGCCGACTTGCGCGGGGCGGTGGAGGCGGCGAAGGGCATTGGCGACGGCGCGCGCGGCGTGACGGCGGATGTCACTTCCGAGGCCGACCTCGCGCGCGTGGTCGAGGAGACGCGCGCCGCCCACGGCGGGATCGACATCCTGGTCAACAACGCGGCGCTGTTCTCCGCGCTCGAGCCACAGCCCTTCGAGGAGATCCGTGCCGACGAATGGCGCCGGGTCATGGAGGTGAACACGCTCGGCGTCTTCCTCGCCTGCCGCGCCTGCGTCCCCGAGATGAAGCGGCGCGGTGGGGGACGGATCATCAACCTCGCTTCGGGCGCCCCGCTGAAGGGCATCCCGTTCATGCTCCACTACGTGACCAGCAAAGGCGCGGTGATCGCGCTCACCCGCGCGCTCGCGCGCGAGCTCGGGCCGCACGGCATCACGGTGAATGCGCTGGCCCCCGGGTTCACGCTTTCGGACGGGGTCCGCGCGCACCCGGTGCATATCGAGAAGTACCGCGACGTTGTCGTCGCGAGCCGGGCCATCAAGCGCGACGAAGTTCCGGAAGACCTGGCCGGTGCGGCGAGCTTCCTGGCGAGCGAGGACGCCGCGTTCATGACCGGCCAGACGCTCGTGGTGGACGGCGGGTCGGCGTTCGTCTGAGCGGTGCCGGCACTAGCGCCAGAACGGCTTCGCGGCCTCGAACTCCCGCCACGCGCGCCGATAGCGCGCCAGCTCGTGTCCGGCGGTCGCGGCGATCCAGCCGCGCACGAGCCCTTCCACGCGCGGTGCGACCGGCTCCGGTTCGGCGGCCGCCGCTTCCTCCAGCAAGCGCTCGGCGACCGCCGCATCGTTCAGCGCCCCCAGGATGTCCTGCAGGTCCTCGAGCGCGTCGACGTAGCGGCGCACGCGCTTGGGCGGATGCAGCGAGGCGAAGAACTCCGCCGCGTAGCGCAGCCGCTTCGCGTCGATCCGCACCCGGTGGCGCTCCGGGGCGGGCGCGTCGGGCACGCCGCCGCCGCGCTTGCGCAACCGCCGGTGACGCTTGTCGAGGACTGACGCGGCGAACTCACCGACTGGGACCGAGAGCTTCGCCTCCCCGGGTTCGGGCCCCGCGCTGTCGCCCGCCCGCGTGCGCTTCAACCCGGCCAGATCGTCGCGCGCGAAGCTTTCGCCGAGCGCCAGCAGCAGCGCCGTGTAGCGAGGCGAGGACACCGCGTCGCGCGCAGCTTCGCCATGAGCGCGGCGGATCACCGCGCAGCGCGCGAGGAACGCCTGCAAGTCCGCCGTCGCGTCGAACTCGCGCGCCAGCCGCGCGAGCGTCTCGGCGGCGAACACGTCCCAGTCGCGGGCCGGCCCGAGCGCGGCCCCGAGCCAGCGCAGTTCTTCGGCGAGCGGCGCGATCGCCTCCTTCCCGACCGCCACGCCGACGATGTCGAGGCAGGAGCGCAGCCGCCTCAGGCCGACGCGGAACTGGTGCAGGTACTCGGGATCGCGCCCTTCGAGCATCCCGGCCTCGTTCGCCTGCATCTGCGCGATGCAGGCGGCCGCGATGCGCCGCAGGCCGGCGCTCGCCGACAGCCCGTGCGCGAGCATGACCGGGCGGGCCTTGCGCGGCGGGGCGGCCGCTGCGCCGGCGAGCGCGTACCCCCGCTCCGCCTTGCTCGCGTGGCCCAGCCGCAGCGGCACGTCGCGCGCGAACTCGCGCGCGAGCTCGAAGAGCCGCTGGGCGTCGCCGGTCTTCAGCTCGATCTCGGCCTCCGAGATCGGCGCGGTCCGCGCGCCGGCGCGGATCTCGCCGTGGTCGATCGCCAGCTCCGCGGCGGTGCCGTCGGGGAACGAGACGAGCCGCGCCGCCCGCTCGAACTCGGTCGTGAACACCGGCTGGAGCCGCTCGCGGACGTGCTGCTCGGCGAAGAGCTCGCGGTAGCGGGAGGTGTCGAGCGCGGCGAGGTCGAGCGCCTCGCCGTCGAGCGGCCATTCCAGCTCGTCGCGCGCGTGCAGGCCGGCGGCGGCTTCCCCATCGGCCTTCAGAGTCTGCACCCAGCGCTCGCCGCTCCGGCGCACGCGCAGCGCCACGCCCCCGCGCGCCAGGTCGAACTCGGGCGTGTCGTAGTACACCGTGGCGAGGCGCTCCTTGTGCCCGGCCCACCGGCGCAGTCCCCGCAGCGCCGGGTGGTGCTCGATCCGGCCGAGGTCCTCGGGCGCGACCAGGAGCTTGAGCTCGATTTCCATCAGCGCCGCGAGGCCGAGAAGACGCCCGAAACCTCGCCGATCTGCGCTAGCGCCCGCCGCAGCTGGTCGAGGTCTGCCACTTCGACGGTGAAGAACATCGTCGCGACGTGCTGGCGCGACTGCGTGCTCACCGCGGTGACGTTCAGCCGCTCGCGCGACAGGATCTCGGAGATGTCGCGCAGGAGCCCCTGGCGGTCGTGCGCCCGGACGGCAACGTCGACCGGGAACACGCTCGTGGCGCGCCCGCCCCACTGCGTCTCGATTCCGCGCTCCGGCTGCCGGGCGAGCAGGTGGGCGAGGCTGCGGCAGTCGCGGCGGTGGACGGAGATCCCGCGCCCACGCGTGACGAACCCGACGATTCCGTCGGGCGGCACCGGTTTGCAGCACCGCGCGAGCTGCGTCATCAACCGGTCGACCCCGGCGATCAGGATCCCGGTGCCGACCGCTTCCGCCTTGCTCTTCTTCGCGACGAGCGTCTCTTCGGCCGCCGGCTCCGCCAGCGCCGGCCCGCGGACCGCGGCCTGCAGCGCGCGCGGCCCGACCTCCTCGCGTCCGACGGCGGCGAAGAGCTCATCGGCGCTCGGAAACCCGAGCCGCTCCGCGAGCGCCTCGAGCTTGACGCTCGTCGCGCCCTCGCGCGCGAGCTCCCGCTCGACCGCCGCGCGTCCGGCGGCGATCGTCCGCGTGAGCGCCTCGCTGTTGAACCACTGTCGGACCTTGTGTCGCGCGCGCGAGCTGGCGAGGTAGCCGAGCTGCGGGTTCAGCCAGTCGCGCGACGGCCCGCCGGTCTTCGCCGCGACGACCTCGACGCGCTGGCTGTTCTCGAGCCGGTAGTCGAGCGGGACCATCGCGCCGTCGACCTTCGCTCCGCGGCAGCGGTGTCCGAGGTCGGTGTGCAGCGCGTAGGCGAAATCGATGGGGGTGGCGCCGCGGGGCAGGTCGAGCACCCTGCCCTGCGGCGTCAGGACGTAGACGGTCTCGTCCAGGGCCGCGCGCTTGGACTGCTCGACCCACTCCGCGCCGTCGACGATCTCGTCGCGCCAGACGAGCACCTGCCGCAGCCAGGCGATCTTGTCGTCGAACGCCTCGCGCTTCCCGCCGCGACCCTCCTTGTATCGCCAGTGCGCCGCGACGCCCAGCTCGGCGTGGCGGTGCATCTCGTGCGTCCTGATCTGCACCTCCAGCGCGCGCCCGTCCGGAGCGACGACCGCGGTGTGCAGCGACCGGTAGTTGTTGCCTTTCGGCCGCGAGATGTAGTCGTCGAACTCGCTCGGGATCGGCTGCCACAGGTCGTGCGCGATCCCGAGCACCGTGTAGCAGTCCTTGACCGTGTCCACGAGGACGCGCAGGCCGCGCACGTCGTGAAGGTCCGCGAACTCGAGCCCCTTCTGGCGCATCTTGCTGTAGATGCTGTAGAGGTGCTTCGGCCGACCCGTGACCTCGGCGGTGATTCCCGCGGCGGCGATCGCCCGCAGCAGCGCCGCCATCGCTTCGGCGATGAACGACTCCCGCTCGTCGCGGCGCTCGTCGAGCTGTCGGGCGATCTGCTTGTACAGCTCGGGCTCCAGGAACCGGAACGAGAGGTCCTCGAGCTCCCACTTCAGCTGCCAGACGCCGAGGCAGTTCGCGAGCGGCGCGTAGATGTCGAGCGTTTCGCGCGCGAACTCGCGCCGCGTCGCCTCCGGCGCCCGGGCGAGAAAGCGCAGCGTCTGGGTGCGGCTGGCGAGCCGGATCAGCACCACGCGGATGTCCTCGACCATCGCGAGCAGCATCTTGCGCAGGATCTCCGCCTGCGACTGCTTCCCTTTCTCCTCGATCGCGACGAGCCCGCGCGTGACGACGCGCATGCGGTTCAGCTTCGCGACTCCGCTCACGAGCGCCGCCACCGCGGCGTCGACCCGTTCGGCAAGCTGCTCGTCGGCGTTCGGCAGGTATTCCGGCGCGGCGAAGAGCAACCCGGCGGCGCGGGTCGCGGCGTCGACGCGGAGCTGAGCGAGATTGGCGGCGAGGCCGTACGCGTGGTCGAGCGCCGGCTCGCCGGTCCCGAGCAGCTTGCCGTCGTAGAGCGGCGCGGCGAACGCCGCAGCGCGCTCGACGAGCGCCCGCTCGGCCGCATCGAGGCCGGCGAGCGCGGGCTCGAGCTCGGGACGCGCCGTAGCGGCGGCATCGGACGGACGCTGGGTGACGGTGACCACGGCGGAAACGCGAATGCGGGAAAAAGCAGTCTATGTTACCGGACGCCGTGCACGGCGTCCGTCATAATCTGTCGTTCCCGTCTCGCTTCGACGCACCCCCGCATGTCGCTGTTCCGCACCTGGCGCCGCCGGCGCATCCTCAAGCGCGCCCGGATCGACGACGCCCTATGGCGGCGCGTCACCGGCCGGCTGCCATTCCTCGGCGGGATGAGCGCCGAGGAGCTCGCACGGCTGCGGGCGCTCGCGCTGCTGTTCCTGCACGAAAAGCAGATGCACGGTGCGGGCGGCCTCGAGCTCAGCGACGAGATCCGTCTCGCGATCGCGGTGCAGGCCGTGCTGCCGGTGCTGAACCTCGGGCTCGACTTCTACGACGGGTGGGTCGGGGTCGTCGTGTATCCGAGCGAGTTCCGCGTCCGGCGGCAGGAGCTCGACGAGGACGGGGTCATGCACGAGTGGGAGGACGACCTGTCGGGCGAGGCCTGGCCGGGCGGCCCGGTGCTGCTGTCCTGGGAGGACATCACGCTCGGTGTGGCGGCGCCCGAGGAGGGCGGCGAGCCCGGCTACAACGTCGTCATCCACGAGTTCGCCCACAAGATCGACATGCTGAAGGGCGAGGCGGACGGCAATCCGCGTCCGCACGCCGACATGGATGCGGGTGTTTGGGAGCGGACGCTCGAGTCCGGATATGCCCGCCTGGTCGGGATGGTCGAGCGCGAGGTCGAGACGCTGCTCGATCCCTATGCGGCGGAGCATCCGGCGGAGTTCTTCGCGGTGGCGAGCGAGACCTTCTTCACCGACCCGCAGGCGCTGAAGGAGGAGTTCCCGGGGCTGTACGAGCAGCTGAAGCTGTTCTATCGCCAGGATCCGGCCGCTCGCCTCGCGCCGCCAGCCGCGGACGAAAGCAACCGCCGATAGTCGCCGGCGCGCGCGGAGTCGGCTCCGATCGGCGCGAGGTGTTCGGGGCGCGGGGGATTCGGAGCGCGGCGCCTTAGCGGCCCGCGCATTGGTCAAGCTAGATCAGCGCCCGGCCGGTGAGCCGCTCGAGTGTGCGCAACGGCGAGGACGCCGGGTCGTAGAGCGCCTGCACCGGAAGGTGCAGCGTCTGCTCCAGCATGAACTGCCCGCTCATCGCCGCGTGCGAAGTCTGGTCGGAGAAGCAGATCCACACGCTGCCCGCCGCAAGCGACAGGGTGGTCTGGGGCGCGTTCCGCTGATAGTCCGCGTCGCTCTTCAAGCAGTCATGCAAGCGGAGCATGAAGTGGTCGTACTCGCTGCGCCGCGCCTTGGTGATGGACAGCGCTTCCATCAGCCATGCCGACCCCGGCAGGGGACGCCGGATGCGCGGGAGCAGGCGCCTCGCCATGCTCTCGAATGGCTCTCCCACGCGCCATATCCTCGGCTCGCCGTGCGGATCGACGTTGGCGAACACGCGGAGAATGCGTTCGCCGCGGTTCGGGCGAGAAGGGAAAGCATCGACGTGCAGCCGTGAATCATCCTTGCGCCAGGAGGCGGCGCGGCCTTGCACGCGCACCGGTCGGTAGCTCGTGCGGGCGAGCTGCAGTTGCGGCACGTACGCCGGAAACAGCCGCGCGATCAGGTCGCCCGCTTGAGCCCGGAAGCGCGCCACGAGCGCGCGCAACTCGTCCAATTCGCGCGGGGAACCGGCTGCGCCCCTGAGGGGCGCCCCCTCGCCATCGATGGAGATGTTCTTGCTGCGGCCGTTGGACCAGCTCGGGCCGAGAAAGCGGCGTTCGTGCTCGCGGAACTCGAAGGCCAGGCGCGGCAGGTACAGCACCCGCCCCGCTTCGATCTCCCGCGCGAGGACCGCGCCCAGCTCCGGCACTGCGGGCGGTGTCCAGGTGTCGAGCGGGAGCGTATAGGTGACGTTCACGCTGTAGCGGTCATCCCTCGGTCATGGGTTGCGCATAGCGGCAAGCATACAACCGACCCCCCCGAAGCGTCTCGATTTTTCTCGAGATCGACGAACGCGGCACGTTGAGGATCCTCGCCCGTCTGATCGATCACTCAGCGCCTCGCGCGAACACCGGGCGGCTTGACGAAAAAGCGCGCTTGAACTTCCTATCGTTCCCTAGCCGCCCAGCAGGAAGTCCCGGACGACGGCGATCTGGTCCTCGTGCATCAGCGTCGGCGCGTGGCCGATGCCGGCGAACTCCACGGCCCGGGTGTGCGGGCCGGTCGTTTTCATGCGCTCGACCGTCTCGCGCGCGAGGAGGTCCGAGAGCTCGCCGCGGATCACCAGCGTCGGGCACCTGATCGCATCCCACACCGTCCAGAGCTCGAGGTCCTTGTGCGGGGCCTGGGCGTCGAACGGCACCGCGATCGCGGGATCGTAGTGCACCCGGAAGGTGCCGTCGGGCTGGCGTCGGACCACGTGCTCGGTCAGAAAACGCCACTCGTCGTCGGTGTGCGGCCCGAACGGGGCGCTGACCGCGCGCACGTACCGCACGGCGGCGTCGAAGTCGGAAAACGGCGGCGCCTTGCCGACGTAAGTCCCGATCCGGTCGAGCGCCTGCGCCATCACGACCGGCCCCGCCTCGTTCAGCACCAGCCGCCGGACCGGCGTCTTGTCGAGCGACGCCAGCGCCATGCCGATGAGCCCGCCCATCGAGGTGCCGACCCAATCCACCCGTTCCACCCCGAGCCGCGCGATCAGTGCCACCACACTATTGACGTAGGTCGGAGTCGCGTAATCCATCGGGTTGTTGAGCCAGTCGCTCTCGCCGCGTCCCGGCATGTCCGGGCCGACGACGCGGTAGCGGTCCGCAAGCGAGCACGCAAGTTGGTCAAAGTCGCGTGCACACCGCGTGAGCCCGTGAACGCAGACGAGCACGCGGGGATTGTCCGGATCCCCCCACTCCAGGTAGGAGAGCCGGTGCAGGCCCGACGGGCTCGCGCAGAGGACGGCGTTGCGCCGGAACGGCGAGTCGCTCAATGTCGCGCGGTCTGCAGCCAATGCCGCGCCACCAGCGCGGCGATCGCGGCGCTCTCGGGATCGGCGATCGCGAGCTCGAAGCCGCCGGTCGCGGTCTCGCGCAGGACGGTCTTGATCTTCTCCGTTCTTACGTTGGCCGGGTTCACCTTGAAGCCGTAGCGCTCGTAGCGCTGCCGTTCGACCGCGGTCTCCTCGGGCGCGCCGTCCGCAAACCAGAGCCATTCGTCGGCGAAGTCGTTGGCGAGCCGGTCGAGCTCGCCGAGCAGGCGCTCGTCGACCGGTTCCCGCGGGTCGAGCTCCGCGTAGCGGACACGGTCGCCCTCGATCGTCCAGCGCTCGGCCCACCCGGGATCCACGCCATCGGTCGCCTCGAAGAGGCTCGCGGCGCCGCGCTGCTCGACCCGGAACAACGCATGCTGGCTCGCAGTCAGCGCGTAGCCGATCCACTCCCCCTTGCCCCGGCGCCGGCAGGCGACCGCGATCACGAGCGAGCCGTCCCGGTCGACCCGCAGCTCGCAGCTCGCCGCCGGCTCGCCGGGGCCGGCCGCCGTGGATTGCTGCGTGAGCCGGCCGGCCTGGATCGTCGCGCGCCCGCTCGCGGCGCCGCCCGGGTGCTCCCATTGCACCTCGACCACCAGCTGAGGGAACTCGCTCGACGCCGTCACGAACACCGGGTAAGGCACGCCGTCGGCCTTCAGGCGGTAATCGAGCCGCCCGGGTGCGTGCAGCTCGCGGTACGGCTCGCCGAGCTCCGCGTCGAGCAACCCGTTGACCCGCTTGCGATAGGCGGCGAGAAGCGCCTCGTCGCCTTCGACGGTGATGATCGCGGTGATCCGGCGGGTCATGGCGTGCGGTTTTCGATGGTCCGGTTTGCGATGCTCGCTGGTCCAGTATAGCAATCGCGTTCCGCCGGCCTGCGCACCACTTCGCGGCGGCGCGCACTCCGCCGGTGCGCGCGGAGATCGCGTCGCGCGCGGCCCGCCGAGGCTCCCCGACGGTGGCACGAGCGTTGCTCCGGCGCTCCGGTGGTGCGCTAGACTAAAGCGCCCTCCCCCGAGCCTCCGTGACTGCGACTCCTAAAGTGTTCTTCGACGAGATGCGCGGCCTCACCGGCGAGGTGCAGCCGCACTATCGGCCTTACGTCGAGTGGGTCGAGAAGCTGTCGCCCGAGCACCTCGCGCAGAAGCGGCAGGAAGCGGACGTCCTGTTCCAGCGGGTCGGGATCACGTTCGCGGTGTACGGCGAGGAAGCGGGCGCCGAGCGCCTCATCCCGTTCGACATCATTCCGCGGATCATCCCCGCCGCGGACTGGCGAACCCTCGAGCGCGGGCTCGCGCAGCGCGTGAAGGCGCTCAACCTGTTCCTGCGCGACATCTACAACGAGCAGTCGATCCTCAAGGAAGGGATCATCCCGCCGCGCAAGGTCCTCGAGAACGCGCAGTACCGCTCCGTGATGCAGGGCATGCGCGTCCCGGGCGGGACCTACGCGCACGTCGCCGGGGTGGACATCGTGCGCGCGGGCGAAGGCGAGTTCTACGTGCTCGAGGACAACCTGCGGGTGCCCTCGGGCGTGTCGTACATGCTCGAGAACCGCAAGATGATGATGCGGCTCTTCCCCGAGGCGTTCGCGCGCAACGAGGTCGCGCCGATCGACCACTATCCCGACGTGCTGCTCGACACGCTGCGGCAGGTCGCACCGGAGGGCGTGTCGGACCCGATGGTCGTCTTGCTCACGCCGGGGTCGTACAACTCCGCGTACTTCGAGCACACGTTTCTCGCCCAGCAGATGGGCATCGAGCTGGTCGAGGGCCAGGACCTGGTCGTGCGCGACCAGACGGTCTACATGCGCACCACGCGCGGGCCCAAGCGCGTCGACGTCATCTACCGGCGCATCGACGACGACTTCCTCGATCCGCAGGTGTTCCGCCCCGACTCGCTGCTCGGCGTGCCGGGGCTGTTCTCGGCCTACCGGGCGGGGCGCGTCACGCTCGCGAACGCGATCGGCACCGGCGTCGCCGACGACAAGTCCATGTATCCGCACGTCCCGGAGCTGATCGAGTACTACCTCGGCGAGAAGCCGATCCTGAAGAACGTGCCGACCTGGCAGCTGCGCCGGAAGGAGGACATGCACTACGTTCTCGAGCACCTCCAGGAGCTCGTGATCAAGGAGGCGCACGGCTCCGGCGGCTACGGGATGCTCGTCGGGCCGGCGTCGACGATGGCGCAGCGCGCCGAGTTCCGCGAGCGCATCCTCGCGCACCCGGAGAAGTACATCGCCCAGCCGACGCTCACGCTGTCGACCTGCCCCACCTTCGTCGAGCGGGGCATGGCGCCGCGTCACATCGACCTGCGGCCCTTCGTGCTGTCGGGCAAGGAGGTGCGCATGGTTCCGGGCGGGCTCACGCGCGTCGCGCTGCAGGAGGGGTCGCTGGTCGTGAACTCGTCGCAGGGCGGCGGGACGAAGGACACCTGGGTGCTGGAACGATAGACGCGCATGCTGAGCAGAACGGCCAACGACCTTTACTGGATGTCGCGCCACATGGAGCGCGCGGAGAACACCGCGCGCATGCTCGACGTCACCTACCGAATGTCGCTCCTCCCCTATCGGGTCATGGAGCCTGGCGAGAAGTGGGCCGAGCCGTGGGCCTTGCCGCTCATCACCACCGGCCACGCGACCCGCTACTACCAGCGCTACACCGAGCTCTCGCCGGAGAACGTGCTCCACTTCATGGTGCTCGACGCCTCCAACTCGTCGTCGATCTACTCCGCGCTCCAGACCGCGCGCGAGAGCGCCCGCGCGCAGCGCGGCGCCGTCACGATCGAGATGTGGGAAAGCCTCAACGAGACCTGGCTGCAGATGCGCGCCAAGACGTTCGCCGACATCACCACCCGCAGCGTCTCGGAGTTCTTCGACTGGGTGAAGGACCGCTCGCACCTCTTCCGGGGGATCACGTTCGGCACCATGATCCGCGACGAGGGCTACCGCTTCATCCGCCTCGGCACCTTCCTCGAGCGCGCCGACAACACCGCCCGCATCCTCGACGTCAAGTACCACACGCTGCTGCCCAGCGTGCAGGACGTCGGCGGCGCCGTGGACTACTATCAGTGGTCGGCGCTGCTGCGGTCGCTGTCGGCGTTCAGCTCCTACCGCCAGATCTACCGCGACGTGATCACGCCGCTGCGCGTCGCCGAGCTCCTGATCCTCCGCGACGACGTGCCGCGGAGCCTCCACGCGTGCATGAACG
>Ga0184637_10002783_pt1 | contig 11130 bp, 8 predicted proteins | sample PLM3_127_b2_FD_133143 | JGI IMG/M metagenome (GOLD analysis project Ga0184637, IMG submission 133143) | Groundwater sediment microbial communities from an aquifer in East River, Colorado, USA - PLM3_127_b2 | ecosystem: Environmental > Terrestrial > Soil > Riparian zone | place: USA: East River... | reverse complement strand
TGCTCGGCGAAGACCGCGAGCGGATCGTGGCCGTGATCGACCACCTGCTCGAATACGCCTTCCCCGGGGTGTCCGGGTTCAAGTACGAGCGCCGGCCGCCGCATCGGGTGGAAGGCGGCGCGTTCGTTCCCCACAGCCAGAGCGAGGCGCGGTTGTGGGCCCTCGGCGGCGCGCGGCGCGTCGGGGAAGCGGCGCCGGATGGTCGGGACGAGCGCCAGGATCAGCAGCAGCGGGGAGGAGCCGAGCAGCAGGGAGAGGTTCCAGCCGAAGCTCCCGGGAAGGAGCCCGACCAGCCCGAGCCCGCCGAGGACGCCGATCATCGCGGAGAACTCGAACGTGTTGAGCCGGACGGACGCTCCGGCGCCCCGGTCGTCCAGGAGCAGGGCGATGAGGCCCCCCACCGTGCCCAGGGTATGCGCGCACCCGAGGACGAGGCGTCCGAGCACCAGGACCGCGAAGGATCCGGCGCTGGCCAGGAGCAGGAGGCCCGCGAGAAGCAGCGCCGGCGCGACGGCCAGCGTCGTCCCGAGACGACGGCCAGCCAGCCAGCCGCTGGGCACCGCGGCGGCCATGCGGGCGAAGCCGAAGGCGCCGGCCACCACGCCGAGCTGCCAGTCGGCCAGCGCATGGGTCCGCGCGATCTCCGGCAGGAGCGGGCTGAAGGCGCCGATGGAGAAGCAGCTGCAGAGGCCGATGAGGCACAGCAGGGCTGTGCCGCTCAAGGCGCGAACGGTCGGGCGATCCCCCAGGGGTAGAACGGTGGCATGTCCGCGCTGGGGCGCATCGCGAAGCGCGCCGGGCGCTTCTCGAGAATGGTGGCGGTCACCGCATTGAGCTTGTCGGGACGATCGAGCGTGACGGTGAGGACGGCGCCCTCCACCTCGTAGCGGATCTCCTGGAAGGCCATAGGGCGGTCAGCCTCCCGCGCGCTCGACGGGGCCGCCCTCGGGGGCCGTGAGCTCCTCGGTCTCGCCCGCCTTGAGCTTGCGGAACACCGTCTTGGGATCGATGCCGAGCATCTTGGCGGCGAGCGTCTTGTTGCCCTTGGTGAACCGCAGCGTCTCCTCCAGCATGCGCTGCTCCGCCTCGGCGAGCGTCGTGCCCACGCGGATCCTGAAATACCCGTCGGGCGCCGGGCCGTCGTCCTTCATGGCGTGGGCGTCGGGGCCCCGCTCGAGCATCACCGCCCGCTCGGCGATGTTGGCGGGCAGGTCGGCCACGTCCACCACGGGGCCGCGCGCGAGGACGACGGCCCGCTCCAGGACGTTTTCGAGCTCCCGGACGTTGCCGGGCCACGCATAGGCCTCCAGGCACCGGAGGGCCTCGTCGCTCAGGCCCTCGAGCTTGCGATTGTTCTTCGCCGCGTACAGACGCAGGAAGTGCTGGGCGAGGACGGCCACGTCCTCCCGCCGCTCGCGGAGCGGCGGCGCGGTGACCGTGATCACGTTGAGACGGTAGTAGAGATCCTCCCGGAACCGCTTCTCCCTCACCAGGGCCCCGAGGTCCTGATTGCTCGCCGCCACGATCCGCACGTCGACCCGGATCGTGCGCGTGCCGCCCACGCGCTCGAACTCGCCTTCCTGGAGCACGCGGAGGATCTTGGGCTGGGTCACCGGCGAGAGATCGGCGACCTCGTCCAGGAACAGCGTGCCCCCGTCGGCCAGCTCGAAGCGCCCTTCCTTGCGCCCCGCCGCGCCGGTGAACGCCCCCTTCTCGTGGCCGAACAGCTCCGACTCCAGGAGGTTCTCGGGCAAGGCGGCGCAGTTCACCGCCACGAAGGGGCCGGCGCGCCGGGGCGACCGCTCATGGATGGCGCGAGCGGCGCCCTCCTTGCCCGTCCCGCTCTCGCCGTAGATGAGCACGGTGGCTGAGCTGTTCGCGACCTGGTCCACCAGCATCATCATGCGGCGGAACGCCGGGCTCACGCCGATGTAGTCGCCCTGGCGGAGCAGATCGTCGAGCCGCCGCTGGAGCGCCTTGTTCTCCTGGATCAGCGCGCGCCGCTCGAGCGCCTTGCGGATGACGCGGATGAGCTGGGCCCGCTGGAAGGGCTTGGTGAGGAAGTCCACCGCCCCGTCCTTCATCGCCTTCACCGCTTCCTCCACGGTGCCGAAGGCGGTGAGCATGACCACGTCCAGGTCCGGGCTCAGCGCCTTGACCTCGCGCAGGAGCTCGAGCCCGGTGAGCCCGGGCATCCTGAGGTCGGAGAGGACGAGGTCGATGCCGCCCGCCCGGAGCCGCTCCATGGCCGCCTGGCCGTCGGGGGCGAGAACCACGGCATAGCCCTCCCGCTCCAGCGTGCGCTCGAGGCTCTCGCGCACGGCGGGATCGTCGTCGGCCACCAGGAGCGTCGCGTGGGGCGCGGGGGCGGCTTCGGTCACGGCCTCTCCGTCCTCTTGATGGGCAGGGACGCCGTGAAGGTCGCGCCCGCGCCCGGTGTGCTGCTCCAGTGGATCTGCCCGCCGTGCTCCTCGACGATCTGGCGGGTGATGGACAGGCCGAGCCCGGTGCCCTGGGGCTTGGTGGTGAAGAACTGCTCGAACAGGCGGCGGCCCACTTCCGGGGGAATGCCCGCCCCGGTGTCGCTCACGGCGATCTCCACGGTGTCGGACGAGCGGGTGGTGGTGACGGTCAGGGCGCCGCCCTGCGACAGCGCCTCGAGCGCGTTCTTGACGAGGTTGAGGATGGCCTGGCGCAGGAGCGCCCGGTCGATGGCCATGGGCGGTACCGCGGGGTCGGTGCTGAGGTGCACGCCGATGCCCTGCCGGGTGGCAAGCGGCCGCACGAACTCCACCACCGCGGCCACCATCTCGTTGATCGAGTCCTCCTCGAACTGGGGCCGGGGGAACCGGGCGAAGGCCAGCCACTCCTCGGTGAGCGCGTCCAGCGCGACGACCTGCTCGCGGATGGCCTTCACGAGGCCGGCCGCCTCCGCCATCTCCGCATCCGGCCGCGCGCCGACGATGTCGCCGAGGATCTCCGCGTTCAGCTCGATGGCGGCGATGGGGTTGCGCACCTCGTGGGCGATCCTGAGGGCCAGCTTCCCGACGGTGGCCATGCGCTCGGCCACAACGAGCTCCTGCTGCGCGGCCTGAAGGCGGGTCAGCGTTTCCCTGAGCTCCGCGTTCAGCCGCTCCACCTCCGCGCGGGCCCGCCGCTCGCGATCCGCCACGTGGCCGAGGGCGACGGCGGGCAGCCCGACCTGCCCCATGAGGATGACCACCGCGGTCCACGCGGCCTCCGGCGGCGCGAGCTGCCCGGCCGCCCAGTACGAGAGCCCCGCGATCACCGTCAGGAGAAGCCCCGCGGACCGGCCGAAGTAGTAGGCGTTGACCGCGACGAGCGGGAAGAACAGGTTGACGTAGGGGCTGTCGCCGCCCCCCGTGAGGTAGAGCAGGGCGAAGACCAGCAGCAGGTCCACCGCGAGCGCGCCGCTGAAGATGTGGCGCGTCGCGCGCGGATTGACGGTGACGAGCGCGAGGATGCAGGTCTTGTAGGCGCCGAACCAGAGGACGAGCGAGTAGACGTCGATCCGGAACCGCGGCCGCACGGGGGCGAGCCCCACCGTCGCCAGACCGCCGACCATCACCACGGCGAGCAGGAAGGCGAAGACGCGCTCGTCCCGCTCCAGGAGGCGGAACACCACGTTGCCGGGCCGGCGCCCCGACCTGTCGCGGCCGGCCGGGCTCGCGGTGGCCGCCGCGCCCGCGGCGTCGCCGTCGAGCGGAACGCCGCCGCCGGGTCCGGACGACGACGACTGAGCCGGTGCGGACATGCCGCTAGTCTATCGCATCCTGCGGCTTGACGGGCTCCCCGGCGGCCCGTACCGTCGGCGGCATGGCTCTGCTCGGCAGCGCGGTCCTCGCCTTCTGGCACGACATCGCCCCGGGCGGCGACGCGGAGTTCAACCACTGGCATACCCAGGAGCACATCCCGGAGCGCGTCGGCGTGCCGGGCTTCCTCCGCGGCCGCCGCTACGAGGCCGCCGGCCGCGGCCCCCGCTACTTCAATCTGTACGAGACGGAGGACTTGGGCGTGCTCGACAGCCCGCCCTATGTCGAGCGGCTCCAGCACCCGACGCCCTGGACGCGGCGCGCGCTGCCGCTGTTCCGGGGCTCCAAGCGGACGGCGTGCCGGACCGTGCTGAGCCTGGGCCTGGGGCTCGGCGGCGCGCTCGCCACCCTGGACCTGGGACCCGAGAGCGGTCGCGCGGAGGAGCTGCGGGGATGGCTCACGCGGACGGCGCTGCCCGCGCTGAGCCACCGACCCGCCATCGTTGGCGTCCACCTGTGCGAGGCCGACGTCGCCACGACCCAGGCCAAGTCGAAGACTGCCGAGGGTGGACTCCAGGACCGGAGCGACGTGATGGCCCGCTGGGTCGTCCTGGTCGAGGGCATCAGCCCCGAGGTCGTGGAGGCGGCCGCCCAGGAGCTGTTGGGTCCCGAGGGCGCCGGGCGCCACGGCGCCGCGCCCGAGGTCGCGCTGGCCGTCTACCGCCTCGCCTACTGTCTGGCGAGATAGGTAGCCGGCGGGGGGCCCGGCCCGCCTCAGTCCAGGGGCGGCCGCCGACGATGCCACGTGGTGGCCTGCTCGTAGGCATGGCCGACCCGCAGCACGGTGGCCTCGTCGAAGGGCCGCCCGACGATCTGGATAGCCAGAGGCAGGCCGGCGGCGGAGAAACCGCAGGGGACCGCGAGGGCCGGCAGCCCGAGAGCATTGAACGGGCGCGTGAGCCGCGAGAAGCGGCCCATGCGGGCCACGACGTCGTCCACCGATCCAGCCTTGACGGCTTGGAGCGACGGGGCGGGCTCGGGAATCACCGGCGCCACCAGCACGTCCACGGCCTCGAACACCTCGGCGATGAAATGGCGGGCGAGCCGCGCGCGCAGTCGCAGCGCCTGGAGGTAGTCGTGGGCCGAGACGCCTCGGCCCACCTCGAGCCGGGCCCGCACTGCCGGCTGCACCTCGTGAGGCCGCTCCGTGAGCAGGCGCGCGTGGATGGTCGCGGCCTCGACGCGGCTGATGACGTTGGCCACGTCGACCAGCCCGGCGGCATCGGGCAGGCCGAGCTCTTCCACCCGCGTCCCCAGCCCTTCGAGGACGCCGAGCGCGGCCCGCGCGCCCGCGCCCATCTCGGGATCGATGTGGTCGAAGAAGTAGCCCGCCGGCACGCCCACGCGAAGGCCCGTGATCGGCGCCTCGAGCCCGGCCAGGTAGTCCGGCACCGGGCGATGGCTGGTGGTGGCGTCGTGGGGGTCGCGCCCCGCCATGACCGCCAGCAGCAGCGCGGCGTCCCGAACCGTGCAGGCCAGCGGCCCCACGTGGTCGAGCGACCAGGACAGGGCCATGGCCCCCGCGCGGCTCACGCGCCCGTAGGTGGGCTTGAGCCCCACGACGCCGCAGCAGGCGGCGGGGAGCCGGATGGAGCCGCCGGTGTCCGTGCCGATGGCGCCCAGCGCCAGGCGGGCGGCCACCGCGGCGCCCGAGCCGCTGGAGGAGCCGCCCGCGCAGTGCCCGGCCCGCCACGGGTTCTGGACGTCGCCGTGGTGGGCATTGTCCCCGAACGGACCGGAGGCCAGCTCGGACATGTTGAGCTTGCCGAGCCCGACCGCCCCCGCGGCGAGGAGGCGTCGCGCGGCCGTGCACTCGTGCTCGGCGACGAAGTACGCGGCCGTCTTGGTGCCGCACGAGGTCGGCTGGCCGGCCAGGTGGCAGAGGTCCTTGAACGCGACGGGCACGCCGTGGAGCGGGCCGCGCCAGCGCCCGGCCGCGGCATCGGCCTCGAGCGCCCGGGCGGCGCCGAGCGCGCCCTCCGCGTCCACGGCGATGAAGGCCCGCAGCCGACCGTCGAGGCGCTCGATGCGCGCGAGGCATTCGCGCGTGACCTCCACGGGCGAGCGGCGGCCCGCACGGATGTCCGCGGCGAGCCCGGCCACCGTGAGATCACTCATCGGACGAGCCGGCCGCTGGGGACGAGCCGGCCACCGGCGGGCCGCCGGCCTCGAGCGCGGCGGCGAAACCCGACGGCTCCTCCGCGAGCGCCAGGTCCGCTGCCGCGCACTCGATGGCCGCGGCGATGTTGGTCGCTTCCGCCTGCTGGGGCCGTGGATCAGGCATCAGTTGCCTCCTGGGTCGGGGGGGAGACGGCCGACGGCGTCACGCCGGGGCGCGCCCGCGCGCCTGGCGCAGCATCTCGACGAGGACGGCTCGGGTGTCCTCGGCGGTGGCAACCTCGCGCGGGAAGCCGATGCGGGCGCTCGACATGTGGTCCCCCGCGCGCAGCCGCAGCGTGAAGCCCAGCCGGTCCACCGCCACCATGGTGGCCTCGTCGGCGGGCTGCCGCGCGACGACGCGCGCGAGAAGGACGAGGGCGTCCCGATGGTCGCGATTCATGTGCTCCGCGATGTCGGCGGCGGCCTCCGCCAGCGGATCCGGGCGCGCCGCCGCGTAGTCCGCCTTCGTCACCCAGCCCATGGCGGCGAAGCCCCCCACGAAGTACACCTCGGCGACCTCCAGCCGCCAGAACGAAAAGTCCGCGAAGTCCACCCACGCCGCCGCGTCCGGATGCCGCCCGAGGTATCGCGCGCGCGCCGCGGCGGCCGCATCGTCGCCGAGCCGCGCCGCCTCGCCCATCAGGGTGACGCGGGCCGCGGCGAGCGGATCCGCCTCCGAGCCGAGCGGGGTGACGAGCAGGCTCGCGCGCGGATCAGCCTCCAGGTTCTGGGTGTGCATGGCCATGGCGCTGATGAGGAGCAGTGGCCGGCCGCGCTCGTCGCCCGCGTAGGGCATCACCGAGCCGAAGGGGTGTCCGGGACGGCGGCGCGACAGGGTGGCGAGCGCGCCCCTCCGCCCCACGTACACGAGCGTCCGCGCGCGCTCCGCGTGGCCGGGCTCGGGGGGCGCGGGCGTCACCGGGGGCGCGGCGGGACCGGCGTGCTCGGGCATGCCCGCCCTAGAGCTTGCTCCGGCCCGCCGCCTTGTCGAGGAAGCCGCCGAGGACGCGATTCAACTCCTCCGGCTGCTCCATGTTGGACAGGTGCGAGGCCGAACGGAGCACGGCCAGCTCCGCCACGGGCAGCGCCGCCTGGATGTCACGGGCCATCTGGGGCGGCGGGCCCGGATCCTCCTCGCCGACGACGACGAGGGCGGGGCAGGTCACGGCGCCGAGCCGGTCGGTGACGTCGATCTCTTCGCATCGAGTCGAACGCTGGTTGGCATGGCGCGACCGGCTCCTGTCAGACAGCATCGTACTACAGCGCCGCGGGAGCGGCACGTGGACGGTCACTCGCGGGTGGCCGTGCTCGGGCAGATCTGGTTGTACGGGCAGTAGCGGCAGACCTGGTAGCTCGGCGTCGCCGCGAAGCGCCGGGCGCGGATGCCGGCGGCCGCCGCGCGGATCGCGGTCTCGGCCCCGAGGAGGTCGGCGTCGAGCGGCCGATGGCGACCGACGAGCCCGGAGTCGAGGAAGCGCAACTCGACTCGGGCTGGCAGTCGCCCGGTGGCGATGCGCTCGGCCAGCGCGTAGATCCTGAGCTGCAGGCTCTCACGCGCGCGCCGGTCGGCGCTCCGCTGCTCGGTCACGTCACTCGACTTGTAGTCGATGATCACGGCGCCTTCCTCGGTCTGATCCACCCGGTCGAAGCGCCCCCGCACGCGAGTGGTCTCGAGGGCAAAGGAGAACTCCTGCTCGACCGCCCAGGGCTTCTCCCCCGCGGCCTCTTCCTCCTGGTAGAAGCGGGTAAGCGCTTCCACGCCGGCCTGCTTTCGCTGCTCCTCGTGCTCCCGGGTGAGAAAGCCCTCGTTCCGCCACGCGGCCTCGAAGGCGGCGAGCAAGCCGGTGATCGGCGTATAGGCGCCGATCGAGCGGCGCCGGAGGTAGTACTCGATCCCTTTGTGAAGCGCATTGCCGTACACGATCGAATGGTGCGGCGGAATGGGGATTCGCTTGAAGTGGATGTACTCGTACTTGAGCGGGCACGTCTGATAGTCGTCGACCTGACGATGGCTCACCGCGAGCGCCTCGTCGGGACCCAGGGGCGCCCAGTCGGCGCTGATCGCCGGCGACGCGGGCGCGTGCCGCCGAAGCTCCTCGATCGCCCGCGCGCGGTGGGGGCGGGCGGCGGCGGTCGGAAGGTCCAGGGCCTCGAGCACGAACTGGCTCACCTTGCGCGGACGAGTCCCGGACCCCTCGGCGCTGGTCAGGTACAGTCGCTCCTTGGCGCGGGTCATGGCCACGTAGAACAGGCGCCGTTCCTCCTGGAGATGGTGGTCGCCTTCGGGAAGGCGGTCCTTGATGAGGGCCGCCGGGATGTCGAAGGCCTCGGCCCGACGACGCAGGGGGAACTCGTTCTGGACGCCGTTGACCACGAACACCACGGGCCACTCGAGCCCTTTCGCCTTGTGGACGGTGAGGACATGGACCGCCGGCGTGTCGCTCTCGGCCTCCGCCACCGGCGGGTCATCGCCCGCCGCGATGAGGGCCCCGAGGTGCTTCACGAACTCGGAGACATTGTCGTACCTGAGGACCCGCGCGGCGTCGCGGATCCGGTTGAAGAACTTGGTCACGTTCTGCACTTCCTGCACTTGCTCCGGCGGAGCTTGCGCGTACTGGGTCAGCAGCCCGGATTCGAGCAGGAACTGGTAGAGCACCTCGCCCGTGGGCCGCTCCCGGGCAAGCTCCATGTACCGGTGCAGGTCCGACACCAGCCGCCGGACGGCCGCCTGCCCTCCCTCTCCGTCGGCCCGCTCGGCCTCCCGCCGCAGCACGTCAATGAGGCGCTGGTGACGACGCTCGGCCTCGCGAGCATGATCTGCCAGCTCTGTGATCGGAACGTGATAGATGCTCGACGAAGCCAGGTAGTGGAGGCTGACCGAGTCGTCGGGCTGCGCGACAGCGCGCAGAAACGCGATCAACAGGCGGACCTCGGGACGACCGTAGAGCCCCGCGTTGCCCGAGAACGTCCACGGAATCTCCTGGAGGTTGAGGGCGCGGAGAAACGCATCCGCATCGTCATTCGTCCGGACCAGGACGGCCATGTCCTTGTAGGGCCGGCCGCGAGCGTGCTCGGCCGCGATCATGCTCGCCACCCGATCGGACTCACTCGACACCGTGTCGAACCCGAAGTGGACCGGCCCCACGTCTTCCCGGGCGGCGGGCCCAGCGGCACGCAGACGCTTGTTGATGCCGTACTTGACCTCCAGGCGCTCAGGGTCGTTGTGGCGGATCAGGCGATACGCAGCATCGAGGATGGGCTGTGACGACCGGTAGTTGTCACCGAGGACGACATCGCGCGCATCCGGGTACCACTCCTTGAACTGCATGACGTTCGAGAGCGCAGCCCCCCGCCACTTGTAGATCGAATTGTGCACCACGATGCCGGAGGCCACGAAATTGTGCGTCTTCTCGACCTCCAGATCGAACACCTCCGTCGTTGCCACGTGCTCGCTGACGCTCACGACGCGCTCGTAGACGACGCGATGCCCCCGGACGACGGGAAGGTAGTGCCCCGCAAGCACGTTGCCGGCGGGCATCACGAGCGCCGGCTTGTGCTGAACGTTACGGGCCCCGACCGCGAACCGGACCTCGAGCAGGCCATCGGTAAGATCTCGGAGGAACTCCGCCTGCCGGCCGATCTCCTGGAGGGACGCTCCCGTCAGCATGACCCGGCGGCCCTTCTTGGCCGGCCGCGACGTGACGCCGGCGCGCCGCAGGCGTGCGATGGTCTCGGGGTCCGACGTCTCGAGCGTGACCGCGTGGAGAACCGGCGCGGCCTTCAGGAGCCGTCCCCGTGCCTTGGGCATGTGGCGGCGGTAGCACATCGTGACGATGACCTTGACCCGCCGGCTCCGCCCCCGGTTCACCGCTCCAAGCGACACGTGGGGCGCCTGAAGATCGATGCCCAGATCAGCCGCCAGCCGCTCCGCGCTCTTCCCCGTTTCCAGCTCCCCGTAGAGCCGATCGAGATAGGGTCCTACCATCATCGTGTTCTTGCGGGGCTTGAATGGCAGGGTCGGGATGGCATAGCGGAGGGACCACAGCGCCTCGAGGAACCGCGCTTCGGCTTCCGACGTGCAGGCCCGAAGCCCGATGATACGATCGGCGGAGCGTTCGAGCGTCAGCCGGACCGCGAGATCGTCGGTGACGCCGATGCGCCAGCCCAGATCGCGTCGATCCATGAGGTACACGTATTTGAACCCCTTCGCGACCACCCTCCTCGGAACGTGGCAGAGCATCTTGTGGTTGGCGGTAGCCGTCACGCGCGCTCCCGACTCCGTCTCCAACGTCACGAACCTCGCCGCCCGGGAGCGACGGAAGACCCGCGCGACCCGGCTAGTGCCCAGGTGGCCTTTCCCGAGGGCCGTGATCACGGTGTCGCCCGGCCGGATCGCCCGGATCGGGCGCTGGCCCTCCGAGGTGTCGACGAGCGTTTCACCCGGCAGGCATTGGTCGTCATCGGCAACGACGGACAGGTTTCGGTGGCGCCCGGCGAGAAGCTTCACCACCTCGAACTGCGCATAGTTAGTGTCCTGGAACTCGTCGACGAGGAGATAGCTGAAGCGCTCCTGATATCGCCTGAGCACGTGCGGCCGAGATCGAAGAAGGCGGAGCGCCTGCACGATCTGATCGCCGAAATCCACGTTGCCAGCCTGGCTCATCAGCGTCCCGTACACGCTGTACATGCGGGCCAGCTCGATGTGGTGCTCGGCCTCGATGCGGGAAGCCTGGTCACCCGCCTCTGCCAGCAGCTTCTCAGCATGCGCCAGGAACTCTTCCGGCCCCACGTCCTCGTCCTTGAGCCGGCTGATGACGGTGACGATCGCCTGCAGGTGGCGCGTTGGGTCGCCCAGGGGCCGATAGTGGCGCAGCGGCAGCTCGAACAGGTGGTCACGCAGGAAGATCACCTGCTCCGCCCGCGTGAGCACCCGGAAGTCGGGCGTGAGCCCCAGCTCGAGCGCGTTCTCGCGGATGAGCCGGTCGCCGAAGGCGTGGAAGGTCGAGATCTGCACGTCGGCGTACCCGTAGGGGACGAGGGTGTCCACCCGCTCTTCCATCTCGGCCGCGGCCTTGTCGGTGAAGGTCAAGGCCAGGATCTGGGACGGGCGCGCGCGGCGGCTCGCGATGAGGTAGGC
>Ga0184637_10002782_pt1 | contig 11132 bp, 9 predicted proteins | sample PLM3_127_b2_FD_133143 | JGI IMG/M metagenome (GOLD analysis project Ga0184637, IMG submission 133143) | Groundwater sediment microbial communities from an aquifer in East River, Colorado, USA - PLM3_127_b2 | ecosystem: Environmental > Terrestrial > Soil > Riparian zone | place: USA: East River... | reverse complement strand
GATGGTGCCCCAGGTGAGGGCAGCCAGCGCGACGAGCAAGACGCCAGTAGAGGTGCGGGTGAGTGGAGATGTGGAGGTGGGAGGGTTCATGCTATAGTAGGGCTTACATTTTGCTTTGCATCCACGATCCTCACAGAGGGCGGGCGGCACACCAAGATAACTTCGTCTGGGCTTACGCAACGGGGGCTTGAACCACCAAGACACCAAGGCACAAAGTTCTCTTCGCCTAACCTTCTTCGTGTCTTTGTGTCTTCGTGGTGAATTTTCTTAGCCTTTCGCGGACGCTGGCGTAAGTCAAGTTCGTGTGTCTTCGTGGATTCAATCTGACCCGATGATAACTAAACGCGATTTCTCACGCTATCGCTCTTTCCCCGGCACGCACGACAACCGCTTCGACGTCATACTGCGCGCGGTTGATATTGTGGAAGGCCTGCCCGAGCCGGTCTTCGCGCTGATCCTCTTGGGGCTGGCGTTGTTGCCCGCCTGGGCGCGCGTCTATCTTGAGGCTCTGCCCTTCTCTCTGCCGTTCGCGCTTTCCCTCTGGCTGTTCTTTCTGGGCGATTGGGCGCTGTTGGTGACTCTGCCCCGCGCGCGTAAATCGTTCGGCCCGGCCAAGCCGCCCACGCTCGTGCTGGCGGTGATGCGCTTGTTGCCCGCGTTAGCCCCAGGGTCATTGGCGCTGGTGGCGCAAGCCCTCGGCACGGTGTTAGTGATTTACGGCTTCTGGATTGAGCCGCATCGCCTCGGCCTCACTCGTCAAACGCTGCGCTCGCCCAAGCTCAGGCCCGGCCTGCGGCCCCTGCGCCTGCTGCACCTCGGCGATTTGCACGTCGAGCGCCTCACCGACCGCGAGCGGCAGTTACTGGAGTTGGTGCGCTCCGCCGCTCCCGATGTGATCCTGTTCTCTGGCGACTTTCTGAATCTATCCTATCTCCACGACCGCGCGGCCCGGGACGATGCCCGCCAGGTTCTGCGCGAATTATTCGCGCCGCTTGGGGTGTTCGTGGTCACGGGCAGCCCGGCAGTGGATTTGCCCGAGATCGTGCCGCACTTGCTCGAGGGCCTGCCCAACCTGCGCTGGCTGCGCGACGAGAAGATCACGCTCGAACACGAGGGTCAATCCATTGACCTCGTCGGCCTGTCCTGCACGCACAAGCCGTTCGTGGATGCGCCGAAGTTGATGTCTATCCTGACCGCCCCCGGGGGAGAGGTTGAGGGTGGAGGCTCTTTCACCCTCCTCCTCTACCACTCGCCCGACCTTGCGCCGGAGGCGGCCGAAGCCGGGATAGACCTGCAGCTCTCCGGGCACACGCACGGCGGGCAGGTGCGGTTGCCGCTCTACGGCGCGCTGTACGCCGGTTCGCTCTATGGCAAACGTTTTGAAATGGGGCGCAAGCAAGAGGGGGCGATGACGTTATACGTGACGCGCGGCATTGGGATGGAAGGCAAAGGCGCGCCGCGCGTGCGCTTCCTATGCCCCCCGGAAATCACACTGTGGGAAATTAGAGGTTAGAGGTCAGAAGTCGGAAGTCGGACGGGCCTTGTGGTACAAGCAATCCTCCCACCTCCCACTTCTCACTTCTCGCCTCTCACCTCCACCTTCATCTCCCTCACCAAAAACGCCTCAAAATCTGGCTCGGTCTCCGGGTGCTTGGAATGCACGGTCCGGGGAGTCACCTCGGCCCAACGATACACGCGCTCGTACACCGCCTTGCTGATCAAAATCTCGCCGCGCCCGGCCCCATCGCAATAGCGCGCCGCCCGGTTCACCGTGTCGCCGATCACGGTGTATTCCATGCGCTCCGGCGAGCCGATGAAGCCGTGCAGCACCGGCCCGGTGTGAACGCCGATGCCGACCTCAAACGGCGTCAGGCCGCGCCGCTGCCAGCTCTCGTGCAGCTCGACCAGCGCCGCCTGCATCTCGCACGCCGCCCGTACCGCCTTTTGGCACTGCTGCTCGTCGGGCTCCGGGCTGCCGAACACCGCCAGAATCGAGTCGCCTCCGAACTTGTCCACCATCCCGTCGTAACGAAAGACGATGGGGACGCACGTGCTGAACATCTCGTTGAGCATATTCAACAAACTAGCCGGTTCCATCTGCGCGCTCAGGGCCACAAAGCCGCGCACGTCGGCGTTGAGGATCGTCACCGGGTTGGCGCGCTCGCCGCCGAGCTGCAGGCGGCCGGTCTCTTTCACCAGGCGCTCGGCCAGCTTGGGCGAGAACTGGCGCAGCAGGTTGGTGCGCCGGTTCTCCTCGTTACGCAGTTCTTGCTGCAGCGCCTGGTTCTTGATGAACATCGCCGCCTGGTTCGCCATCGCCACCATCAGACGCAGATCGTCGTCGTTGAAGGCTTTGTTGTTGAGAAGGTTGTCCACGCACACCACGCCGAGCACTTCGTCGCTCCAGACCAATGGGGCATACATGGCCGACTGCGTGCCCGACCACAACACGCTGGCGTACAGGTCGCCCCCAACCTCGGGCGGGCTGAAGCGCCAGATGAAGGCGCGCCGGGTCTCGAGGGCGCGCTTGGCGAGGTTGGTGCTGACCGAGGCTTTTCCGGCGGGGAGGTGGGCTTTGAGCAGGAGTTCAGGGCCTAACAGCATCGCGCCGCGTTTGGCGTCGGGGAGGGCGTTGAGCAGATGCTCGACCACGGTTTGAGCGAGCGGCTCGACCGCGTCCAGCGTGCCTAGCGCCGCGCCGAGTTCGTAAAACGCCGTCAGCCGCGAGCGGATGGTCTCCAGGCCCGCGACTCCTTCAATCTCAGGCGGCAGGATGAGGGTGGAGGGCGCTTCGCTCGCCGCCACCGTGCCCGCGACCACGCCCGGAGCTTCCTCTTGGGGCACGGTTTCCAGTTGTACCTCGAGTTTGGTCTGGCCCACCTGCACTTTGTCGCCCGGCCAGAGGCGGGTGCGGCTCGCGATGCTTTGCCCGTTCACCCACGTCCCATACTTGCTGCCCAGGTCCTCAATCCAGTATTCGCCGTTTTCGAGCGTCAACCGCGCGTGCTGGCGCGAGACCAATACGTCAGGCGTGAGGTCAATATCCACCACCTGAGTTCCCGACGAGCGCCCCACGGCCGCCGTCGTCTTCTTCAATTCGTACTTGCGTTGGGGGTTAGGAGGGTAGGTGGCGTAGACAATCATAGATTCAAAACCCGTTACACGTTCAATTCGCTGACTCTTCTCACCCCATCCAAACAGCCTTTTAGAAAGCGTTCTCAAACTCGCTCGTCGTCCGCGTCCTTCGCGAAGCACCCTTTGGGGCGCGGCAACCGCGTCCTCGCGGTTGGGGAGCGTTTCAGGACACTCTCCTAGAATAAATGCCATTGTAGTCCGGAATATCTCTCAGAGCAAAAAATGTGATTCTGGGGTAGTGAGGCAATGCCGGGGCCTGGCGGCCACTCGGGTGGGGCGGGTATCTTAAATAATCCCCCCTCCTATTGCGCCATGTGGGGGAAGTGGTATATACTGTGGGTCGCTGTGGGGAAAAGTGGGACAACATGGAACGCCGTGCTACAAACGTGGCCCGGCGTTCCCGCATTATAAGGCGTTTTAGAACTAATGTTCTTGGGCGAGTTTACGCATGCGATTGACGACAAAGGCCGCCTGACCATCCCGGCCAAGTTCCGCTACGAGTTAGAAGGTGGCGCCGTCGTCACGCGTGGCTACGAAAAGTATCTGCTGATTTACACCGCCGAAAATTTCCGGCGCTTTACGACCCGCTCCGAAACCCTGACGCCAACTGATCCCGAGAACCGCGCGCTGCTGCGCTTCGCCTTTTCCGGGGCCAGCGAGGCGGCGCTCGACAAGCAGGGCCGTATCCTCATCCCCCCGTTCTTGCGCGAGTACGCCGGAATTGACGGCGAGTGCGTGATCGTGGGCGTGGGCCATTACGTCGAAGCGTGGAGCCGCGCGAGTTGGGCCGAGCAATTGCAGACCCTCAACGACCCCGTTGCCAACGCCCAGCGCTTTTCGGCGCTCGACCTGTCCACCGGAGGATAGCGAGCCGCCATGCCAGGCTCGCATCAGCCTGTTCTTTACCAAGAAGTGCTCATCGGCCTGCGCCCGACGCCCGGCGGCAAATACATTGACGGCACACTCGGGGCCGGGGGCCACGCCGCTGGATTGCTCGCCCTTTCCAGCCCCGACGGGCAGTTGTTGGGGATGGACCTGGATCCGGCAGCGTTAGAGGTTGCCCGGCGCACGTTGGAGCCCTTTGGAGCGCGCGCCCGGATCGTACAAGGCTCGTACACCCAAATGGCTGAAGTTGCGAAGGACTTCGCGACAGCCGATGGCTCCCTTCAAGGGGTAGATGGAATCTTGCTGGACTTGGGCCTCTCGTCCCTGCAAGTGGACGACCCAACCCGAGGGTTTGCGTTCCGCCTGGAGGGGCCGCTCGACATGCGCTTCGACCCGCAGGCCGAGCTGACCGCCGCCGAGATCGTGAACGAGTGGCCCGAAGCTGAGTTGGCCGACGTGCTTTACCAATACGGCGAAGAGCGCCAGAGCCGGAAGATCGCGCGAGCCATTGGCGCGGCCCGGCCCCTACACACCACGCGCCAGTTGGCGGAGGTCGTGGCGGAAGCGATAGGAGGGCGGCGCGGAGCCGATCGCCTCCACCCGGCCACCCGCACCTTTCAAGCGTTGCGCATCGCCGTGAACGGCGAACTAGAGGCGGTGGAGACTGTGCTGCCCGTTGCGGTGAGCTTGCTCAAACCGGGCGGGCGGCTGGCCGTGATCTCCTTCCACTCGCTGGAAGACCGAATCGTCAAGACCTTCTTCCGGCAGCAGGCGCGGGCGACAGATTTTGTCCCCCCCTTGAAAGAAATAACTCGCAAACCCGTCGTGACGACGGACGACGAAGTGGCCCGCAACCCGCGCGCCCGCAGCGCCAGGCTGCGGATCGTCGAGAAAGTGTGATGGTACAGACCTTGCAAGGAGAGAAGGCACGCCGCTCAATTCGCGATTCGGTTTTGAGGTGTGAATCGAGGACGGAGACTTGAAGAGGGTATGAACCAAGCTTACACCGTTCCATTCCTGCGCGCCTTTCGGCAAGCCCCGTGGCGCACCCAAACGCAAGCGGTTGCGGCCTGGGCCATCATCCTCCTGATTGTGGCGGTGCTGGGCGGCCTGTATTTGAGCGTGGCCTCGCGGGCTGCTACCGCCGGACGCGACTTGCAGAACTTAGAGTTGCGCAAGGCCGCTCTGTTGCAAGGCAACGACGAACTGCGCGCCGAACTTGCTCGTTTGCGCTCTACGACCTATTTATACGACCGGGCGCGCGCGCTGGGCTTTTATCCGGCTCAGGACGATCAAATTGAGTACCTGAGTGTAAACAACTACCCGTCCGCAGTCCTGGCCCCGCCTCCGCCCGTGGCCGCCGCCCCGACTCAAATGGCCGCGTTGGGGTCGTGGTTTGTGGAAACACTCAATCACTGGCTGACGGGGCAAAGCCGGTCAGGACGATGATCGAAACGGTTTTCGTCCGTTTGCGTTTTGTGCTGATGGGCCTGGCGATCCTCGCCGGGCTGGTGGTTTTCCAACTCGTGCGCATCGATTTCACCAGCCGCACGGTCGAGGAGATGCGCCGCCTCTCCGACGCCATCACCCAGCGCCCGCGCACCTTCCAGCCGGAACGCGGCCGCATCTACGACCGCTCGGGCGAAATGCTCGCCACCAACACCGTTCAATACGAATTAGGCCTCTCGCTTTCTTTCATAGTGAACGAGGACGAAGTCGTCGAGACGCTGGCCGACTTGCTCGATCAGCCCGAGTCGGAACTGCGCCAGAGGCTGCACGACGCCGAGGTGCACAACGCTCAGGCTCAAAGCGAGCAGGAGAAAATCCGCTATCTCCTGCTGGCGCGCCCGGTCAGCGGCGAAATCGGGAATCAGATTAAAGCTTTGCGCGAATCCGGCCAGAAACGCCTCAGCGGCGTAGACCTCACGCCCATCCCGCTCCGCTTTTATCCGAGCGGGGCGCTGGCCGCGCAGATACTCGGCTTCGTGGCCGACAGCTACGAGGGGCAGGTGGGTTACTTTGGGGTAGAGGGCTTCTACAACGAGTACCTGGCGGGCCGTGCCGTGCAAGGCACTCAGCGCGACGTACCGCTCGAAGTCGAGCCCGACCCCATCCCCGACCAGGGCGCGGATTTGTACCTCACCCTCGACCGCGACATTCAATACCTGGTGGAAGTCAGCCTGGCCGATGCGATCAATACCTACGGGCCCTCCGGCGGAACCATCATTGTGATGGATCCCAAGACCGGCGCGATCCTCGGCATGTCGTCGTGGCCGACCTTCGACCCGAACAACTACGGCCAAAATCTGCCCAGCGACCCGGCGAACCCGGCGGTGAGCGGGCAATACGAGCCGGGCTCCACGTTCAAAATTCTCACCATGGCCGCCGCGCTCGACTCCCGCACGGTGACGCCCGAAACGCCGTTCCTGGACTCGGGCGTGGCCGAGGTGGGCGGGGTCTTCATCCGCAATTGGGATGGGGGCGCGTGGGGCCCGGTGGATATGAACGGCTGTTTGCAGCACTCGCTCAACGTCTGCCTGGCCTCGATTGCGACTTGGATGGGGCCCACGACCTTTTACAACTACCTGACGGCCTTTGGCATCGGCCACCCGACCAGCGTGGATTTGTCTGCCGAGACGGCCGGCCTCCTCAAGCGGCCCGGCGATCCGGATTGGTATGACTCAGACCTCGGCACCAATGCCTTCGGGCAAGGCGTGGCGGTGACGCCCCTGCAACTCATCACGGCGGTGTCGGCGGTGGCCAACGACGGCGAGATGATGGTGCCGCATATGCTCTACCGGTTGCAGGATGGCCTGGCCGTGCACACCACCGAGCCGCAGGTGTTGGGGCGGCCCATCAAGCCCGAGACGGCCAGAACCTTGAGTGCGATGCTGGCGCGCTCGCTGGAGGCCGGCGAGGGCGACCAGGCCTTAGTTCCGGGCTATCGCATTGCGGGCAAGACTGGCACAGCGCAAATTCCCGTCCCCGGCGGCTACGATCCCACGCAGGCGATTGCGTCTTTCATCGGCTGGGGGCCGGTGGACGATCCGCAGTTCATCGTGCTCGTCAAGCTCGACCGGCCCGCGACCAGCATTTGGGGTTCGGAGACCGCCGCCCCGGTGTTTGCTTCGCTGGTCAAAAGGCTGGTGGTGCTGATGGAAATTCCGCCGGACGCGGTGCGGGCGACGTTGACGAGTCAGTGAGCCAGTGTCAAAGTGTCAAATGTCAAGTGGCCCTCTTGACACTTTGACACCTTGTGCATGACACTTCCGGTATGCTCACCCTCGGACACGTCCTCGAAGCCCTCACCGGTTACCAGTCGGCGGGCGGGCCGCAAATCATCACCGACGTGGTGATTGATTCGCGGCTGACCATACCGGGCGCGCTGTTCGTGGCCCTGCCCGGCGAACGCACGGATGGCCACGATTATGTGGGGGCGGCGTTTGCCAAGGGGGCCATCACCGCGCTGGTGCAGCGCGAGATGCCGGGCGAGTTTAACAGCTTAGATTTGCGCGAGCCGGTGACGTACACCCAGGCCGCCGGATTGGCGAACTTACCGCCGGTGGTCTTGCGTGTGGACGACACCCTGAAGGCGATGCAGACGCTCGCGGCTTATTGGCGGAACCGGCTCGATCTGCGGGTGATTGGCGTCACCGGCAGCGTGGGGAAGACCACCACCAAAGAACTCATCGCCGCCGTGCTCGGCACGCGCTATCGCACCTTTAAATCTGAAGGCAACCACAACAACGAAATCGGCCTGCCGCTGATGTTGCTCAAGCTCACCGAGGCTCACCAGCGTGCGGTGCTGGAGATGGGTTTTTACCAGCCGGGCGAGATCAAATTCCTGTGCGACCTGGCCCATCCGCACATCGGCGTGGTCAACAATGTGTACGCCGTACACCTCGAGCGGGCGGGAACCATCGAGAACATCGCGCTGGGCAAAGGCGAGTTGGTGGAGGCCCTGCCGCCCGCGCCGGAGGGCGTAGCCGTGCTCAATGCCGACGACCCGCTGGTGCTGGCGATGCGCGACCGGACGCGGGCCCGCCTCTTCACCTATGGCCTCGATCCCACGTCCGACTTGTGGGCCGACCACATCGAATCGCTTGGGCTGGCGGGTATCCACTTCCACCTGCACTACGCGAAAGCGCACGAGACCCTGCACGTCCGCCTGCCGCTTCTCGGCCAGCACTCGGTGCACACGGCTTTGCGCGCGGCAGCGGTCGGGCTGGTGGAGGGGCTGACCTGGCAGGAGATCATCTATGGCTTGCAGGCGTTGGGAGCCACGCAGCTCCGGCTGGTGGCGGTGAAGGGGCCGGGCGGCAGCGTAATCCTCGACGATACCTACAACGCCTCGCCCGAATCGGTGATCGCGGCCCTCAACCTGCTCAACGAGTTCACCAACGCCAAACGCCGGGTCGCGGTCTTGGGCGATATGCTCGAACTCGGCTCGCAAGAAGAAGTGAGCCATCGGCTGGTGGGGCTGCGTGCGCGCGAGGTCGTGAACCTGCTGGTGACGGTTGGGCCGCGCGCCCGGATGATCGCCGCCAGCGCGCTCAGCGCCGGGCTGCCCGAAGAAGCGGTCGTGCAGTTGTCAAATGCCGACGAAGTGCTGGACTATCTGCGGGGCCGCATTGGCGCGGGCGACGTGGTGCTGCTCAAAGGCTCGCGCGGCGTCAAGCTGGATCGCGTGGTGCCGGCTTTGGAAGCCCAAAGCGGGGAAGCCGCCTGAGGGAGAGGACGATGCGAGATGCGACGTTCGCCCTCACCCTCGGCGGGATCACCTTCCTGCTCACCGTCATCTGGGGCGGGCCGCTCATCGCGCTGTTGCGGCGCTACAAGATCGGCAAGCAAATTCGCATCGAGTTGCCGCAATCGCACCAGACCAAGCTGGGCACGCCCACCATGGGCGGGTTGATGATCGTGGTTCCGGTCGTCGTCATCACGTTGATGCTCAATGTCGTGAACCTGATGCGCAACCTCATGAGCGGCAGCTTTGCGGGGCGCTCGGTGCTGCTGCCGCTGGGTGTGCTGTTGTTCTACACCCTATTGGGCGCGTGGGATGATTGGCTGGGCCTGAGCGGGGTGCGGCGCGGCGAGGGGATGCGCGGGTGGCATATCTTCCTCTGGCAGAACGTGATCGCGCTGGCCGCCGCGCTCGGCCTATACTTCGTGCTCGACAGTCACGTCATGTTCCTGCCGGCGGTGCCGTTCCCGTTTGACTTGGGCCTTTTCTACATCCCGGTGGCGATGTTCGTGATGGTGGGCGCGTCCAACTCGGTGAACCTGACCGACGGGCTGGATGGGTTGGCCGGGTTAATTTCCGCGACGGCCTTTGCGGCCTACGGGCTGATTGCGATGTTGCAGGGGCAGGTGTTTTTGACGCGGTTCTGCTTCACGCTGGTGGGCGCGTTATTCGCCTTCCTGTGGTACAACGCCCACCCGGCCGAGTTGTTCATGGGCGGCGCGGGCTCCTATTCGCTGGGCGCGACGCTGGGCGTGGTGGCGCTAATGACCGGCCAATGGCTGCTCTATCCCGTGATCGCCATCATTCCCATTAGCGTGACGTTGAGTGTGGTTTTGCAGGTGGGCTACTTCAAGCTTACCCGGCGGCTCACCGGGGAAGGGAAGCGCATTTTCAAGATGGCCCCGCTGCACAACCACTTTGAGTTGATGGGCTGGAGCGAGACCCAGGTGGTGCAGCGGTTCTGGTTGGTGGCGCTGCTGGCCGCGATGGTCGGGGTGGGGCTGGCGCTGTTGTAGGGTATCACGGAGGACAGCATGGAAACGGGCATGCTCTGGTACGACGACACCGAGCGCGAACTGAACGACAAAGTGGCGCGCGCGGTGGAGCATTACAAAACCAAATATGGTGCGACGCCGACGATTTGTTTCGTCCATCCTGATATGCTGCCCCCCAAAAGCGACTTGGAAGTTATCGCCGGAGTGCAGTTGCGCCCGGCGCGCACCGTCCTGCGCCATCATTTCTGGATTGGGGTGGAGACGGTGGCCGAGGCGACGAATGGCAACGGCCACAAGGGTCATGGGGCGAATGGCAAAGGGGCGCGGCGCAAGAAGTGATGCGTCATTCGTGATGCGTGAGCGACGATCACGGTTCACGTATCACCCATCACGTCTCTGGCGAAAAGAGTCGCCTTGGGAAAGTGGAACCCATTTATCGGGGAAAAAGTGTCGTCATTCTGGGCCTGGCTCGGCAGGGGGCGGCCCTGGCCCGTTATCTGGCGCAGGCCGGGGCGCACGTGACGGTGAGCGACCGGCAAACCCAAGACAAGCTGGCGGCGAGCCTCGCCGCTCTCGGCGACTTAACAATCGAATACGTTCTGGGCGATCATCCATTGACCCTGCTCGACCGCGCTGACCTGTTGTGCCTCTCCGGCGGCGTGCCCGCCGATTTGCCCATTGTGCTGGAGGCGCGGCGGCGCGGCGTGCCGGTGAGCAACGACTCGCAAATCTTTTTAGAGGTTTGCCCGCCCGGCGTGACCGTGGTGGGTATTACCGGCAGCGCCGGGAAGACGACCACGACGATGTTGGTGGGGAGGATGCTTATGGCAAAGGATGAAGGCGGAAGGATGAGGGCAGAAGAGAAACAAGAATTTCATCCTTCCAGAGTCTGGGTCGGCGGCAACATCGGCAACCCGCTCATCGCCGACGTGCATCGCGGTCAGATGCGCGCGGGCGACCGCGTGGTGATGGAGCTCTCCAGCTTCCAGTTGGAGTTGATGACGCGCAGTCCGAACGTGGCGGCGGTGCTCAATATCACGCCGAACCATTTGGACCGGCACAGGACGATGGAGGCCTATACGGCGGCCAAGAGCAACATCCTGCGCTATCAAACGCCGGACGACGTGGCCGTGCTGGGTTGGGACGATGCGGGTGCGCGCCGCCTGACCCCGTTGATACGTGGACGCCTGGCCTTTTTCAGCCGGGAGGTTGAAGTAGATCAGGGCGCTTTCCTGCGCGGCCGTGATTTGGTCTGGCGCTGGAATGACCGGGAGCAAGTCGTCTGCTCGATCGGCGACATCCAACTGCGTGGGCAGCACAACCTGCTCAACGTGCTGGCGGCCTGCGCCATCAGTGGCGCAGCACTCACCCGG
>Ga0184637_10002780_pt1 | contig 11134 bp, 6 predicted proteins | sample PLM3_127_b2_FD_133143 | JGI IMG/M metagenome (GOLD analysis project Ga0184637, IMG submission 133143) | Groundwater sediment microbial communities from an aquifer in East River, Colorado, USA - PLM3_127_b2 | ecosystem: Environmental > Terrestrial > Soil > Riparian zone | place: USA: East River... | reverse complement strand
GACCTCGGAGCCAGCCCCCGCCCGGATCTGCTTCCAGCGACGGGCCTGCTGGATAGACGTAGCCGCCGAGACCTTTCGGCTGAGCCGCGTAGCGAACATGGACGGGGCCGGATCCCAACAGGTCGAAGTGATGCTCTAGATGCAGCTCCGTCCAGCCTCCAATCACTTTCGCGTCGCACTCACCAACGCTGATCGGTCGGGCTTGAAGGGCAGGTCGAAGGCGGGCGTGGCTTAGGTAGGTTGGGTTCCAGGCGTCGCGAAGTCTCTGGATGGGGGCCAGGCCGCTGCGCAACCTCCGCGCAATGCGTATTAGTAACGGACTGGTCACGTCTCGACTGTCAACGAGCCACAGCCGCTGCGGCCTCCGGGTCCGCCGAGTCTGAGGTCTGTGGGCCCTTCATCAGCAGCACGACGTGCTGCAAAGCGACGCGACTCCGTCTTCCAGATAGGAGCCGCATCAAAGTCACCTCCAGCGGCCAGCTCCACACGACAACCAGGTCCTCGACCCAGCTGCGCCATCGACTTGGGACCGCCGCAAGCGCTCTCGAGGCCCAAAGAAGCCTCAAGAGCGGGGCGAAGTAGTGACCTTCGACCCGCACAAGCTCGAAGTCGGGGAAGAGTCGAAGCCATTCGTCCAGCTCCCTTGGCCAAACGTGAGCCGCGTCGTCACGCCTTGTTGGCTCGAGGAGGAGAACGAGTCCCCCCGCTCGGCATACACGCGTGATTTCGTGAGCCGCCGCCGCCTGAGATCTCGGAGGCATGTGCAAGAGGACGGTGATGACGCTGATGAAGTCGTAGGACCCGTCGGCGCTAGACAGCGATTCCGCCCGCTCCTCCCGGGCGACATATCCAGCTCGGCGACAAAGCTCGACCGCTCTCCCCGACAAGTCGACACCTTCAGGAGACGCTCCGCGGGCCGCGAAGAAATCCAGCCATCGTCCACGACCGCAACCAATGTCGAGCGTCGCCTTCCCGCGCACAGACACGCCAGCCGCCGCGAGCATGCGAGCGATCGCCATTCGCTGGATCGTGTCGAAGAACCGGTTGAAGAGCTTTGACCGGTCGGGAAAGATGACCGCAGCCAAGTCATCTTCGACCGTTTCGTGGAGGCTGGCCCAATAGTCACGAGCCCCTTGATCAGTGAGCTTGGGGCACATGCTTCCACCTGAGGAAGATGATCCAGGTTGCAATGACGACGCTGGCATAAGTCAGCGTCGAAGCGAGCGCAGCGCCCGCAATTCCGAGAGCCGGCACGATTATTAGAGCCAGAACCACATTGGCAACAGCGCCTCCCACGGCGACCATCGTCGGGATCTCTGGGCGGCCCGCGTTATACGAAATGAACTGGCTAAGTATCCGTGCCCCGTCCCACAGGATGATGCCCGGGATGAGGAGCAGAAGTGGGACCACAGCTCCGCTGAATGCCTCGCCATAGACGCCCGGCAAGACGAAGGGTGTTGACACGCCCAAGATTGCGCCCACCGACGCGGTGATACCAAGAACGGAAAGCGCCAGCCGCTTAGCGAACAAGTGCCCGGCTGCTGGGTCCAGAGATGCGATCTGATGCAAGCCGGCTGTCGCGACTCCGTAGCCGACGAGGAGAAGAAGCTCGGCCCATCGTGCACTCAGTGCGTACAGCCCTACGGCCGACGGACCCAGCAGGGCGGCCACAACGAACTGATCCGAGCGGAAGTGGATCCAATTGGCGAGGTTCCCGGGGTACAGCTTCAGCCCGTAGGCAAGCGCCGCCTTTAGGCTCGCCCATCGGGGTCGGGGCCGGTAAGGCCGGTGAAGTCGCGCGAGCATTGCCACTTCGACCAGCAAACTTAGAGCCCACCACGCGACCGTCCACCCAATGAAAGATCGAAGATCGAGAGCGCCGGTCACCAGAAAACCAAGCACGCCGGCTGCATAGAGGGCCGCGAGCGCGAACTGCACTCGATAGACGAAAGGCGCACGATCCATGCCAATCAAGGCACTTGGCCAGATGGCCAGATAGACCGTTGGCCCGACCGAGCAGAATGCCAGGACTGCGTACTCCCTCGGGATCGCCAGTACTTCCGCGACCCAATCGCCGATGAGTGCCGCCGCACTGAGTCCCGCCACTCCGGCAACCACGGAGAACAGCAACGCGGCCCCGTGTATCTCGGCGGCCGGGCGGCGCTTGTTCGCAAGGAGATAGAGAAGCCCACCGTTCAATCCGAGGAGGACCACCTCCGCGGCGATCGCGGCCAGGCCAACAACAAGGTCCGCGATCCCCTTGCTATTTGGCCCGAGTGACCGAGCGACAACGATTGAGACGACGAGTGATGCCCCGAGTGACAGCGCCTGGAACGCGTAGATCTCTATGACCCGTCGAGCAAGATGCTTGGGGCCCAGGGTCACTGGAGCCGTGCATCCCTGTAGGCGCGCAGGACATCCATCTGCGTCGCCTCAGCCAACTTCCGGTAATGGACGAGGGCGCGTTCCTGGTCCGGGAAGCTCCGGCACTCGAGCACATCCACAATCGCCTGGAGGAGGCTCTCTACGTCACCATGGAGATACCCGACCGTGAAGAGATCGGACCCCGTTCGAGTACCTATCACCGGGGTGCGGAGGAGTGCTGCCTCGGCCCGGACCAACCCGAACGACTCTGCGATCGGCCCACGCAATACGACGTCTGCTCTCGACACAAGGCGAAGCAGTACCGGCCTATCAAGATCCGTCACGTATAGAACATCTGACCCCAGTCGACGCAGGAGCGACTCGATCCCGCCTGAGTACGCAGGGTCGTCGGCGAAACTTGTCGAAGCGAGGACGAGACCTGCCTGTCTGTGTCGGGAATGGAAAACTTCGAAGGCGGTGAGGAACGATTGGAAGTCGTATTCGGGCGTCGGCGCGCCGACGCCGACGATAAGCGGGGAGTGACTTCCCGCGAACTCTCCGACCGTCGCGGGCAAGTCACCTAGTTCAAGGTCGGCTGATATCAACGGACTAGACCGCGTGAGTCGAGTGCTGTCCACGCCAATCGACGAAGCGAACTCCGCGAGATCAGACCCAACGGCGAGTACGTGCTCAGCCTGACGAAGAGACTCCTCGAATAGGCGCTGACGACCGATCGGCCACGTCGGGAAGCGTTCGAGCAGGGTCTGATCGTGGAGAGTCTCGATCCACCGAATGCGACGGGCGTAAATCGCCGTTCGGAACACCGTCATGGTCGAGAGCGCCGGAAACGAGATGAGCGATCCATGACAGTGCAGGATGCCGCCCGCTTCGGGGATAGTGGCCAAAAGGAGGCCCAGTTTCGGCAGTGACCGCCGACGCGGATCCATGCGATGTATCGCGGGTCCCGTCGCGTGACGTGACTCGGCGAGCACCCGCGTGCGATAGCCCGAACGTTGCAGGAATCCCCGCAAGCTGGTGAGGTGCGTCGCGACACCTCCCGCTGGAGGAGGCCATGGCCCCAGGAGCGTCACCGTCTCGGAGTGGTTGCTCATGGACGTGGATTCCGGAACAGGTCGTCAGGCACGCGCGATCTCATGTCGCTTCTTAGGCCAACCTGAAGACGGATCGAGACGGCATCAATTCCGGTCTGGCGCCGTCGGCGTTCCCGTTGCGCACTTGGGGTCTGGATCGGACCGGAGCGACATTGACTCCCCGTTCACGCCAAGTACTGGCGCCACCACGTCGCGAGGTTGTGGAGATACCACGCCTGAGTGCCGCTGCCGCGGTCAAGGGTCGAGCGAACCTCCTCAGCGTCGAGGAAGTCGGTCCGACTGCAGAACGCCTCGAGGTCGCGGCGGATCTCGATGCCTAGACGATCGGAGAACCACTCATAGACCGGCACGCCGAAGCCCTGCTTCGGGCGGTCGATCATCGCGTCCGGGATCACGCCGCGGACCGCCTTCTTGAGGACGGACTTCAAGGTGCCCCCGTTCATCTTGACGTCCGACGGGATCCCGAGCGCCAGCTGGACGAAGCGATGGTCGAGGTACGGGACGCGACCCTCGAGGCTCACGCCCATGCTCATCTTGTCCACGCGCATGAGGAGGAGCTCGGGCAGACGGAGATTGAGGTCGAGGTAGGTCATCCAGTTGAGCGGCGTCTTCTCCCAGGCGCCGCGCTCGAAGCGCTCGTGGATGGGCGCGATCGCGTCCCACGACGTCAGCCCGCGGAACTTCTCGCGGAGTCGAGGGCTGAGGAGCCGCTCCTTCTCGCGTTGTGAGAAGGCTTCTGCGCCGCCCCAGAAGACGGGCTGTCCAACTGACCCGCGACGGAGCCACTCGTAGCGCATGCCGCGGTCGCTTCCGATTGTCCGGAGCGCCGCCAACCCCGCTCGCTTCGCGACCCGCGGGACGGGCAGTCCGTCCCACTGCTGGAGCTTGAGCGCCGTCTTCCAGGAGGGGTACCCGAGGAATAGTTCGTCCGCGCCCTCGCCGACCTGGGCGACGACGATCCCGTTCTCGCGGGCGAGCTTCGAGACGTAGTAGATGGGGACGCAGACCGGGTCCGCGATGGGCTCGTCTTGGAGCTGGACCATGCGCGGCAGGAAGTCGATGAGGTCGTCCTGAGTCAGCACCCGCTCGTGATGTTCGGCGCCCACCTCGGCCGCCATCCGGCGCGCCCAGTGGAGCTCGTTCTTGTAGCTGTCATATTCGCCGTCGTAGCCGATCGAGAACGTCTTGACGGGAGCGGTCTCCCCTTCGGAGAAGAGCGCGGCATTCGTGCTCGAGTCGATCCCCCCGGACAGGAAGACGCCCACCGGTCGATCGCTGATCTTCAGCAGCTTGACCGAGATCCGTAGCTCCGCGAGCACGCGCTCGGCGATCTCGGCCTCCGACACGCCAGTCAACGGCTCGACGCCGTCCCAAGCGTCCCACCAGCGGTGCTCCTCGAGCGTGCCGTCCGCGGAGATATGGAGCCACGTGCCGCCGGGCAACTTGCGGATGCCCTCGAAGAGCGTGTTGGGCGCCGGTGTCGTGAGGAACGAGAGGTAGTGGAAGAGCGCCTCCTCATTGACCGCCCGTTTCTGCTGGGGATCCGCGAGCAGCGCCTTGATCTCGGACGCGAACAGCAGGCGGCCGTCGTGGACGCTCCAGTAGAGCGGCTTGATCCCAATCCGGTCGCGGACGAGCCACAGCTCCTGGTTGCGGCCGTCCCAGAGCGCGATCGCGAACATCCCCCGGAAGCGTTCGAGGCAGGCGATGCCCCACTCCTCGTACGCGTGGACGATGACCTCGGAGTCAGCGTGATCGGTTCGCCAGGTGTGTCCGCCGATCGCCTCGAGCTCGGTTCGGATGTCCGCGTGGTTGTAGATCTCGCCGTTGAAGATCAGCTGGATCGAGCCGTCCTCGTTGGTCATCGGCTGGTCGGCGGCGCGCGAGAGGTCGATGATCGCGAGGCGCCGGAAGCCGAGGCCCATCCGACCGTTCGGGCTGATCCACGTCTCGGCGCCATCCGGCCCACGGTGGGCCATCGTGTCGCGCATCCGAGTCACGAGCTCCGGATCCACGCCCGGTCCTTCACCGAGCGTCATCACCCCCGCGATGCCGCACATCTACGTGTCGGCCCGCAGGAAACCCTCGACGCGGAGGGCGATGTCCGTCGCCTGGACCTGCTGCCAGAGCGGGATCGGCCACTCCCCGCCGCCCTTCAGGGCGGTCGCGAGCGCCTCCAGCTCGGCTCGGTGGCCCTTGTCTGGATTGCGAGTCGAGACGCCGGCCGCCTTCGAGCCGACGACCTCCAGCGTCCGGTAGTCGTGGAGCAGGTAGACCCGGCCATCGACGAAGACGTCGAGCTCCTCCTTCGAATGCTCCGGGGAGCCGAGTGATGTGTACGTGAGGCTGCCGACCGATCCGTCCTCGAACTGCATCGTCGCCACGAAGTTGTCGGTTGGGCTCGTCGCACCACCGTGCGCTCGGATCGGCGAGGCGTGGACGTCGACGACGCGGCTACCGGTCAGGTAGGTGAAGAGGTCGTAGATGTGGCAGGCCTCACCGAGGTTGCGACCGCCGCCCTCGGGTCCGTGGACCCAATCGTCCGCAGGGATGTGGCCCGCGTTCATCCTGTAGGCGAGCACCATGGGCCCGCTGCGGCCGACGACGAGCTCCCAGAGCCGGCGAGCGTGCGGTGAGAAGCGCCGGTTGAAGCCGGTCGTGAGTGTCGGGCGCGCATCGTCGGACGGTTTGTCGAAGAACGCGAGGATCTCGTCGAGCTCTTCGCGCGTGAGCGCAAGCGGCTTTTCAACGAAGACGTGCTTGCCATGACGCAGCGCTTCCAGCGTCAGTCGGGCGTGAAGGTCGTGCCTCGTGGCGATGAGCGCCAGGTCCACCGCGGGATCGGCAAGGGCCGCGTCGACCTCGGTCGTGCCGTAGGCGGCGCCAAGTCGCTCCGCCAGGGCGATCGCCTTGTGGCCCGTACGACCGACGACGGCCCGCACCTGGAAGTCGGATGCGAGGGCTTCGAGGTTGGGCAGGTGCGTCGAGCTCGCGAAGCTGCCGGCACCGATGAGCGCGACGCCGATCGCGCCTGACCGCCGCGGCTCCGGCTTGGCCGTCGCGACCGTCAGGCTGTCCGCCGCGTCGCCGGCTGTTGGATAACGAAGCAGCACGATCAGCGGCCGCGGCGACTCTGCCCCGAGCGCGGCATAGGCCCGCTCCGCCTCGCCGACCTCGAACGTCGCGCCGATCAGCCGCTCCACCTGTACGCGCCCGCTGGCGATCAGGCGCAGGTATTCGGCCATATTGCGGTTCTCGGTCCAGCGGACGTAGCCGACGGGGTAGTCGAGGCCGCGCTCCTCGTAGCCGCGGTCGTAGCGACCCGGTCCGTACGAGGTCGAGATGAGGACGTCGAGCTCCTTGGCGTAGATGTCCTCGCGATGGAGGTCGAGGCCGACGTCGCCGACGATGACGACACGGCCCTTCTTGCGGGTCATCTGGAAGGCGGTCGAGATCAGATCGCTGGAGGGCGTGGCTGCGGTCACGATGACGCCGTCCGCGCCGACCCGATCGGTCAGCCGGGAGACGGACTCCGCCGCCTTCGGCTCGCCCGGTTCGAGTGCGAGGTCCATGCCCAGCTCGCTCGCGAGCGCGACGCGAGACGGATCCAGGTCCGTCCCGATGACGCGGCAGCCACTCGCGCGGAGCAGCTGGACCGTGAGCTGGCCGAGGATCCCGAGGCCGATGACGACGAAGGTCTCGCCGAGCGTCGGCTGACCGCGGCGAACGCCCTGTAGCGCGATCGCCCCGAGCGTCACCGTGCTCGCCTCGTCCGAGTCGACGCCGTCCGGGATCGGGACGACGAGGTTGCGCGGGACCCGGATGACCTCCGCGTGGTTCGCGAGCCCGGCGCCGGCGCATGCGACGCGATCGCCCGGCGCGAGGTCACCGACGCCGGCTCCGACTTCGATAACGACCCCTGCCGCCGAGTAGCCGGTTGCCTGCGGCGCCCCCAGCCGCGATTCGACCAGGCGCATGGTCGCCGCAACGCCGCGAGTGGCGGCGGTCTCAACGACCTTGGCGACCTTTTGCGGCTGGCGGAGGGCCCGCTGCCAGAGCGGTGCGCCGCTTTGGCGAATCCCGCTCAGCTCGGTGCCGGCGGAGATGGCCGAATGATCCACCCGGACGAGAACGGTGCCGGGTTCGACAATCGGAGCCGGGACGTCCGCAACGACAACATCGCCGCGTCGAACAAGCACCTGCTTCAGCGCGTGTTCCTCCTCAACGGCCTTCGAAGGCGGCCGGGATCGTCTGGGCGAGGATCTTGAAGTCCAGCCAGAGCGACCAGCGGTCAATGTAGGAGAGGTCGAGCTGGGCGCGGTCGTCGAAGTCTTCCGATCGGCGCGCCGTGACCTGCCACAGGCCCGTAATTCCCGGCTTCATCGACAGCCGGCGCCGGTGCCAGAGATCGTAGCCGTCGACCTCCCTCGGCGGCGCGGGCCGCGGGCCGACGAGCGACATCTCGCCGCGGAGGACGTTCCAAAGCTGCGGCAGCTCGTCGAGCGAGGTCCGGCGAAGGAAGCGGCCGGTCGGCGTCACCCGCGGATCGTCGGTCAGCTTGAACGCGCGTGGGTCGGAGCGGCCGACGACGTCGGCGTAGCGGGCCTCGGCATCGGTCGCCATCGTCCGGAACTTCAGGACATTGAAGCGCCGCCCATGGAGCCCCACGCGGACCTGCCGGAACAGCACCGGCGACCCTTCGCGGAGCCGGATCGCGAGCGCAATGGCAATGAGTGCCGGCGACAGGATGACGAACCCGGCGAGGGCGACGGCGATGTCGATCGCGCGCTTCGCCACGAGCGCCAAGACCCGATCAGGACCGCTGACGAGCGAGTACACCGGGGTGCCGTCGAGCTCCTCGACGCGGCCGGCGGCGAATGCGCGATCGAGCATGTCGACCGGGATGCGGACGATCTTGCCCTCCTCCTCGCAGAGGTGGGCGATCGCGTTCATCTTGTCCCACTGGCTGATCGGCAGGCAGATCGCGACCTCGTCCACGACGGCCTCGTGGAGCAGTGTCTCGAGGCCCTCGAGCGGGCCGAGGTGCTTCCACTTCGCCGGCAGCTCGAACACCTCGTCATCCACGAACCCGACGACCCGCAGGCCGAGCTCGCGATGATCCTCGAGCTTGCGGGCGAAGTCCTGGGCCCGCTCACCCGCGCCCACGACGATGACGTAGCGCAGGTTGAAGCCGCCCTGGCGCATCCGTTCGAAGCCGATCCGGAGCGCGATTCGCGTGAACAGCGTCACGAACCACTGCGTGGGGAACAGCAGGATCAGGTATGAGCGGCTGACGTCCTCGAGCCGGAACACGAAGAGCAGGCTCAGCGTGAGCAGCGCCATGACTACGCTCGCGCGCGCGAGGGCGAGGGCTTCGCTGCGGATCGTCCAGCGCGCTCGCGGCCGGTACAGACCATGGAGCCACAGCACCGCGATCCAGCCGCCGGCATAGAGCGCCACGAAGGCGAGCGGCTCGCTGAGGTACGGCAGCCAGCGAACGTAGAACTCCTCGCCGAACCGGGCGTACGAGACGAGGCCGAGGGCGGCCGCGGCGAGCAGGCCGTCGACGAGCATGAGGAGCGTGCGGAAGCCGATGGCGTGGCGGCGGATCATCGCTGGCGGAGCGTATGGCGGGTGGTGCGTCCGCGCAATGGTACGGGCGGACTATCTGGCGCCACGGGTTCGAGATCAGGTTCGGGCGCGATCACTTGAATGTCAGGTGCGCCAGGCTCGGCACAAGGAGGTCCCATGGCGTCGGCCGGCGGTACGTGTATGTGCCGTAGAACTGGGCGAGGGTGCCCTCGACCGTGCGCCCGACGAGCAGCTTAGTGCTGACCCGAAGCTCGGCGCTCGCGAGGGCGTCGTAGCCGAGTGTGAACGCCCACTTCCGGTAGCGATTCGCCTCATCGATGTCGCCGGCGCGGGCGGAGAGACGAGCGCACCAGCCAAGAGCGTTCGAGTCGAACGGCTGGGCTGCGCAGCGGTCGAGGATTGACTGGCGGGCAGCGTCAGACGTCGCCGGCGTGTTCGTCCAGGCGCGGATCACCGCGGTTGCGAGCTCGAGCTCCGCGGCGGGCTTGGTCGCGAGCTGCTCCGCCAGGTCGACGTCGCCGGCCATGAGCGCGATCTGCCAGTCGAACCCATCGCCCGCGCGCTCGATCGCGAGATCGATCACGTCGTTCAACACCGCTGTTCGTTCGGGAACCTGCTGCCACCACGGATCGGCCGCCAGGCTCGGTGTCGTTGCGACGGCCCATGCAAGGGCGTCGGTCCCGCGATCGTTGTCACCGAGCATCAGCGCGAGCTCGCCCGCCGCGAAGGCGACCGCCGGGCGCTGGTAGCCGAGACGAAGCGCCTGGTCGATCGCGCCGAGGGCGTCTGAATTGTGGCCGAGAAGCGCCTCTTCGGCCGCGAGATTGAGCCATGACTCCGGCAGGCCGTCGGCGGCGGCCGCACGACGGAACGCGGCTGAAGCTTCCGCGTGCTGGCCGGCGCGTGCCAGCGCGAGGCCGAGCGTGACCCGGTAGGCCGGGATGTCCGGATCCCCGTCCACAGCCGCCTCGGCCGGCGCGAGCGCGTCCGCCCACTTGCCTTCGTTCGCGAGCCCGACCGCGGTGCCGTGCAGCGCCGCGGGGCCCTCGAGGGACCACAGGAAGCCGACAGCAACGGCGATGGCGATTGCCGCGACGGCCCAGCTGCCCGCGGGCAGGCGTGCCGGGGCGGGTTCGAGGGTCGCCTCCAACGTCGCATCGAGCCAGGCGATGGGCAGCGCTGCCGCGAACATGACCGACGGGAAGTTCATGTAGAAATCGAGGAGCTGGTGCGCCGCGAAGTAGGCGGTCGCGAAGACGGCCGCCAGCGCCCACATTTGCTGGTTCGGGTTCGAGAATGCGCGCCGAATCAGGGCCACGACGCCGATCAGCAGGACTACGCCTGCAAGCGCGCCGACGATCCCGAGCTCGGCCAACGTCTGGATGTACACGTTGTGCGCATGGGGGATGTAGTAGTCGGGCGTGGGCGGGTCGGTGTACAGGATCCGCTGAGGCACCCACGTGCCCGGCCCGGTCCCGACGATCGGCGACTCGATGAACATCCTCGTCGCCGCCGTCAGGTAGCCGAGCCGAAAGTCGTCGCCGCCGGCGTTGGCCCGGAGGAGGATCGCCGGTCCGAGGACGACCCCGGCGGCCGCCACGACGACCAGCGCGACGGCGGTGCTGATCCGGCCGGCACGAGTGGAGCGGAGGCGGGTCAGAAGCGCTGCCGCCTGCGCGCGTCCGGTCTTCGTGGCCTGCCAGATGATTACCGTGACGAGGACGCCGATGCCCGCGCCGAACCACCCGGCTCGTGATCCGCTCAGGAAGGTCGTCACGCCGGCGAGGAGGACGAGCCCAGTGCTCGCGATCACGCGACCCTGGCTGCCGACCCCGATCGAGGCCACGCCGGTCGCGGTCAGCAGGACGCTCATCGTCATGACCGCCGCCGGGTTGCCGAACGTCAGGCTCTCGAAGTCTGGCCGCAGCGGGGGCACGGTGATCCGGCCAAAGAGGCCCCACCAGACGATCCAGTGCCCGACGATGAGCACCAGGAAGAGCACGCCGATCACGATGGCGAGGGCCGTCGCGAGGGTCGCCATCCGCGCCCGGAACCACGGGTTGGCG
>Ga0184637_10002778_pt1 | contig 11143 bp, 8 predicted proteins | sample PLM3_127_b2_FD_133143 | JGI IMG/M metagenome (GOLD analysis project Ga0184637, IMG submission 133143) | Groundwater sediment microbial communities from an aquifer in East River, Colorado, USA - PLM3_127_b2 | ecosystem: Environmental > Terrestrial > Soil > Riparian zone | place: USA: East River... | reverse complement strand
TCATGCCCCACTCAGAGAGGGTGGGGACGTCGATCGGGCCGCCGAGAAGACGATGGAGTTGGCATCGATAGTTTGAACCATTGTTGTCTGAGCCAGCCAAGACGATCTTGCCATCGCGCTGCACGGCAACCTTCCAGCCAACCTTGGAACCGATGCCGCCTGACCCGAATGACGGGTCAAGGCTTCCGTCGAACAGAAGGCGCTCGACCGGGGAGCCAAACCCACTCAGAAGGATCCTGCCATTTTGCTGCACTGCGACCCCCGTGAACTCCCCGCCAGATTCCGATGCGCTTGTGATCCCATCACCGTCGAAGCTCGTGTCTAGTGCGCCCGTGCCGGTCAGCCGTACGGCGATATGCGAGTCGCCCCCACCGCAAACACCGCCGCCTGCTTCACAGCCTGTGACGAGCACTTCCCCGTCGCGTCCCAACGCCATGTCGCGCACGGTCTCGATCGCGCTCGCATGCTCGAAAACACCGCTCGTGCCGAAGGAGCTGTCTGGCGAGCCGTCGGAGAGGAAGCGAGCGACGAAAAACCCTCCCGATTTATCACCGTCAACGAGGATCTTTCCGTCGGGCTGGATCAAGACTTGCGAAGGGCCTTCCCCATCGATCGAGAACGATGTCACCGTGCCACCGCTGCCAAAGGATGTGACGAGCCCTCCGGTCGCGTTCAGCCGGCCCAGGACCAGCTGGCCGCCACTGTTTTTCCCCGCCACCAGGAGGTCGTTTGTTCCGATCTTGGCGAGGGCGGACCAAGGCCCGTTTACAATCCCGTCGCCGTCGAATCCGGTGTCCAGAGTGCCGCTCGCATCGAGACGCACGAGCAAGAAGCTGGAAGAGCCGTCGTCACGGATCGTCGCCGCGATCGCGCCTCCAGGAAGCTCGGCGAAACGCCTCACATTCGCATTCAAGCTGCCAACGAGATCCGGCACCCAGACGACGCCGTCACCGCCCCCGAAGGTTGTGTCCCGGCTCCCGTTGGAGAGGAAGCGGTGGATGGAGCCCTCGTTGGGCGGCGGGTCAGCCGCGTTTGCCCCGGCGAGGATGCGCCGGTCCTCGAGAATGAACAGCGCTCGAAACTCCGCACAGGTCGAGTCCTCCCCGGTGAAGGTTCCGCCTGTCGCAAAGCTCGTGTCGAGATTCGCGGGGTTCGCCGCCGCCATTGAAACAGACGGGAGCATGGCAACAACACCGACGAGACTCCAGAAGAGCGCCTTCATGACTACCTCCTGTTCTGACTGGCGGCTGAGGCACCGGGATAGGCACATCCCGGCATCGCGCGCGCAACTGTGCACCTAGGGGTGTACCGAAGGCAACCGTTTTTCTGCCGCCCCGATCATGGACGAGGCCGGAGACCTGCGGGCAAAGGCTGAAACTTGGCCGCTCTCGTGACCTGCTCGACGATGTGTCGCGATGGGACTGGGGGCGGCCGCGACGCTTCGACCAGAGTGGACGACTGCGTCTAGCCGCACCCGGGGCCGCGGTCGAGCACCCGGCACATCCGCCTCAACGACGCATTTGACCACAAGCGGAAACGAGAAACCCGGTAGCTCTCGGTTGCTCGAGAGCCGGAAAAGAATGTAACTAGCCGGCGGCACAGCGAAACTCCGGTGGGTGTAAGTGTGAGCGCCGAAGGGAAGACCTTCAACCAAGGGACTGGGCCGCGATAGCCGGCCGTCATGGATCCCCCGCGGCCTCCGACTTCCGCTGGATCACGCGACCCTACGCATCCTCGAGGCGCCTACAGCGATCTACGACGCCGACTCGGAGAGGCGTCGAAGCCAGGGATACTCCTGGTCCCGCCAGACCTCGTACGGCGGGAGGTCGTGGCTCTCGGCGATCAGGTGGTTCACCTCGCGGCCCACGAAGCTCTCGAAGCCGATCCCCTGGCGACCCCCGGCGCGCTCGGCCAGGCGCTCTCGAACCCCTTCGGTGAGCGCCTCGATGGCTGGGGCGGGCATGGCCTGCCGGATCCGCTCGACCTCCTGGGAGCGCCAGCGGTCGTAGGCCACCCGGCGCTCCTCCTCCTCGGATTGCTGCCGGGCCGCGGCCTCGCGGGTGAGGCGAGCCTGCTCCCGGCCGTAGCCGTTGAGGGCCTCCTCCAGGTACTGGAGGATCGCGCCGAAGTGGCGCATCTCGAAGTGAGTGCGGCGGGCCTCGGCGATCGCGTAGTCGAGCACGAAGTCCGCGCGGGCCTGGCCGAGCTCGGCGACGAGAGCCTTGGCATGGGAGATCTCCTTCGCCGAGGGCTTGCGCGGCTCGTGCTCCCGCAGCCTGTGGAACCGTGCGACGAGAGCCTCTGCGAGGTGATCGGTGAGGGAGCGTCCTTCCTGGGAAGACCCACCCCGTGTGTTCTTGTTCTTACGGTGGTTCTTGTTTGTGTCGGGTGCACCGGTGTCGAGCGGACTGGACACAGGTCCTGTGTCCGCTGGACTTGACACAGGCTCCCGGCCGGGCGGCTTCTGGCCAAAGATCCCGAAGCCGGCGATCGGCTGGATGCGGTAGAGGTTATGACCGAAGCGCTCGCCCTGGCTGCTGGCGACTCGCCGCTTCGTCACCGTGACGACGAGCCTGCCGTCAAAGCGAAACGCGAGCAGCCGCTGCAGACGGCTGTTGAGTTGTTGCCGACTGATCCCGAGCTCGCGCGCCATGCGCGCCTGCCCGGGGTAGCAGAGCCCGTGCTCGTCCATGTACGTCGCGAGGCAGCAGAGCGTCTGCCAGAGCTCGGCGGGCATCTGCGCAAGTAGCCCCGAGTCGCGCACCTCGAAGTACATCTTCACGAACATCCGCGTCTCGGTCTTCCCGGTCGCGATGTCCGTCTCGACCTGGCGCTCGACGCTGATGAGCGGCCTTCGTGGGAGTTCTGGCTCTGCGGGTGGATTCATCGTCATCATTCTACAGCCGGCGACGCAGACTCCGAAGTCGCATCGTGTGGATAACCGGGCCCCTCGTCGAGCCGCGCATCCCCGGTCGCTGCGTCGCTGCGCGCGCCGCCCCCGAGAGCCAACCGGATGTGCGTCTCGAGTTGCCCGATCGTACGCGTGGCCGTGGTGAGCTTCTCAAGAAAGCTGGCTCGCTCCTCGCGCGCCATCTCGATGAACTGGTCTTTCGCCCGATTCGTGATCTTGAGATCGAGGTTCTCGGCCTCGAGCTCCTTCACCCGACCCTCGAGCTGGTCCGTGTGCTCGTCGCTGCGAGACATGTCGCGCTGTGACGAGTCAAGTCGCGTCGTGTCGCGATCGGTCGCGTCATGTCCCGCTGGCGACGTGGCGACTTGCAGAAGCTCCTGAATGCGCCGCTCAACTGACTCGCGCGAGATCAGGTACTTCTCATTCCGCTCGGTATCAATCTTTCGGCAATCAAGGTGGAGATTCGCACAGTAGCGCATCACGGTGCGAAGCGATCGGGGAACGCCAGCGGCATAGAACAGCGCGGATGCTTGGTCGACCGTGAGGGAGAAATCGGTTGTCGCGTCGATTCGCGACGCTCGATCGTCTAGTTGTTCTGGGTGCTCCATTACTTACCACTATATGGCGAGACACCAACGAGACAAAGCGATCGTGTGGATAACCCCGGCCGCTGACGGTCACATGGAGATGCGGCTGCGCCGTATAGTGTTCGTCGATGGCGACCACTCGCGCCGCGTCCCGAGGTCGCCCTGCTGAGCGCATTCTCGGGCGCCTTCGGGGCGCGGCTCACGTCGATCGTGATCCAGCCGTCGCCGCGGAGCTGGCGCGAGGGCGTCTCCACCGCTTCGCTCGGGCGGATGCGCAGGAGCGCCATCGCGAGGAAGACGGCGCGCTTCTCCTCCGGAATCGCGTCCAGGATCGCCCGCTGCGTGCTCGGCCCAATCGTCGCCGGGTTGCTCCGCGGCTTCTTCGGCCAGGCAATCCGCGGAACCGTTGGGAGCTGCTTCCCGAGGTTCCCGGGCAATATTTGCCAGGCTATTTGGGCTTTTGCTTCAGGTTGAGGCTGATCGCGTCGCAGCTACAGCGCAGGGACTCGGAGTTTCCCCTTCTCGGCGTGACATAGACCCATGCGTCGCAGGTCTCGCAACGGAACTGGTCGAGCAGGTCTTTGAACGCGGCCACCACTGGCTCAAAGTCCTTCTTTCCAAAGTTGGCCCACTCGTTGTAGTGGACGGCCTTGTTCACGGCCCATTGCTCGACAGCAGCTGCGCCTTTGGATTCCGAGAGAGCCTTGCGGCGTGCCGCTGTGGCCTCTCTCTTCGCTTTGTCACCCCACGACTGGGCGGCGTCTGCGGCCTTGCCCAGCAACTTGTGCATGCGGGCCAGGACGCTCGGCAGCAGCTCTCCCATCTCGTAGTTGCCGTCGGCCCGGAACTGCGGGCTGGCACCGAGCTCGTCGGCAAGATGACGGGAGACGTATTCGAGATGGTGGCGAAGCGCGGCAGCGGCGACTTCGACCTTGCCCTTGGCGAGCGCATCGTCGATCTCGTTCCAGATTTCCTTGTTTGATTCGACGAGCGGGCCGGTGTCGATCGTCCAGCTATGGAAGGCAACGGACGTCTTGGACGTCACAAGCCCGGCGGATTTCATCTGTTCGGCCCACAGGCGGTCGTGGGTGGTGATGATGAACTGGGTCTCCGGGAAGTGCTTCTTCAGCAGCTTGCAGAACTCGTAGCGATGGTCGGAATCCACAGACATGACGACGTCGTCGAGGAGAGCGAGGCTGAAACGATCGCCGAAGAGGCGCTTCATCAGCGCGAGGTAGAGACAGACCCCCATTCCGTCCTGGTGGCCTTCGCTGTGGTAGGCCCCGGGCGGAAAGAGGCCGCGTCCGTAGAAGTTGACGTCAAGGTCGAGCTTGCTTTCGCTTGGCGTGAACTTCGCGGTGAACTTGGTCTCGTCGTCTCTGTTCAGTTCGCGGTAGAAAGTGCTGAAGTCGTCCTGCACTTCTTCGTAGAGGGTGTTGAGAGCCGTCTCGAAGACGCTGCAGTAGGTGTCGTAGGCCGCCTTGGCGGACGCGGCTGCTGCCTCGGCCAGCTTCTCCTGGCGCAGCGCGGTCCTGTAGTCGCCAAGGCGGACCTGGGCCTTCGTGAGGAAGGTCTGTGCGTTGAGGGCTGCGGTCTGGTCGGGCTTGGCTTTGACTTTCTCCGTGAGGCCGTCGAGGTCTGCTGAGAGCGCCCCGGGGGCCTGCACCCAGTCGCCGGTGAGACGATTCTTGAGGCCGGTCAAGCCATCGACCGTGTCGAGCTTCGGCTTCAGCTCGTCGAGATCGGACTTCCACGCCACGAGCCCCTCAGCGAAGCCGGTGTGTTCCTCGACCGTCGCCAGCTTGTGGACGGGGCCGATCAGTCCCACGATCCGGATCAGCGCGTCCGAGATTGCTGCCCCGTTGGTTCGCAGGGAATCCCGGATGGCTCGCGCCTCTTCGGATTTGGCGAGTTTCGCCTGCAGGTGGTTTCGGAGTTGCTCTTCGTCGTCCCAGGGGGTGTCGCAGAGAGGGCACTCGGGGCCGTCGACGAGTTCCAGCCCCTTCTCGATGAAGAAGCGGCGCTGAAGGGCGGCCAGAAGGGCCGGGTCCGCCTCCAGTTTTCCAAGGTCGGCGACGATCTTACCGGCCTCGGTAGCGCAGATGTCTGCCAGGCCCTGGGCGGCTTCTGTGAGGGCCTTCAGGTCACGAAGGGCCGATTCCTTGTTGAACTCGGAGGCCGTGGCGGCTTCCGACAAGCCGGCGTCGAGCGAGGTTTCGGGAGTCAGCCCCCCGAGCTCGGCCAGGTCGAGCACTTTACGTCGCTCGTTGACCGCAGCGAGAAGCTCCTCGGCCGAGAGGGTCTTCACCTGAAGGTGGCGGCGCAACGCGTCGGAGTCGGATATAGCCTGCGCGGTCGCCGCTCTGTGGGAGTTCTGGAGGCGGTTCTGCGCGGTGTTGAGGGCGCTTCGAGTTTCGCCGATCTCATCCAGCTTCAGAAGGCTCTGAATCTCCTCGGAGCGCTTGCTCGGCTCGACGAGGATGAAGCGAATGATGTCTCTGCGGCTGAGCGTGATCTCCGGATGGTCGGCGACCTCGGCCAGCGCAGCCTTCACGTCGTCGTCGGCCGGTTCGATCTTAGGTTTGTTCGGAGACTTAAACTTCCGCGTGATGGTGGCGGATTTTCCCAGCTCGGGAATGAACAGGCGAAGCTCGACGAACGCCGCATCCGGGAACTTGGCCTTGTCGACATGGGGGCCGTGTTCCGTGACGGACAGACCCTTGGTGCCGATCCCCGCGAGCCTGCCAATCTGCCCGGTAAGCGCGAACTCGATGGTATCGATGACTGCGCTCTTGCCGGAGCCGTTCGGCCCTGAGATGGCGAAAGTCTTCTGCTGGAAGTCGAGATCAAGCTTCTGGGCGATGCCCCTCGCCCACTCGATATGCACGGATTCGAGCTTGATCATTTGACGTCACCGCCGGCGGGTGGCGAGAACACCTTCACGAGGTCATCGGCCTTGAGCTTCTTCTTGGCCGAGAACAACTTCCGAAGCCCCTCGATCATCTCCGGAGTGAGGTCCGGGGACTCCTCGAGCTTCTCAAGGAACGCGTCAGCAATCTCTTCCTGGAGCTTCGCCATGCGCACTCCTTTGGACTGATTCGCCGGATGTGGATAGAAGGCAATCGATTCGTGGGCGCTTCCCCCAAGAGGTTCCCGGAGAACGCGGGCAAGGCTTCGATGCCGAGCGCAGCGGTTCGATCTCGAGCGACTCCTGCAGCTGATCGCAGACTGCAAGCGTCGAGGCGTGTTCGTCGCCCTGAGCGTCGACGGCAACAAACGATCCGGGCTTTGGGCACCGACCATGCGCTGAAGGGTGTATTGAAAGCAACGAGTTTTCAGCTGCCCCGGTCACGGGCCGCGAGTGGAGTCCCGCGATTAAAAGCTGAGGCTTGGGCTGCTCTCTTGAGGCGCTCGGCGGTGTGTCGCGATGGGACTGGAGGCAGCCGCGGCGCTTCGACCAGAATGTATGGCTGTGTTCGGCCCCACCCAGGGCCATCGTCGAGCGCCGGGCCCATCCACACTGGGCGACGAATTTGTCACAAATGGACACACCACGCCCCGGCAACTCGGGATCACGCGCGAGTAGGAAAAGCTTGCAACCCGCCGGGAATCCGGCGAAAATGCGGGGTGAGAGGTGGTGAGCGCGGAAGGAATCGAACCTTCAACCTAGGGATTAAGAGTCCCTTGCTCTGCCAATTGAGCTACGCGCCCCCACGAGAGCCGTGAAATTACGGAGCTGCGTTGGCGGTGGCAAGGGCGGGGGCGCTCACGGGGGCGCTGCGGCCCGCTTTCGAGCGAGGCGGCGCGTCAGCCGGCGCATGGCGTCGCGCAGCGGGGCGTCGCCGATCAGGAACACCAGCGCGAGCGCCACCAGGCCGAAGGCCGTGAAGCCGACGGCGAGGTCGAGCAGCGCCTGATAGGCGCCCTCGCCCCCTCGCTGCGAGGCGGCGCCGGCTACGGCCGCGAGCGTGGCGATCACGGCGGCGCGGGCGCCGCTCGCGGCGAGGCGGCCGAGGCCGGGCGCGCCGTGCAGGCGCCGCGCGAGCAGCAGGGTTCCGAGCGTGTTCGCGGCCATCGCGAGCACGCCTGCCCAGGCGAGGCCGGCGGCGCCGAGGCGCGGACCCAGCGCCAGGTAGACCGGGATCGCGCCCAGGGTGACCGCGGTGCCGAGCAGCATCGGACGCCAGGTGTCGCCGCGCGCGTAGAAGGCCCTCACCGCGATCTGCTGGAGCACCCACGCAGGCACGCCGATCGAGAAGACGCGCAGGAGATCCGCGACCGCCGCTGCGTCGCCGGGCCCGAAGGCGCCGCGCTGATAGACCACCGTCACGATCGGTGCCGCGAACACGTAGCTGGCCGCGGCGGCGAGCACGGAGAGGCCGAGTCCGACTTGCAGCGCGGTCTGCATCACGCCCGCGAGGTCGTCGCGCCGGCCCTCGGACCACAGCCTCGACAAGGTCGGGAGCGCCGCCGTCGCGATCGCCTGCCCCACCACCGCCACCGGGAGCTGCATCAGGCGTCGCGCGAACGACAGATAGGCGACGGTGCCCGTCGCCAGCAGCGCGCCGAACCAGCGGTCGTACCACTCGTCGAACGCTGCCAGCGAGAGCCCGAACATGAGCGGGGCGGCAATCGCGAGGTAGCGCAGCACGTCGGCGTCGAACGGCGCGAAAAGCAGACGGGCGCGATGCCGCAGCAGCACCAGTGTCTCGATCCAGGCCGCGCCGAAGACGCCGAAGGCGGCGCCCACCAGCGCCCCCCAGGCGAAGCCCTCGGCACCCAGGCGTGGGGCGAGCAGCAGCCCTCCCGCGATGATCGCTCCGTTGTAGAAGAGCGGCGCGAGGGCCTGGGTCGCGAAGCGGCCCTGCGCCATCAGCGCCGCGCGCAGGATGCCGCCCGTGATGAAGAAGATCTGGGCCGGGAGGACGATGCGCGTGAGCCGCACCGTGAGCACCTGGGTCTCCGGCGCAAAGCGCGGGAACTGGAGCGCCACCAGCGCATCGGCCTGCCACCACAGCACGACGGTCGCCGCCAGCGTGAGGGCGCCCATCGTGCCGGTCACCTTGGCGAGCAGCAGCTCCGCGGCGGCAGCTCCCTCCTGAGCGAGCACGCGCGAGTAGAAGGGCACGAAGGCGATCGAGAGCGCACCGCCGGCCAGGAAGTAGTTGAGCAGGTCGGGGATCTGGAAGGCCGCGTAGTAGGCGTCTGTCGCGGCGCTCGCGCCGAGCTCGCGCGCGAGCACGGCTTCCCTGACGTAGCCGAGCACGCGGGAGAGCAGCACGCTGCCCGCGAGCAGCGCCGCCACCGCCGTGAGTCGCGGCGCGCGCGGCATCAATCTAGCGGGTTGTGCTCGCGCCAGACGCGGCCGTCGAAGCTCTCCAGCAGCACGTCGTCGCCCTCGCGGCCGCGCTGATAGGAGTGCCCGAGGGGGACCTTGCCGAACGGCGTATCCAGCAGGTACTGCGGAATCGCGAAGCCGCTGGTGCGGCCGCGCATCCCGCGGAAGATCTCGACGCCCTTCTCGATCGGCACCCTGAAATGGGCGGTGCCCTCCAGCAGCTGGGCCTGATAGCAGTAGTAAGGCCGCACGCGCAGGCGCACGAGGCCCTCGCAGAGCGCCTGCATGGTGGCGAGGTCGTCGTTCACGCCCCGCAGCAGGACGCTCTGGTTGCCGACGGGGATGCCTGCATGCAGAAGCTTGTCGCAGGCCTCCGCGGCCTCGGGCGTGAGCTCGCGCGGATGGTTGAAGTGCGTGTTCACCCAGATCGGGTGGTAGCGCTCGAGCATGCGCACGAGGCCCTCCGTCACACGGAAGGGGAGCGTCACCGGCAGCCGCGTGCCGAGCCGGATGATCTCGACGTGGGGGATCTGGCGCAGCTCGGCGAGCAGCCACTCCAGGCGGTCGTCGGAGAAGACCAGGGGATCGCCGCCGGTGAGCAGCACGTCCCGGATTTCCGGCGTGCGGCGGATCCAGGCGAGCGCGTCGCCGAGCTCGCGCTTCTTCATGCTCCACTCTTCGTCGCCCACCATGCGCTTGCGCAGGCAGAACCTGCAGTAGAGCGCACACTCGTTGTTGACGCAGAATGCGATCCGGTCCGGATACACGCGCACCACGTTCTTGACCGGCGAGTGAGCCACCTCGTCCAGCGGGTCGGCCAGACCGGCCGGGTCGTCGAGCTCTTGCAAGCTTGGCACCACCTGGCGGCGGATCGGACACGCGGGGTCCGTGGGATGCATGAGCGAGGCGTAATAGGGAGTGATCACGAAGCGGAAGCTGCGGCTCAGCGCCTCGATCGCCTGCACTTCATCCGGAGTGGGCTCGACGTAGCGCGCGAGCTCCGCCGCCGAGCCGATGCGGTGCTGCATCTGCCAGGTCCAGTCGCGCCATTGGGCATCCGGAATGCCGTGCGGTGCGCTCACGCGAGACCGAGCCGGCGCAGGCCGCCGGCGAGAACGTCGGCGACCAGCGCGTCCGCGGGCCGGCCCTCGAGCTCCGCGAGGATGCCGAAGGAGCCGTCGGGCGCGAAGGTGGGCAGCGGGTTGATCTCCAAAAAAACCGGGCGCCCGGTCTTGTCGAGCCGGAAATCCGCGCGCGCGAAGTCGCGGCAATCGAGGGCGGCGAAGGCGCGCAGCGCGAGCGCGCCGAGCTCGCGTTCGAGCGCGGCGTCCAGGGATCCGGGCAGGCAGTGCCGCCAGCCGCCTGCCGGCGCCGGATGGCGCTCGAGCGCGTGCAGGCCTATCCGGGTGGTGGCTTCCAGCGCGCGCTGGAGGACCGGAAGCGCGCGCGGCGGGTGGTTGCCGATCACGGTGACGGTGTACTCCGGGCCCTCGAGGAAGCTCTCGACCAACGCCGGCTGCTCATAGGCGCGCACGATCCGCTCGACCTCGGTGACGAGCTCGCCACGGCTCTCGACCCGGGAGCTGGGCGCGATCCCCTTCGAGGTCCCTTCCCAACGCGGCTTCACAAAAACCGGAAAGTCCGCCGGCAGCAGCGCCTCCTGCGCCTGCACCGCCGAATCGAACACGACCTGCTCGGGAACCGGCACGCCGGCGGCCGCCACCAGCGTGCGTGCCCAGTGTTTGTCGAGCGCGACCGAAAGCGTGACGGCGTCCGAGCCCAGTGTCGGGATCCCCGACATCGCGAGCAACACGGGAGCCCAGGCCTCGCGCTCGCGCCCGCCAAAGCCCTCGGCGATCGTGAGCGCCGCGTCCAGTTCTGGAAGCTCGCTCTTCGCGAGCCGAGCCAGCAGGTCGTGCGGAGATCCGAGCCGCACGCTGCGATGCCCCAGGCGGGCGATGGCCGCTTCCAGCAGCTGGACGGTCGCCTCGGGCTCGTACTCGGCGTCCACGTCCGCGGGATCGTGCGGGCGACGCGGATAGGTTCCCAGCAGGTCATACACGAGTCCGATCGAGACACCCATGACGCGCGGGAGGATACCTCGCCGCACGGCGCGGACGCCCCGATCCGCAAGGACGGGCGGCGCTATGCTTCGCGCCCCCTGCTGGAGTGACGGCCGCGCCCATGATCCGCCTGCTCGTGCTGCTGCTGACCGTGCTGACCGGCTTCAGCGCCCTGGTCTACGAAGTCACCTGGCAGCGCTACCTGGCCACGCTGCTGGGCTCGCACAGCGAAGCCACCGCCGCC
>Ga0184637_10002777_pt1 | contig 11146 bp, 11 predicted proteins | sample PLM3_127_b2_FD_133143 | JGI IMG/M metagenome (GOLD analysis project Ga0184637, IMG submission 133143) | Groundwater sediment microbial communities from an aquifer in East River, Colorado, USA - PLM3_127_b2 | ecosystem: Environmental > Terrestrial > Soil > Riparian zone | place: USA: East River... | reverse complement strand
GGTGCCATATTTGCTATCGTGGCTTTATCCGAAAGGCTAAGGTGGCTTAATCCAGGTCCACAGAACTCAACAAATTTCCCAACTACACCCCTTTTCCTAAGGATTTCGGTGACAGTCAAAACGAGGTCAGTAGCCGTTACTCCTGGAGATAGTTCTCCAGATAGCTTAAAACCAACTACTTCAGGAGTCAGCATGTATAAAGGCTGTCCAAGCATGCAAGCCTCAGCCTCTATTCCACCTACACCCCAGCCAAGGACACTCAAACCATTGATCATAGTTGTATGAGAATCGGTACCAACAAGCGTATCCGGATAAGCTATCTTTTTGCCATTCTTGTCAAAGACGGTCACGACATCAGCTAGGCATTCGAGATTAACCTGATGAACTATGCCAGTTCCAGGCGGAACTACCCTGAAATTATTAAAGGCGTTTTGAGCCCACCTCAGAAATGTATATCTCTCTCGGTTTCTCTCATACTCAAGCTCGACGTTTCTTGAAAACGCCTTTGAAGAAGCGAAGTAGTCTACCTGAACCGAATGGTCAATTACTAAATCTACAGGCACTATTGGGTTAATGCGCTTAGGATCACCACCCATCTTAGAGACTATTGAACGCATAGCGGCCAGGTCGACAACGCAGGGAACACCGGTAAAGTCCTGGAGTATCACGCGTGATGGTTTAAATGGGATTTCTGAATTCTCCGGCTTCTCTGGATTCCAGTAAGCGAGGGATCGAATATTTTCCAGGGTCACAATATTATCATCAAAATTTCGTAAAACATTCTCAAGTAGTATTCTTATAGAAACAGGCAAACGAGATGTATCTACTCCCAATTCCTTCTCTAATAGCATGAGCGAATAAAAATCGATTGTTCCTGAACTCGTTTTAAATGTTGAATATGTATTTAGGGTATTAGTACTCACTTTCCTTCCTCGATTTAACGAAGGATTCTTATCAAATAAATTTTATCTTAAGATCAGTTACACCTTAACATTTCCCATATCCATTCGAAATCATAGATGTCAGATATTTCATTGAAAAGACCCCTGCTGAAATTTTATTCCCCCATGAAAGGGGGAGGGAACATCGCCTTCGAACCGAGAGTATAAAACAATACTGAAAGTTTAGATATTACTCAAGTCCTTAATATAATCGTCTCTCCCATTGCGGGGAACTCTGAGCTAAGTCGATGAGGAGGAAGAAATCCAAAATAGTCACCTACCAGCAAGACTGGTAGGCTACCCGATTATATTTACATGGATAAAATGGTTAATGAATTAACCCTCGAATCTTCTGAATACTAAACAGATGTTCGTACCCCCAAAGCCGAAGGAGTTGCTTAAAGCGGTGTTGATTTTTGCATCCCTTGCGTCTCTTGGCACATAGTCAAGGTCACATTCAGGGTCAGGATTATCGAGGTTTATAGTTGGTGGAATAATTCCGTGGTAGAGTGATAGAACAGTGAAGGCGCTTTCAATACCTCCAGCCGCACCAAGCAGGTGCCCAGTCATAGATTTTGTAGAACTTACAGGAATCTTATAGGCGTTGCTGTTAAAAACCTCTTTTATTGCATTAGTTTCATTTACGTCGTTTTGAGGTGTGGAGGTACCATGGGCGTTGATATATTCAACCTCTTCAGGATTGATACCTGCATCCTTTAATGCACCTCTCATACATCTGACCGGACCGTCAAGGGTTGGAGAGGTAATATGATGGGCATCCCCACTCATGCCTGAACCAATGAATTCAGCGTATATCCTTGCGCCACGCTGTCTTGCAAGTTCTAGTTCCTCAAGTATCAAAACTCCGGCACCCTCAGATATTATAAAACCATCACGCTCCCTATCAAAGGGACGTGATGCACGATGTGGCTCATCATTTCTTGTTGATAGAGCACGCATCGAGTTAAACCCGGATATTGTAAGAGGTAAAACCGGTGCTTCTGTTCCTCCAGCTATCATTGCATCAGCATCCCCTTTCTCAATCAATGTGGCCGCATAACCAATTGCATGAGCGCTCGCAGCACATGCAGTAGTTGTACAACAGTTCGGTCCCTTTGCATTGAAGCAGATCGACACATATCCTGCAGCCATATTCGTTATAATTGAAGGGACGAAGAAGGGAGATATTCTGCTTGGTCCCTTTTCTTCCAAAACTAGGACCGTCTTGTAGTGGGTCTCCATGCCGCCGACACCGGTGCCGATGATTGTGCCTATCCTTGGCGACAATTCCTCTGTGATCTCTAAATGAGCATCCTCTAAGGCAAGCTTTGTAGCAGAGATTGCGTACTGTATAAAGGGATCTGTTTTTCTTACATCTTTGGGATCCATGTATTTATTTGGATCAAAGTCTAATAGTTCCCCTGCTATGTGAGTTTTGAGATCTGCGGCTACTGGGTCAAATTTCTGTATTGTCCTGATACCGGACCTGCCTTCACATATCGAATCCCAGGTCTTCTTATTACCAGTGCCTAAGGGGGTTATCAGACCAACCCCTGTTACCACGACCCTTCTTGTCATTATTTCTTTCTCTCCATAATGAAATTGATCGCATCCTGTACTGTAACAATTTTTTCAGCATCTTCATCGGCTATCTCAAGCCCGAATTTGTCTTCCATAGACATTATTAATTCAACCAGGTCCAATGAATCGGCTCCAAGGTCCTCTATAAATGAGGACTCAGGGGTAATTTCATCCTCTGATTTGCCCAGTTGACTAGCAACCATCTTTTTTACTTCACTGACTATATCTTGGTCAACCTGATTTGCCATTGTCTGCTCCTCCTATTTTAAATTTATGTGTAAAGTCCACCATTGACCTTAATAACTTCACCGGTTATATATGAAGCACTATCCGAGGCAAGAAAAACCACCACTTTAGCCACATCCTCTGGGTTACCAAACCTTCCTAAAGGGATATTCTGAATATAACTGTTTTTGACCTCCTGAGGAAGATTCTTTGTAATATCAGTTTCGATGAACCCAGGGCTCACAGCATTCACATTAATGTTCCGAGAACCCAACTCCTTGGCGATTGACTTTGTAAACCCTATTATACCAGCCTTTGAGGCCGAATAATTAGCCTGTCCGGCATTGCCCATTTCTCCCACGATAGAGGTGATATTTATTATCTTCCCATATCTCTGTTTCAACATGTATTTCGTCACCGCCCTTGTGCAATTAAATACACCCTTTAGGTTCACAGACATCACATCGTCCCAATCTTGTTCCTTCATCCTTAGAAGGAGTCCATCCTTTGTTATACCGGCGTTGTTGACAAGTATGTGGATTCCACCTAGCTCCTCAAGAATCCTGTCTATCTCTTCTTGTACCTTTGTAAAATCAGAGACATCAAATTGTGACAGCCTTCCCCTACCTCCATTCATCTCTATTTGTTTCAAGACTTCCCTGGCGGACGACTCGTTGTGGTTGTAGTTAATTACCACAAAAGCGTTGTTTGAGGCTAACGCCAACGCTACCGATCTTCCAATGCCACGTGAGGCGCCCGTGACTAATGCAATCTGTCCTCTAATATCCCTTCTCCTTCAATGACTGCAATTGAGTAAGATTTTCAATATTTGAAACTATTGGATCCTGAACAGATCTCTTTATCAATCCGGAGAGAACCTTTCCCGGACCAATCTCCAAAAATCGCCTGACTCCCATTTCGTACAGACACTCAATAGATTCATGCCATCTAACAGGACTCGTTACCTGTTCGACTAAATTGCCCTTAACCTTAGTCGAGTCTGAGTTTATTCTTGCATCTATGTTTCTGACAATCGGAATCTTCAAACCTGAAACACTTATGTCTTCTAAAACCCTGCTTAATCTCTCGGCCGCCGGTTGCATAAGAGCACAATGAAATGGTGCGCTAACCTCAAGTGGTATAATCTTTTTCGCACCATTTTTTTTTGCAAGCTCGGAAGCCGTTTCAACCGCTTCAACATTTCCAGAAATCACGACCTGGCCTGGTGCATTGAAATTGGCTGGACTGACAATAGAACCATCCCTCGACACTTTTAAGCAGATCTCCTCTATCAACCTATCGTCAAGACCGAGAATTGCTGACATTGACCCGACGCCAACGGGGACAGCATTTTGCATAAATTCACCACGCTTCCTCACAGCCCTTAAAGCATCACTGAACTCAAACGAATTACTCGCTACCAAAGCGGTGTATTCACCTAGGCTATGTCCCGCCACATAATCTGCTTTTAACCCTGTTTCATCTGATAGCACCCGCAAGGCTGCTACGCTTACCGTTAAAATAGCCGGCTGAGAGTTAATTGTCAGCCTTAATTCTTCGGATTTATCTTCAAAACAGAGCCCTGATATATCAACTCCCAGGGTATCATTTGCTTCTTCAAAGGTTTTACGTGCAATAGCAAATTGATTATATAGCTCCAACCCCATTCCCATGTATTGGGAGCCCTGTCCAGGAAAAACAAACGCGATCATTTAAATTCTGTTATTCCTCTAGTTCTTTTTTGAAAATCCTGCCCTTATAATAACCGCAGCTTGGACATACCCTGTGAGGAGTCTTCAACTCACCACAGTTCGAACATATCGATAGACCAGGTTTTGTTACCTTATAGTGTGTTCTTCTTTTTGCTGATCTAGCCTTTGAGTGTTTTCTCTTTGGTAGAGCCATTTTTATTCTCCGTAAGCTATAATTTTACATTCCTAAGTGCTTCAAACCTTGGATCGTTCCATTTTAAATTGCATGAGCATGAATTAATGTTTAGGTTGATCCCACAGAACTGGCATAATCCATTACATTCCACTACACATAAAACCTTTTGCGGTAAGGAAATCGAAACTACTTCACCTATGTAGTTGCCTATGTCAATTTCATCTCCCTCATAGGTTTCGTATTCAACATCTTCTTCTCTTTCACTGAGGGAGTGTGCAGGCAGTATAACTAACCCTATCTCCTGATTTATGTCTGATTCTACCTGAACCAGACACCTGGCACACAGAGACTTGATTGAGAGAGAAGCGTAACCAGAAATATTGATCTCTTTTAAAACCTTATTGACTACCAAATCCAATAAAATATCAGAGGTTATTTGAGTTCCCTGATTTTTCAAACCTATTTCATCAAAATTGGTCAACTGAGCAGGCTTAATGGATGTTTTAATACCTAATCCATCATTCCCTATCTCTTGAATCTTAATCTTCATGATATCTATTTCCTAAAATTTAAACCTTTAATATTAATAGATGATTTAGCATTTTCAAGTTAATTAATGTATGGTCTACGCTAAATGACAGGCTACACTATGACCATTACCAAGGTCTCTTAATTGGGGCTCCTCAATTCTGCATCTCTCTATTGCGATTGGACATCGGGGGTGAAAACTGCATCCAGAGGGTGGATCTATAGGATTAGGCACATCGCCACTCAGTATTATTCTCCTTCTCTTGCTTACTGGATCCGGGACAGGAACAGATGATAGCAAGACCTTCGTGTATGGATGGAGTGGATTATTATAGAGTATTTCATTATCCGCAAATTCAACTATTTTACCTAAATACATCACCGCCACTCTATCACTTATATGCTTTATAACCCTCAGGTCATGTGAGATAAAAAGGTAGGTAAGATTAAGATCTAATTGTAGCGAGAGGAGTAGATTTATTATCTGAGCCTGGACCGATACATCAAGTGCAGAAACAGGCTCATCACAGACAATAAATTTGGGTTTGACCGCCAGCACTCGTGCAATCGCAATCCGCTGGCGTTGCCCTCCACTGAACTCGTGAGGATAGCGGGACAGAATATCCTCTGATAGTCCAACCTTTTCAATGAGGCTTACAATATCTTCTCTAATCGAGCCCTTAAGATTTAATTTATGTATAAAGATTCCCTCACCAATAATGCTTTCTACCCTCATCCTTGGATTGAGGGATCCATAGGGATCCTGAAAGATAATCTGGAGGTCACGTCTCAATCTCCGCATTTGAGACGAGCTATAAGTGGTGATATCTTCGCCATTATAGTTGATCTTCCCTCCGGTGGGCTCTATTAACTTGATGATTGCCTTTCCCAGTGTCGTTTTTCCACAACCGCTCTCGCCAACGAGACCGATAGTCTCACCCTTATTAATTGTCAAATCAACGCTATCTACTGCCTTTATATAACTCCTAGTCTTAGAGAAGATGCCAGTCCTGACCGGGAAATATTTCTTAATCTTTTCTATCCGTAATAATTGAGTCTGTTCCATTTAAGCACCTGATCCTACCTCTTCAGCCCTAAAGCATGCTGTATGGTGGCCTGGCATAATTTCCCTAAGAGGCGGTTCATTTATTCTACATTCTTCTATTACATAGGGACACCTGTTTTGGAATCTACAAGCGGTTGGGAAATCCTTTGGGCTTGGAATGTTACCTGGAATAGCGCTCAACGCCCTTTTGCGTTCTCGCATATCAGGTATCGAATTTAAAAGCCCCTTTGTGTAAGGGTGGGAGGATCGCTCGAAAATTCCTTTAACTGAAGAATGTTCGACTACCTTTCCCGCATACATGATATAGACCTCATCGGCAATTTCGGCAATTATTCCGAGATCATGTGTTATTAGTAGTACAGACATGCCAAATTTTTCCCTTAGGTCATTTATCAATTCTAGAATGCCCGCCTGTATAGTTACGTCGAGTGCTGTCGTAGGCTCATCAGCAATAAGGAGTTGAGGACGGCAGATTAAAGCCATAGCGATCATGACCCTCTGACACATCCCCCCACTGAGCTCATGGGGATAATTCTTAAGTCTCTCCTCAGGGGCAGGTATCCCTACAAGCTTCAGCATTTCAATTACCCGTTCCCTCTCCTCAGACTTTGAAACTCTAAGATGCGTCCTTAACGCCTCCCCTATCTGATCACCTACAGGAAAAACCGGGTTGAGAGAACTTATTGGCTCCTGAAATATCATGGATATGCGGTTCCCCCGAATAGACCTCATGTCACTCTCAGATAGCTCAAGAAGATTTGCCCCATCAAATATAATCTCTCCTTTTGTTATCTTCCCAGGAGGATCCGGTATTAGGCGCATAACCGATAAGGCTGTAACAGTTTTCCCACAGCCACTCTCACCCACCACTCCGATGACCTTTCCCTCAGGGATTGTTATTGAAGTGTCGCTTACTACCTCGACAGGTTTCTTTTCAATCGTAAACGAGATTCTTAGGTTTCTTATCTCCAGGATGTTTTTCATTTTTTTATATTTGATTGATGCCAATTAATGTTTCATTCATCTGATCTTTGGATCTATCGCATTTCTAAACCCCTCCCCTACCAGATTAAATGAGGTTACTGTAAGAAATATCGCTCCGCCAGGGAAGAGTACGAGCCACCACGCGAAGTCGACATACCTTTTGGATTGGGAAAGCACGTCGCCCCAACTCGGGGTCGGAGGTGGTACCCCAAATCCTAAAAAACTCAGTGCGGATTCAACTAGTATTGCCCCAGCTATCCCAAATGTGGCAGCAACCAGCACCGGGGCTAGTGCATTTGGTAACATATGCCTCAACATAATCCTGAAATCACTTCCCCCTAGGGCTATAGCAGCCTCGACGAATCCATAGTTCCTTAGTTTAAGGAAATCACCCCTCACTAACCTCGCTATACCTGTCCATCCCGTTGCGCCAATCACAATCATGATGTTGTAGATACTGGGATCCCTGAATGCAAGTATAGTCAGTATTAGGAAGAAGACCGGGAAGGTCATCATGATTTCAAATAATCTAGATACGATGAAATCTACCTTGCCTCCATAAAAACCTGATAATCCTCCGAGTAGTATTCCTATTAAGGCTGCTATTCCTACAGCGATAAATCCTATAGAGAGAGAGATCCTGGTTCCATGAATCATCCTGCTGAGGACATCTCGACCCCTGTCATCCGTTCCGAAGGGATGAGAGATTGAGGGGGGAGACAGGACCGTCAATAGATCACTTTCGTTTGGAGCATAACTAAGGGGAGGGTACAGTGCAAAATCCCCCTTTCTTGAGCCCTGCTGGAGATTGACGGTTTCAACTCCTTCAAGCTCATTGTATCTAAATAAAACCGGGAAATATAAACCTCCATTCCACCTAACAACTATTGGCTTATTACCTGCGAGAAAGCCATCAAACACCGCAACAACAAAGAGGGTAAAGATGATTATGAGGCCAGCCAAAGCCAGCCTATCCATTTTAAACCTCCGCCAGACAGTACTCCAGTATCCAGTGGTCTTTTTATTCATCTTCTACCCTCGAAACTAATCCTTGGATCAACCAGAACGTATATGATGTCGGAAATCAAAATGCCTATGAGGGTAAGGAAGGCTGTCAATGTGGAAATTGCCATTATTACCGGATAATCCCTGGATAAGATCGATTCAAATCCAAGTTGACCAATTCCTGGTATAGAAAAGATGCTTTCAATTATTACACTTCCGCCTATCATTGCTGGAAGTATCGCCGCCACAAGTGTAATGATAGGTATCAGAGAGTTCCTCAGTGCATGTCTAAGAATTACCTTGGATTCGGGTAGTCCCTTTGATCTTGCAGTTCTCACAAAGTCCTCACGAAGTACCTCAAGAAGGCTTCCCTTTTGATATCTGGAAAGGTAGGCAAGGTCACCGTAGGTGAGGCAGACAACTGGAAGAGTAATATGCCACAAAAAATTTAGTGCTTTTGCATAGATTGGATAATCATCAACACCGGGTGAGATTATTCCATATACAGGGAATACATCCCAGAAGTCACCGCCACCCAAGAAGAATATCAATACCATCGCTAACCAGAAGCTAGGGATTGAGTATAGGGCAAAGAGTGAAAATGTAATCAATCGGTCCGAAAGGCTTCCCTGTTTTACGGCAGATAATACCCCGAGTGGAATAGCCATTATATAGACTAAAAGAATTGAAATGATATTGAGTGAGAGGGTAACAGGGAGCCTCTCAGCTATCTTTTTTATTACGGGACGATGGTCTTTATAAGAGAGACCAAAGTCAAGTGTGAAGATCTGCTTTAGCCAGATCCAATATCGAATGTATATGGGTTTATCGAGTCCATAAAGCTTCTTTGTTTGTTCTATGATTTCTTTTGTAATAGCCTCAGCCTTAACCCCCTGCTCGATCTGAATTTTTCTTTCAACAGGGTTACCGGGGGCGAGCTGTATCACCAGAAAAGTGATAACGGTTATACCAAATAGGGTTGGTATGAGTAAAAGCAGACGCTTTAAAATATAATCTAGCATAGTTGAAATACGATCATATTGTAGAATATTTACCTAACAAATTCTTATTTTATCTGTCCTATATTGAATCCTAGGCAGACCGCCCGTATTTTTGTAAGGGCAATGGGACAAACCACTCTCGGGGTTCGAGACCTAGCGGGTAAACAACAACCCCCTTGAATCTATTATTCAGAGCGACCGTTGATTTAATACAGAAAAGGAACGTGTATGGCTGTTCATCGTGTACTATCTCAGAAAATCTTCTATAGATCTCTATCCTCTTATCGCGATTAAACTCCGTACGAGCCTTGTCTATTAATTTATCAGCCTCCTTGTTTGAAAAACCAACGAAATTTGAACCCTTCTCAATCTGAGATGAATGCCATATCTGATAAGGATCTGACTCAACCCCCATTGACCAACCTAGCGTAACGGCATCAAATTTCCTCTCATTGAGTCGTGTTGTAAATACGGCCCATTCGGTGTTTCTAATCTCCATATTTATCCCTACCTTATCAAGCTCTTCTTTTAAAATGGTAGATATCTTTTCAGCATTTTCAGAACCATTTGGAATCAGGAACTCAAATTCGAATTTAAGACCGTCTTTGTCCCTTATCCCATCACCATCGTGGTCAATCCATCCCGCCTCATCTAATAGCCTTTCCCCCTCCTGGGGATCGTATGGGTATGGCTTAATGTGTCTGTCATATTCAGGGCTATTGATAAAAAAGGGATTAGTGACAACAGACCCCAGGCTATAAAGTATTTTATCGAGTATCAGCTCACGGTTAACAAAATGGGTCATTGCCACCCTCACTCGACTATCTGAGAAGAAGGGACGTCGAGTGTTCCATCCAATAAAGCTGTAGTTTGGGGTGAAATAGCTGAACTTTTTGAAGTTTCTCGAAAAATTATCAGAAGATGTCTGACGTGCCCATTGAATCGGTGTAAGTCCAGAAAAGTCTAACTCCACACGCTTAAGCACCTGGAATGCAACAGTTGAGTCAGTTATTATCCTAAAGACTATCTGCTCTACATTTGGCTTATCTCCCCAATAACCTTCATTCTTCTGCAGTACTATCTCTCGTCCAGTGTTCCATTTTATGAATTTGTAAGGGCCGGTTCCTACTGGATTCCTGCCTGCAGGATTCGAATTAAAATCCCCCTTCTCAAATATATGCTTGGGTACTATTGGCATTTGACCGCAAAACTCCAATGCCAGGAAATAGGGCCTGGAATAAGTAAACACTACGGTATGATCATCGACCGCCTTCACACTCTTTATATCTCTGTAGTAACTTCTAAGGTGTGGGGAATCAACCTTAGGATCCATAATCATGTTAAACGAGAACACCACATCATCAGAGGTAAAAGGAACCCCATCCTGCCACTTACTTCCCTTTCTTATATGAAAGGTGTATGTGAGTTTGTCATCAGAAATATCCCAGGATTCAGCTAGGAGGGGGATAATATCAAGAGTCGCATAATCCCTTCTTACAAGGGTTTCATAGATGTTTCCATAGTTAATAACTGATTCATAAACATCTGTAGCTGTAATAGGATTTAATGTTGCAGGCTCAGCGTTTATGTGATATATCAACCAATCTCCGTCGAATGGCTGATTATCAGAATATTCCGAGTATTTATTTGAGGTACCATTAGACTTATCCTCAGTTGATTTACATGAGGCATATACTAAAAACAAGAAAATCAGAAATGGAAGAATCAGAAGCAATCTAGACATTTAAAAAACTATTATAACTATAGTCTGTATGAAAACAACTGATAGATAAATCCTTGTTCCAATATTATCTGGGTAGGCTAAGGCAATAAGGCAAAGGGTTTGCCCTTATATGTTCTGGCTGCTTAAAAATATGACCATCAACGCCGAGGGCGGCACCGCGCGCCCAGATTATGTTTGCGATAGC
>Ga0184637_10002776_pt1 | contig 11148 bp, 7 predicted proteins | sample PLM3_127_b2_FD_133143 | JGI IMG/M metagenome (GOLD analysis project Ga0184637, IMG submission 133143) | Groundwater sediment microbial communities from an aquifer in East River, Colorado, USA - PLM3_127_b2 | ecosystem: Environmental > Terrestrial > Soil > Riparian zone | place: USA: East River... | reverse complement strand
GGCGTCGCGCGAACGCCTTCGCTCACGATGCTCCGCGACAGGGATTCCGCAACGGAGGAGGAGATCGACGAGCCGACCGCCCGCTCGACCGCCTTCTTCACCTCTTCGTTCGTGTCCCCGCCGCCGCCCTGCGCGAACGCCGGTCCCGCGACCAGGAGAAGAGCCACCGCAATACCGCAGATCGACCTGACTCGCATGGCGATGTCCCCTTTCAACGTCTCCGACGCCCGGTGCCCCGCGTCGCGCCGCCTGCATCGCACGCGACACGAACCGAGAGCCAATCAGTCATCCGTGACATATCGGTCGTTCTTATGTCAAGAAATTTGGGGAACTTGCCCTGGCCTCGACGCCCCGCCGGCCGCACGGCTACGCGGTCTTCGAGCGGACGACGAGCTGCACGTCGCAGTCGAGGATCTGCAGGAGCGAAACCAGCTGGTCGACCGACTTCCGATAGTTCGCCTGGTCCAGGAGGCGATAGAACTGCGTGGCCGAGGTCAAGCACGTAGCCTGGCTATCGGGAAGATGTCGTCGAGGGCCGGTGGGTGATCGAGACAAGACACCGTGGAAGGGCGTGGGAGGTTATCGTGGAGCCAGACATGGAACGCCAGCTGCTGGCCGTCGTCACCGCCTACCCGGTCTGGGGGTGAGGAAATGAGGAGTTCCTATCTAGAGGTATCTAGAGGTCACGTTCCGACATGGCCGACCGCTGGCCGCTTATCTCTACCTGCCGCGGCAACCGCGTGACCGGAGCTACCGGACAACAAAGGCGGGGGCTGGCCTGGTGATCGACTTCAACCGGAGCGGCAAGCCCATCGGGATCGAGATCACTGCTCCGGCCAAGCTGTCCGCCGCCGCGCTCAATCGCATCCTTCGGCGCTTTGGCCTTCCCCTCGTGACCCGCGCCGACTTGGCTCCGCTTCGAGCCGCCTGAACCCCGCCTCCAAGGTCCCAGAAGGGACTATGCCTTCGCACGGCACGTTCTACGAGGTGACCTCAACTTCGCGAACGACCGCGCCTTCGAGGAGCGCATCGCGGGTGGCCAGGTATCCTTGAATCGCGTCCTGGATGTTCTCGAGGGCTTCCTCCTCGGTGGCGCCCTGCGACCAGCAGCCCGGCAGTCCGGGAACTGAAACGCTGTACCCCTCCTCAGTCTTGAGCAGCGCGATCTTGTACCTCATCGCCCACGGCCCGCCCGGTGCTCTCTGCGCGCCTCCTCGGCCAAGTGCTCGAGGGCCTGCTGAGACTGGGCGAATGCAGCCTCCCAGCGTTCATCCTCAGCCAGTTCCTTGAGAATGGCCGTTGCAAGCTCATCTTGCTCCCGATCAGGCAGGCGCGACGCCGCTTCGAACGCTTTCTTCAACGCCTTTGTCATGGCTGGGCCTCGCCGTAGATGGTAACGACCGCGATGATCCCGCGTCAACGTGCCGAGTTGTGGACAACGAGCGTGGACCGCCCCCTATCACGGAGGCCGGCAGTGATGGGCACGCGAATGGCCGGTGAGCTAGGACGAACCGGGATACCATCCGGCATCAACTGGAGGGGCCGACGTCCTGGAGAGCACCGATGCCGCCAATCTCGTCCGTGGTCATCGATCGCTTCAAGCGACTCCCGCGCCGGTCGGACGAAGTCTGGCAGGGCGGCCTGGTCCGGGCGCGCGCCTGGGTCGAAGAACCGGATGGCAGTCTGCGCCGGCCGTGGGCGGCAGTCTGGGTCAGTCTGACGACGGGCCTGGTGAATGTCCAGCTCGCGACGGCCGACGCCGCGTCCCACGCGAGCCTCGCACTCCAGGTGCTGGCCGACCTCGGATTGAAGTTCGCGCGCTGCCGGCCCGCCCGTCTCGAGGTGGCCGACGGCGCCCTGGGTGCTCAGCTCGTCGCCGCGCTGGGCGATCCCGAGCTGTCGATGAACATGCGCGCTGACCTCCCGGACGTGGACCGGATGGTCCGGGAGATGGAACGGGCGGACGACGACGCCCCGGCTCCGCCGAGCGCGCTCGACGCGCCGGGCGTCACGGTGGAGCGGATGCGAGCCTTCGCCGCCGCCGCGCGCGACTTCTACGAGGCCGCGCCCTGGCAACACCTGAGCGGGGAGGATCTCATCCACGTCGAGGCGCCCGCCGTCGCGTCCGGCCTCAAGTACCTCACGGTGCTCGGCGCGGCCACCCAGACCTTCGGACTCGGCTTCTTCGCCAGCCCGCTGGACTTCGAGGCGTTGCAGGAGGACCCCGATCCTGAGGGGTTCCTGAGCGACTGGGGCCAGTGGTCCGTGCTCTACGGCCCCATCGAGGACATGCCGTTCAGTGACGTCGATCTCTGGGAGGAGCACCATCTCCCCGTGGCCGGTCCGTCGGCGTACCCCGTCGCCGCCTGGTTCGGCCCGGACGGCGGGCTTCGCCGGCCCCGGGCGGAGGAGCTTGCCGACCTGGAGGCCATCCTCCTCGCGCTCTCCCGGAGCACCGAGGCGGAGGTGGACCGCGGTCGGTGGGGCCACGAGGTGCGGAGCCACGACGGCGCACGGAAGATCACGCTGGCGATCCCGGAACTGCTGGTACCGCTCGACGCGGCGCCACCGCGGCGGCCCGGCCCGCCAGACCGACGCGCCATGGAGCGCCTGACGCTCGAAGTCGAGCGCTTCGCTCAGGCCTCGATGTTCGAGTCCCTGGACGAGGCCAACGCGGCCCTACGCCAGCGGTTCTCCGGACCGATCGACGACCTGCCGTCGACGGCGACGACGCCGCTCGAGAAGGCCCAGGATCTGATCTACCGGGCGTTCGAGGCACGCGGACGGCGCTGCCTCCAGCTCGCCCGCAAGGCGCTGGAGCTGTCCGCCGACTGCGCCGACGCCTACGTCGTGCTGGCCGAGGAGAGCCGCGCCGATGAGGACGCCCTGGCGCTCTACGAGCAGGGCGTGGCGGCCGGCGAGCGGGCGCTGGGTCGTGACGTGTTCGCGCAGGAGGTCGGCCGCTTCTGGGGAATCGTCGCCACCCGGCCGTACATGCGCGCACGGCTCGGCCTCGCCCAGTGCCTGGAAGCTCTCGACCGGCGCGAGGAAGCGATCGAGCACTACCGCGAGCTCATCCGCCTCAATCCCGGCGACAACCAGGGCGTGCGCTACTCGTTCCTCGCGGCCCTCCTGTTCGCCGGGCGCGATGACGAGGCCGCCGCGCTCATCGAGCAGTTCGGCGACGAGCCGACCGCGCTCTGGCGCTACGGCCGGGCCCTGTCGGTCTTCCGGCGTGAGGGCGACAGCCGCACCGCGCGCGAGTGCTTGCGGGCGGCGCTGCGGACCAATCGCCACGTGCCGCAGCTCCTCACCGGCGACAGCGCATGGCCGGGCCCCGAGCCCACCGCCTATGCCCCGGGGAGCCGGGAGGAAGCCGCGATCTGCGACAGCGACCTCGGCGAGGCGTGGGAGGCGACGCCCGACGCGATCCGCTGGATGCGCGCCCACGCCCCGGTCCGCAAGTCGGGGAAACGCCGCAAGCGCTGACGGAGGCGCCCGGGCACGGGGCCGCCGGGATGCGCTGCAATCAGGCGAAAAAGTCCGTCACGGCGAAACCGACGTCGGGGAACGCGAGCGCCGATACCATCTGGCCGGAGCCGTGCTGCGTCACGCTCGTGTAGCCGTCGGACCCCGGCGCGCGGTAGACCTCGACCGTGCCATCCACCGTCAGAAGGAGCCAGAACTCTCCGATGCCCGCCCGCGCGTACAGGCGTGACTTGACGAGCCGGTCGAAGCGCACCGTCGTATCGGCGACCTCGACCGCGAGCAGGACGTCCTCCGGGGTCGGATGCTCACGGCTATAAGACACCACCCGCGGCCGGAGCAGGAGCAGATCCGGCTGGGGCTCCGACCGGGGCTGGATGACCACGGGATTCTGGGGCGAGACGACGGCCCGATCGCCGAGCCGTGTGAGGAACAACCGGTTGGCGTTGATCACACAGCCGGCGTGCCGCGGGCCGATGGGCGACATCTGGACGATCTCGCCCTCGATCAGCTCGACGCGTTCGTCGGGGTGGAAGATGCCGGCCTCCGCCATCCGGTGGTACTCCTGGACCGTGAACAGCCGGCGCGGGAACTCGACCTCGACGGCCATCGCCCACCTCCGGGGTCAGTATAGGACGACACGCCACCACGGTGTGACGGGCGGCCTGAATTAATACCGGTTCAACGGCCGCCCAGTCGCCTGGCCCGCGAGATCGATGAGGAGCAGATCGAGCACCTCCTCCTCGTGAACGGCCCTGCCCCCCTCGAGCATCGTGCCCTGCAGATCGGGATCCCATACCGCCGCCACGGGGTTCCCGTGGAGCGAGCGTCCGCCTCGGGCGCTGCGGTAGTCGGCGCTCGAGAACCGCCACGGGATCGCCCCGTGTCGGCGCATGATGATGTTCCCGATCTGGATTCCGGCCCAGTCGAAGTCGCCGTGGTACGCAAGGTGGACGCCCGCCGCCGCCAAGAGACCAAGCAGCACGCGCGCCGCGGTTCGCGGCTGTCCCTCGATGCAGACCAGCGCGGCGCTCTCGGCGCCGAGGCGGTTAGCCGCGACAGCCACCACGGTCGGGTTCTCGCAGACGTACACGGTGTGGACGGCAGTGGACGATGCGAAAGCCGGCGGCTCGCGCAGGAGCTGCCGCGTCGTCAGGCGGTACGGCTCACCCGCGGCCGCGTGCAGGCGGAGCGCGCGGTCCGTGAGCGCCTGGCCGTCGGCGCGCAGATTGAGCGTCAGCCCCGGGGCGCTCAGCTCGTCGCAAAGGACGCCAGCGCTCGCCCACGCATCGCGCCAGGCCTCGGCGCTGTCCCAGGCGCCGGCGCCGCCCCGCGCGGCGGCGATGCGCACGCCCATCGTGCCGAGCGGCGTGCCGGGATCGAGCGCGTGGCTGTCGCCGGTGACCGCTGCGGCCAGCTCGGCCAGTGGTAGACCGCGGGCGGGAAGTCGCTGCTCGATCTCGAGCGCCTGGCTCAGCAGTCTGCCGGCGACTGCCGGGTCGTTGCGCGCGAGCCGCCTCATCACCCCGGTCGCGCGCAGCTCCTCGAGCCAGGGCGGTGACCCGCACGGATCCCCGGCGGCGAAGACCTTAGCCCATGCCGCCTCCGCTTCCTGCCGCTGAGCCCGCGCGTCGACCAGCGGTCCGGTCAGCGCTTCCACGGCCTCCCCGAGGCTGTCGCAGATACCCGCGTCCCGTAGGAGCGCCTCGAGGTCCTCCAGACGCACGCTGATCGAGCCTCCCCGCGCCGCGCGGCGACCGAGGAGCCGCTCGACGGCGTCCCGCTGGGCCGGTGTGGCCTCCAGAAGCGTCACCGCTCCGCCGGCTAGCCCCCGCGAGAGACGCCGGCGCGCGTGCTGGATGAGCCAGGCCAGCTCCGGGGCTCCCAGAACCTGTCGCAGGCGGGCGCCGTCGCTGATCACGAGGCGAGTCCGCCACCGTTGTCCGACCCGGGGGCAGGCGGCTGGGCGCCGGGGACAGTGGACGTGTCAAGGGCACGCTCGCGGCCGTTCCAGACCCAGCGGGTGATCCCGACGGAATCGATTCCCGGGCGCGTGGAGAGCTGGTAGATGGCGACGCCGGGCAGCGTCGCGTAGCAGCCCCACTCCTGCTCGCTGGTCATCACGAAGTCCAGATCGAACGCGCGGAGCAACCCCATGCACTGCGCGCGCATCGACTTGTCGATGCCGACGAACGCCTCGTCGAGCAGGATGAGGCGCGGGGCCAGCGGATCGGCGGTCCGATAGTGCGCGGCGGCGGCGGCAAACTGGGGGATCGTCAGCGCGATGGCCTTCTCGCCGCCGGAGCCGGTGCCGTGTGTGCGCTTGGTCAGCCGCCGCCAGACGCCGTCCTGCTGGCGCTCGACGCAGAACTGGTGCCAGGTCCGGTAGTCGAAGGCGAAGGCTAGGTGCTCCTGCCACGTCCCGGTGTCGTTCGCGGTCCTGACGGCGCGGATCCGTTCCTGCAGGAAGGCGCCGAGCGCCTGCCGCTCGGCGGGCGACCACGTCGCCCCCGTGCGCAGCAGGCGCGTCCGGGCCTCGAGCAAGCCCGGCGGCCCGTCGTCCAGCGGCTCCCAGACGAACCGGAGCGTCATTCCCGTGCTCGTGCGCCGGGTGCGCAGCTCCTCGTTCATCTCGCGGACGAGCGTCTCGGCGGCGCGGAGCCGCTCGTGCAGGTGCGCGGAGACCTCGCCGATGAGGTGGTTCTCGAGGATCTCGCGCTCGCGCGCGTCGAGGAGCAGCTGGCGCGTCGTCACCTCTTCGCGGAGCGCCTCGCGCAGCGCGGTCATCGTGCACTCACTTCCGCGGAACGGGACAGTCACGACGAAGAGCGCATCCTCGATGGTCATGGCGGGCTGGTACCCGTACGGCAACAGCGCCTCGGTCAGGCGCTGCACACTGGCGTGGACGTCCTTCTGGACGCGCTGCCATGCCGCGTCGTCTCCATCGACGCCGGCGAGCGCGGCATCGACGCCGCGGGCGACGTCCACCGCGCGGGTGACGGACCACCCGGCCGGGTCGCCCGTCTCGACCCCGGTCTGGGCGATGTCGAGGAGGCTGGCGGCGGCGAGCGTCCTGAGGGCGGTGACAGCGGCATCGCGGCGCCCGGCGTCCTCGTCGAGCGTGCGGCGCTCCGCCTCGGTCCTCTCCTGCGCGACCGCCTCCCCGATCCCCGTCTTCCGGTGCGCCTCTCTGGCGTTTTCCAGCTCAGCCTGCGTGGCGGCGCGCGCGCTCCGGGCGTCGGCCAGGCGGTCGAGGATCTCCTCGACGGCAGCGCCGACCGATCGTTGCAGCGTGTCCCGCTCGGCCGCCGCCGCCTGCGCCTTCGTCCGCGCCTCGAGCCGCAGCGTCGCGTGCCGGTCCTCGGTCGCTGCCGCCTCCGCAGCGTCATCGGCCGTCCGGGCCGCCTGGACGCACGCCACGCCGTGATTGCGGATGGTCGGCCACAACGCCGCGAGCGTCTGCCGATACTCGCCGATGGCCTTCTCCAGCCCGCGCAGGTCGGCGACCCAGGCGGCGATGCCGAGGTCGGTCGCGCCCTCGTCGCGCGCCCTTGCGGCCGCGTCGAGCGCGCGCCGCCGCTCGGCGACGCGCGCTTCGACCTCGATCACCCTGCCGCGCAGGCCGGCCACCGCCCGTGCAGCCGTCACCGTCTCCACAAGGGCCGCCCGGACCGGCTCGTCCGCGGGCGCCGCCCCCGCCTCTCGTCGGGCCACGGCCTCGCGGCGGGCCACCGCCTCGGCGGCGGCGTCGATCCGCGCCAGCTCCTCCTCGGCGGCGCGGATCTCCGCCGCCAGCTCGGCCAGACGATGGCGGCGGGCGCCCTCGCGCGCGCTCTGCCCGATGTGCGCGGCCGCCGGCTTGTCCCAGGCACCGTGCAGCGGCCCGACCTGCCACCGGCCATCGAGGTCGACCCAGACGTGACCGACGCCTGCGCGAGCGCCGACGTGGCGCAGCACGGCCGCGACGACGGCGTCGCTCATCCCGGCGGTGCGCGGGTCGTCGCGGTCGATTGCGGGGACGAGCCAGGCGCCGAGGTGAGCTTCGGGCTCGGGGCTTGTCCCGGCGACGACGACGGTGTCGTGGATGCCCCGCGGGAGCAGCGCGCCGGCGGGCGTGACCCAGGCGTCGAGGAGCCCCGAGGCCTCGAGCGCGGCCTCCAACCGAGCGCGCGACGCGTCGCCGACCGCGGGCTGGAAGTCGCACAGCAGCCAGAGCGGCGCGCCGGCGCGCCCCGCGCGCGTGGATTCATCGCGCGTGTGGGGTGGCGGCGGCGGCAGATGCTGGCCCTCGGCGAGCCGGGCCTGTTCCGCGCGCAGCCGGTCCAGGGTCTCGGTCGCCTCGGCGCGGCGCTGCTCGATCTCGGCTCGCCGCCGGGCCGCCTGCGTCGTGGCCGCCTCCAGGGCACGGCGCACCGCCGTCGCGACCGGGCTGGGACCGCTCGCCGTGCGGTACCACTCGCCCAGCTCGTCGGCGACGGTGTCCGGATCATCGGGCGCCAGCTCGGTCAGTGAAGCGGTCCACGCTCGGTAGTCCCGAGCCATCTCCGCCTGCCGGCCGGCCAGGGTCTCGTGCGCCTCGCGCTCGGCGCCGAGGGCCTCGTCGAGCTGAGCCGTGAGATCGGTGTAGGACTCCTTCGCCATCGACAGCGCCGTCGTCGCGGCGTCCACCGCCGCGACGAGGTGCCGCACGTGCTCTACCGCCCGCAGCCGCTCGGCCACGGACTGCTCGACGCGCCGCCGGGCGCTGTCGACCCGTGCGGCGTCCGGCATGCCATCGGGAAGGCCGAGCGCGGCGACGGCGGCGCGGTGGCCGGCCCCGAGGCCGGCGCCGGCCGCCTGCTCGTCGGCGGACGTCGCTGCGACGGTCAGCTCCGCCCGCGAGGCGGCCGCGGCCGCCGCTGCCTCATCCCGCACGCGCTCCAGCCGCGACAGGGTCTCGCGTGCCCGCGCCAGCGCAGCCTCGGCGCCCCTCGCGTCGCTCGCACGCTCGTCGGCATCGCGCCGGGCGCGGTCGAGCGCCTCGGCGTCCCGCATCTGCGGGCTGCCGAGCAGCGTCTCGACGGTCGTGGCCGCGGCCCGCTCCTCGAGCGTGAGCGCCTCGATCCGCGCCGCGATCTGCGCCAGCACCCGCGCCGCCTCCTCCCGCTCGGCCTCGGCCGCGCGGAGCCGGCGCATCGTCGTCTCGTAGGCGGCGTGCGTGCTGCGCACGGCGTCCGACCGCCGCCGGGCCGCCACGCGCGTGTACCGCCGGTAGCCCTCGAGGAACTGCTCGACGGCGCGGCCGGCGGCCTGGAACGCCTCGAGGGCGGCGCGATCGGCCTCGAGGCTCCGGAAGGACTCGGCGACGTCGGCGATGACCGCAGGGGCCACCGGGGGCAGCGCTTCACCGAGCGCGGCTGACAGCCGCCGCTCGTCGAGCTGGCGCGAGAGCTGCGGCTGCCGCAGCTGGATGAGGAGGTCGACGAGCGCCCCGTAGCGGTACTCGCCGAGCTTGAACAGCGCCTGGTCGACGGCGCTCCGGTAGGCGGCGGCGGTGGTGAAAATCTCGCCGCGATCGCCGAGGGCCTCGGTCAGGCGCTCGCGCGTCAGCGCGGGGCCGGCCGCACTTTGGAGAAATAGCGTCTCGCCGACCCGATGGCTCGTGATGAAGAACCACCGGCCCACGAGCCCGCGCCCCTCGACGGCCCGCAGGCCGGCGCCCAGCGTGAGATAGTGCCGGGCGCCGCCAGCGTCGCGACGCCCGAGCTCCAGCCACGTGTAGCCCAGGCGATCCTGATGCTTGCCGAGCAGGAGGTTCCACTCGATCCGCTTCGCGGGGTCGCGATCGGGCTCCAGGCGGTGGGGCGCGGTCTCGCCATCGAGGAGGAACGGTAGCTGCAGGGCCAGGACGCGTGACTTGCCGGTGCCGTTGTCCCCCCGCAGCAGCAGGCGTCCCTGCTCGTAGCGGAACTCCTCGTAGTCGTACCGGTAGATGTTGAGCAGCCCGCCCCGGATGGGCTGCCACCGTGTGGACTCGGCCAGGGGCAGCGGGGACGCCAACCCCCCGTTGCCCGACGCGGGAGCAATCGTCATTCGGGCTGCTCCCACAGATCGCCCGTGAGCGCTCCGTCTCGGACGTCGCCGTCGCCACCGGGACCGAGCGCGTAGCGACCGATCGCCGGTAGCGGAACCACGCCGTCCTCCGCGCGCCGCACGAGCCTCAGCGCCTCGAGCCGGTCGATCGTCCGCTCGGTCAGAGCGACTTCCGCCCCGAGCTCGGCCACGTCCTTGCGCCAGTGCGCGCGGTGGCGCGCCACCAGGTCGGCAACGTGGCGGCGCAGCGCCGCGTGGCCGACGGCGACCGCGCCGTCGCGCCGCGCGCACCCGGCCAGATGCTCGGCGAGGAGGAGCGTGAGGTGCCCCTCGGTGCCTTCCTCCGGCAGCGCCAGATCCGTGAGGTCGCCGCTCTCGTCCACCAGAGCGATGCCTTCGCGGCGCACCTCAGGGATCAGCCCGGTCGCCTCCTCGATCTGCGCGAGGACGAAGGCGCGCTGGCTGGACAGGTAGGCCCGCTCGCCCTCGGTCAGCTCGTCGTAGTAGACGATCGGATCATCCAGAAGCTTGCGCGTGAGCTGCGAGCGCAGGCGGCGGTTGCGGCTCTCGTCGGTGTCGGGGAGCGGCTCCTCCACGAGGGCCGCCAGCCGCCGGTCGAGCGCCGTCTCGTCGATCGTCGACGGCCCGCGCTTGACGTTGAGCATGGCCGCCAGCGCCGGCCGGTTGACGTTGTAGAGCACGTCGCCGCGCGCCATCAGGTATTGCTGCTCGTCGCCGTGCACGCGCACGAGCACGCGCAGCCCGAGGAGGAAGCGGATCACGTGGACGAGGTCGCGCCGCTGGTCCTGGCCGAGCAGCGTGAACGTCATCCCGGCGACGGCCAGCGCCGGATCGGCGCCTGCGAAGCCGACGATCTCGTCCGCCAGCCGGCCGAGCGTCGTCTGCCGATCGCCCCGCTCCAGCGCGGCCAGGGCCAGACAGAGCAGCACGTACCGCCGAGAAGGGCAGCCCGCTCGCCGGCTCCCGGGCCGGGCGCGTGGCGTCGGCGAGGTCGGCCGGCGTTTTGCGCAGCCGGGCCGTCTCGCTGTCGATCTGCAGGCTCCAACCCGGGTTCCTCGCCAGCCACTCGCGCAGCCAGGCCGCGTGCCGTCGCACCAGCCCGAACTCGGCGGACAGCGGGCCCGCGGCGCTCAGCAGCGGATGCTGCAGCAGGGCGCCCAGCGCCTGCCGGCGCTCGGCGGCGATGGCCTGCTCGAGCCGCGTGCCTGCCTCGATCACCGGGCGAGACTCGGGCTGACCAGATCCTCGATCGTGACGTAGTGGTCGGGGCCGGAGAACCGCCCCATGGGCGTGCCGACCGTCGCCGTGCGGCCGTCGGCGGTCGGCTCCAGCCGCACGTGCATCGTCCCGTCGCTCGACATGACCTCCACCGCTTCCTCGAGTCCGACCTTGACCGACAGGGCGTCGCCGAGGAGATCGAGGAACAGCGCGAACTCGGCCGGGTCGAGCGTACCGAGATCGGACAGCCGCACGCGGTCGCCGGTCGCTAGCCGCCGCCGCGCCGCCATGATCTGCTGCGCCTCGTCCGCCGCGGCCGCGGCCAGCAGCGCCTTGGCGTCGGACCGGTCG
>Ga0184637_10002775_pt1 | contig 11149 bp, 11 predicted proteins | sample PLM3_127_b2_FD_133143 | JGI IMG/M metagenome (GOLD analysis project Ga0184637, IMG submission 133143) | Groundwater sediment microbial communities from an aquifer in East River, Colorado, USA - PLM3_127_b2 | ecosystem: Environmental > Terrestrial > Soil > Riparian zone | place: USA: East River... | reverse complement strand
TCAAGCGGGCCGCCCTCTTCGTACGGATGAACGACCTCGTCATCCAGAACACCGTGGTGATTCCCGTGCTGTGGCGGAGCGTGATCTCCGCCGTCTCCGCGAAGCTCAAGGGCACGGACATCTCGGGCTGGGACTCGAACCTCTGGAACCTCGCCAACTGGTACCGCGAGGGGTAGAAGTGGCCGCCGGCGGCCGGGCTCGTCGGCCCGGCCGCCCCTGAGGCGCCATGTCCAAATACTTCTTCCGTCGCCTGCTGATCTCGGTCCCCGTCCTGCTCGGGATCAGCCTCGTCCTCTTCACCGTCCTGGCCCTCGCTCCCGGGGACCCCTTCGAGGAACTGGCCACCAATCCCAACGTGCCCGCCGAGGTGCGCGCCAACCTCCGCACACAGTATGGCCTCGACGATCCCGTCCACGTGCGCTATCTGCGGTGGTTCGCGGCCATGCTGCGGGGGGACTGGGGATTCTCCTTCGTGAGCCGTGTGAACGTGGACACGCTCATCCTGCAACGTCTGCCCACGACCCTGTTCGTCCTGGGCACCGCGCAGCTCCTGGCCATCCTGATCGCCCTGCCCATCGGAACCTACTCGGCCATGCGGCCGTACTCCCTGTTCGACCAGCTCTCCACCACCTTGGCCTTCGTGTGGTTCTCGCTGCCCACGTTTTTTACCGGGCTCCTCTTCATCCTGTTCTTCAGCATCTACCTGGACTGGCTGCCCTTCATCTACCGGGCCGACCTCAACGCCACGGGGCTGGGCTGGCTGCGTGATCAGGCCAGGCAGAGCATCATGCCCATCGGCGTGCTCGGCCTCTTCCAGGCCGCCTCCCTCACCCGCTTCGTGCGCTCGTCCGTGCTCGACGTGATCCGCCTCGACTACATCAACACCGCGCGGGCCAAAGGGCTGTCCGAGCGCGTGACCGTCGTGAAGCACGTGGTGCGCAATGCCCTCATCCCGGTGGTGACCCTGGTGGCCCTGCAGATCCCGCTGATCTTCACGGGCGGTATCGTGACCGAGCAGATCTTCCGGGTGCCCGGCATCGGCTCCCTGCTCATTGCGTCGATCCTGGCCAACGACACCCCCGTCATCATGGCCATCACCTTCGTGTTCTCGGCGCTCGTCGTCCTCTTCAACCTCCTCGCGGATCTGCTGTACGGCTGGCTTGATCCGCGGATCTCGTACCGATGACGGGCGCCGCACGGCCTACCTGATGAGCAACGGGACCAGGGTGGAGACCATCCTCGGCGCCCCACCGGCGGCGCTCGCCCCCGCCAGCGACACCCTGTGGCACGAGGCCTGGCGTCGCTTCCGGCGGCACCGGCTGGCGCTGATCGGCGCCGTCATCCTGCTCGTGATGGTGACGGCCGTGCTCGCGGGGCCGCTGGTCTACCGTGTGCCCATTGACGCCATCGACTTCAAGGCCAAGCTCAAGGGACCCTCGTGGGCGCACCCGCTCGGCACCGATGACCTCGGCCAGGATCTCCTGGCGCGGATGCTCTATGGAGGCCGCATCTCCCTCGCCGTCGGCGTGGCCGCCATGCTGATCGCCATCACGCTCGGAACGGTCGTCGGGGCGGTGGCCGGTCAGGTGGGGGGTGCGGTGGACAACGCCCTCATGCGCGTGACCGATCTCTTCCTGTCCCTGCCCGCGCTGCCTCTGCTGCTCCTCGTCGTGTATCTGTTCCGCGACCCCTTGAAGAAGGCGCTCGGCCCGGAGGCGGGCCTCTTCGTCCTGATCGTGGTCGTCATCGGCGGCCTGCGGTGGATGCCCGTGGCCCGGCTGGTGCGCGCGCAGTTCCTGTCACTGCGCGAGAAGGAGTTCGTGGAGGCCGCCAAGGCTCTCGGCGCCCCGCCCGTGCGTCAGGTCGCACGCCACATCCTGCCCAACGCCGTGGGGCCCGTCATCGTGATCGCCTCGCTTGACGTTGCCGCGGCCATCCTGCAGGAGTCGACCTTGTCGTTCCTGGGGCTGGGCTTTCCCCCCGACATCCCGACGTGGGGACGAATCCTGTTCGACGCCAAGGACAATCTCGACTTCGCCCCGCACTGGGCCATCTTCGCGGGCACGGCCATCTTCCTGACCGTGCTATCGATCAACTACATCGGCGACGGCCTCCGCGACGCCCTCGACCCCCGCAAAGTCCTCACCCACTCTCGCACTTCCTGAACCCCGGGTTAGACTTGGGTCAGACTGAAGTTCCCGCCAGCTTTCCCCCTCCCTGTCGTGAAACTTTCGGCAGCCCTGATTCCCGAGGGACCGGACTACGCCAAGTCTGGCGGGGAAATCGAGGAGCGCCCCGGCTCCGCCGGGACGCTCCGAGCGTTTGGGGGTATGGGGGCCATTTCGGGGCCCCCATCTCCTTAGGTCGTGTAGGCCGAGAAGCGCACCGTCGTGGCGCGCGCCTTGAAGTCCGTGATGACGTTGACCACGGCCGGCTTGCCCGACGCGTAGGCCCGCTCGAGGGCGGGTCGGATCTCGTGCGGCTTCTCGACGAACTCGCCGTGCGCGCCCAGCTCCTTCGCGACCTTGTCGTAGCGCGTGTATCCGAGGTTGCGCCCCGGCTTGTTCTGCTGCGGGTCGGCCGTCCACCCGCCGTTGCAGCTGATGACGACCATGACCGGAATGTTGTGGCGGACCGCGGTGTCGATCTCCATGGCATTGATGCCAAACGAGCCGTCGCCGTGGAGGGCCACCACCTGGGTGTCCGGCTTGGCGACCTTGGCGCCGATGGCGAAGGGCAACCCCACGCCCATGCAGCCGAAGGATCCGGAGTTGAGCCGGTGGCCCGGCACGTAGGTCGGAATGGACTGGCGGCCGAAGTTCAAGATCTCCTGGCCGTCGACGACCAGAATGGCGTCGCGGCGCAGGAAGTCGCGCACCTCCTTGCAGAGGCGCAGCGGATGGATCGGGACGTTCTCGGTGCTCATGGCCTTGTCCATCTCGGCCTGCTTCTCGGCGTCGAGGACGCGCAGCTTGGAGGTCCACCCGCGGAAGCGCGCCGGATCGACTTTCCCCGCCGCCTCCGCGGTGAGCTGCTCGAGGACGGCCCGCGCATCGCCCAGGATGGGCACGTCCACGGGTCGGTTGCCCCCCAGGCTCGCGGCATCCGCGTCGACCTGGACGACCTTCACGTCAGTCGCGAAGCGCGGGGGCCGGGCGAACTGGATGATGTAGTTCATGCGGGTGCCCACGACGAAGAGCACGTCGGCCTCGGAGAAGGCGCGCACCCGCGCGTTGAGGAAGGCCAGGTGATGGTCCTCGGGGATGAGGCCACGCGAGATCGGCGTGGTGTAGAACGGGATGCCGGTCGCTTCGACGAACGCCTGCAATGCCGCCGCGCCGTCTGACCACCACACGCCGCTGCCCGCGATGACCAGCGGCCGCTCCGCGCCGGCCAGGATGCGAATGGCCTCGCGGACCGCGGCCGGGTCGCCGAGCGCGCGCGGCGATGGCTTCCACGGCCCTGAGTAGGTCAGGCTCGACTCTTCGATCTTCTCGCCGAGCACGTCGCCCGGCATGTCGAGGTACACCGGTCCGGGACGGCCCGCCGTCGCCTGGCGGAAGGCCGTCGCCACCATGTCCGGGATGCGCTTGGCGTCGTGCACGCGCTCCGCCCACTTCGTGACTGGCCGGAAGACGGCGACTTGGTCCATCTCCTGGAAGGCTTCCATGCCGTACTGGATCCTTGCGCTCGAGCCGCCGACGGCCACCAACGGTGACGCATCGGCCCAGGCGTTGGCCACGCCGGTGAGGAGATTCGTCGTACCCGGCCCCGAGGCCCCCATGCACACACCCGGGCGCCGGGTCAGCCGCGTCCAGGCGTGTGCCTCCATGGCCGCCGCCTGCTCGTGCCGCGTGTCGATCGCGCGGACACCCAGCCGAATGATCTCGCTCTCCGTCTCCAGCATGGGACCGCCCATGATGAAGAAGAGTGTGTCCATGCCTTGTGCCACCAGCGCTCTCGCCAGAACCTCTGAACCAGTGATCGTCCCCATCGCGCCGACCTTTCTCGCGCGCGTGGCCTCCGCGCACGGCGCCTCATCATACTGCGGACGCGATGGCGCCATACGGCACTCTCACGGCGGCCACGATCGATCGCCGCGACAGAGCTAGGAGGCAGCCCGGCCCGCGTGCTCCTTCCGGGTCAGCCAGTAGGTGTCGGCTCGTCGGGCCACCCGCTCGGCAAGGACCCGTTCGGCGCGCCCGGAATCACCGGCGCGGAAGCACGCCTCGAGGAACGTGTCGTGAAAGACGTCGCGCTGGGCCCGACTGCCGCCGAGCTCGACGATTCGCGGGCGCAGCGGCTCGATCTTCTCGACGGCCCGCCGGTAGTCGGCCGTGGCGAAGGCACCAAGCCCTTCGATCAGCGGGATGAGCACGTCGCCCACCAGCCCGGTGCGATCCTTGGACCCCCGCTCCCGCAGCATGCCCAGCTGCTGCTCGGCGGTCGCCCAGTCTCCGGCACCCGCGAGCGCCATGGCCAGATGCGCGGCATGAAAGAGCAAGCCCTGCCGGTTCAGCCGCTCGCGCGCAATCGCGGCGAAGGGCCGCCAGCGCTCGCCCACCATCTCCCCGCACAGATCGAGGCGCCACAGCAGCGAGATCGAATCGTGGAGATTGCCCGGCACGGACGAGGGCCGGCGCTCGAAGGCGGCGCGCGACATCCGGCTGGCGCGCTCATAGTCGCCGCAGGCGAAGTGCATCAAGGCGAGGTGCCAGAGGAGATGGTTGCGGAACCAGCCGAGGTGCGTGCAGGGGTGAATGGCGGGAGGCAGCAGCGAGATGCCCGCGCGGGCGGCCCCCATCTCGTAGACGGTGTGGGCGAGCGCATGGACCGACCACGCGTCGCGCGGATTCCGCGCCACCGCCACCTCGGCGGTGGCGAAGGCCTCCGGGAAGCGACGCGCCTCCTCGAGGGCAAAGGCGTGCAGGCCGAGCATGAACGAGTTTCCCGGGTAGTGCCGCACGAGATCGCCCGTCAGCTCCAGCATCTCGGGGAAGCGTCCCTGCCAGAACCAGATGAAATAGAGCCGCTGGACGACCGCGAGGTCCCGCGGATAGCTGGCCAGGTGCTCCCGCATGGCGCGCTCGGCCTGGTCGGGGCGGCCCGCGATGAGCTGGACCATCGCCTCCACGTGGCCGCGCTCGCGCACCGTGGCGCCGGCCGCCGACGCCCGCGCGCGCTCCACCGCGGTGCGCGCCTGCGCGAAGCGCTCATCGAGGAAATGACAAACACCGACGCCCGCATGGGCCAGCGCGAAGTCGGGATCGGCCTCCAACGCGCGGTTGAACATGTCGAGAGTCGCCCCATCCCATCCCAGGAGACCGTGTACCGCCTGGTCGTAGGCCTCGAGAGCCACGGGCGAGCTCGTGGTGACGGGCAGCGCGAACTGGTCAGTCGGCATGGCGCTACGCTAGCTGATGCGACCGCCGTCGACGACCTTGGCGAGGAAATCCAGCGCCCGGCGCTCGGCCCATGAGGTCGTCGCCCACGGGCCCTCCAGGAAGGCGGCGTGGCCTCCGATGGGCACGAACTCCACCCGCACGCGGGGCGGGAGCTCCGAGGGATCCGGGAGCCCCTCCACCGGCACGATCGGATCGTCGAGGGCGTTGATCAGCAAGGTGGGCCGCGTGATGCAGCTCAGGTAGGGGCCGCTGCTGGAGCGCCGCCAGTAGTCCAGCTCATCGGCGAAGCCGTTCAGCGGCGCCGTCACCACGCGGTCGTACTCGGCGAAGGTGCGCGCGCGGCACGCCGCCTCCACGTCGACGAAGCCCGGATAGCGACGGGCCTTCTCGCGCACCTTGCGCCGCATCGTGCGCAGGAAGTTGGCGGCGTAGACCGTGCGGTGCAGGCCACGGTCCAGCCGGCGCGCGCACCCGACGAGGTCGAAGGGCACGGAGACCCCCACGGCCGCGCGGAGCTGCACGGGCACGTCGTCGTTCCGCTCGCCCAGCCACTTGAGGAGGACGTTGCCTCCGAGCGACGTGCCCACCGCCCCCAGCCGGACTTCTGGCTCCCGGCTCACGAGCAGATCGACGACGGCGGCCAGGTCCCCTGTCTCCCCCGAATGGTAGAAGCGCGGCTGGCGATTCAGCTCTCCGCTGCACGACCGGAAGTGCATGACCACCCCGCGCCAGCGCCGGGCGCGAGCCAGGCGCAGCAGCCCGACGACGTAGTGCGAGCGCGCCGAGCCTTCGAGGCCGTGGAGGACCAGGACGAGCGGCGCGTGCGCCGGACCGTCCAGCCAGTCGAGGTCGAGGAAGTCTCCGTCAGCGGTGGCGACCCGCTCGCGCCGCAGCGCGATGCGACCGCGGCGGACGAGCGGGCCCCAGATGGTCTGGAGGTGTCCGCTTCGACACCACCAGGGAGGGCGAAATCCTACTCCTGACCCTGCAATAGGAGTTTCACGACCTCCGGGATGATCTCCCGGGCGCGCTGGTCGAGCTGCGCCTCGGAGAGGTTCGCGATGGGATGCGGCATCATGAGGAACTTGTAGTGGGGCAGGCCCCACTGCACGGCCATGGCCCGGCCGGTGGCCTCGAACACGTCGGTGACGATGGACGCCGAGGGGACACGCGCCTTCTCCAGCACGATTCCGTCGAGCACACTGCCCGACGAGCAGGAGCCTCAGTCGCCGATGCCCGCGACCACGAGGTCGCAGGACTTCTTGATGTCCGCGATGATCTCCTCGTGGGCGGGGACGCTGGCGTTCCGCTTGTGGTAGAGCTTGACCTCGGCCACTGCGTACTCCTGCTTCAGGATCTCGCCCATCTTCAGGAGCAGCTTGTCGGAGTTGAACTTCGTGTTCTCGATGAGGGCGACGCGCTTGCCGGCCAGAGTGTCCGGCCGGGCCGCGTAGGCCACCGTCTGCGCGGCAGCCTCGGTGGTGGGATCGAGCAGCTCGATCATCGCTTGACCTCCTTGGTGACGGCCTGTGAGTTGCGGGCACTGCCCCAGCCGGGAATGTAGCAGGAGAACGCTCCCGCCCGTCCGCCGGCGGCTATGACCAGGATGTGCTCGGGTGAGGCGAAGAGGGGGCGCAGGGTGGTCTCGTCTCCCGGCTGGATGGCCCCCGCCATCCGCCCGGTGCGCTTGAGATGCGCGTGGGTGCTCGTGGTGTTTTCGTGGAGAAAGGCGCGGATCTCCTTCTTCGTCCAGCCGTCCTTGGCGATGGTGCGCATGTGCTCGCCGGCCAGCACCACACAGTAGTAGGACTGCCCCGTAACGTTGCCGGAGATGCGCATGTCGTCGGCCAGGGTGGCCAAGATGCCCTCGGCGGTGCTGGAGAGCTGGTTGTAGAACTGGTGCGGGCCATTGGAAGCCACGACGGTCACGGTGCTCTGCTCGGGCCGGAACCCGCGCTCCACGTGCAGCGGCGTCCACGGGCTCTCCCCCTCGTTCTCCGCGATGACGTACGACAGCTTCCCCGGGTGGCCAAGCGTTCCGCGGTCCAGCAGGCCCGGCATCGAGCCGCAGACGTTGCGCATGACCAGCCGCACCGCCCGGCCGATGGTGAGATTGGCGCGCCAGCCAGGTCCGAAGAGGTTGTCACCGGCGTTGATATCCAGCTCACGGGCGATCGGGCCGTTGACGATCATGAGCACCGCCGCGCCGCCGGTCGAGGTTCCCGGACCGTGGTAGCTCCAGGCGGGATCGGCGATGCCCTCCACGGCGGCCAGGACGACGGGAAGGTACTCGGGCTTGCAGCCCGCCATGACGGCGTTGATGGCCACCTTCTCGGCGGTGATGGAGACCGCACGATGGGTGACGTACCGGACCTCCTGCTTGGGGTCGAGGCGCGCCGCCTCGAGCATGGCTCGGACGCGCTCCTCGGTGGGCGGGATGACTGGTAAGCCATCCGTCCATCCCTGCTGGAAGCAGAACTCGATGGCGTCGCCGACGTCGGCGATCGGGTGGCGCTTCGCGGTCAACGTCGCTGGCATTCGGACCTCCTCGACCGAGTCGGGCTCGCGCTGCCGCCCCCAGTCTCATCGACGCGGCGGCCGCTGGCAAGAGCCAACTGTTCTCACCGTGCTCCATCCCGGGACGGGTTGCCGGGTTCCCCCCCACCCATCGCGAAATCGTGACGCGGCCCCGTCAGCGGACGCGACGTCCGGGGCCCCCGCCTGGACGCGCGGTACGAGGCGACACGAGCCCCAGGACGCTGCCGAGCGCCACCGCGCCGGCGGCGACGAGAAACGCCTCGGCAAAGGCAGACTCGACTCCGACCGCGATCCGCCGCGTGGCGAAGATCTCCGCCAGCGCCAGCACTCCTCCCACGATGCCGAGCGTCCGCGCAAGAAGCGCGAGGCCCCCGGCCGCTCCCTGCTGGCCCGCGCGGAACGCGCCCATCACGAAGGCCATGTTCGGCACCTGGAACAATCCGAGACCGAACCCGGCGGCGGCGAAGGCGAACGCGAGCGCGGGAATCGTCGTGGTGGCATCGGCGCCTCCGATGGCCCACAGTCCCGCCGCTTGCAGCACCAGTCCGCCCGCCACGAGGCTGCGTCCCCCGAACTGATCCGCGAGACGGCCAGCGAGCGGTGCCGCGACCGTCATGGCCAGGGGCGTCAGCATGAACACGGCCCCGGCGACCGCGGGGGGCAGGGCGCGAACGCCGATCAGATAGAACGGCGCGAGAAGCCAGATGGCGAAGATCCCGGCGTTGGCGATGAAGGCAAGCACGCATGCCACGAGGACCGGAATGCGCAGGACCTCACCCGGGCGCACCAGGCGATACGTCGAGACGAGCCGTCCGGTGGGCAACGCGGCGATCGCCCACGCCACGAGCGCCAGCCCGAGCGGCACACGAACCAGAAAGACGAAGCGCCACCCGAGCGTCTCCACGATGGCCCCGGCCACGAGAGGGCCGAGCGCCATGGCCAACCCCACCGCCGCGTTGAAGAACCCGATGGCGCGGCCCCGCGCCGCGGGCGGAGCGGCCAAGGTGACGATGCCGGGCGCGGTCCCGTAGACAAGGCCCCCGCCGAGACCCTGCAGCACGCGCCCGGCCACCAACATGGCAAAGCTGGGGGCGAGACCACAGGCGACGTAGCTGGCGACGCCGAGCACAGCGCCCACCTGGAACACGCGGCCGTGGCCGACGAGGTCACCCAGGGTGTCGCCCACGAGGGACATGAGCGCGTAGGTCAGCACGTAGCCGACGATGACCCAGCGCATGGCTTCCGGGGTCGTCTGGAAGGCCACGGCGATGGCCGGAAAGGCGATGTTGAGCAGGGAGTCCAGCGACACGACGAACGCCCCGGCCGCCGCCACCCACCGGGACACTCCAGCGTTGGGCATTCCGCGTATGATGGCACGGTCGTATGCCCGATCCCGCGAGCTGGGTCATTCTCGTCGTCGCCGCTCTCGTCGGCTCGACCGTGGGCGGCGTGGCCGGATTCGGCGCCGGCGTCGTCCTTCTTCCCGTGCTGGCCCTCATGCTCGGCGTCCGAACCGCCGTCGTCACCCTCACGGTGACGATGCTCCTCGGCAATCTCTCGCGCATCTGGTGGAGCCGCTCCGACATCCACTGGCCGATCGTCTCGCGGTACCTCCTGGGGGCCGTCCCGGGCACCGCGCTCGGCGTGTTCCTCTTTGCCGGAGCGTCCAACGCAAGCCTCAGCGCAATCATCGGTGCATTCCTCATCGCCGCGGTGCCCTTGCGTCGCCTGCTCCTCACGCGCAACTTCCGGGTGCGGCTCGCGCACTTCGCGCCGCTCGGGGCCATCGTGGGGACGATGTCTTCGCTCGTCGTCACCACCGGCCCCGTGATCACTCCGTTCTTCCTCGCCTACGGTCTCCGCCGCGGCGCCTACATCGCCACGGAGGCCTCCTGCGCGCTGGCCATGCACGCGGTGCGGAGCGCGGGCTTCGCCACGCTCGCCCTGATCACCCGGGAGACCGCCCTGCTCGGCCTGACCCTCGGCGCCGCCATGTTCGTCGGCGCGTGGCTCGGCCGGCGCATCGTCGACCGCCTGAGCGACCGGGCCTTCCTCGCCGCGATCGAGGCCCTCCTCATTCTCATGGGCCTGCATTTCCTCTTCTTCCCCCGGTAGATCGTCGAAGGGGGCCTCGACAGCCCCCTTCGAGCATCCCCCCGGAAGGCGAATTGCGCCGGCGAAGCCGGCGCTCGAACGGTGGGCGTGCCCCGGCCGGTTCAGCCGCCCGGGGTGAGGCCGCGCAAGCCCATCCACTCTCGAAGGGCTTCGCGCGTGGACTGGAAGGCCAGGGCGCCCCACGGGATCTCCTCCGGCGTCACCCATTCCAGCTGATCGTTCTCGTCGCAGGTGGTGAGGATCCCACCGACGACGACGGCCTTGTAGACCACGATGACAGGGGCCGCGGGGTACGTGTACACGTTGAGGAGCCCCGCGAGGTCGACCTTCAGCCCGGTCTCCTCAAAGGTCTCCCGCACGGCGCCGTCCGTCACCGTCTCACCGTAGTCGACGAAGCCACCGGGAAACGTCCAGAGACCGCGGCCGGGATCGATGGTCCGCCGGGTCAAGAGAATGCGTCCATCTTGCTCGGGAATGGTGGCGGCGACCAGCTTCGGATTCAGGTAGAAGACGAAGCGGCAGCGCGTGCACACGGCCTGCTCGCGCTGGTCGGGCGGGATGGGCTCGCGCGCGAGCGGCGCTCCGCAGAGCGGACAGAAGCGGACGGTGGTCGGGGAAAGGACGCGGGGGCCGGAGCTGTCCGACACGCGTCCGAGTGTAGCATCGGCGCCGGGCCGCTCCTTGACACTCCGGCGGAGCGGGTCCGCTTCTTCCCGGAGGGACTGACCAGCCTCGCGGATCGCTGGCGGCTCGGCCGGGCGCGGGCCCACGCCGTGAGTCAGTCGTCCTGATGTCCGGGGTGCGCGCGTCCACGCGTTGCCCCGCGGGCGCCCGACCATGCTGACCTTGGCGCGTGACCAAGCGCTTCGGAGGCCTCACCGCCGTGCGCGAGGTCAACCTGGAAGTCCGCCCGGGCGACCTCCTGGGCATCATCGGCCCCAACGGCGCCGGGAAGACCATGCTCTTCAACGTGATCTCCGGCGCCTTACCGCCCCGAGGAGGGGCGCATCCGCTTCGACGGCCACGACATCACCGGGCAGGCGCCGCACCTCATCTGCCGGCGCGGCCTCACCCGCACCTTCCAGATTGTG
>Ga0184637_10002774_pt1 | contig 11151 bp, 13 predicted proteins | sample PLM3_127_b2_FD_133143 | JGI IMG/M metagenome (GOLD analysis project Ga0184637, IMG submission 133143) | Groundwater sediment microbial communities from an aquifer in East River, Colorado, USA - PLM3_127_b2 | ecosystem: Environmental > Terrestrial > Soil > Riparian zone | place: USA: East River... | reverse complement strand
CGGCTCGAAGGCCAGATCGCGCTTCCCGCGGTGCTCGCGCGCTGGCGCCGCATCGAGCTCGCCGCGCCGCGGCTCGACTGGATCGATTCAATGGTTCTGCGCGGGATGGCCGCCATGCCGGTCGCGGCGAAGGCGTGAGCGGGGCGCAGCACGACCACCTGCCGCAGCGCCTGTGGTGGGTGCTGGCCGGGCTCACCCTGGTGTGGGGATTCAACTGGACCGCGATGAAAGTCGCGCTGTCCGAGGTTTCGCCATGGACGTTCCGCGCGTTCTGCCTCGGGTTCGGCCCGATCGTGCTGCTGCTCGCTTTGCGCGCGGGCGGCCAGCGGCTCGCGTCCCCCCGGGGGCACTGGAGGCGGCTCGCGCTCCTGGCGTTGTTCAACATCACCGGCTGGAACGTGCTGGTCGCCTTCGGCATGACCATGATCCCGGCCGGCCGCGCTGCGATCCTCGGTTACACCATGCCGGCGCTCGCCATCCCGCTCTCGATCTGGCTGCTGGGCGAGCGGCCCACCGCGCGAAAGCTTTTCGGCCTCGCGCTCGGCCTGGCGGCCCTGGCGGTGCTGATGGGCGAGGCCATTCTCGGCGTCGGCGCCTCGCCCCTGGGATCTCTGATGGTGCTCGGTGCGGCAGCGAGTTGGGCGCTGGGCGTGGTGCTGCAGAAGCGCTACCCGGTCGCCATGCCGCCGGGCTCCTACACGGTATGGATCATGTTTCTGGGCGGGCTGCCGATGATTTTTGCCGCGCTCGTCTTCGATGACCTGGGTGCTCTCCGGCAGGTCGGGCTGTGGCCGGCGCTTGGCGTGGCCTACAACGTATTCCTTGCGTTCGGGTTCGCCTACTGGGCCTGGATCAAGATCGCGACCCAGGTGTCGGTCACGGTGTTCTCGATCAGCACGCTGATCATCCCGGTGGTGGGCGTGATCAGCAGCATGCTGTTCCTCGGCGAACGGCCGAGCTGGGCCGAATACTTCGCTGCGGTACTGGTGATGGGCTCGCTGCTCACGGTGGTGATTCCCGCGCGCGCAGCGCGGGGATGAGCGAGGGATTCCAGTTGCGGACCGCCTGCGCAAGGTCGTCGGTCTCCGCCTGGCCGAGGAACCCCAGCGCTTTGCGCAAATCGGCAGCCGAAACAGCGTTGGCGCCCGCCTGCTTCGACAGCTTTTCGCCGGCCGCATCCAGCGCCACCGGCACGTGCAGGTATCGCGGGGTCGGCAAGCCGAGCAGGCGCTGCAGGTGGATCTGCCGCGCGGTGGAATCGAGCAGGTCGGCGCCGCGGACCACGTCGGTGATGCCTTGCGCGGCGTCGTCCACGACGACGGCGAGCTGGTAGGCGAATTGCCCGTCGGCGCGGACCAGCACGAAGTCGCCGACGTCGCGTTCCAGGTTTTGCGCCGTCAGGCCCTGGACGCGATCCGGGAAGGAAATCGTTTCGCTTGAACTTCTTACCCGCAAGGCGCGCGGCATCTTGCCCGCCGGCAGGCCGTTGCGGCAGGTCCCTGGGTAAATCTGCGCGCCATCGGCGGCGAGACCGAGCGAGGAGTCCGTGATTTCGCGCCGCGTGCAGCCGCACCAGTAGACGCTTTCCCGCAGCTTCTCGGCGGCTTCCCGGTAGAGGGGCGCGCGAGCGCTCTGGTAGAGCACTTCGCCGTCCCAGCCGAGGCCGAGGCGCTCGAGCGAGTGCAGGATGCCGTCGGTCGCGTCCGGCTGCACGCGCGGCGTGTCGAGGTCTTCGATGCGCACCAGCCAGCGGCCCCGGGCAGCCCGGGCGTCGAGCCAGGAGGCCAGCGCCGCGACCAGCGAGCCGAAGTGCAGCGGCCCGGTCGGCGAGGGCGCGAACCGGCCTGTGTACATGGTTGTCTAGCGTACACTGCCCCCTTTTTGCCAAGGACCGTCGTGGCCACGATCGACCTTACCAACGAGAACTTCGAGAAGACCGTCAACGACCATCCGATGGTGATCATCGATTTCTGGGCGCCCTGGTGCGGCCCCTGCCGCGGCTTCGCGCCGGTCTACGAGAAGGCTTCCGAGTCGCACCCTGACGTGGTGTTCGCCAAAGTGAACACCGACGAGCAGCAGGAGCTCGCCGGGGCGTTCGGCATCCGCTCGATCCCCACGCTGATGGTGTTCCGCGAGAAGGTGATCCTGTTCCAGCAGGCAGGCGCGCTTCCCGGGCAGGCGCTCGAGCAGGTCATCACCCAGGCGAAGACGCTGGACATGGCCAAGGTGCGGGAGGAGATAGAAAAGCAGGAGATCGCGAACCAGGAGCAAAAAGGCGCTGCCTAGCGCCCGGGTGCTACTCTTCGACCGCGATGGCCGGCATCCGCATCGAGAAGGATAGTTTCGGCAGCATCGAGGTCCCCGCCGACCGCCTGTGGGGCGCGCAGACCGAGCGCAGCCGGCGGTTCTTCCGCATCTCCGGCGAGCGGATGCCACTCGCCGTAATCTACGCGCTGGCGCGGGTCAAGAAAGCCGCGGCCCAGGTGAATCTTGCACTGGGCTTGCTCCAGAAAAACAAGTCAAAAGCGATCCAGCAGGCCGCCGACGAGGTGCTCGCCGGCAAGCACGATGCCGAATTCCCGCTGGTGGTATGGCAGACCGGCTCGGGCACGCAGACCAACATGAACGTCAACGAAGTGCTGGCGAACCGCGCTTCGGAGCTGCTCGGCGGCGAGCGGGGCGAGCGGCGCCTGGTGCACCCGAACGACGACGTCAACATCGGCCAGTCCTCCAACGACGTGTTCCCGACCGCCATGCATGTCGCGGCGGCGCAGGCCCTTCATGGCGACATCGTTCCGGCCGTGGAAGCACTGGCGCGGACCTTGTCGGCGAAGTCAGGCGAGTTCTCCCGCATCATCAAGATTGGCCGCACCCACCTGCAGGACGCGACCCCGCTGTCGCTCGGGCAGGAGTTCTCGGGCTATGTGGCGCAGCTGGAGCAGGCGCAGGCGGCCACCAGGGCGGTGCTTCCCGGTCTCTGCGACCTGGCGATCGGCGGCACGGCGGTGGGCACCGGCCTCAATACGCACCCCGATTTCGACCGGAAGGTCTGCTCCCTGATCGCGGCAGAAACCCGCCTGCCCTTCGTCCCGGCGAAGAACAAGTTCGCCGCGCTCGCCGGGCACGAGGCGCTGGTCTTCGCCCACGGCGCGCTCAAGACGCTCGCCGCGGCGCTCGCGAAGATCGCGAACGACGTGCGCTTGCTCGCGTCCGGGCCGCGCTCGGGGCTGGGCGAGCTGCGCATCCCGGAGAACGAGCCCGGCAGCTCGATCATGCCGGGCAAGGTGAATCCCACGCAGGCCGAGGCGCTGACCATGCTCTGCGCGCAGGTAATGGCGAACGACGTCGCGGTGAACATCGGCGGCGCCTCGGGGCACCTCGAGCTGAACGTCTACAAGCCGATGATGATCCATGCCTTCCTGCAGAGCGCACGGCTGCTCGCCGACGGTTGCCGCTCCTTCGAGGAGCACTGCGCCCGCGGCATCCTGCCCAACGAGGCGCGCATCGCCGAGCTGCTCGAGCGCTCGCTCATGCTGGTGACCGCACTTTCGCCGCACATCGGCTACGACCGGGCCGCCGAGATCGCCAAGAAGGCGCACCACGACGGCAGCACCCTGCGCGAGGCGGCGCTGGCGCTGGGCTACGTCAGCGGCGAGGATTTCGACCGCTGGGTGCGGCCGGATTCCATGATCGGGCCCGCGCGGTGAACCGCCGGGAATTCCTGGCTGCGGGGCTCGCCGCCTGTGCGCCAATGGCGTGGGGCGCGCCGGGCCGGTTCGAGCGCGGCCTGCTCTGGCGGGTGGCGAAGGAGGGCGTTGCGCCCAGCCATGTGTACGGCACGATCCACGTCGCCGACCCGCGGCTCGCCGAGCTGCCAACCGAGGTCAGCGAAGCCTTCGACGGAGCGAGGGCGCTGGTCCTCGAGTTCCTGCCCGACGCTTATTCCCGCGAGCGCTTCGTCGAGGCCGCGCTGTTCCTCGACCACCAGACCCTCGAGCAGAAGATCGGCCGGGCCGACTTCGAGCGCGCCGTGGAGCGCCTGGAGCCGATCGGGCTGCCGCGCGAATTCGTCAGCAAGATGAAGCCCTGGGGCGTGCTGCTCAACCTGCGCGGCACGGGCGGTGGCGAGGGCTCGCCGCTCGACGCCCGGCTGCTCGAGCGCGCGCGGTTGCGGCGCAAGCCGGTGTCGCAGATCGAGGGGGTGGAGGAGCAGATCTTCACCTTCGACGAGTTTCCGATGGAGTCGCAGGTCGCGCTCCTCAGGCACAGCCTGGCGCACGGCGCCGAGCTGGCCGAGCTCGCGGCGCGCACGCTCGAAGCCTACCTGGAGCGCGACCTGCAGCGCATCTGGCAGCTGCGCGAGCGCTTCATCGCCCGCTATCCGGAGATCGCGGCCCATCAGGCGGTCATGACCAAGCGGGTGCTGCACGACCGCAGCGTGGTGATGGCGTTCCGCATGCAGCGCGAGATGCGCCGCGGCGGCGCTTTCGCGGCGCTCGGCGCGCTGCACCTGCACGGGGAGAAGGGCGTGCTGGCGCTGCTCGAGGAAGACGGCTATCGCTCGACGCCGGTCTACTGAATGTCCCTCGTTGTCCTGATTTCCGGGCGGGGCAGCAACCTGCAGGCGCTGGCCGAGGCGCGGCTCCCCATCGCCGCGGTCGTCAGCAACCGCGCCGACGCCGCCGGCCTGGCCTTCGCCGCAGCGCGCGGCATCCCGACGCGCGTGGTGGAGCACCGCAGCTTCGCCACGCGCGAGGCCTTCGACGCGGCACTCGCGGCCGAGATCGAGCGCTTCGCGCCGAAGCTGGTGGCGCTCGCGGGATTCATGCGTGTGCTGACGCCGGCCTTCGTCGAGCGCTACCGCAACCGACTGATGAACATCCATCCCTCGCTGTTGCCCGCCTTTCCCGGGCTGGAGACGCACGCCCGCGCGCTGGCCGCCGGGGTGAAGCTGCACGGCTGCTCGGTGCATTTCGTCACCGCGGAGCCGGACTGCGGCCCGATCATCATCCAGGCTGCCGTGCCGGTGCGCAGCGGCGACACGCCCGATTCGCTCGCCGCGCGCGTTCTGGTGCAGGAGCACGTGATCTACCCGCGCGCCGCGCGCTGGTTTCTGGACGGCAGGCTGGTCATCGAGAAGGGGGTGGTGCGCGTTGAAGGCGATGATGCGCAGCTGGTTATTGCTCCTCGCTAGCGCGGCCGGACTGGCTTATGGCCAGCCGCCCGCCCGGGTCGAGATCGCCTACGACCTGACGCGCGATGGCTTGCCCATTGCCGAGATCGTCGAGCGGCTCGAGCAGGCCGCGGGGAGCTATCAGCTGACCGAGACCTGGAAGGGCCGCGGCGTCTTCGCGCTGCTCGGCAGCGCCCGGCGCTTCAGCCAGGGCAGCGTCACCGCGCGCGGCCTGCAGCCGGAGGAGTTCTTCGACGAGCGCACGGGCCGGGATACGGCGCGGGCGTGGTTCGACTGGAAGGCGAAGACGCTTACCATGCAGTACAAGGACGGGCGCCGTACGGAGCCGCTGCCGCCGAATGCACAGGACCGGCTTTCGTTTTTCTTCGCCCTGAGCTTTCTTCCCGGCAACGGCGATTCGGTGAAGTTCACGATCACCGACGGCCGCGGACTCTCGCGCCATGAATACCGCATCGTCGGCAGGGAGCGCGTCAGGGTTCCCGCCGGAGAATTCGAAGCGGTCAAGGTCGCGCGCCACAGCAGCAAGAAGGAAACCGCCCACTTTTGGCTCGCGGCCGAGCGGTGGAACCTGCCGGTGCGCCTTCTCCTGGTGGATAAGGACGGCGCGCAGTTCGACCAGGTGGCGACTCGAATCTCCGCGCCGTGAGGCTCACCGCGGCGTTGCTGTCGCATGCCGAGGCGGCGTTGCGCGAGATTCTGCGATTCGCCGGCCCTGCCGACCAGGTGCTGTCGCGCCATTTCCGCAGCCACCGGCAGCTCGGCCAGCACGACCGGGGGTTCATTGCGGAGGCGGTCTTTGCCGTGCTGCGGCGCAAGCGCTCGCTCGAAGCGGCGTCCGGCTCGGCCGAGCCGGCCGGCCTTCTCGCCGCCGCGCTGCTGCGCGTGCTCGGACATTCCGGCCGCAGTCTTGACGGGCTGGTCGAGGCCTCGCTCCTGGCACGCATCCGCAAGGCGCGCACAGAGGACATGCCCGACGCGGTGCGCGCCGACCTCCCCGACTGGCTGTGGGAAAGGCTGGCGAACCAGCACGGCAGGGACGGCGCAATGCTCATTGCTCAGGGCCTGCTCAGCGCAGCGCCGCTCGACCTGCGCGTCAACCTGGCGCGCACGGGCCGCGAGGCGGTGCTGGAGCGCTTTGCCGGCGAGGGTCTCGATGCCGCGCCGACCGGCTATTCCCCCGCCGGCATCCGCCTCGCCGGCAAGCCGCCGATCAATCGCCACCCGCTGTTCGCGGACGGCCTGATCGAAGTGCAGGACGAGGGCAGCCAGCTTCTCGCCTGGCTCCTCGCGCCGCGCCGCGGCGAGATGATCGCCGACTACTGCGCGGGCGCCGGCGGCAAGACGCTGGCGATAGCGATGCTGATGCGTGGCACCGGCCGGATCTACGCGATGGATGTGTCCGCGCGTCGACTCGCGGCGCTGCAGCTGCGGGCCGCGCGGGCGCAGATCAGCAACGTCCACTCGGTCGCGCTCTCCGGCGACAACGACTCGAGGGTCAAGCGGCTCGCCGGCAAGCTGGACCGCGTCCTGGTGGACGCGCCCTGCGGCGGGTTCGGCACGCTGCGGCGCAATCCAGACCTCAAATGGCGGCATGCACCGGCCGCGATCGCCGAGCTGGCGCAGAAGCAGCTGCGCATCCTGCGGTCGGCCGCGCGCCTGGTGAAGCCGCGGGGCAGGCTGGTGTACGCCACCTGCAGCATCCTGCAGGAAGAAAACGAGGCGGTCACGGAGGCCTTTCTCGCTGCGGAGCCCGGCTTTGCCGTGCTGTCCTGCAGCGAGCTCCTGGCTGCGCAGCAGATCCCGCTCGAGGCCGGCGACCCGCTGCGCCTGTGGCCGCATGTCCATGGCACGGACGGTTTTTTTGCTGCCGCCTTCCAGCGGAACTAGCATTTGTAAAAGCGGTAATAAGTCCTTTCTGGCGCAGACCTTACGTTTATTCAAGACTCAGCGGCGGCATTCGCGTAAAATGAGCCGCGCCTATATACATAACCACTAAAGGGCGACCTAATCTGATGATGTTTTCCGGCTGGCTCGATCTCCCCTGGTGGGGCTACGTAGTCGCGGCGCTCGCGTTGACGCATGTCACGATCGCCTCGGTAACCATCTACCTGCACCGCAATCAGGCACACCGCGCCCTCGACCTGCACCCGGTGGTGTCGCATTTCTTCCGGCTCTGGCTGTGGCTCACCACCGGCATGGTGACCAAGGAGTGGGCGGCGATCCACCGCAAGCACCACGCCAAGTGCGAGACCGCGGACGACCCGCACAGCCCGCAGGTGTTCGGCATCAACCGCGTGCTGTGGCTGGGCGTATTCCTGTATGTGAAGGAATCGTTCGTCAAGGAGACGATGGAGCGCTACGGGCACGGCACGCCCGACGACTGGATCGAGCGCAACCTCTACACGCCCTGCTCGGTCTGGGGGCTGTTCGTGATGGGCGCGGTCAACATCGCCGTGTTCGGCCTGGTGCCGGGCATGCTGATCCTGCTGACGCAGATCGTCTGGATTCCGTTCTGGGCGGCGGGGGTGATCAACGGCGTGGGTCACTTCTTCGGTTATCGCAGCTGGGACGTGCCGGCGCCCGATGCCAGCCGCAACATTTCGCCGATCGGCATGCTGATCGGCGGCGAAGAACTGCACAACAACCACCACGCCTTTCCCGCCTCGGCGCGCTTCTCGGTGAAGTGGTACGAGGTCGACCTGGGCTGGATGTACATCTGCATTCTGGAGGCGCTCGGCCTGGCCACCGTCAAGAAGGTGGCGCCCAAGCCGCGCTTCGCCGCGCCCAAGGCGGCCGCCGATCTGGAGACGCTGCACGCCGTGATCGCCAACCGCTACGATGTCCTGTCGCGCTACGCCAAGTCGCTGAAGCGCACGTACGCCGAAGAGGTGAATCGCCTGAAGCATTGGTCACCGGGCGATGCCGAGGTGCTGAGCTCGATGAGGCGCGCGCTGCTCCGGGGGCAGGCGCTGGCCGGGTACGAGCGTGCGCGCCTGGCCGAGGCGCTCAAGAATTCGCGCGCGCTCACCACGGCGATCGCCATGCGCCACGAGCTGGCTGCTCTGTGGGAGCGCTCGAGCGCCTCGAAGGAGCAGCTGCTGCGCCAGCTGCAGGACTGGTGCCATCGCGCCGAAGCGAGCGGCGTCGCTCAACTGGTGGATTTCTCGCTGCACCTGCGATCGTACGCTCGCGCGTAACGACGCCGAAAACCCAGAAAAAAGCCCGCGAACGCGGGCTTTCTTATTTCAGCTTGGCTTCCTTGTAGACCACGTGCTTGCGCGCCTTCGGATCGAATTTCTTGATCTCGAGCTTGTCCGGTGTGGCGCGCTTGTTCTTGGTGGTGGTGTAGAAGTGGCCGGTGCCGGCGGAGGATTCGAGCTTGATTTTCTCGCGCATGGCTATTTGCCTTTGGTCTGAGCTTTGGCTCTGGCTTTGATTTCGGCCAGAACGGCTTCCACGCCAAGCTTGTCGATGCGGCGCAGCCCTGCGGTGGAGACGCGCAGGCGCACCCAGCGGTTCTGGCTCTCGACCCAGAAGCGGCGATGGTGAAGGTTGGGCTCGAAGGTGCGAATCGTCTTGTTGTTGGCGTGCGAAACGTAGTGGCCCTTCATCGGCTTCTTGCCGGTGACCTGGCAGACTCGGGACATCGGAATGCTCCGGAAAATCTTGAAAGGGGGCGGATTATAGCAAACCCCGCTCGGCGAACGAGATGGCCTGCGCCCCCGCGACAATGAAGTGATCGAGCACCTTGACATCGACCAGCGCCAGCGCCTCCTTGAGGTTGCGCGTGAGGAGCTCATCGGCCTGGCTCGGCTGCGCGGCGCCGGAAGGATGGTTGTGGGCAAAAATGACGGCCGCGGCGTTCCTGGCCAGCGCTGCCTTGACGATCTCGCGCGGATAGACGCTGGTCTGCGTGAGGGTGCCGCGGAAGGGCTCGTCGACATCGATCACCCGGTGCTGCGCGTCGAGCCAGATGCAAACGAACACCTCGTGCTCGCGCCGGCCGAGGGCCAGCCTGAGGTAGTCGCGTACTGCGCCCGGCGATGTCAGCGCCGGTTTTTCCCGCAGGGTTTCCTCCATGGAGCGGCGCGCCAGCTCGAGGGCCGCCTGGAACTGGGCGCGCTTGGCGCTGCCCAGCCCCTTGATCCGGGTGAGGTCGGCACTGAACAGCGCGCCCAGTCCCTTGAATTCCGCGAGGAGCTCACGACCCAGGTCGACCGCGCTTTTCCCACGTACCCCCGTGCGCAGGAGCACGGCCAGCAGCTCTGCGTCGCTCAGCGTCGAGGCGCCCTTGGCGAGCAGCCGCTCGCGCGGGCGTTCTGCGATGGGCCAGTCCGAAATCGCCATGCGGGAGGCTTCCCCGGGTTTCCCTTACAATCGTCATCCCCTTAACGGCCGGGCGCCAGATCAGATGACGTTGAAGGAAAAGAGAATTTTGCTGGGGATCACCGGTGGCATCGCGGCCTACAAGGCTGCGGAGCTGACGCGCCTGCTGGTCAAGGCGGGCGCCGACGTGCGCGTGGCCATGACCGAAGCGGGGACCCGCTTCATCACGCCGATGACGCTGCAGGCGCTCTCGGGCCAGGCGGTCTGGACCGACCTGTGGGACGCGCGCGTCCCCGACCACATGGGGCACATCGGGCTGTCGCGCGATCGCGACCTGATTGTGGTGGCGCCGGCGAGCGCCGATTTCATTGCCAGGGTCGTGCAGGGCATCGCCGACGATCTCCTCGCCGCGCTGTGCCTTGCGCGCCGCTGCCCGCTGCTGCTGGCGCCTGCCATGAACGTGGAGATGTGGGAGAACCCCGCGACGCAGAGAAACGTCGACGCGCTGCGCGCCGATGGCGTACTGCTCGCCGGCCCGGCGGCCGGCGACCAGGCCTGCGGCGAGACCGGCTACGGCCGGATGCTGGAGGCTGCCGAGCTGCTCGCCGAGGTCGAGGCGTTCTTCAAGCCGAAGCGCCTGGCGGGAAAGCGTGTGCTGCTGACCGCGGGCCCGACGGAGGAGCCGATCGACCCCGTGCGCATGCTGACCAACAGGAGCTCGGGAAAGATGGGGTACGCCGTGGCTCGCGCGGCGCAGGAGGCGGGTGCCGAGGTCACGCTGGTGAGCGGGCCGGTTTCGCTCCCGACGCCGGCAGGGGTGAAGCGCATCGACGTGAACACCGCGCAGGAGATGTTCGAAGCGGTGAAGAAGGCGGCGAAATCCTGCGACGTGTTCGTGTCGGTCGCCGCAGTGGCCGATTACCGCGTCAAGCACCGCGCCGCGCAGAAGATCAAGAAGGGGAACGGCGACCTGTTGCTCGAGCTGGAAGTGAACCCGGACATTCTGGCCTGGGTGGCGGCGCTGCCGAAGCCGCCCTTCTGCGTCGGCTTCGCCGCCGAGAGCGAGAAGCTGGCGCAGCACGCCCGGGAAAAGCGCGCCCGCAAGCAGGTGCCGCTCATGGTGGCCAATCTCGCGCAGGACGCGCTCGGTGGCGACGACAACACGATCACGCTGTACGACGACCACGGCGAGCACCCGCTCGGCCGCGCCCCCAAGCTCGAGCTGGCGCGCAAGCTGGTGGAGCATGTCGCCGGCATGCTGCCGCCGCGCAGGAAATGAGAAAGCTGGAAGTGAAGGTCCTCGACGAGAGGATCCGTGGCATGCTGCCGCGTTACGCCTCCCCGGGCGCCGCGGGCCTTGACCTACGCGCCTGCATCGACGCGCCGCTCGCCCTCAGTCCCGGAGACAGCCAGCTCGTGTCCTCAGGCATCGCGATCCACGTCGGCGATCCGGGGTATGCGGCGGTGGTCCTGCCGCGCTCGGGTCTCGGCGCGAAGAACGGGATCGTGCTTGGCAACCTGGTCGGGCTGATCGACTCCGACTACCAGGGGCCGCTGATGGTGTCGCTCTGGAACCGCGGCAAGGGCGTTTTCACCATCCAGCCGCTCGACCGCATCGCGCAGCTCGTGGT
>Ga0184637_10002773_pt1 | contig 11152 bp, 10 predicted proteins | sample PLM3_127_b2_FD_133143 | JGI IMG/M metagenome (GOLD analysis project Ga0184637, IMG submission 133143) | Groundwater sediment microbial communities from an aquifer in East River, Colorado, USA - PLM3_127_b2 | ecosystem: Environmental > Terrestrial > Soil > Riparian zone | place: USA: East River... | reverse complement strand
CGGCGCTGCCGGCATCGGAGGGGAATCATCCTTGAGCCAGTTCAAGGTCAAGGCGATCACCAGCGCCAGCGCTACCGCACCGATGACGCGGTAGTAAGTCTGCTCCTTTTCGATGGCATGGATGCGATCACCTAGCGCCTTGTCTACATCCTTCATCTTTTTCGAGAGGCCAGCGAAGGACTGCAGCTCGCCAGCAATGGCGGTGATCCGTTCGATGTCGATGCCCATGTGCACGGGATCGTTCTTCTTAAACTTGGACTCGCAGTCCAGACTCGCATACCAGATGAGAAAGATCGGCTGTCCGCGCTTGAGATGGATCGGGACAGGCCCGGCGTTGAAGACGGCGAAGGTTAACTGGCCGCGATAGCCCGGGTCCACATGAAACCCCGAGACATTGACCAAGCCACGAAACTTGATCTTTGCGCGGATCGAAATGAAGGCGAGAGCGTTAGCCGGGACCGAAACGATCTCCTCCGTGAGTAGGAAGGCGAACTGGCCGGGCGGTATAGTGAACGCATCGCCCGGGCCGAGCTTTCGCACCGTGACCGTCGTGGGGTCGGCGGCTTGATCATTGGGTGACACATATACTTCGGGGCCGACGGTCAACGTATAGGAAGCGCAGTCGACGCGTTCGGGCGCAAAAGGCTCGATGAGCGGGACCAACCGTTCGGTCAACGTCTCGCCGCTCCAGAACATCGCGTTCGTCTTCGTCATGGCGTATCCTCGTCTTTGCGGATGTCCATGGCGGCCGTCTTTCTCCGGTCGCTTGGACACCTCGTTGCTTCTCCTAAGCACATGGCCGGGCGCAGCGATTTGTGGGCACACGGCAAAGATTGGTGGGGATGTGAGTATCGTTGGACACGGCGTTGATCTGGTTGATATTGCTGAGATGCGGCGCTGGATCGAGGATCCCCGAGATCCGTTGATCCCGCGTTGTTTCGTTCAGGAGGAACTCGACGAGGTGGGCGACGGGCCGGATCGGGTCGCGCATCTGGCCGGCAAATTCGCCTCAAAGGAAGCCGTCCTTAAGGCGCTGGGAACCGGGTTTGGGGCGGGTGTGGCGTTCTCCGACGTCATCATCCATCGCACCGCAGGTGCACCGCCGCAGGTCAGGCTTACGGGCGGCGCCGTAAAGGTCGCCGCTGGACGTGGCATTACCGAATGGCGGCTGAGTATCAGCCACACCGGCGCGATGGCCATGGCGAGTGCCATCGCGATCGGCGATGCCCTTCACGGGGAAGACTCCGAACCCGTCTGATTGCTTCCGGCCGGGCCGAGATAGTCGATGCGGCGTTGGTCGAGATCCACCGCGATCCGACCGCCGCACGCTACCAGGACGGCGCGCCACACCTTGAATCCCTGCAGAATTGCCTGCTCCCATTCGCCCGTTGTGCATTGGCTAACCTCCAAATGAGAGGTCATGTCCTTGATCGTACGCAACAGCTGGAAGTCGAGCACGCTGACGCCCTCAAGCATGTGATGGCGACGGGCATAGTCGAAGGCGAGTGCAGCCACGCCCTCCTCGATCACCGCGGCGCGCCCGCCGTCCTCGACCTCGTCGAGCAAGGGGCGGCTCTTGCGCTTGCGGCGCAGCAAGGCGCGCGTGATCGGCGACCAGCCAAGCACGGCGGCGTACGCAAAATGGAAGACGTCATGAAAGCGGTAACCATCGGGATCATAGGCGTTGTCGGTCAGCTCGCCGCCAAACGACACGCCGTCGATCGCCACGCGGACCCGTTGGCGCTCTTCGCCGTCGACATCGATCAGTTCGACCTCGAACCGGCGGGGGAGTCGCTCACCTTCTGGAAGCGACGCGTCGAAGCAAAGCGGCTCGGTTCGCTCGGCCGCCCAGCGTGCCTTCACCTTACCGAGGTTGGCGATCGCGATCTCGGCCAGCGTTAGGTCGAACTTGCTCGCGACATTGGCGATGTACCAGAGGAGATCGCCCAGTTCTTCGGACACGCGCTCCTTGAAGAGCCGGTGTGCTTCGCCGTCGCGCAGATGTTTCTTGTATTCGCTCAGCAGCTGCCCGGTTTCGCCTGCGAGACCGAGCATCGGGACGATAAGGGACAGCACATCATCCGAACCCGCGCGCGCGGGCACGCGATCGGTTTGCAGTGCTTCCTTCTGATAGCTGTCGAAATCCATCTTCGTCTCCTTTTCCACGTCAGCCGGCGGCTGCCCGGGCCACATGGGCGGATGTCTCGGCGCTGGCGCGTATCTTCTCATTCAGGTTCCATTTCGGCGGATAGAAGTGTTCGATCGGTGCCTGCGTGGGTTCGAACCTCTGTTTGATCCGCGTGCGACCCGTTCGTCCCGCGATGTGCGGGTGCGCGACGCGCGCATATTTGTCGACTTCGCAAAACAGGTTCTGGCAGTCGATCAGCTGGAGCCGTCGCCCCCAGAGCGACTGGAAGTCGAGACCCAGTCGTTCGAACTCCTGCTCCTGCAGATCCGCCATGAGCCGGATCAGTTCGGGCTCGTTGAGCCCGCCGGGATCAGCGAAACACTTGCGCAGCCCATCTCGTGCGCCGGGGCCTGGCACGACGAAATCCATTTCGCTGAAATTGGTGATCTCGCTGTAGTTGATATCGGTGATGAACTGATAGGCGAGGAAATCGCCGATGGTCGGATAGGCCCGGAGCTTCTCGAAGCCTTCCTGCATGGTGCGGGTCTGTGCCAAACGTTCGGGAAGCCGGTCCCCCATCATGCGTTCGAGCAGCAGTAGGTGGTTTTGATGCTTGGCGGGTCTGCCGAACGCGCTGCTGCCCGGCGGCATGATATAGGCCGCCGAGTAAATGCGACGCCCCTCACGCATCGCCCGCCCCAGCACTTCGTCATAGGGAGCGAAGCTATACTCTTCGAATGTGATCGGGCCGAGCGATTGCTCCAGCAGCTCCCAAGTCTGGATTTTGTTGAACAGCTTGAACAGCAGGATGCGGAAGAAAACCTCACGCGGCGAGCTCGGCAGATCTGCGCGATAGATGACGTGCCGGATCAGATACTGGCTCACCCGATCGGAGGCCCGATAGGTGTTCGTGAACTTGTAGGTCGCGAGCACGGTGTTGTGAGTCCATGGTTGGGTCGCGCCGCGCGCCCGGCGGAAAAAGATCGCTTGGCGTTCGGCGGCGAAGCGCCAATAGCTCTCATAGACCTCCGAAACCTTGGCGGGCGCGAGATGGCGTAGAGTGATCGGCGTCGGCGCGGCTGTGACCTGGGCGTCGCTGGAACGCGGAGTGATCGGCAGATCGAACGGCAGCGTGGCTATCGCGGCATCGATGCGCGGTTTCGGCGGACGGCCGCGCGGGCGTTTGGCAGCGGGCTTAGGTGACTTCTTCCTCAAGATGCCGCTCCCACGGCCATGACTGGGACCGCGGGACGGGCCGGCGCTGTGGTCGGCCCTGACAGAAGCGCTTTGGCAGCAGCGACGAGCGGCACGAAATCGGGATCGCTCTTGGTGATGCGCTCGAGCTTGGCAACGCCGACCATGACATTCAGTCGCTCCAAGGGCATGTCCATCTCATGCGCCATGAAGGCGCCGAGCTGGGCAAGCCCGAGATAATCGCCATAAGCTTTGTCGAAGATTTGCTGGGTTGCGTAGAAAGCGTTAACGACCAGTCCGGCCGGGGTCGGCTCGAAGCTGACCTGTTGCAAGCACGGAAAGCCAAGCTGCGCGCTTGCGACATGATCGCGGCCCGGGTCAAACGTCGTCGCTTGTAGCATCGAGCGACGTACGCCCGCTCGCGAACCATATTGTGACAAGATCCACTCCAATTGATTTCCGTCGCACGGCCCGCGACCGTACATGACCATGCGCTCGAAATACAGGCCGCGGCCGTTGGCTTTCTTGTTCATCGCCTGCCAGCGCGGGAAGGTCGCGCGATAGAGTGTGAAAAGGCGGGCGCGGTCGCCACGCGACATCTCCCAGACGCGCTGCGGGAAGATGGTAAAGGCGACATCTTCGACCTTGAGTCGTCCTTTGCGTTTGAGGAGCTCGTTAAGGGCTTGGCGCACCACCGGGTCTTCAGGAATCGCGCCCTTTTCGCCAAAGCCGGTCATACTCAACACGAGCGGCGAGACCTCGGTGCCGGCGCCGTCGAGAACTCCGAGCAGGAGGCGCGCCCAGGCGCGCGACAAGTTGGTGTCGTTGATCATGAGGGGTTCTGGTGCAGCCGTTGCTTTCGATTTACTCATCCGGGTCGTCCTCCAGATGGCGATATTGGGCAAGACCGACATAGGCTTCGGGCGCGATGCGGACGAAAACCGCCCAAGCGCCGCTGTCGGCGCTAGCTTGGACGATCCCGGGCCGCACGGTGCGGAACAGGCGGCCATCTGCGAGGTCGCGTTCATGCACTAGGCTGTCACTAGTCGCTTCCGTTCCCGGTGGCAGCAGCAGCAGCATCTCCACCTCGGCGTCGAGGGTCGGCCCTGCGCGGCGGCGGTCGGCGACGATCAAGGGCTCTGACGTGAGGGCGCCGACGATGTCGGCGCGCAGGGCCTTTGGCGTGACGCGCTGCAGGGCGGCGGCGCGCGCCCGCGAGATCATGTTCACCCCGGCCGACAGGTGCGTGAGGAGCGTGCCGTAGCCGACGCCGAAGTCACAGGCGATCATGAACATTTGAGCTGCCGTCGCGGTCTCGGGCGTCCAACCGCGCGCTGTGAAGGCGCGGCGCAGGCCGATGATCGGCATGAGCGCGAAGCCGGCGAAGGTGTCGGCCAGGAACTCGTTGGGATCTTCCCAGGGATGATCCTTGGCGTCCTCGCGCAATTCGTCGATCGATGAGCCGTGGCCGAAGATATGGTGGCCGAGTTCGTGCGCGCAGTTATAGGCTCGCCGCGGCAGCGGGCGGCGGGCCGAGAGGTGGATGCGCGGCGGCGCGCCCCGTTGGTACATCCCCTCCATATTGATGTTGTTGAAGCGCACCGTGACGCCTAGGGTTTCGCAGAGCCCGTAGATGCAGATGGGGCCATGCTGGTCGAGCTTGGCCTTCGCCCGGGTCGCGATTGCCGCTTGCATGGCCTGGGTTGCAAGCACACGACGATTGAAGCTGGGCTTAGTGGTGCGCATCGTGGACATCAGCGATCGCCTCCCTCGGCGTTCGGGGTCGAATCGCTGCGCATGGCGGCCAAGAGCTTCAGCAAGCGGTCGAGGTCGTCGGGTTTGAGCTTAGTGAGTTCGCGGGCGGCGAGTTCGAGTCGGGGATCCTGAGCGTCGATGGTTTCCGGCGCCTCGCCGATTAGCCAGGCGACGTTCACGTCATAGATCTCAGCGAGCCGGACGAGTTCGTCGGCCGAAACCCGGCGGTTGCCGGACTCCATCTCCGAGATGGAGGGCCGATGCATGCCGAGTATCTTGGCGACGTGGCCCTGTGAGAGGCCAGAGAGCTTGCGCGCTTCCTTCAGGCGTTCGGCGATCAGGCTGCGCTTGGCGGATTCGGTTTCACTCATGCCGCGGCCGCTTCCTTCTCGGACTGCTTCTTTAACAGTTCGCACACGAAGGCCGTGGTCTCGTCGATGGAGCGGGGCAGCTTGGTCGACTCGTCGACGAAGATGTTCACGTCGTTCGGGATCGGCGCGCCGATCTCGGTGGACAGGATGGTGGTGGCGACCGGCCAGACCTTGCTGTCGAACTTCGGAACATTGTCTACCGGCTTGGTCGCGCCGGTGAGCGGCGGGCATTCGAGACCGCTGTCAGCCTGGATTTGGCTGATGACGGCGATGAGTTTTTCTTTGAGTGTGGCGGGGTCCATATTCGCCTCCTTAATCCGACATGTGGTAAGATAATCTTACAATCCCTTTTCGTCAAGGACAGGGCAACGGCAGAGCGGGGTGGCTCCCTGGGTTCTCGACAAAATCCATTTAAGGTCTTATATATACGACTGTGAGACGGATAAAGCAGCGTATATGAGACCTTAATATGAGATCGACAGTCCTTGATACCTTGCCACCAAAGGTCATTCGTTCCCTAACGAAGTTCGGCACGGACATCGCGCTCGCGCGCAAGAAGCGCAACTTGACGACGATGATGATGGCCGAGCGCCTCGGCGTGGCGAAGAGTACCTATTTGCGCGCCGAAAAGGGCGATCCCACGGTGTCGATGGGGGTCTACGCCATGGCGCTGTTCGTCCTGGGATTTGGAGATGCGCTCGGCGAACTGGTCGATCCGCGGCGCGATGACCAAGGGCTCCTGTTAGATACCGAGCGGTTGCCAAAACGCGTGCGAGTTAAGAAGGCGGCGCAACCGCTATGAGACGCACGATCCAAGTCTTTTTAGGGGACGAACCTCGCCGAATCGGTGCCATCCGCTACGACCAGCAGGGCGCGCGTGAAAGCGCAGCCTTCGAATATGATCCTGAGTGGCTGGTGGCCGCCGACCGGTTCGCTATCGACCCGGCGCTTCAGCTCGTCCCTGGCGGACAGTTCCACAAGAAGACCCGAGACGGCTCGATATTCCACGCAGCAATCGCCGATACCGAGCCCGATGGCTGGGGCCGACGCGTCATTCAGCGTGACCACGCCAAGCGGCGACAGGAGGCGCGCCGCGCCGGTGAAGGTGTTGAGGTGCGTCCTCTCAACGCGCTCGACTATTTGTTGGCTGTCGATGACCTCAGCCGTGTCGGCGCGCTGCGGTTACAGGATGAGGACGGCGTCTTCCGGCGGGCCGCCGAGGAAGGCCGGCGCACCGCACCGCCGCTGGTAGAGCTGGGGCAATTGCTGGTCGCGACCCGAGCGGTTGAGACCAATAGCGAGACCGCTGCCGACCTCGCTTATCTGCGCGGCCGCGGCACTTCGGTGGGCGGCCTGCGGCCCAAATGCACCGTTGTGGACGATGAAGGCCGCCTGTCGATCGGCAAATTCCCAAGCGTAGGCGACGAGCGCGCCGTCACAAAGGGAGAGGTCCTGGCCCTGAAGTTAGCTGCGATTGCCGGCATCGGAGCGGCTCAGTCCAGCCTAATCGACAGTGACGGTGCGCAGGTGGCGCTCATTCGGAGATTTGACCGACCTGAAGGCGGCGGTCGGTTGATGTACGTCTCGGCTGCCACGATGCTCGGCGCGGAGCCGACCGATCCCGGCGAGCACGCCTATACCGAAATCGTCGACGCAATCCGGCGCTATGGGGCTAGAGTTCAGGCAGACATTGAGGAGCTATGGCGCCGGATCGCCTTCTCGATCCTGATCACGAACGTCGACGATCACCTAATGAATCACGGTTTCCTGCATGTGAACCAAGGTCAGTGGCGCCTCGCCCCGGCTTTCGATGTCAATCCATTCCCAGATCGGCTGCGTGAGCTGAAGACCTGGATATCGGAAGAAGCCGGACCCGAAGCATCAATCGACGCGCTGATGTCCGCCACGCCCTACTTCCGGATCGTCAAGCCACGTGCAAAGACGATTCTCGGAGAGGTCGAATCCGCCGTTGCACGATGGAGAGATGAAGGGCGCGCGCTCGGGATGACTGACGTCGAACTCGATCAGTTTGCCGACGCGTTCGAGCACGCTGAGCGCGGCACGGCTCGACATGTGATTGCATGACAACTGGCAGTGACCAGGCTCCGACAGCCAGATTCGACCTAGCGGAGCGGCTTGGCGCCCGAGCCGCTGCCGGATCTGCTGTGCCTCGTGGCTGACTTCGTTATGCCGCCAATCAGGGCGCTCCTCAAGAAAGAGGAATTCTCCCTGCGCTGGCAACCCCACGCCGGCTGACGCTGATCACAAGCTGTCGACCATGATGATGATCATGATGATGCCGCCGCCACCGCTCCCCATGGGTGGTCTTGTAGCCCGACGCTTGTTTCCGTCGCACGTCCTCGCGAGTCACCCGATTACCTCTGGTTCAGTTGATTGCTGATCTGCCACCTATTGGCATCCATCTACTGAACCTTGAAACCGTACATCCTGGCACGGCGGAGGAAAGCTTCTCGTGCGCCTTCAAGGATTGCGCACGCAGTATTCCGCGTTGCCGGATGATCGATCGAGCCACGCGCGACGATCTCGCCGCGGTCATTTAGCGCCCTCATTACGATGATCTGCTCCGCATCACCAAGAACAGCGACGTTCGGATTGTGGGTTACTATAATTACTTGGCGCCGCTCTTTGGCGCGGCGAAGCACCGGGACCAGCGTCATGTAGATGAACTCTCCATCAAGATTGTCCTCGGGCTGATCGATGATCAGTGGTCGATCGCTCCCTGATGAAAGCATCAACGCAAGCAGGACGGATTGCTGTTGGCCAAGTGAGAGCTTCGCAAATTCTCGCTGAATATACCGTGTACCGCCAGTCCCATCTGGTATCGCCTTTGTTATCTGCAAGCGAGGGCGGTCATGAATGGTTACACGTTCCAGTGCAGACGTTACGGACGGTTCTGCAAGGCGTTCAAGAATCGTGTTTGTTTCATCGGCCTTAAATACGCCAACACCCTCTGGCGTTTTGAGAGCGAGGATTGGACCACTATCGTGCCGCTTAACCGCTTCAAGAAGAGTCGGCACCGTGAGCGATTCCACCAGCCAGCCAGCCCTAGTCTGTTGATTAGTTTTCCAACCCATTGTCTCAATGATTATCTCCGCCGCATCAGGAGAGTGTGCATTGCGGCTGTATTTTAGGCTGACATTGATGTCAGAGAGTGCCTCGCGCAGGGTTGCCGTTGCGGTCTGTCCGAACGCCTCTCGTAGCGTCGCCACACGATCCCGCGCACGCCAGCGTGTTCCTAACGCCTTACTTCTCTGTGCCCGTAGCTCTGCCAGATGTGGAATCCATGTCTTCAAGTTCTTGACGTTCTGGTCATGGCTTGCTTCCTCGGCGGCAAGCTTGCTGATATAGGACATGTCAAACAGCACATTGAGCGCCTCGAGTTCGCGTCGTTTTGCGTCGATCGTCTTTTGTGCGACTGCTTCTTTGGTTCTCCAGTTGGCGACCTGAGCGACAATCAATCTCTCGAAGGCCGACAAACCATTCCGAATCTGGGTTTCCCCACCATCTATCGTTGCTTCGAATGTATTGGCACCGGTGACAATCGCTTGAAATTCGGCTGTCCCAACAGTCACACTCGCCGGTTGCGCAAGGTTACGAATCTGCGCTGCGGCCACCTTCGGCGATGAGCGACTGACATCTTTCTTTATGTCTTGCAGCTTTGAGGCGATTTGAGTCCGAATTTCACGCTCCGTCGCGATCTTCCGTTGCAGCTCTATAAGCTCTTTGACGTCGGGCTTTTGCAATGCCTTGAGCTGCTGCTTCGTAGTGGTTAGCAAACGTTCATACTGTGGGATCAGCTTTATTTGCTGTTCGGCTTTCTCAATCTCCGATTCCAGCGAAAGCAGTTCGTCGCAAGCGCTGGCTTCAGCTGCACGTGCCGCATCAAGATCGAGAAACCTATCGAGGTAATGGAGGAGCGCGAGTGGATCCGTTTGGGCTTGTAGACTTATTCTCGCGGCCTCCCCCTGTCCAAAGCAGTCTATTTCGAACGATTGAGGTCCACTCTCAGGATCATCACTGTTCTGAAGCTCGCCGCCCTTCGGCCGATACAGCTGATGCTCTACGCCAGCTCCGTCTACCCAGAAAAGGTGGAGCTCCTCCGGCCACACTTCAGAGTCAACGACTTTGCTCTCGCTTTCCTCGCCCACCAAGCAGCGCACAGCTTCAAAGGTTGTCGACTTCCCAGTCCCTCGACCGCCGATAATGCAGTTGAGGTTCCGGCTGAAATGAATCGTTTGTCCATTCAGAAAACCGCCAACCATGTGAACGCCGCGGACAAGAGGCACGGTTTGAGGAACCTGGTCCTCGATTCTCACGCGCGCATCAGCATCCTCAAGGGCGACACGCATCGCTTCGAATGAGGGCGTATCCATCTTGTAACGAGTTACCCTGCGAGCGTTCTCAGCATTGCGACCGAGTGCATCAAGCGTGTGCGCATCTGAATTGAGGACTCGCGCTAGGCTTTGAGCAGGTCCGCGATTGAGTCTTGCGATGCGCTCCCGTCCAATTCGTGCGCGCTCTGCATCGCTATCCGTCCAAGAATATGAGATAGTCGACGACGCCTGTTTGAGTTCAATGCCCAGCAATGCGGCATGACACAATACGTCGGCTTTGTGCGCTGATGCGCCTGGGACCTCGATTTCGAAGCCGCCCGGAACGTCTACATGGGCAAGGAGTCCAAAGCCCCCAAGTGCAGCGAGAATGTTCAAACAATCAAGAATGGACTGCTGACACCTTGACGTTGCGGTCCCTTGGTCAACGATCGAGAGTTGGCCATGAAAGCGATTCAGCGCCTGTAACGTGGGAAGGTAACAGAGCAAATGCCCTTGCTGGGTTGATAGCTCTATGCCGGGAATAACGAGCAATCCCTTGCCGGTTGCTGCCTCAAGTGTTGGAGCAACATTCCCGATCTCGTTGTGGTCTGTGATCGCGACAACAGACAGCTTCTCTCGCACGGCGGTTCGAACAACCTGCTCGGCCGTCATGGTTGGGTCTTTCACGTCGTGGGATGCGCCAAACGTGTGAATGTGGAGATCCGCCCTGTGAAAGCGCGCACCGTTTGGCTGGGCCAAGATCTGATCAAGAGGCGTCATCGATAGGCTCAATTAGCTCAACAAGACCCTGTGGGAACCACCATGGACGGGAGTAGCGGCCTAACCGCGTAGATGGTATATCTATGCTACCAGACCACCTCACTTTTCACTTATCAGTAACCGAGGGCCAAGACTAGAAAATCGTTGGAGAGACCGCCGGCAACGAGCGCGGCGGCGACAGCCGCGGCAAAACCGATTCATGGCGCGCAGCGATGCGCGACCTTGCCTGTGGTAAGCTGTGGGCCCAGCCCTATGGCGATGCGCTCAGGAAGTCGCTGATCAATTCGATGGTCTGTGTCGGGCATTCTTTCATCAGACTCTATGCGGCTTGGCTCAGCGTCAGGGATAACTCGCCTACATTGTCATATACCGGCTGCAGCTTGAATGATGCCGCTGACCACTGTTCGTGGATCGCAGAAAGTGCAGACCACGGTGACCAGTCCCCAGACAGAAACTCATACACCGCCGCGACCTCGATGCCCGCAGATCCGCGCTTGCGCCGGTGCTCAAACCTAAACCTCACCTTTCGGAGCGGCCACCTGGTGCCCCAATGCTCCCAGCACCAGTCGCTGCCGGCGGCGTGCCAGCCT
>Ga0184637_10002772_pt1 | contig 11153 bp, 11 predicted proteins | sample PLM3_127_b2_FD_133143 | JGI IMG/M metagenome (GOLD analysis project Ga0184637, IMG submission 133143) | Groundwater sediment microbial communities from an aquifer in East River, Colorado, USA - PLM3_127_b2 | ecosystem: Environmental > Terrestrial > Soil > Riparian zone | place: USA: East River... | reverse complement strand
GGCGAGCTGCGCGTCGTGATGGTCGAGTCGCAGCCGCTGTTCGGGCGGACGATGCAGTGGAAGATCGTCGATGCGGCGAGCGGCGTCCTCGAAGAGGGCGAGAGCGAGATCGCGCCGATGCGCGCGCTCCAGCCGTGGCCGACCGGCGAGTACGCAGAGGCCTTCGCGCGCGGGCAGAAGAGCGCGACCGCCTGAGCTGAGGAACGGCAGGATGTCGGAGCGCGACCTGGACGCCGTCGTGGTCGGCTCGGGCCCGAACGGGCTCGCTGCCGCGATCGCGCTGGCGCGCGCGGGCGCGGCGGTCGCTGTGTTCGAGGCCGCGGACGAGGTCGGTGGTGGAACGCGCTCGGCACCGCTGACGCTGCCGGGGTTCACGCACGACGTCTGCTCCGCCGTCCACCCGATGGGCATGCTGTCGCCGTTCTTCCGACAGCTCCCACTCGCAGAGCACGGCCTCGTCTGGCTGCGGCCGCGCGCTTCGCTGGCGCATCCGATGCCCGACGGCAGCGCGGTGATGCTGTACAGGTCGCTCGAACGGACGGCCGCGGGGCTCGGCGGCGATGCGCAGCGCTATGCGCGGCTCGTCGGCCCGTTCCTCGATGCTCCGCACGAGCTGCTGGCCGACCTGATGGCGCCACTGCGGATTCCTACTCACCCGATCCCGATGCTGCGCTTCGGCCTGCGCGCGGTGTTCTCGGCGAATCGGCTGGCGCGCTTCTGCTTCCGCGAAGAGCGGGCGCGCGCGCTGTTCGCCGGGTGCGCGGCGCACTCGGTGCTCCCGCTGACGCAGCCGCTGACGGCCGCGCTCGGCCTCTTATTCGCGATCACCGCGCACGTGGAGGACTGGCCGGTCGCGCAGGGCGGCTCGCGCGCGATCTCGCAGGCGCTCGCGTCGTACCTGCGCAGCCTCGGCGGCCGGATCGAGACGAACCGCCGCATCGAGCGCCTCGACGAGCTTCCGGATTCCCGCGTCGTGCTGTTCGACACGTCGCCCGAGCAGCTCAGTCGCATCGCCGGCGACGCGCTGCCCGCTGGCTACCGCCGCCGCCTCGCCCGCTACCGCTACGGGCCCGGCGTGTTCAAGCTCGACTGGGCGCTCGACGGCCCGATCCCGTGGAGAGATCCCGCGTGTCGCGACGCGTCGACGGTGCACGTCGGCGGCACGCTCGAGGAGATCTGCGCGTCCGAGCGCGAGATGTACCGCGGCCGCCACGCGGAGCGTCCGTTCCTGATCCTGTGCCAGCAGAGCGAGTTCGACGCGACGCGGGCGCCGGAGGGCCAGCACACGGGCTACGCCTACTGCCACGTTCCGCACGGCTCGACCGTCGATAGGACCGACGCGATCGAGGCGCAGGTCGAGCGCGCCGCACCCGGCTTCCGCGACCGCGTCCTCGCACGCCACGCGATGAACACGGCCTCCTTCGAGCGCTACAACCCGAACTACAAGGGCGGCGCGATCACCGGCGGCGTGGCAGACGCGCTCCAGCTCTGGAACCGCCCGGTGACGCGCGTCGACCCGTACACCACCCCGAACCCGCGCCTGTTCATCTGCTCCGCCGCGACCCCGCCTGGCGGAGGCGTGCACGGCCAGTGCGGCTACTGGGCCGCGCAGTCGGCGCTGAAGCGGATGTAGCGCGTCGCGCCGCGAGGGGTCATCTTCAACTCCACGTTAGTCAGAGGGCTCGCAAACGTAGGGCTCATGAGCGGCTTGGCCAACGTAGAGAACCACCTCGCCATCCTGCGGCACAGCGAAGGACCATGACTCCACCACGTGTTCCGGGAGTGCACCGGCGACCCAAGCCCGAAACTCCGAGATCCGAAGGTCTGGCGGCGGCGGGCCCGAGGCGACGCGGAGGCAACTCCAGGTGTACTCGCGCATGAATCCCGCCGACTGAATCTCGACCAGTTGGGAGAAATAGCGATCGGAATAGCCGTGCTCGAGCGCCAGCTCTCCCCAGATGAGTGCCAGTGACTCTCTCGCGTACGCCTCCTCTTCGAACGGGGGCGGATCGAGAGATGGGCTCGCGGTCGAGCCGGCCGGCGGACCCGTGATTCGCGCCATCGCGTAGCCGAGCCACCCTTCCGCCTTGCCGTCGGAAGCAGACCCGAATCCAGCAGTGAACTCGATCCGCACCTTCGAGGAGCGGGGCGCGGGCGAACTCGGGGGTGCGGGAGAACTCGCACACGCGAGCGAGGCAAGCACTAGCGTCACGGTGAGCAGCCGCCGCATCCTCTAGCCTCTGCGCCGTCTGCGGCGCGCTTCATGGTCGCCAGCGAGGATTGCCCGCTCTCGCGGCCCTTTGCGCTCTCTTGCGAGCGGCTCGCTCGCGGCGCTCACCGTACTTCATCCCTTCGAGTTTCAGGCCATCCGGATCGAGAAAGAACACCGCGTAGTAGTCGTCGTAGTACTCGCCAGCCGGATCCACGATCGTTGCGCCGACCTGCTCGAGGAACGTCTGCAACGCATCCACATCCTTGCGGCTGCGAAGCTGGAACGCATAGTGATGAAAGCCGATGTTACCGGCGCGATGCTTGTGCTTTCGGCCCTCGTCATCGGCCAGGCCGATCCAGAAGCGCGTCCTGCCATTCGTCCATCCAATGGAGTCGTCGTACTCCTCGGAGACTTCGAATCCAAGAAATGCGAACAGCCGACCGTAGAAGGCCTTCGACCTTTCGTAATCACTGACCCGGACCACGAGATGGTCGATTCCCTTGACCCGAACCATGGAGCTCCCGATCCAGCGTTGATCGCACGCCTCAGCAGCGCGCCCAGTGGAAGCGACCGAGACTCAGGCGCTCCTCGTCAGAGAGCAGCCAGCGCAGGAACTCGCCGGCGTGCGGCCAGCGCGGGGTCGGCGTGCGCTGCGTTCCGTCGAGGTCGAAGCGCAGCGCGGGGCCATCGCCGGCGCGGCCGAGCAGCAGCGCCACCGCGTAGGAGCTCTCCGGCTCGTCGACCAGCGCGGCGAAGCGCGGCGCGAGCTGGACGTCGGCCATCACGTACAAGACGAGGCACTCGGGCTCGCGCTCGAGGTGGGTCAGCGCTTCCAGGTAGCCACACGCGAAAGTGTCGTCTCGGGCGGCGAGCGAGCACGAGGCCTGGCGGTTCTGGGCGGCCATGCAGTAGAGAGCCGCCTGCGCGTTGTGGACGGTGTGGCTGAACTGGGTCGGCGACAGGCGCTCGCGCCGGACGACCTGCTCGATCATCTCGATCGACTCGTTGACGCTGCCGTGACGCGACGCGAACACCGTGCGCACCTGGCCGAGCTGGCCCTCCTCGACGCAGCCCCACGCGGCGGTCAGCGCGATCCGCGTCAGTGGCGAGCAGCGGCGCCGCAGCATCGCCGGCAGAAAGCGCGCCTCGGGGTGACCCACCGGCGCGAGCGGCGCGGGCGCGCGCACCCAGGCGCGCCAGGCTTCGGGCGTCTCGAGGCCCGGGGCCCACGCCGACCAGCGCAGCACGCGCGCCGTTCGCATCGCGGCGGCGGAAGCACTTACGACGAGCGGCGCACTCACAAAGACCGGCCCAGCACCAGCGTGCAGTTGTTGCCGCCGAAGCCGAACGAGTTGGTCATCACGCGTGGCGCCGAGCGCAACAGCGCGCTCTCGCCCTTCTGCACCAGATGCAGCGGCGGGATCTCCGGGTCGCGCTCGCCGTCCCACCAGTGAGGCGGCAGCGACAGCACGCCCGCCTCGCTGCGGTCGAGCACCAGCCAGCAGAAGGCGGCCTCGATCGCGCCCGAGGCGCCGAGCGTGTGCCCGACGAGCGGCTTCGTCGAGCTCACCGGCAGCTCACTGCCGAACACGCGCTCGACGGCCAGGCACTCCATCTTGTCGTTCAGCGGCGTGCCGGTGCCGTGCAGGTTGAGGTAGGCGATCGCCTCGGGCGGGAGGCCGGCATCGGCGAGCGCGCCGCGCATCGAGGCCTCCGGGCCCGCGCCCGACGGCTCCGGCGCCGACATGTGATGGGCCTCGCTCGACTCACCGACGCCGAGCAGCTGTACGCCGCCGTGGCCGGGCTGCACGAGGAACACCGCCGCGCCCTCGCCGAGCGAGAGCCCGGCGCGGTTGCGGCTGCACGGGTTGGTGGTGCCCTCGCAGATTGCCGACAGCGCGGAGAAGCCGCTGGCGGTGAGGCCGCATAGCGTGTCCGCAGCACCGGCGACCACCGCGTCGCACACGCCGAGCGCCAACAGCGAGCGCGCCGACGCGAGCGCGCGCGCACCCGAAGAGCACGCGGTGGAGAGCGAGTAGACCGGGCCGCGGACGCCGAGATAATCGGCCACGAACGACGCCAGCCCGCCGAACTCGAGCTGCGCGTAGTCGAATTTCGGCGCGAGACGCCCGGCGTGGAACTCGTGCCGGATCGCCTCCTCGGCGTCGGAGACACCCGAGGTGCTGGTTCCCATCACCACACCGACGCGCTCCGCGCCGCGCTCGCGCAGCGCGCGAGCGAGCGGCTCCTCGATCTGCTCGATCGCCGAGAGCGCCATCGCGTTGTTGCGGCAGTCGTAGGCGGCGAGGCGCTCGGGAATCCGTGGCAGCGGCGCGTCTACCGCCCCGACCCGCAGCCGGCGCTCGGGCGCGAGGTCGTCGCGATCCACCAGCCGCGACGGCTCTCCGTCGAGCAGCCGCGGCCACACCTCGCCCGCGCCGACGCCGAGCGCGTTCACGATCCCGAGCGCGGAAAGACGACACGGGCTGTGGTTCGGCATCAGAACCTACCGGACATGCGGGTCAGGATCGGCGAGCCGCCACGCGCTGGCAAGTCGCGCGGAGATCACAAGAAGGGCGCGACCGACGGAACGCGACGCTACGCTCGCGCGCGGAGGAATTCACCATGCGCTGGATCGTCTCCTGTCTCACCGTCGCACTGCTGCTCGCCGCTCCGCTCGCGAGTCGAGCCAAGGAGGGATCCCGCTGTGCCAACGGCAAATCCAAACAGTCCGCGATGTGGCTCTCGGTCGCACATCCGGGTCTCGGAGAGTGGTATCTGAACGACTGGGGCAATTTCAACGACCACTGTCCGCAGAAGAAGTTCTTCCTCGGATTCATCCCCGTCTACGGCTGGCCGGGCTACCTCCAGGTGAAGAGCTCGATCGACGCCAGCCACTGCAGCACGAATGACGAGCTGAGCTTCCGCTGAGCGGGGAGTGTCAGGCCGCGCTTGCGCGGTACTTCGCGTGCTCGGCCTCGAGGAACGCGGTCGCCGCGCGCACTGCGTACTGGCTGCGCACCGAGTGGAACACCTCGAACGCGTGCTGGCCGCCCTTCATCTCGAGGTAGTGGACGGCCGCGCGGCTCTTGTCGCGCAGCGCGCGCACGAACTCGCGCGCCTCCTCGACGAACACCAGCGTGTCGTGGGTGCCCTGCACGACGAGGAACGGCGGCGCGTCGGCCGACACGCGCAAGAGCGGCGAGAGCGCGTCCCACAGCTCCGGGTTCTGCTCGGGCCGGCACTGGAAGACGTACTTGGCCATGATGTCCACCATCGCCTGCTTGCCGCGGATGCCGGCGCGGTCGAGGAAGTCGTAGACGCCGTAGAACGGCACCGCCGCGGCGACGCGCGTGTCCGCGTTCTCGAAGCCGGGCTGGAAGGCCGGGTCGTTCTGCGAGAGCGCGGTCAGCGCCGTCAGGTGGCCGCCCGCCGACCCGCCGGTGACGCACAGGAAGCGCGGATCGGCGCCGTACTCGTGCGCGTGTTCGCGGATCCAGCGCAGTGCGCGCTTCACATCGACGATGTGCGCGGGGAACGCCGCCTTCGGCGACAGGCGATAGTTGATCGCGAAGCACACCCAGCCGCGGCTGGCGAGGTGGGTCATCAGCGGCCCGCCCTGCTCCCGTTTATCGCCGATCATCCAGCCGCCACCGTGGATCTGCACCAGGATCGGCCGGCCGCTGCCGGGGGCGTCGGGCAGCACGACGTCGAGCAGGTTGCGCCCGCCCTTGTCACCCGGCAACGACTCGCCGTAGGGCACGTTCACGATCCGCCGTACCCCGGCCCGCTTCATCGAGAACGGGCGCAAGAGGCCGTGAGCGCGCGCCACGTCGCTCTCGACGGCTAGGCCGGTCTCGCGCGCCAGATCCTCGACCTCGCGCTTTGCGCCGTGCGCGCGCAGGTGCCCGGCGAGCAAGAGCCCCCACGCGGCGAGCGAGAGCGCCAGGCCGACCACGCCGCGCGGCTCGGCGAACGCACCGGCCGCCGCGAACGCCAGCGTGATCGCCGCACCGGCGGCGATCACCTGCAGCGCGAGCTCTCCCGCCACCCAGCCCGAGAGGAAGTAGACCGGAACGAGCGGGCCGATCCGCCGCACCTGGAACCAGGTCGTGGCGGCGACGATCAGGATGAAGACGGATCCGGCGAGGTAAAGGGTGGCTGCCATGGCGCCCGAGTATGCCCGCGATGCCCCGGGAACGCCCCGGTGCGCAAGCCCAACGGCCCGCTTGAGTCGGATCGTCGGATCGGCGATGATGGTTGAGTCCCCCCGCGGCTCCCCACCGCGTATGCAACGACCGATCAGAGCTGTCCACCTCCCAGACGCTCCCGCAGGAAGACCTGATTGGCCGCACCCGTCGTCCCGCAAGCGGAGACTTGGGCGCTCGCGCAGCTCGTCGAGCTCGCCCGGCGGAGCCCTCCGCCGAAGGGGCGCAGCGCACACCTTCCCGGACGTGGCGCGATGTTCGTGCGGGCCCAGCGCGGGCCGCTCGAAGCCCCGGCCGTCGTGCTGCTGCACGGCTGGATCGCGAGCGCGGGGCTCAACTGGTTCCAGGCGTTCGACGCGCTGAGCCAGCGCTACCGCGTGCTCGCCCCGGACCTGCGCGGGCACGGGCGCGGGATTCGCAGCTGGCGTCACTTCCGGCTGGAGGACTGCGCCGACGATGTCGCCGCGCTGCTGCGCAAGCGGAGGGCGCGCGGCGCGATCGTGGTGGGCTACTCGATGGGCGGCCCGGTCGCCCAGCTCGTCTGGCGCCGCCACCCCGAGCTCGTCTCCGGCCTCGTGCTGGCGGCGACCAGCGGCCGGCCGCTGCGCAACCAGGGCTTCGGCCTCGCGATGGCCGGTGTCATGGAAGGCGCCGCGCTGGCCGGGCGCGCGATCGGCATCCCGGCGCTGCTCCGGCGCGCGACGAGCCTCAGCTCCGACCCTGTGGTCCAGGAGCTCCGGGCCGAGAGCCTGCCGCGCTGGGCGCGCGCCGAGATGCGGCGCCACCACGTGCGCCACCTGCTCGAAGCCGGCGCCGAGCTCGGCCGCTACGACGCCACCGATTGGCTCGGCGAGATCAACGTACCGACCAGCGTGCTCGTCACCGAGCGCGACAGCGCGATCCCGGCGGAGCACCAGCTCGCATTGGCGAAGGCGATCCGGGGAGCGCGCATCCACAAGATACCGGGCGGTCACATGTCGTTCGCGAATCCGACCTTCGGCAAGGCGATCCGCTCGGCGGTCGACTCCGTTGCACGTCGTGTGGCGGATCGCGGCTAGCATTCCCCGTGAACGTCGCGCTCGCGCGCGACGAGGGGGCAGGATGAGCGTGCGCCGGGCCGCGTGGCTGTTGTTCGCCGCGTTCGCGCTGACGCTGCCGTTCCCCGCCGTCGGCCCATTCGGCGGCTTTGTGCCGGCGGTGCACCACGTCGTCCTGCTCGCGGCGACGCTGGCGGTCGCGGTTGCGGAGGGCGCGGCGGGTCCGGTGCCGCGGATCCTCGCGTTGTTCGCGGTCCACGCGGCGGTGACGCTGGCGCTCACCGGGCTGGCGGCCTGGCTGTGCGCGCGGCTGCTCGCCTCGCGCTCGCCGGCGACGCGACGCACCGTAGTGTGGGCGGTGTGTGCGGCGCTGCTCGCGGTGTCGCTCGCGTTCGAACTCTACGAGACACCGTTCGGACGCGCGCCGACCGCGAACCTGCTGGGGGTGTTCTAGTGCGGGTGCTTGCGGCCGGCTGTGTGACCCTGATCGCGCTGACCACGGGCGCGGTCGCGGAGCAGAGCCCCCTCGCGCGCAGCGAGGAGCGCCTGCCGTGCGCCCATTACGATCCGCTGCGCCGGCCGTTCTTCGGCGACACCCACGTGCACACCGCGTTCTCGTTCGACGCGTGGGGCCAGGGGACGCTGGCCGGGCCGCGCGACGCTTACCGCTTCGCGCGAGGCGAGGCGATCGGCATGCAGCCCTACGACGCCGAGGGTCGCGCGCAGGGCCAGATCCAGCTGCGCCGGCCGCTCGATTACGCGGTGGTCACCGACCACAGCGACCTGCTGGGCGAGACCCAGATCTGCCAGAACGAAGCGCTCCCCGGGTACGACTCGCTCGTGTGTCGGGTGGTGCGCCATTTTCCGAAGCTCGGCTACGCGCTGGTGAACGGCCACGTCTACAGCAGCGAGCAGCCCGCGCGCTACTCGTTTTGCGGCTCCGGCGGCACCGCGTGCCTCGATGCCGGCCGCGGCCCGTGGCGGGAGATCCAGGAAGCGGCCGAGGCCTACTACGACCGCAGCTCCGCGTGTCAGCTGACGACCTTCGTCGGCTACGAATGGACTGGCATGCCGGGCGGCGACAACATCCACCGCAACGTGATCTTCCGCAACGCGGTCGCGCAGGCGTACCCCACCACCTACATCGAGACGCCGACGCCGGAGGGCCTGTGGCACGCGCTCGAGAGCGAGTGCCTCGCGGCGGGCAACGGCTGCGATGTGATCGCGATCCCGCACAACTCGAACGTCAGCAACGGGCGCATGTTCACCGCGACGCGCTCCGACGGCGCGCCGCTGACCGCCGCGGATGCGCGGACGCGTGCGCGGCTCGAGACGCTGGTCGAGGTGACCCAGCACAAGGGCGACAGCGAGTGCCGCGCCGGCGCCGAGGACGAGCTGTGTGGCTACGAGAAGCTGTCGATCGCGCGCATGATGGACATGGCCGGCGCGGGCGCGGCGCCGGCGGATCTTCCGCCGCTGGTCTACGTGCGCGAAGCGCTCGGCTTTGGACTCGTGCTCGAGCAGCGCCTCGGCCGCGGCGCGAACCCGTTCCGCTTCGGCCTGATCGGCGCCACCGATACCCATCTGGCGGCGCCCGGCATGGTCGACGAGGACAGCTTCCGCGGGCACGCTGCCGGCACGGTCAGCGTGCGCTGGGGTGCGCCGCCGTATCCCGACCGCCCCGATTTCAACCCCGGCGGGCTCGGCGTGCTATGGGCCGAGGAGAACTCGCGCGACGCGCTGTTCGACGCGATGCGCCGCCGCGAGGCCTACGGCACCAGCGGGCCGCGCATCACGGTGCGCTTCTTCGGCGGCTGGACCTATCCCGAGAACCTCTGCGGCAACCCGAACTTCGCCGCGGTGGGCTATGCGGGCGGCGTGCCGATGGGCGGCGAGCTGCCACCCGCCCCCGACATGCACCGCGCGCCGCGCCTCGCGGTGTGGGCGCTGCGCGACTCCGGCGGCGGCGGCGCGCCGAGCGCACCGCTCCAGCGGATCCAGATCGTGAAGGGCTGGGTCGAGGACGGCGCCAGTCGCGAGCGCGTCTACGAAGTGGCCGGCGATCCCGCGAGCACTGCGTCCGTCGATCTCGCCACCTGCACACCGGGTCATGGCTTCGAGCAGCTCTGCCGCGTCTGGACCGATCCCGACTTCGACGCGAGCGCGCCTGCCTTCTATTACGCGCGCGTGGTCGAGAGTCCGAGCTGCCGCTGGAACACCTGGGCGTGCAACGCGCACCGCGTCGATTGCCGCGACCCGGCTTCGGTTCCGCGCGAGCTCGCCGCCTGCTGCGACGCCAGCGTGCCGAAGGCGATCCAGGAGCGTGCGTGGACATCGCCGATCTGGTACGCGCCGGCTGCGGCAAGCGCGACGCACTGACCGCATCCGCTACTTCACGGTCCTCGACGCCGCGTCGATGAAACGAGCGGCCAGATCGAGCGCTCGCATAGACTGCGCCGTAGAGAAGGCTTGGCCGGGTGTCCCCGATGCGAGCCCGTTCGGGTAGCGCGTGGGTACGTAGAGCAGGTCCAGCTCTCGGGCGGCGTCGAGCAATGCGTCGAGCGGCGCTTCGCGTGGCTCGAGCCGCTCGACCAGCGCGCGAACACGCGCGAACTCGTCAGGCGTGTAGACGAGCAGATCGAGGCCAACGGGAAGCGCTTCGAAGAGCGCCCTCAGCAGGTTGCCCCGCTCGATCGGGAGCAGGTCAGTCGGGAGCACCACCGCGAGATCGAGGTCCGAAAAGCCGTCCGCGGTGCCCCGTGCGAACGACCCGAAGGCCACTGCGCGTTCGGCGCCCGCGGCGCGCAGCACCGGGGCCGCGAGCCTCGCGAGCTTGTCGAGCGTCGTGCGCGCCGCGGCTCGAACCGCAACGACGTCGTCAGACACGCGCGGTCGCGTAGCGCCTCAATAGAAGCCGGGAACGATCCGCCACTTCACCGCGGCGCGGTAGCGGTCCCAGTCGGCGCCGTACTTCTGCGCGCACCAGCGGTCGTCGCGACGCTCGCGGGTGAGCAGCAGCAGCGCGAACCACAGCGGATAGAAGTACGGGATGATCGAGCCTGCGCCGGTCAGCAGGCCCCACGAGAGCGCGATCATCCAGTCGCCCAGGTAGTTCATGTGGCGAGCCAGGCCCCAGAAGCCCGACGTGAGCAGCCGCGTGCCGCGCTGCGTCTCGAGGTAGCGGGCCGGCCGGCCCCAGATCACGCAGTGCTCGGGGTCGCGCCGGAAGCGGTCCTTCTGCCGGTTCGCGCCGACGAAGATCGCATAGCCCGCCAGGTTGAACGCGACGACGGCGGCGATCCAGGCCGGCGGCGCGTCGCGGAAGTGGTCGACCAGGTAGAACGCCTGGAGGCAGTAGGTGAACGGTACGAGCACCAGGTCGCCAAACACGAGCATCCAGCCGAAGCGCTCCTGCTGGATGTCGATCGTCGTGAGCAAGAGCGACTCGTTCCAGAAGTTATTCGCGACGTAGAAGACCTGGAGCGCGATCACGACGACCATCGCCAGCGAGAGCTCGCCGTGGCGCTCGAGCTGCGCGGCGGCCATCCCGAAGTCGAGCACGAGCCAGCCGATCAGGCCAGGCCGACACTCGCAGAAGAACTTCCAGTCGAAGCCGGTCACCGGAGGCGTGCGCGGGTTCAGCGCGGTTCCGTAGAAGTAGTCGCGGTAGAAGCTGCCGCTGCGCTTGCCGGGGCC
>Ga0184637_10002771_pt1 | contig 11155 bp, 12 predicted proteins | sample PLM3_127_b2_FD_133143 | JGI IMG/M metagenome (GOLD analysis project Ga0184637, IMG submission 133143) | Groundwater sediment microbial communities from an aquifer in East River, Colorado, USA - PLM3_127_b2 | ecosystem: Environmental > Terrestrial > Soil > Riparian zone | place: USA: East River... | reverse complement strand
GGCTGCGAGATGGCCGCGCCTTTCTATCGATACTGCGTCTTGATTCCACCCCAGGTTGCAGGTTCCACCGGAAAGACCTTGTAGTGGAACCTCATCACTCGATCTGGAAATGCTGCGCCGATGTAGAGGAGGCTATCCCCGTCGAGCTCAACTTCAAAGAATGGCCGAAACTGTACTTCGATCAGATCCTCCAAAACCCCATCGGTCGTGAAGATCTTGACCCGGCCGTCAGCAACGAACACCTGCCCCCGACTGTCAACCGTTATGGCGACCGGGCTGCTTGATCCCTCATCAGGCAGAATGGTGTTCCACTGGCCAAGCACCTCGCCACCAGAAGAATAGTGACGGACCAACCCCACATCCTCAAAGGTTCTCACAACCCAGATACTGCCGTCGGAGACGATGTGTACGTCCGACCAGCCGGCTTGGAATTGACCCAGGAACGCACCCTCGGTAGTGAACTTGAGTACGTTGCCCACTGTTGCGATGTAGATGATTCCATTCTGGACATCTATACCGCGGCCATGCTGAAGATCGCCTTGGCCGATACAGCTATCCCAGCTCCCGAGAGGCTGAAAGTCGAGGGTATAGCGATGAACTCGGCAGGGTTCGAGCACATAGAGCACGTCGTTCTCATCGATAGCGATCCCCCTTGGATCATTGAACCCCGTGCTCTCCCGCAGAAACTGGCCATCGGGGGTGAAAACTTGCACCTGATTGTCTCCTGCGTAGACCTCGCCTTGGGAGTCGACAGCAATACCAGGAGGGCCACTGAAATCTCCGAACTCCAAGTCGAACTCCCAGCCGCCATCTGCTATTGAGATCCCTACAACACCCAACATCCCCGAGATGCTGGCGGCAGCAATGGCTCGCCATCCAAGGACCTTGCGCACTGCTCTTCACCACCTTACCTAGCGGAGCAACAGGAACTGCTGGCAGGCCCTCCGTCAATGCATTCGGGGCTCGATTGGCAGCTCGCGCACCAGCGCCGCTTCGAGCTCCTTGAGCTCGCGAACCCGGGCGCCGGTCACCTCCCTACCCGCGACCGCCGCCGCATGGCGGAAAAAGAGCTCGAAGTGCCGGCTCTCGGCTCCGGCAAGCTCGCGGTAAAAGGCGCGCAGGTCTCCGGCGAGCGGAGCCCGAGCCAGCAAGCGGAACCGCTCGCAAGAGCGAGCCTCGACGAAACCGCAGACGAGCAGCTGGTCGAGAAGACCGATGGGCCGGGGGACGCCATGCCGAATCTGGCGCGCGAGTCGTCTCACATAGCGATCCGGGCCGGGTCGGGTGAGGCGGAGGCCACGCGCCCGGACCTGCGCATGGACGAGCGCGAAGTGGCGGAGCTCCTCACGGGCGAGAACAGTGAGATCGCCGACCAGCTCCGTCTCATCGGCGTAACGACCCGCCATCGACATGGCGTTGGCCGCCGCCTTGAGCTCGCAGTGAGCGTGGTCGATGAGGAGAGCATCGAGATCCGCTCCGGCAACCTCGATCCAACGGGGCGAGGTTGGAGCCGAAAGCGGCAGTCCCTCGAGCGGATCCTGGGGCAAGTCGTCGGGCAAGCTGTTGGTCATCAGCATGGGGCCTGCCCGGTCCATGGAACCGACTATCGCCGGGTGCCGGTCTCGTGCATGGCGTCGAGGTCCCCCAGCACCTCGGCCGGGTGCTCCGCCGCCTTGACGTTCGGATAAGCCCGGAGGATCACTCCCTCCTCATCGATGAGGAAACTCACTCGCCGAGCGTAGCCGGCGTCAGGAGCGTCGCAGGCCCCGTAGGCCATCCCGATCTTGCGCTCGGTGTCACTGAGCAACGGGAATGGGTAGCTGAACTTGTCGGCAAAGGCGCAGTTATCATCCACCGTGTCGAAGCTGACGCCGACCACTTGTACTTGCCTGGCTTCGAAGTCTTGGATTCGGTCCCGGAATCCTTTCCCCTCGGCCGTTCAGCCGGGGGTGTCGGCTTTGGGGTAGAACCAGAGCAGCAGCTTCTTACCGCGGAAATCAGCGAGTGTCCGCCGGTTCCCGCGATGATCGAGGACATCGAATGGGGGCGCCTTGTCTCCAGCCTTGAGCATGAGGTCCCTCCCGAGGCCGAGGGCGTCGCGGGCGAGGCCGGTCAGATCACGCAGCTTGCGCGCGAGGCCCAAGAGCTTCTCCTACCCAACGACCATGATTGACGACCTATGACGGGGCAAGGATACATGAGCATGATCCAAAATAGAAACCGCTAGCGCCGGACCACCCCGACCACGTTCGGCACCGGCCAGGCCGCCGGGTTCTGGTCACTTTCCAGGAACCCGGACTCGAAGCTCCCTACCTGGTCGATCTCGAACTCCCCGGCTCGGACGTAAAGCTGCGCCTCCGGCCCGCCTTCCACGTACATGGCCTTGGTGATCTCGAGCGGAAGAGCGAGAAGGCCATCGATCAGGTCATGCGTCGAGTACGGGGAGCGGCAATGCAGAAAGAGCACCTGCCCGTGTCCATTCACGGCGATCGCGGCGGTGCTCCAGCGCTTCGGCTGCTGCTCCCACTTGTTCTCTCCCTTGCAGCTGACCATGCGGATGCTCTGCACCAGCGAGCTGTACTTTCCGCGCAGCGTTTGGAAGTCCTGGCAGGTCCGATCGATGATATCGACGAGCGGGACGTCGTCGCTCAACCGATCGAAGGCGAGCACCGCGCGATCCTTGGTCAGGTGCGCATTGTTCACGTGGGTGGCGGTGCACATCAGGCTCACGCTCGTCTTCATATCTGTCTGGTACATGCTCGCATTGATCGCGGCGACCAGGTCTGCTCGCCGGCACCAATCGCGGGCACTCAGCGGCTGCCCCTGGCCCGGGGCCGAGACGTTGAGGAGCTTCAAGTCGAAGTGCGCCGGGTCGATGCGGAGCACGGTCAGGCGCGAATCGCCGATGTCGGAGGCCACCGGAAGGGGAAACTGAGCGAACTCGAGGCCGGGCTCGAGCAACCGCCAGTCGCTGGCAAGTGATGGGCTTGCCGCGCTTGCCCGCAAGGCGATGATGAGACCGAGGGCGATCCTCATCCTGACTTGGAGGGCGGCGCGATCTGGAAGGCGGTCACCGACGTCCGATAAGTGAACTCGATCTGTCCGCCCCGCTGGTGGCGATCGAAAAGGTCATGTAGTGCGGCATCGAAAGCGGGCTTCGTCTCCTCCGGCACCCCATGGACCACATACGAGCTCGAATAGGCGCGCCCGAACAGACCTTCGCGATCCAGCCGCTGCACGTGGCTGAACTTGGCCTCGCGCGGCTCGCGGACCGCTCTAGAAGCGAGAATGCGGTCGGTCGTCGGCTCGGCCTTTGACACCTCTGCGTACTCGACCGAGTACTGGCGAAGCAGAGCTTCGTAGCCGGGCAGGAAGGCCGAAGCTCCGTCGTCACGCTCGTTCCAGAATGCCGCACAGTGACCGCCGGGGACGAGGATGCGGCCGAACTCCGCCAGAGCTGCGTCAACATCGAACCAGTGGAAGGCCTGAGCGGCGGTCACGAGGTCCACACTGGCCGCCTCGAGCCCGGTCGCCACCGCCTCGCCCGCACGATACTCGAGGTCGAAATCGGGCGGGATCGAGCGCCTTGCTTCCGCCAGCATCTCCGGGTTCGGATCGATCCCGATCACGCGCACGCCCGGCCCGGCCAGAAAGCGAGTGGAGATGCCGGTGCCGCAACCGACGTCGGCGATCCGGAGCGGACCGGCTGGAGGTCGACCTAAGCCGAGCAGATAGTCCCTGAGTGGAGCCGGATAGGAAGGACGCCACCGCCCATAGAGACTGGCGGTGGCGCTGAAACGCTCCTTCGGATCCTTGCGTAGCATCGGCGTTCCGACGCTAGACCTTGCTCCGTTGGCTCATGGCAGCCTCGGCACGCTTCGCCAATTCCTCTCGCGACACGTCTTCTTTGTGCGTGGCGATCCACCACTGGTTGCCGGACGGGTCCTTAACGCCCGCGTTGCGGTCGCCGTAGAACTGGTCCGCCGGCTCCATGACCGAAGTGGCGCCACTCTGCAGTGCGCGCTTGTAAACCGCGTCGGTATCGGTGACGTACAGATAGAACCCGGCCGGCATCGGATTCCACTTGCCTGCTGCCTCACCCATCATCAAGATCGAGTCGCCGATCTTGACCTCGGCATGCATGACGCTTCCGTCCGGTTGCGAGTGGCGTTCGATCTCCTTCGCATCGAAGGCTTGCTTCAGGAAATCGATCAGGGTGGGTACTCCTTTGACGATCAGATAAGGGGTGACGGTGTGGTAGCCCTCAGGAATGGGTTTGACTGCCATGACTGTTTCCTCCCCACGAAGAGCGCGGAGCGCGGCACACCCTGAATCATAAATGATGCCGGCGTTTACTCCAAGCGCACGGCGCTTACTCCAAGCGCGAGACCCCGGCTAGCCGTTGTAGATTCTCCCGCCGCGGCTCCGATAAAGCCGGAGGACCTCACCCGCTGTTTCCCCCAGCACCCCGCGGACGACTTCGATGCCCCGCTCTTGGAGATACCGATCGCTGTCCGGAAACACCGGGCCTTCGTCAAAACCCAGCCTGCTGGCGTCAGCGCGCCTCGCTCCACAGACCAATCGCTTGATACCGCTCCACACCGTAGCCCCGAGACACATTGCGCATGGCTCGCACGACGTCACCAGCTCGTGCACAGGAAGCCCAGGCGCCCCGAGCGTGAACGACTGGAGCCGATGCTGGGCCAGCATGAAGGCCATGATCTCGCCGTGAAGTGTGCTGTTGTTCAGACGCACGACGCTATTGACTCCCACGGCGACGAGTCGCCCGGTTCCGACCTCGAAAACCGCCGCTCCGAAGGGGCCACCGGTATCCCGGAGCACGTTCTCGCGCGAGAGTCGGATCGCAAGTTGCATCTTCTCATCGTCCGAGGTGTAGGATCGCTGCCACTCGACAACTTCCTCGACCCAGGGAGGATTCTGAATCCTTAACTCACGGTCTTGAGTGTTCATGGAACCTCGGACATGGTCATTTCCCGCGGCGTCGCTTTCGCTTGATTGGACCAGTGACTACCACGTCGGGGTTGCCGCTTGCGACTTGCCCCAGGGGCGCGACCGTCACACGGCGTTCCAGATCGTAGCTTAGATTCCCCGGATAGAGGACCGTGAGACGTTCCAGATCTAGATCCTCGAGGGCGATTCGCATGGAGGGCGTCAGGCGCGGGGCGTCTTGGAACTTCACCTCCACGCCGTACCGGCGCCCTCCCTTGAAGAGCAGCAAATCAAGCTCCGCCCCGGTATGCGTGGCCCAGAAGTATGCGGCTTCCGGCCGGACCGTTTTGAGTATCTCTTCGATGGCGTAGCCCTCCCATGAGGCGCCAACCTTGGGGTGAGAGAGGATGTCACGCTCCGAGCGAAGACCGAGTAGGCCGTGGAGAAGGCCGCTGTCCCGCAGGTAGATCTTCGGAGATTTGACCTGGCGCTTATTCATGTTTTCGTGCCAGGGCTGCAGCTGTCGAACCATGAACAACCCCGCCAAGAGATCGAGATAGCGGCGCGCGGTAGGCTCGGTGACACCTAGGGAACGGGCCGCTTCAGCCGCGTTCCAGATACCCCCATGGTAGTGGGCGAGCATCGTCCAGAATCTGAGCACGGTGGCAGCAGGAATGGTGATGCCAAGCTGAGGCAAGTCGCGTTCGAGATAAGTCTGGATGAACTGCTGGCGCCAGACAAAGCTCGCCTTCTCCGAGCGCGCAAGGTACGCTGGGGGAAATCCTCCCCGTCTCCAGTGCTTTTGAAGCGCATGCGCGCCCAGCTCTTGTAGTCCGAATCCGCTCAGGTTGATGGTCTCCATCCTCCCTGCCAGTGTCTCTGAAGATTGGCGGAGAAGATCCGGATCGGCACTCCCGAGTATCAGGAAGCGAGCCCGAAGCGGGCGCCGGTCGGCCAAGACCCGCAGAATCGGGAAGAGATCGGGACGTCGCTGAATCTCATCGATGATCACCACTCCCCGCAGCGGCGCCAAGGCCGTCATCGGCTCAGCCAGGCGGGCGAGGCTTCGGGGGTCTTCCAGATCGAAGTAAGCCGGAGAGTCCGGGGTCAAGATCTGCCGGGCCAGAGTGGTCTTTCCGGATTGGCGGGGACCCACCAGTGCGGTCACCCGGCTCCGCTTCAGGGCGGCCCGGATCTCAGCGAGCCAGCGTGGGCGCTTGATCATCCCCTAACGCTACCATGAAAATCGAAAATACAAAGTTCGATTTTCATGGTAACTGATTCAGGCGCTCCCGGACTTCGATCTTGGCCGTCACCGCAGCGAGATGAGAGCAGTGCGGACCTCCGCGAGGCGTTTCGACCGAGGATGGAGTCTAGGTGCCTCAAGGCAACGCGATCACTTTGAACTCGACCGCGATCGGCGTAGGCAGGGCCGTGACTCCGAGGGTCGTGCGAGTCGGCTGGATCGCGCCAAAGGTCTCCGCATATACCCGGTTCACGGTGGCGAAATCACGCGACATGTTCGTCAGGTAGATCGTCACATCGATGATCCTGTCGAGCGAGCTCCCGGCCTCCTCGAGGATGAAGCGCAGATTGTCGATGACCGCACGGGTCTGAACCTCGACATCGTAATCGGCGATGCGGCCCGAGGCGTCGAGGGTGACCCCCGGGATCTCGCTCGAGTTCCGGCGACGGGGGCCGACGCCGGAGAGGAAGAGGAGACCGCCCTGGCGGCGGGCATGAGGGTAGGCGCCGACGGGTTCGGCCGCGCGCGCGCTCACGATCGGCCCGTCGCCCCCGCCGCTCGCCGGGCTCGCCGCCGGCTGGAGCTGCCGCACCTCGTCGAACTCATGCTGCACGGCCTCGTGTTCCGCCGGGGTGAGCTCGACCAGGGCGGCCCCGGTGCCCCAAACCGGCTGGTACTCGAGGACCCTTCCGGTAAACCGGTTCATCTGTCCGGTCAGCCCCGCCAGCCACCAGATCGCCTTGAACCGCATGTCGGCGTTGGCCTCACGCGCAAACTGTCGCGCCGCTTGCGACACGTCCTCGATCCGTCCTTCGCTCAAGAGATCGAGCACCTTGCGGTTCCACTCGTCGTCCTTCTGGGAGGAGATATGATCTCGGGCGGGATCGATCTCCCCGACGATGAAGCGGTTGGACAAGGAGGTGACACACACCGCGATCGCCCGTTTCCCCTGCTTCTTGAGCGCCCGAGCGCCGGCCTCACCGAGGAGAATGGTCTCCTCTCTCTCGGCATAGACATTGCACGACACAATCGATGCCGGCAGTCGGTTGTCGGGGTTCAAGAGCTTGAGAGCCACGATCGTCCCGGTGTCGATCGGGAACCCGTAGTAGTTGACCGTGCTGGCGGTGAGCCCGTTCGCCGCCGCCTCCTCGGCGTAGGCTTGGCCGAACTCCGCATCCACCGGGAACTCGTAGGGGATCTCTCCAAACTCGTACCAGTTCTGATCGACATGGAGCCACTTGGGCCGGGGATCGGTCTGGAAGAGATGGCCAATGACCGACAGCCACTGGGTCGAGTAGACGAGCAACAGGTCGGCGTTCGACTTCGCCAGCTCTGCGGCGAGCTTCTCGTAGCTCCGGCGAAGCGCAAGCCAACCCGGCGACCGCTCCGCAGCCAATAGGATGTGCGGCTGCCCCGGAACGATCAGTGCCTTCTCGATGTAATCCCGAGGATCCAGGGGTCCCGCCAATTCAGTCGTTTGAGGTTCCATCGCCGCGGTCAAGGCCTCGTCCCTCCGTTCCCTCCGTCTACCGGCACGGTTCCGCCGCGCGTGACGTGATTCCACTCGACGACCGCGTTCCCGGTTCCGATCACCGTCCAGTAACCGTGGACCTCGGCCGGATAGTCGGGGAAATCGAGGCCGGCCAACATCCAGGCCAGCGCCCCGGCCTTGACCTCGGACTCGGCCATGTCCATGAACTCGGGCAGGATGGCAACCAGCTCGCGAGTTCGCCCCGCCTTCATCAGGCTCAACACCTTCATGTCCCAGAGATACTGCCCGTGGCTGTACACGTGCTCCTTGGACATGTCCTCGACCGGCTCCACCTTCCGGGTGAAGTGCCGGTGTGAAAGCGTATTGGAAGCCAGGAGCACTGCCCGCCGGCCGGTCTTCTCGATCGCCCGCCGCGTGGCATTACCCAGCGTGATCATCTGCGCCTGGCCTACCTCGTTCGAGTAATAGTAGGGGGAGTTGTTCGACGAAATGCCCACGATCGGGATGTCCCAGGCCGGGTTCACCATGTGACATGAGGTGATGGTGCCGTAATCCACCCGGAAGTTCGGGTTCCTCATCATCTTGGTCATGAGACCGGCCTCGCGCGCCTCGCCCGCGATCGCCTCGGCCAGCTCGACATCGACTTTCAGGTCGTACCGGTAGCGAAAGATGTCGGGAAAGATGGGGTCCACCGACAGCCCGTGAAACTCGGGCACCCCGAGGAAGTGGTGCCCGATGATCGTCTGCCAGTGCGGGCTGTGGACGAGCAGGACATCGGGCTTGAGAGGGAGGACATTCTTCCGGCAGCGCTCGTAGGCCCAGCGCAACACCTCCCAACCGCACTCGGACTTGGGCTCGTTGCGCTCGTGATTCTCGCCGTAGACGAGATGGGGCGGGTGCGGGGCCAGCACCCCGGCGAGGATCCTCCCCGTGCCGGCCTGTCCCGCGCGCGGGCTCAGATCAGCGACCGTCTTGCTTGTCGTCGCCATGGCAGATCCTCATCACTTGACGTCATAGCTTGATGCAGATGTTCTGGGGCTCGGTGAAGAACTCGAGCGAGTCGCGACCTCCCTCGCGGCCGATACCGCTCATCTTGGTGCCCCCGAAGGGCACCCGCAGATCGCGGAGCAACCAGGTGTTGACCCACACGGTCCCTGCCTCCAGGCGAGCCGCCACCCGGTGAGCACGCCGGAGGTCATTGGTCCAGACGGTGGCGCTCAACCCGAAGCGCGTGCCGTTGGCGAGGGCGATCGCCTCTTCCTCGCCGGCAAACGGAGTCACGGTCACGACCGGCCCGAAGATCTCCTCCTGCATCACCCGGCTCGCCGGCGCGAGCCCGGTCACCACCGCGGGCTCGAGAAAAGCGCCACCGGCGAGATGAGACGCGAGTCCGGCCGGCCGCTCGCCGCCGCACTCGATCTTCCCGCCCTCGGCGCGGGCCAGCGTGAGATAGCCGCTCACCTTGGCGGCGTGATCCCGGCTGATCAGGGCGCCGAATTCGGTCGCCGGATCGAGCGGATCGCCGATCTTGAGCCGGGTGGCGCGCGCCGCGAGACCATCCACCACCTGGTCGTAGATGCGGCGCTCAGCGAAGACGCGAGAGCCCGAGAGACAGACCTGCCCCTGGTTCATGAAGGCAGACTGCACCGAGACGTCGAGCGCCGTCTCGAGGTCGGCGTCGCCGAACAGGAGGTTCGGATTCTTGCCGCCCAGCTCCAAGGACACTTTCTTGAACAGCGGCCCCGCCGCCGCCATGATCGCCGCCCCGGTCGTGGTCCCGCCGGTGAAGGAGATGGCGCGCACATCGGGATGGACCGCAAGCGCCGCTCCCGCACGCGGGCCGACCCCGTGCACCAGGTTGAAGACACCGGGGGGGAGTCCCGCTTCGTGGCAGATCTCGGCCAGGGCGCCGGCAGTGAGCGGGGTCAACTCCGACGGCTTGGCCACGCAGGTGTTGCCGGTCGCCAGGGCCGGGGCCACCTTCCAGGTCAAAAGATAGATGGGCAGGTTCCAGGGCGAGATCAGGGCCACTACCCCGAGTGGGCGCCGCAGCGTGTAGTTGAGGGCGGTGGCGTCGGTGGGATGGCACTCGCTCGCCGTGTGCAGTGCGGCCCCGGCGAAGAAGCGAAAATTGGCGATCGCACGCGGAATATCGAGGCGGCGGGCGAGGGCCAATGGCTTGCCGGTGTCCTTGGCCTCGAGCATCGCCAAGTGCTCGGCGCGTTCTTCGATGCGCCGCGCTAGATCGAGCAGGAGGCGGGAACGCTCCTGTGCGGTGACGGCGGCGAAGCCGGGAAAGGCGCGCCGCGCGGCCTCGACCGCATCGGCGACATCGGCGGCGTCGCTGTCGGGCAGGCGGGCGATCACCTCGCCGGTCGCCGGGTTCAGGTCATCGAGGAAGCGTCCGTTCCGGGGCGGCCGGAAGGAGCCGTCGATGTAGTTTCCGAGCTCGGCGACCGCGCCGGTGCCTCGTGCGTGCGTGGCTTTCCTGGCCGCCGGCTCGACCGTCACCGCTTGCCTCCGTCCTCCATGAACTCCTCGGGCTCGAACCACCAGCGGTCCACATCGGGGTCCCACTCATCCCAGGGCTCGACTCGATCGATGCGGTTGCGAAGCGCGGGTGGGATCACCTCCGGCACGGTGTAGGCCTTCTGGCGGTGAAGGATGTAAGGGTTGCGCAGGTTGAATCCCAGCACGCCCAGAACCAGGCGGGCCACGTACCAGGTTCCCTGTGGGTCCCAGCCATGGGCGATCTTGATCACCACTCCCAGGCCATCGGGATAGTCCGGATGCAAGATGGCGAGACCGAGCAGCCCGTCGGCCCCTTCCTTGGCCACGACCTGTCCTCCACATGACTTGATGATCGTCGAATCCAACCGATTGAACCCGCCGATCAGGTCAGGATGTCCGATCATGGCTTCCCAGACCCAGTCGTTCTGTCGATCGGTGACGAGCGAAGCGTAGAGCGCCGCGAGCTCGTTCACCGTCATGCTGATGGTCGGCAATCCGCACCCGTCCTTGGCGATGTGCTGCACTCGCCAATCGGAACCAAGGTGCCGGCGAATGACCTCGATGTAGGCCTGAGTGAAGGGATGGTGCGGCCACACATAGCCGATCCGCGACCAGCCTTTGAGTTTGCAGCCGCGAACAATGCCGGCGTGCTCGCCCGAGCAGGTGTGGTACCAGCGGCGCGGCCGCCTCACCTGCCGGCCGAACTGGATCAGAGGAAGAGCGAAGGGGCACTGCATGAGCCCCATCTCGGCCTCGCTCAGGATCGACTTGATCACGCGCACATGCTCGGCGTCGCCGTTGTGGGAGGAAACAACCATCGCCTTCTGCTCCCGGTTGAGCACATCGGCGAACTCACGGGCGAACACCTTCAAGGCGATCGGTTTCATCATCGATCGCCCATAACATCGAACGTTGCCACCGAAGGAATGCACGAGCCTTCGACCCGACACCCAGGC